>Ga0302322_100000699_pt1 | contig 26068 bp, 15 predicted proteins | sample Fen_T0_2_FD_203757 | JGI IMG/M metagenome (GOLD analysis project Ga0302322, IMG submission 203757) | Peat permafrost microbial communities from Stordalen Mire near Abisko, Sweden - Fen_T0_2 | ecosystem: Environmental > Terrestrial > Soil > Wetlands > Permafrost | place: Sweden: Abisko...
CTTCTACGCCAAATGGAATCCCGCCGTTTACTACCACCTGATGGAGAAACTCGACATCACCCCGACCCAGCGCATCGCCACCATGTCCTGCGGCCAGCGCTCCCAAGTCGCACTCGGACTGGTGCTTGCCCAAAACCCCGACCTCATCATCTTCGATGATTATTCCATGGGGCTCGACCCCGGCTACCGGCGTCTGTTCGTCGAAGTCATCCGCGATTACGCCGCCGACGGCAAGCGCAGCATCCTGCTCACCTCGCACATCATCCAGGACCTTGAAGGACTGATTGACGACGTCATCATCTACCAGCGGGGCAGGGTGTTGATTGACACCCAGTTGCCGAAATTGACGAAGGATTTTCGCCGGTTCGCCTTTGAAACCGCCGACGAATTCAAGGACAGCTACGACGAAGCCCGGCACCTGCGCCTCGAAAAATCCGGCCGGCAATCCGCCATCTACGGCTTTCTGGACGCCGCGTCCGCCCAGGCCGAACTGGCCAAACTCGGGATCACCGCCGGCAACCTCCGCGAAACCCCGCTCACCCTGGAAGACACTTTTATCGCCCTTACCGGCAAATACTGACTATGTTCAAAGCCACTTTTTACAAGGAATGGATCAAACTGCGCCTCTATTGGGCGCTGCTGCTGGCCGCCAACCTCGGTTTCGCCGCCTACCTGAGCCTGCGGCTGCGGGCCGTGCACGAATTCAATTCCGCCGTAGCCATCTGGGGCGCATGGATTTTCAAAGGCTACCTGTTCTTCGATCCTTATCATTACGCCCCGCTGGTGACCGGCATCCTGATTGGCGCCCTGCAATTCCTCCCCGAAATCTTCAGCAAACGCATCCGCCTCGTCCTGCACCTGCCGCTCGGCGAGGAACGCGTCGTCGCCCAGCATCTCCTGGCCGGCCTGCTGCTGCTCACCCTGATTCTGGCCCCCGTCACCGCGCTGTTTGCCTGCACCGGAGCCGTTTACTTCCCGGCCGAGTTCCAGCGCAACCTGTGGCTGACCCTGTCCCCCTGGCTCCTCGCCGGCTACGCCGCCTATCTCCTGACCGCGACCTTGCTCCTCGAGACCACCTGGCGCTACCGCATCTCCCACCTCTTGTTGGGTGCCGCCGCCCTGCGCTTGTTTTTCCTCGGCGAATTCTACGATACCTATCTCCGTGTGCTGCCGGCATTTGCGTTTTGGACCCTAATCCTCTTCAGCCTCCCCCTCTTTTCCAGCTACCGTTTTCGTAAAGGACTCTGACTATGAAACTTACCGCCCGCCTCCCCCTGCATTTAGCCCGCCTTGCACTCCTGCTAACAGGTCTGCTCCTCCTCGCCCACTACCTCCCCTCCGCCTACTGGCTAATAGCCGACAAATCCCAACGCGCTCCCTTCATCTTTTATAGCTGCGTCAGCAATCAGTTTTTATTCAACCGCTCCGTGCGCGGGGAACTGAAGCACACCGACACCCAGGGCCGGGTTTACGAGCGCGAGGAATTCGAGAGCCTCCTGCCATTGGATAACTACCTGCAGCTTTACAAGGACCGGCGCATGCCCAAGGAAATCAACGGCGTCGCCGTCACGCCGGAAAAACTGCGGCGCGACCGCCTCAACCTGCGCCTCAAACCGGTGGTGCTCGACAGTCCCTCCGTGGCACTGTATCCGCTGATTGAGTCAGAGAGCGGTCGCGTGCGGCTGGAGATGCCCAACGATTTTCTGCGCTTCGGCCGCGGCCTTGAGTTCATTGACGTGAAGAGCAATGCCATCATTGCCGATAAAAGCGCAACCTTCACAGCCGCCTTTGCCGCCGCCAAGTTTGTCTTCCCCGTGAAACTCGTGGGCGGCAATCCCAGCACCCTCAAGCCGTACGATGAAGGCTATTTTTTGCTGGATTCACAAAACGCCGTCTTCCAACTCCGGCTCGTTCATGGCGAACCCGAATTGAAGCGCCTCACCGATCTGATCGCCCCGGAAAAAAAAGCGCTCTGGGCCGAATTGAAGCCCCGCTACCTGCATGTGCAGGAGCAGGACAATCATGAAATACGCTTCGTCATCGTGGAGGAAAACGGCCGGACGCAACTGGTGATCGGGCCGGATTACCAACTGGTCACCCTGCCGGTGCAAAAATACGATCCCGCCACCATGTCGCTCAGCGTGCGGGGCGACATGCTGAACCGGTTGGTGACCGTCAATGGTGAGAATTCGGTTGAGGCCGTGGTGTTGGACCGCGAGTATAAATTCGTGGACCGCTATACTGAAGCCCTGGTGGCCAGGGCCGACCATCCGGCGGGCAAACTCGCCGGCGTGCTGTTTCCCTTCACGCTCGAGTTCGAAAGCGACTATTCCGGCTATCTCGGTTTTGACTTCGTACCCGGCACCAAGGCGGCGCTGGGGCTGAATGCCGTTTGGTTGATCCTGGCCGCCGGCTGGTTCTGGTGGCGCAAGCAAAGTCTCGCTCGCCGCATTCCGGAACTGCTTGGTGTGGCGGTGGGCGGCGTTTTTGGCTTCCTGCTGATTTTCCTCGTTCCCAAGGCGGAGTGATTAAATGAGAAGTTTATAAATATGGTTCGCTTGACCTGTTCGCGGCGTTCGCGCCGCAACCATGTGCTCTTTGTCACTATGAGCCGGGTGCATTCACGCGACGCACTCGCCCCGGCGGGCGGCAAGTTCAATCATGCCGCTGCTTGATGATGGCGTTGAGCAGGATCTTGGTCGGCTGGTTGAGCGGCAGCTTTTTGGCGGCGGCCAGCGGCAGCCAGCGGAATTCCCGGGCCTCTTCGTTGAGCACCACGATGGGGTATTTGGCGGTGGCGCGGCAGGTGTAGTTCAGCAGCACAAAATGGGCTTCGCGGTAAAACTCCTTCGAGTTGATGCAATCCTGCACCAGCACAAAATCAATGTCTTTGACGTTGAGGCCGGTCTCTTCCTTGAGCTCGCGGCGCAGTGCCGCCTCGGCAGTTTCGCCCCGCTTGATCTTGCCGCCGGGGATGCCCCACAGGCCGGACCATTTGTGCGTGCGGATCATCAGCACGTCATTCTTGTCATTGAAAATGACCGCGCCTACCGTCGCCAGCGGCGGCTCCACTTCGGGCACCGCCGCCAGCGACTTGAGATTAAAACCGTTTTTCAGCAGCACGCGTTTGAGCTCGCCCAGATGCTCCACGATCAGGTCCGGCCCCGCTGCGCGCAGTTGCGGCGCCGTGTTGTAGCCCGTCAGCACCGCGCAGGAGTGGATGCCCCCATGCCGGGCCGTGGCGATGTCATGCTCCATGTCGCCGATGAACACTGTTTCATCCGGCTTCAGCTTGTTCTCGCGGAGGATGTCGTGGATTTTTTCGCGCTTGTCCCAGATGTCGGTATACGGCTTGCCAATGAATTCGGCGAAGCCGGTCACCTCGCACTGCTGTTTGTAATAATCGCCATGCACCGTGCTCAGGAGGAACGTGCGGAACTTTTTATCGCGGCAGAACTCGAGAAAATCGCGGGCATGCGGCAGTTCGGTCACGGACTTTTGCGCGTGGCTGAACTCCGAGTGAAACCACGCCTCCAACTGGGCCATCGGCACGTCCGGCGTGTGGCGGTCGTAAAATTTCGTGAAGGGCAGGGCGAACTCCGCGCGGAAGGTCGCCAGCGACATCGCTGGTTTCCCGGCTTTTTTTAGCACGTAGTTCGAAGCTTTTAAAACGGCGGGCAAATCGTCCACCAAGGTTCCCGACCAGTCAAAAATAATGTTGCGAATCACGTCCGACAAATTAACCGCTGCCCGGCGCAGAAACAACGGGAAATAAGTTTTCGTTTAGATCCGAAGCCTCCGCCCGGCACCTTCCTGCCGGCTGGAGCATTGATGGAAATGCGCTAAGTTCATGGCTTGCTTGGCGGATCAAAGAACACGCCACTTAAGACCGCGTTGTCGCCCCGGATATGATAGACCCGGACCCTCACCGATTGCCGGCAGTTGTAAACGGCATAGGTGCCGCCCAAAAAATTCGCGTAAACCCGCGTCGGCGCGATCAGCTTGCGGCTGTCCAGATCGAACAGTTCCACCGCCTGCCGCCGACCCTTGTGATCCAGATCCACAAAGTAGAGGGCAAGCTGATATTTAACCGGTTGCTTGAGCGCCACATCCACCACGAGACACTGCTGGCAGGCGGCGGGATTGCCGCAGTAGAGCACGCCGCTTTCACGCGCGGCAACGTTCGTCGGCCCGGCGGCCAGTGCCCGCGAATCGACTGGTGTGCTCCAACCGCCGGTGCGGCCTTGGCTGTGGGTGACGCTGGCCACATAGCTCGGAAGCTCGCAATGATCCCCGCCTTCGCCATATCGGACGCTGCCGTCACGGCCATATTTTCCCATCCAATCACCGCTGGTGGTGCGGTCTTCCTGCACAAAAGTCGTGGGAAATTGCCACGGCATTTCCGTAAACACAGGAGTTTTCCCGGAGTAATCCACCGTGACCTCGTAACTGCCGGGCTGAACTTCGTTGAATATCACGAAGTCCTGGTTCGTAATCGCGCTGCCAATTCCCGGGACGGAATGGAATCTGCCGCGCTTCCAAGCCAGCCGGCCGTTGATGTGAATGGCCTTGATCTTTTTCTCCACCGTGGGAATGCCCAGCTGTCCGACGGTGCCCGCCGGAGCGGTCAGGGTGGCCCGGCCTTTGGTCACGTCGAAACTGGCCCGGAGCGCTCCCTTGGGCGTGGGCACGGAACCGGCCACGGATGTGAGCGTGCGGCCCAAGTGTGGCAGCACTTCGTAAGTGGCAAAGCCCGGGGAAACAGGTTTGATGCCCAAGGTTTCTTCAGTCAGCCATTTGGTCACGCCCGCGCCCCACGGATGGCAGAGACTGGTGTAGCCCGCCTGGCAGTTCGGCACCGCGTCGTTGGGGCCCAGCACCTGCGCCCATGTGGGCGAGAACACTTCAAAAAAAGTCGTGCCGCCATAAGCCAGTTGGCCGCCCCAATGGTCATGGATGGCGGACAACGCTTCGTCGTAGCGGTTCATTCGCGCCATGGCCTGGATGACGAAATACTCGTTGAAAGAGGAAAACGACAGGCGCGTGGCGCGGTCGGCGAATTCGCGGTTGAAGAAACGCGTCTGTTCCGCTGGCGTGGTGAAACCGGCATTGATCGCATCAGCCGCCGCGTGCAACCCAAAACCCGCGAGCCACTGGCGGTGGGTGCGCAGTTCCGTGATGCGCTGGTCGGCCATTTTGCGGACGGCTTCGCTCTGGCCGGTTTCGCCGATCGTGTCCAGCCCCTCGGCAAATTCGCGGCAGGCACGCAGGAACAACATGCGATACGCCTGCTTGGTTTCGGGTGTCGTGTTCGGCGCTTCGAAACCCGCCCCCAGGCGTTCGTCCCAGCCGTAGAACGCCATCGGCGGGTCCGGGTAAATCTGGTTGGCATGTTCGAGCTTGGCCCGGGCATTGGCGAGGTGCTTCCGCAGCGTCGCCACGTCGCCCGAGTAACGGTAGTAGTCCAGCAAACTCAAAACCCAGTACAGCGAATAGCTTTCAATGCCATTGTCCCCGGTCGCGGTGCGATCCAGATTGGCTTTCACAAAGTCGCGATTCCCGAACGCCACGAGCGCGGCCGCCTGTGCGGGGTGCGCGTCGCCGGTCCAGGATTGACGGTCGCTGCGTTCCATAAGAATGGCGCCAAAATAATCCTGGAGCAGGTTCAGCTTCACATCATAAGCCCCGGCATACCAGATGCGGGTGAGCCGGGGATCGCTGCAAGCGAAGCTGCCTTCATAATTCGCCGGTTTGGTCTGGCAAACCAGGCGCACCGCCGTGAGGTGCCAGGGCCGGTCAAAAGCGCGGACGTGCAGCCAGCCAAACCGTACGCCCTCGTAAAGACTCTTGTTCAATTCCAGCCGGTAGGTCTGCCCATATTTCACCGGTGGTTTGGTTTTTACCGGATTTTCCGCGCCGGCATTGACGATGGCGGGCTCGTTGTATTCGCTGATGCTCAGCTCCACCGCGCCGGAAAAATCGGGGCTGTCGAATTCCACCCACGCGGCGCTCTCCACTCCGAAATCAAACCGCAGCGAGCCTGTGCCCTGAACCATCACCTGGCACGAGCCATTGGTGGCCGAAGCCAGGTTGCTGAAGGCAGCGGGCTGGTCGGCAGTCACCGCCACCGGTCCCAGCAGATAGGTTTGCAGACCGTCCGCCGCCTGCGGGTTGCGCCAGCGGTAATTGGCCAGCGGATCAGGCGATTCCGGAAGCACCAATTTTGAGAATTCACCATCGTGCAATGCTGGATAGGGTTCGCTGATGGGAGAACCGCCTTCGAGCAGCCGGGCACTGGCGGCCTTTAAGGTGTCGCTGGGCATGCCAAGGAGGCTCATGGCCGAGACCAGCACCAATGGTTTGAGGAACTTCATTGTGTTTTGGAATATGACTAAAACGCCGCCAGAAAGCAAAACACTGCGCAGTTTTATGTCTTGAATTCCACGGGGCAAAGCTCAATCGCCAACGAATGGAATTGATGCTCCGCATGCGCTCACGCCTACCCGGATCACAACCTCACCGCGGTCGGTCAATATCACCTTTTGGTGAATGAGTGTCATGGGGCAACTCTTTTTTCTGAAACCAATCAACCCAGCCCGTGGGGCAATGTAATCTTGACTGCGCGGCGCCGTGATATTCCAATCTGCCTCAGTCGTGAACCCACCGGTTTGCAAATGTTAACCCGATTTTAGATTCCGCCCATGAAACAAAATTTTTTCGCCAGGCTCGCCTGCTTCGTCTGGCTTGCCATCGCGCTACCCCCGCGCCTCGTCCTTTCCGAAGACAACACCCGTTTCGTCAACGTCTTCATCGGCACCGGCGGCCACGGGCACACGTACCCTGGCCCAAGCCTGCCCTTCGGCATGATCCAGCCCGGCCCGGACACACGCAATGACAACTCGTGGGATAGTTGCGCCGGCTATCATCTCTCCGACACCTCGATCATCGGCTTCAGCCACACGCATCTCTCGGGCGTCGGCGTGCCGGATTACGGCGATATCCTGCTCATGCCCATCACCGGCGAAGTAAAGCTGGCCGCGGGCGATCCCAAGCTCCTGCGGAGCGGTTACCGCTCGGCGTTTCGCCACGAAACCGAACAGGCGGAACCCGGTTACTATTCGGTCATGCTCGATGATTACCAGGTCAAGGTGGAGCTCACCGCTTCCGACCGCGTGGGATTCCACCGCTATTCGTTCGCGCAATCCGGTCCGGTTTCCCTATTGGTGGACCTGATTCATCGGGACCCTGTGACCGAGGGCTTCATTCATGTGGTAAATGATCGCCGCATCGAAGGCCTGCGCCGTTCCAAGTTCTGGGCCGGTGACCAGTATCACTATTTTGCCATGGAATTCTCGCAACCTTTCACCGCCCGGAAAATTTACGACCACGGCGCGCCGGCCGATTCTAACCGGGCGGACGGCACGGCCCTGCAATGCGTGCTCTCGTTTGCGGCCAGGCCAGGTGAGCCAATTGAATTGAAGGTCGCCACCTCGGCCGTGAGCGCCGCCGGCGCCTGGAAAAATTTGGCGGCCGAGTCTGGCGGTGTGACGTTCGATCAGGCGTTGAAATCCGCCCGGCTGACTTGGCAAAGCTACCTCGCCAAAGTCGAAGTGGCCGGCGGCTCCGAAAAGGAAAAGCGCATTTTTTACACCTCCCTTTATCATTCGTTTCTGACGCCCAACTTGTACCAGGACGTTGACCGGCAATACCGGGGCATGGACGGCAACGTGCACACCGCAGTCGGCTTCACGAACTACACCGTGTTTTCCTTGTGGGACACGTTTCGCGCCTTGCATCCATTGCTTACCATTCTTGATCCCCAACACGACGTCGATTTCGCGAAGTCCCTGGTGAACATGGGCAAACTGTTTGGCGAAATCCCCATGTGGGAGCTTGCCGCCAACGATACCCGCTGCATGATCGGGTACCACGGCGTATCCGTGATCGCCGATGCCTACGCCAAGGGCCTCACCAATTTCGACGCCGCGGAGGCATTGGCGCAAATGAAACGGACCGCCATGCTGGATAAGCGCGGGCTCAAGGACTACCGCACCCTCGGTTACGTGCCCGCGAACAAGGGCAGCCAGTCTGTCTCCAAAACGCTGGAGTACGCGTACGACGACTGGTGCATCGCGCAATTGGCCCGGGCGCTCGGCCGGCAGGAGGACTGCGATTATTTCACCGCGCGCGCGCAATTTTACCGAAACCTCTACGACCCGTCGGTCGGCTTCATGCGCGGCAAGGACGATGCCCACGTGTGGTCCCAGCCGTTCGACCCGCAGGCGACCGGCCTCAACTACACCGAGGGCAACGCCTATCAGTACAGCCTCTTCGTCCCGCAGGATGTTCCCGGGCTCATTCAATTGCTGGGCGGCAAAGCCAGCCTCGCGGCGTATCTTGATACGCTCTTCACCCAGCCCATGACCATTGATTTGGGCGACGAAAATGACATCTCGGGCCTGATCGGACAATATGCCCACGGTAACGAACCCAGCCATCACCTCGCCTATTTCTATTGCTTCGCCGGCGAGCCGTGGAAGGCGCAAGCCATGATTCGGCGCATTTTGAAAGATCAGTACGATGACACGCCGTCGGGCCTCAACGGAAACGAAGACTGCGGCCAGATGTCCGCCTGGTACGTGATGAGCGCGCTCGGCTTTTATGCCGTGTGTCCCGGCCAGCCCGGTTATGTCATCGGCAGCCCGTTGTTTGACCGCGCCACGTTGCACTTGGATCACGGAAAAACCTTCACCATCAAGGCGGTGCACAACCGTCCGCAAAACGTCTATATTCAAAGTGCCCGGCTTGATGGCAGCGCGCTGAACGACTACGGACTCGACCACTTTGCCATCGTTAATGGCGGTGAGCTGGACTTCACCATGGGGCGCGCACCGCAAAAATCATGGGGCGTGGCCGACCCGGCCGGACTGAAAGCCCTGCCGCCGGTGTCCGCCATCCCCTATTTGGCTCAGGTCTCCGATCAATTTCTGGACACCTGCCGGGTGGAAATGAAATGCGATGATCCCCGGGCGGAAATTCATTACACCCTGGATGGCACGCAGCCGGATGTTGGTTCGCCGAAGTTCGTGGCGCCGTTTGAAATCACCAACACCACCACGCTCAAGCTGCGCAGCTATGCTCCGCCCTCCGCGCCGAGCATCGTGGCCACGCGCACCCTGGCCCGCTCCGAGGCGCTCGCGCTGGCCACGGCGCCGCTGCCGGGACTGCAATACGCCTACTACGAAGGCATCTATCGCTCGATCCATGATTTTGCCAGGGACCACCCGGTCGCCCATGGCGTGGTGGAAATGCCCACGACTTCCGTGTGCCAGCGAACCAATTGGATCGCCACCGCGTTTGACGGACTCATCAAAATTCCCCGGGACGGAGCCTACACGTTTTACGTGGCGGCCAAGGATGGCGGCCAGCTTTTGATCGATGGCGAGGAGCAATTTGAAAGCGATGGCCGCAAAGACGTCGCCTTGCCCCAGCAATCCACGATCGCCCTGCGCGCCGGGTTTCATCGCTTTGCGCTCAAGACCTACAAGTGTACCGAGCCCATTTCGCTCTCCGTGGAATGGTCCGGCCCCAACCTGCCCCGTACTCAAATTCCCAAAGAAGTCTTTTATCACCTTCCCTAGCGCTTGCGTTTTGAGCCGAGCCGGCAGCGTTTTTACATGACGCCCGATAATGCACTATTGTTCAGGCGGCGGATTGACAAGGTGAGTATTATTAGAAAAAATCCTCTATTCGGTTGCGTTTTGTAAACTAACAATGTCATGAAGTTACTCAGAGCGGGTCTTAAATGGATTTGCGTCATATGCGTTTGCCAGTTGACTGGCTATGGCCAGACCAATCGACTGGAAATAAGGCAAGACTCGATTCCATTAAGTGAACTGGAGAAATCCGCTCAAGCCGGAAACATGGAGGCGATGCTTCAACTGGCGGATATGTATGAGCGCGGGCAAGGCGTTAAGCAAAATTATGCCGAGGCCTTTAGGTGGTTTCAGCAGACGGCGGAAAAGGGAAATCCGAACGGTCAGTTTCGGGAGGGCTACTTCTATTATAAAGGACGTGGGGTTGCTCAGGATTATAAAAAAGCGATTGAATGTTTCAAAATGGCAGCGCGTGGCGGCAATCCTGAAGCCCAGGTTATGTTGGGTGATATTTATATCCATGGTCTTGGAGTGGATAAGAATGAAGCGCAGGCATTTCATTGCTTTAAAACAGCAGCGGATCAGAATGATCCAGCCGCTCAATATTTTTTAGGTCAATGTCTTAAGCTTGGAGTTGGAACAAAAACCAATGAGATCGAAGCATTCAAATGGTATGAAAAATCGGCCAAAAATGGCTTTGCTAAAGCTCAAGACCAACTTGGTGAAATGTATTTGTCTGGTAATAATGCCAGTAAAAACCTGGAAAAGGCTTATTATTGGTTTGAAAAAGCCGCATTACAGGGCAATCCTCATTCACAAATGGCACTTGGTTTGATTTTTGGTTTAAGTGGCGACTTGGTTGAATCTTATAAATGGTTTTATTTAACAAAGCAAAAAAACATCGATATGTTTGAGGTCGGCTTGGAAACAATGCGCAAGATGGGGGTCATTTTCACCCCTGAACAAATGACATTGGGACAAAGTCGGGCGGAAGAATTCTCAAGCACAAACCGCCCCGTTATCAAATGAGGCTTTTTTAACTTAGGTGTAAAAGAGGTCGTTTTGAATCTTTTTCAGGAGGTGCCGTACGGCTGTTTTCTGCCGCCGGCATGCGCGCAGCAGACCCCGCAAGGCCAGCGGTTCAAATTTCGGGGGCAAGGCTCATGTGCCGCGAGTGGCACAAAGTAAAGAACCGCCCTGGCTTTCTTGAGGCTCGAGCAGCAAAGTTTGCTCGTCATTTTGCGGATTGTTTTCACCCACCTTTTTGGGGTTCAAATCACCCACCTGATTCGTCGTAAGTTTTCTGAACCCAAGCATTTTTTCTTTTCAACACCTTCTTTCGCAATCGCATGGAGAGGGTGGTGAAAAGGAAAAATGCGACGTACACCAGAAGGGGGGAACTGCAACACCCGCGCGCTCACTGTTTGCTTGCGGAGGATCGAATGATTTTCTCGCCCAAACATTCATTGTCGCATTTGGGTGACAATTTATGGAGAGGATTTGACAAAAACGTCTCGTATAGTAATTTCGCAAATAGAACACATAAGAAGACAAGCAAACTATGAAATTCAATCACCTCTCCTTCCTTGGCCTCATGCTGTTGCCCTTCGTGGCTGCTGCGGGCTCCACCCCCAAAACCAAAACGCTCGCCCCTGTCGGTCCTGAACCGACGTGTTGCCGTTGCGCAGCTGCCGGCGTAAACGGATATTTGACGGTATTCACCGCGACGCAGAAATCCATGCCGCTCGCCAGCGACGACACCTGGCTTTTCGATTTGCACACGGGCTACGACATTTATGACCCGGCTGGCAAACTGCTCAAATTCGTGCCCAATCACACTTCCAATCTGGATGCATCGCCGGATCAAGTGTCCCTCGCGGACGGCCACTACAACATCGTGGCGTTATCCGGGCAATACGGTCGCGTGACGGTGCCCGTTATCATTGAAAACGGCAAGGCCACCATCGTCCACCTCGAATAATCCGCGCGCAGCGCCAGCGCTGCTTGACTTCTCTGCCTGCACGAAAAAGGCCGGACGAATCGCTTCGTCCGGCCTCCTTGTTTTTAAATCAGCGCTCAGGGCTTCCAGATCATGTCCGCCACCGTGCGGCTGGCGGGAATGAACGGGATCACGTGCGTCGTGTAGGGCACGATCACGTCCAGCACATACGGTTCATCGGCATCGAGCATCCGTTGGATGGCCGCCCGGAGATCCTTTTTGAACATCACCCGTTCGCATTTCACATTGAAGGAATTACAGACGCGCACGTAGTCCGGATAAATCTGGGCCCGTTGGTCGGGGTCGCCCAGATACGTGTGGCCGCGGTTGCCCTGGTAAAACTTGTCCTCCCATTGCACCACCATGCCGAGGTGCTGGTTGTTCAGGATGATCGCCTTTGCGGCAATCTTCTCGACGTGCGCGGTGGCCAGCTCCTGAATGTTCATCAGGAACGACCCGTCGCCGTCAATGTCAATGACCTGCTTGTCCGGCAACGCCACTTTCACGCCGAGCGCAGCGGGATAGCCATAGCCCATGGAGCCGAGTCCGCCGCTGGTGGTGAACTGGCGCGGATATTTGTATTTGTACCATTGGCCGGCCCACATCTGGTGCTGGCCCACGCCCGTCGTGATGTAGGCTTCGCCCTTGGTCAGCTCATAGAGCGTTTCCACGACCATCTGCTGGAGGATCACTTCGTTCTCGTGCCCGCCGAGGTGGTCAACCATGTGGTCGCTGTTGGCAATCTCGCTGGTGATGGCGTAGGCAAACGGGCCTTTCTTCTTCCAGGCGTCAATCTGCGCGAGCCACGCGGTATGTTTCTTTTCCGCCACCGGCCGCTTGGCAATCATTCGGTTGAGGCGCGTCAAGGCGTCTTTGATGTCGCCGACCACGGGCAGATTCACGCGGCGGTTCTTGTTCAACTCCGACGAGTCAATGTCCAGATGCACAATGGTGCCGTGCTTGCAAAATTCCTCAAACTTGCCCGTCACGCGGTCGTCAAAGCGCACGCCGAAGGCCAGCAGCAGATCCGCGCCGTCGTTGAGCTTCACCATCGGGTCGTTGAAACTCTTGCGCAATTCGTATTCGCCGTTCACCGCCCAGTTCGCAAACGCCGAGCCATGCATGCCCAGCCACCGGAGCGAAAGCGGATGCGTCTCCGGGAAACAGCCGATGCCCATGAGTGTGGTCGTCACCGGAATGTTCAGCGCTTCGGCGAACTTCTTCAACTCCGCCGCGGCCCCGCTGGAAATAATGCCGCCGCCCACATAGAGCACCGGACGTTCGGCCTTTTCGATCAGCCCGAGAATTTCGTTGAGCGCAATGTCATCCGCCTTCAAATCAGGCTGGTTGTAGCCGCGCACGCCCTTTTTCACTTCGTCCAACGTCGGCCACACCGGCTGCGTCTTGGCCTGCTGCACGTTCTTCGGTATGTCAATCACCACTGGGCCGGGCCGGCCGGATTGCGCGATGTAAAACGCCTCTTTGATGATGCGCGGAATGTCGTTGATATCCGTCACCAAATAGCTGTGCTTCACGATCGGCAGCGTCACGCCGATCATGTCCGTCTCCTGAAACGCGCTGCGGCCGATCATGTTCATGCTCACCTGGCCGGTGATGCAGATGAGCGGCGTCGAATCCATGTAGGCATCCGCGATGGCCGTCACCAGATTCGTCGCGCCCGGGCCGCTGGTCGTCATGCACACCCCGGCCTTGCCGGTCACGCGCGCATAGCCTTCGGCCGCAAAACTCCCGCCCTGCTCGTGCCGCGGCAGGATCGTGCGGATCTTTGACTTGGTCAGCGACTGGTGAATTTCCATGCTCGCGCCGCCGGGATACGCAAAAATAACCTCCACACCCTCGCGCTCCAGCGCCTCGACGATAATGTCGCGGCCGAACATGGACGCGCCGATCTCGGCGCGCTTCGCGGTGGACTTGGCCGCGCGCGGAATCGCGGCGGATTTCTTGGCTGCTGTGGTCTTGCTCATGATGTTGCTTGGTTGTGGCGGTCGGCGCAGGCTGACAAAAAACCCACGACCGTTTCCAGCCGTGGGTTTTTGTTAAATTCGATCTTCAACAAGCACCAACGGCATCGTCTACTACGACGACTAGCAGTGTGGCTACTTGGCTCAGATTTATCAACATTGTGTGGCAATTTAATCCGCCGGCCAAAACCGGTCAAGTCTGGAATAACGGCCTTTTTTGGCCGGGTACGACCCACCCCAGACTGCCCGTCCGGCCCGCCTCGAGCCGGAAAATTAGTTGGATTTCTGCCAGGCGCACGCCCCTTTCCCCGTCCTGATGCAACGTCGGGCCTCGGGGCTGCCGGTAACATTGAATATGATCCAACTCGGTGCGTGTAGGGCGCACCTGCCACCGTGATGATCGCCGCCCGCCAACCCACCCATTCTGGTTCCCCTTCCCGGATGTCTTTCCAACCTCGGCGCACCAACCCAGCGCAGCCCAAACCACGCTTTCCACCCCAGATTCCATCGCGTCTCTCTTGCGACGGTCGCCCCCGAATAAAGCGCCTTTCTACCCCCGCGAAAACCACAGGTAAAATTGTTTAAAATATTACTTTACAAAGACGAACAGTCGGATTAAAAACTAAGCAGAAACCTGCTCTACGGTCCAGGCCGGGGGGGCATTCGCCTTTGCCTTCCTGTGCCGCGCGCGGCACCGCGCAGATTCTCTGACCATGAAAAATAGCATCCTAAATTTTCCAAAATTTCAGGCGCCCAGCCCGGCCAGCCGCCGCGCCGCCGGAACGGGAAAATTTTTCCTATCCGTCCAACCTGGGTCTTCGCTGAAATATTAAAATTGGCGAAACGAACCCAATCGATTTTTAATACAAGGCTCTAAATTTAAATACGATGCGTCAACTATTAGGGAATTAAATAGTTAAAAACGAACCCAATAAGACCCCATTTCAACCCACCGCGCGGCCTGTTTTGGCGCTGATTGGAACATTCTTTCGTCTAAAAAGTGATTATTTGATCCAGTTGCGCCATGTGCGTACCTCATTTGAAACAAAGCTTGCCAGGTGAAAAGATGCAGCGTAAAACCATGGGCAAGCGCCAAAACCAAAAGTTGGCCTCCGGCCATGGGATTTCGGCTTAGATATAGATATATTTGTTAGGCGTCACGCGATGATGGCATTAACCAACTCAGAAAGAAGACGGGTCAGGGCTGCCTTGAGCGCTAGCCGTGATGCGTCTCTTGGTTCGCTCGGGCGGGTGATGTTTGCGCTGTGGGTTTGCGCCAGTTTTTTTGTCGCAAATTATTTGGCCGAGTTTTTTTATCTGGCGTTTCGCTACGGGGTGGTTCGAGTTTGCCGGGAGCACATCCATGTTGTTCAGACTCATCTCGCTAATAAGGCTGATCCCTGGATATTGTCTAACGGCGACCAGATGAGTTACGCGGACACGTGTGGGCTTTTTCCGGTTTTCGGCATTCTTTTGCTGGTATTTGTTGTGGTTGGTTACCTGGTGGTTAAGTATGGCTCCAACAAAAAGAAGGAGTCCGAACTGGAAAGAACGCTCACTGCCCCCTGATCAGTCACTGCCGCGAACACGGCGTAGCGCTTGGGCTTTGTCGCTTCGGTCGCTGGTTGGCTCAGGTTGTCGAGGCGCGTTGCCGAGTTTTGGGTGTCAGACGATTTTGCTGCATTTATGAAAACACGACGATTAGTTGCCTTATGCGCGCTGCTCGGAAGTTTGCTTGCTTCCGGCGTTTCGGCGTCTGCTGATGAATCCAACCTTGGCGTCCTGAACACCAGCGTCAGCCATACCACGATTAGTGGTTACATTGATGTTGGCGGACAATTTCAGCCACCGGCGCACCTTGAGTTTCGGTCTTGGTTGAGGACGTTTTTGCTTTGGCTTGGATTTCATGGCCGATAGCCAGTCGTCGGCCAAACTCGCCGTGGCGCCCACCGCTGTCGTGCTCCCCGCCGTAGGATGGCTGTATCAGTGACGGTAGTGTCAATTGCCTCGCTCAGGTTTCGGAAGACGGGCGGACAGCAATTTGCTGATTTGGTCACCAGGCCTGCACCAAGGCTTTATTCCGACAGGAGTTGTCGCTGTTGGGTGCTGCGTGGTGGTGGTTGCGGCGGCAGTTTCCAACCCAGTTGGGCCGAGATCATTTATTGCGCGAGGGTTCAATCGTGGAGCCGGTGGCAGTTCAAATAAAATGAATAAAATGCTCCCGTTCAAGCCGGGTCGCCAATAGTCTTACGGCTTTAGAACCATATCAAGATCCGGTGGCCGACCCATAAACTTATGCTGAATAAAAATGATGACTTCGCCCGCTGTTTCCGGTTGGGCGGGTGTGTGCTGCTGCTGGCCTTCAACTCCGCTTGGGCCGCCGATTCGGTGCTGATCAAAAGCCCTGACGGTAAAGTCAGTGTGCAGATCCAGCCCGGCCGACAGTTGACCTGCGTCGAAAAATTCCACGGCCAGACCGTGGTGGAACCTTCCGCCCTGGGTGTGTCGGTGGATGGCCTGGACTTAGGCCGGAACGTCGCGCTCGCCAGCCAACCCGCAACCAGGGTGATCAACGAGCAATATCCCACCCGGGGCGTCCATGCGACGGCCCGCAACCATTACCGCACTGCCGACCTCCCGCTAATCAGCGGCGACGCCAAAACCGCCTGGCAGTTGGAGGTGCGTGTTTACAATGACGGCGTGGCCTACCGCTATCATGTGCCGGTCAGCGGCCGCCATCACATTGATGGGGAAAGTTCGGAATGGCAACTCCCCGTTGGTACCACCCTGTGGCATCAAAGCGCCGACAACCGTTCTTACGAGGCACGTTATGTCATGGATATCGTGGGGCAGATGGAATCCGATCAACGGCTCATGGCACCGGCAGCGCTCAAATTTCCCGGTGCGGTCGGTTACGGCCTGATGACTGAGGCCAATCTCATCAACTATAGCGACATGGCCCTGGCCGCCAGCGGCACTCACGGATTCAAGGCCAGCTTCCACGATGACCCGGACGGCTGGGATCAGACCGGCGAAATTGTTTCGCCCTGGCGTGTCACGTTGCTCGCCGCCGACCTGAACGCACTGGTGAACAGCGACCTCATCAAAAACCTCTGCCCCGCCCCCGCACCGGAACTGGCGCAGGCGAACTGGATCAAGCCGGGCCGTTCCATCTGGCACTGGCTCAGTTGCTACTGCGCCCCCGACCTCAGCCAGCAGAAATGGTGGATTGATCGCACCCGGGAGCTGGGCTGCGAATATTACCTGATTGATGACGGCTGGCGCGATTGGAACGGCGGCGGGGATAACTCTTGGCAAGCCATGGCCGAAACCGTTGCCTACGCGCAAAGCCAGAACGTGAAGATCTGGGCGTGGGTGAATGCCAAATATGTGTTCACATCCGCCGACCGGCTGGCGTATTTCCAGCGCGCCAAGGCCCTGGGCATCGCGGGGTTAAAAGTGGATTTCCCCGAGCCCGCCAGCGCCCGCTGGGTACAATGGTACGAAGATGTGCTCCGCGATGCCGCCCGGCTGGAACTGATGATTGATTTTCACGGCGCCGTCAAGCCGACCGGCCGCGAACGCACCTGGCCGAATGAAATGACCCGCGAAGCGGTCGCGGGCCGGGAGCAGGGCAAGAGCCCCGCTTTGCACGATACCACACTGCCCTTCCTGCGCTACGTGCAGGGCCATGCCGATTTCACGCCGACGCTGTTCATGCCCGACCGCCTGAAAGGCTCGTCGTTTGCTCATGAACTGGCCATGGCCGTCGTTTACACCTCGCCCTATCTGTGCCTGGGCGACAACCCGTCCGACTACCTGAACAGCGTTGCCGTGGATGTGTTGAAAGCCCTGCCGCCGGTCTGGGATGAAACCCGGGTGTTGCCGCAAAGTAAGATCGGCGAACTCGCTGCTTTCGCCCGGCGCTGCGGTGATCAGTGGTTCATCGGCGTCATCAATGATCTGACCCCGCGCCGCGAGCACCTCAGCCTGGACTTTTTGGGCCGGGGCAGCTACCGGTTGGTGGAACTGGCTGATAATGGTAGCCAGCCCGATGCCTTCGTCCGCACCGAGCGGGTGGTGACCCGCCGGGATTCCCTCACCTTGCCGCTCCGCAAGGATGGCGGCTACGTGGCCTGGCTCGTACCGGTTTCGCCGGGGAAAAATTGAACCGGTTGCGCCCCGTGGTTTTTCCGCTCTACCTGGCGCTGGCCAAGAAATCATTGCCAACCTCCGCCATGAAAAAATCCATCCCCTGTGCTGTTGCGGTGATTTTAGTGCATTCCGCTATCGAAATGCATGGGTGATCGTTATATTCTGTAGGCTTTGGCATGAGCGACCCCAAGGCAGAACTCGTCGATGTGACCGTGCACAGCCCGCGCACCATTATGCGCGGCGTGCAGGCCACGCGGGTTGACCCCCGCCCGTGGATCGAAGGCTTTCCCATCTGCCAGGCTTTGAACCATTATCAAATCGTTCACATTGGGATGCAGGCAACCGAGGCCCCGACAAAAATTGTCCGGACCAAACAGACCACCACGTACTTTCTGGCCACCATCAGTGGCCAGGGCCGGGTGCTGATTGATGGCCGCTGGCGTATTTGCCGCGAAGGGCATGCCTGCCTGCTGCCGGCGCACACCTTGAATGCCTTTGAAGCCCTGCCTGGTTTCAAGTGGGAATTTTGCTGGGTCTGCTATCAGCGAACTGCCGAACAGCGGCCCATCGCCGGCGTCACCACGCCCGTGATGGCGCGCTACGATCCTTTGCCACTGCGCTCGGCGATCTTGGGGCTGATGCACGAAAGCAATGGCCCGGCCCAGCCCCAGTTGATGCATGAGTGGGCGGATTTGGTCAACGCTTATGTGCTGCGCTTTGCCCAGCCCTCCGATCAGCCGGATCAGTTGCGGGTTTTATGGGAGCGCGTTGCCGCCAGCCTCGCGGGCGACTGGTCTTTGGGCCGCCTCGCTTCCGAGTCCGGTTATAGCAACGAACATTTGCGCCGCCTTTGCCAGCGGCAGCTCGGCCGCAGCCCCATGCACCAGGTCATCTATCTGCGGATGCGGCGCGCGGCCGAACTGTTGAGCTCCACTGATTTGACCATCGAAGCGGTTGCCCAGGAAATTGGCTACCAAAACCCCTTTGTTTTTTCCAACGCCTTTACCAAGTGGATCGGCTGGCGTCCGTCCGAATATCGGCGCAAAAAGTTCAACAAGAACTAATCCTTTTCCGTCTCCGTGCGTTGGTTGATATCGAATAGTCCGTGGTGCATTTCCAGCATGTTTAAACCGCCCCGCAACCTCTAGCCTTCAGCCAAGGAAGTAAGCCCAGCCGGTCGTGACGTAAATAACCCAAGGAAATTATTATGCCTGACTCCCAGCCCCGCCGTGGTCTGACCTGTCGCATCGTTGCCACCGTCCCGCGTTCATGCCGCCAGCCGCCACCGCCCAATAAAAATGAAAGTCTTTCAAAAGTTCCCGCTTTGTATTAAATCCGCCCCGGGCAAACACAATTTATGAAACGAATTATCCGACAAATCCTCCTCGCTTGGCTGTGTCTCCTGGCGGTTACGTGGCCGGCCATGGCGCAATCGTCTGAAGATGACCGGCTGGCATCCTTTTTCAAAAACTATCTGGAGCAGCGGTTCCAGCAGCAACCGCTGGAGGCGACGCAACTGGGCGACCATCGCTTTGACAGCCGATTGGATGATATTTCGCCGGCCGCCCGGGCCCAATGGCAGGTGTTATTGTTGCATACGCTCAAGGCGCTTCCCCAGGCAGTGAACCGCCAAAAGCTTTCCCGTAACGGGCAGATTGATTTTGAAATCTTCAAAAATGATCTGACCGCGCAGATTTGGCGGGCCAAAAACCAGCGGCCTTTCGAGCGGGATCCGCGCACCTACGGCCGGTATGTCAGCGACAGTGTCTATGCCTTGCTGACCCAGTCCACGCAGCCGAAGGAGACCAATATCGCCAACTGTATTACGCGGATGGCGGAGATGCCGCGCATCATTGCCGAGGCGGAGCGCTCGCTCACCCATCCATCCAAGCCGGTGCTGGAGACCGCCATCTTGCAAAACCAGGGCGCGATCGGTTTTTACGAGCAGGATTTGTTCAGCTATGCCGGCGATACGCCGCAACGCGAACAACTGGCGGCTGCGGCGTCGAAGGTGGTCGCCGCCCTGAAGGAATATCAAAAATTTCTGGAAGGTCCGTTGCGCGCGCGGGCGGAAGACAACTGGCGCTTGGGAAAAAAGAAGTTTGACCAGAAGTTCCTGCTGGAAATTGATGCCGGGCTCACCGCCGAGCAGAATTTAGCGGAAGCCCAGGCCGAATTTGGACGCGTTCAGGAAGCGCTTTTCTTCACCGCCCGGCAACTGTGGCCACGCTATTTTCCTCAGCAGAATTTCCCCCCTGATGATGCCGCCGGGCGTCGGGAAACCATCACCAAAGTCATCGGCCGGGTGAATCTCGAGCACGGTGACGCCACCAACCTTGTCGCCGATGCGCGCGCCACGGTCGCGAGCATCAAGGACTTCATTCAAAAGCGCGATTATCTGCAACTGCCGACGCCGGACCGCTGCTCGGTCATTGAAATGCCGGAGTTTCGCCGGGGCAATTCGCTGGCCTATCTGGAGAACGCGCCCCCGTTGGATCCACAGGTCGCCTCGTTGTACGCCGTCAGCCCGCCGCCGGCGGCCTGGACCCCGCAGCAGGTCGAAGGTTTTCTCGAGGAATACAACCAGCACATGCTGAAAATTCTCACCATCCATGAGGCTTACCCCGGGCATTACGTACAACTGGAATACGCCAGCCACCAGCCGTCCCTCATCCGGCGGGTCTTGCAGTCCGGCCCGTATATCGAAGGCTGGGCGGTGTATGGCGAAATTACCATGTTGAATGAAGGCTTTGGCGACGGCGATCTGCGGCTACGCCTGATGCAATTGAAATTTTATTTGCGCGCGGTGGCGAATTCCATTTTGGATTACCAGATGCATTGCACCCCTATGACCGATGCTGCGGCGATGAAGTTTTTGACTCAGGATGCCTTCCAATCCGAAGGCGAGGCAAAGTTGAAAATCATCCGCGCGAAACAAAGCTCGGTGCAGTTGAGCACCTATTTTGTCGGCCGCATGGCGCATTACCGCCTGCATCAGGCCATGGCGCGGGAACTGGGGGATAAGTTTGATCTGGCCCGCTACCACGAGGCGGTATTGAGCCAAGGTTCCGTGCCGGTAAAATACCTTCCGGAACTGGTCCGGAGCCGCCTGGGACTGGCCCACTGATGCTATGAACCTAAATGATCCAGGCCAGCCGGTGCCCGTCTACTTCGTGCCGCCGCCCGTGGCCCTGGCTCAAAAACATCCCCGTGGTCTCTACACCCTGTTCTTCACCGAGATGTGGGAGCGCTTCAGCTACTACGGCATGCGCGCCTTGCTCGTCTTGTTCATGGTGGATTCCGTCCGCGGCGGCCTGGGCATGGATGACCGCACCGCCACCGCCATTTATGGTCTCTATACCTCCGCCGTCTATTTGATGTCCTTGCCCGGCGGTTGGCTGGCCGACCGGCTTTGGGGCGCGCAACGTGCCGTTTGGTATGGTGGCATCATCATCGCCCTCGGGCATTTCACGCTCGCGCTGCCGTGGGGGCAGACCTTTTACCTGGGGCTCGTGTTCGTCGTCGTCGGCAGCGGCATCCTCAAGCCCAACATGAGCGGCATGGTTGCCGATCTATACCCCGAAGGCGGTGCGCGACGCGATGCCGGCTTCACCATTTTTTACATGGGCGTGAATCTCGGCGCCGCCCTCGGCCCCATGGTCTGTGGCCTGCTCGCCAAGGAAATGGGCTGGCATTGGGGCTTTGCCGCCGCTGGCATCGGCATGTTTTTGGGACTCATTCAATTCCGCTTCTGCCGCCATTTGTTGGGTGCCGCGGGCACGCTGCGTGGCAACGAGAAACCCCTGCACCCATCCGAACGTTATCTCCTGTCCGGTGGCATTCTGGCCGGCGCCCTCGTGCTGGTCGCCGGCTTGACCGGCTTGGTTCACTTCAATCCCGTGCTCCTCGCGCACGGCATGGCCTACGTCATCCTCGCCATTGCCGTCGCCTTTTTCGCCTACGTCTTTTTGTTCTGCCATCTGACCAGGGTGGAAAAGGAGCGGGTCGGCGTCATTCTGGTCCTGTTTTTGACCTCCGCCTTGTTCTGGGCCGGCTTCGAGCAGGCCGGTTCCTCGTTCAACCTGTTTGCCGAACGTTACACCATGAGGTATCTGGACTGGTTCCATTACGAAGTGCCCGCCGCCTGGTTTCAGGCGCTCGGGCCCGTCTTTATCATTTCCTTTGCCCCATTGTTTGCGTGGCTCTGGGTCTGGCTCGCCCGACGGCAGTTGGAACCCTCCATCCCCGTGAAGTTCGCCCTCGGCTTGCTCCTGCTCGGGGGCGGGTTTGTCGTTATGGCCGGTGCCGCCAAAATCGCGGCCCAGGGCCAGCACGCCTGGCCCACCTGGCTGATCACCACCTATCTCATCCACACCTTTGGCGAATTGTGTCTCAGCCCCGTCGGTTTGAGTTCCGTTACCAAACTCGCCCCCCGGAAATTGGTCGGCCAGATGATGGGGATTTGGTTTCTGGCCACCTCCTTGGGCAATCTGCTGGCGGGTCTGCTCGCGGGCGAATTTAAGCCGGAAACCATCCACGCATGGCCGTCCATGTACTTGAAAATAATCATCCTGCCCGCCGCCGCTGGCGCGTTGCTGATCCTCTTTTCCAAGCCCATCAAACGCCTGATGGTCGGCGTCAAATAACCCGGCAAACTCAGCTTTGGCGCCCATCGGTTGACCGCCAGAAAATAAACCCGGAATAAATCCCGCCCGGTGGGAACGATGGTTGACTCCGGACTGGCCGAAGCGAATAGTTTTTGGTGTGCTTTTAGCATGGGATATGTATTTCAGCCTCGTATCGTATCGTCGTCGTCGGCCGCAGCTCTAAGGTGAGGCGTGCGGTTATCGTTTTATTGCGCGAAACAAATCAAATAAGCTAAATCTCACATATGACAAAACAACGTCGGTGCGCAACGGCGGAAAGAGTGGTTGTTGCCGCCATATTGGTCGTCGCCGTCGGATGCCTTTCGGCAAAGGCGGAACCGATGCCCACAGCTGACTTGCCTCCGGTTTACCACGCGGGCATTACCAATGTCGTGCCTTACATCGCCCGGCCGCTGCCGCTGGCAGCGGTGCGGTTGACCGGTGGACCGCTCAAGCAGGTACAAGACCTGGATGCCGCCTATTTGCTGCAACTGGAGCCTGACCGGATGCTGTATCACTTGCGGCAGCAGGCCGGGCTGAAACCCAAGGCCACGGCCAGTTACGGCGGTTGGGATGGCGATGGGCGGCAACTCACCGGCCATATTGCGGGGCATTATCTTTCCGCTGTGAGTTACATGTATGCGGCCTCCGGTGATCCGCGGTTTAAGGAACGGGTGGATTACCTCGTGCGCGAGTTGAAGGAGGTTCAGGATGCGCAGGGGGATGGGTATATCGGGGCGCTGATGGGCACAGTGCGGCAAAGCGGCCAGACGACCCTGGTGGATGGTAAGGTTCGCTTCCAGGATTTGTCCAAAGGGGTGATTCAATCGGGCGGGTTTGATCTGAACGGGATGTGGTCGCCGTGGTACGTTCAGCATAAAATCTTTGCCGGCCTGCGCGATGCCTACCGGCTCACCGGCAACCACTTGGCACTGGAGGTTGAAGTCAAATTCGCGGAGTGGGCGGATGGAATTCTCTCCCCGTTGAGCGAAGGGCAGATTCAGAAAATGCTCAATACGGAGTTCGGCGGCATGAATGAGGTGATGGCGGATCTTTATGCGGATACCGGCGACCCGCGGTGGCGGAAGGCTTTCCAGTATTTTGAGCATCATGCGGTTATTGATCCCCTGGCGGAGCAAAAGGACATTCTGGCGGGCAAACACGGCAATACGCTGGTACCAAAAATGCTCGGCGACCTGAGGTATTACGTTTATACGGGCAATGTTACGAACGGCCGGGCGGCGACGTTTTTCTGGGATGAGGTGGTCAATCACCACAGTTTTGCGACGGGCGGCCACGGCAAGGATGAGTATTTTGGCGAGCCGGACAAGTTGAACAACCGGGTGGATGGACGCACGGCGGAAACGTGCAATGTCTATAACATGCTCAAAATGGCGCGGGAGTTGTTTGCCATCAACCCGGACATCAAATATGCGGATTTCGAGGAGCGGGCGCTGTTCAATCACATTCTGGCATCCATGGACCCGGTGGATGGCCGGACTTGTTACATGGTGCCGGTCGGACGCGGGGTGACTCACGAATATCAGGACATGTTCGAGAGTTTCACGTGCTGCGTGGGCACGGGCATGGAAAGCCATGCGCTGCATGGGTTTGGCATCTACTACGAAGCGGGCGACAAGCTGTGGGTGAATCTTTACACACCTTCGACGGCGGACTGGCAGGCGCAGGGGGTGAAACTGACGCTGGACACGGATTTCCCCCTGGGGGAATCAGCCCGGCTGAAGCTGGGGCTGAAAAAGGCTAAAAAACTGACGCTGGCGCTGCGCCGTCCGGCGTGGGCGGCCGAGGGGTTTGTGGTGACGGTTAATGGCAAAAAGCTGGCGAATCTGCCGCCGCCGGATCATTACGTCGAAATGACGCGTAAATGGAAGGATGGGGACACGGTGGAACTGAGGCTGCCGAAGACGTTGCGGGCGGAACCGGTCGCGGACAATGCGCGCCGGTTGGCGCTGATGTGGGGGCCGCTGGTGTTGGCGGGGGATATCGGGCCGGAAGACTGGCGCGGGCGCAACCGGGAAGACCTGGCGGTGGTGCCGGTGCTGGTCACGGGGGATACGAACCTGGCGGACTGGATCAAAGCGGATCCCAGCCAGCCGGGCAAGTTCCGCACAGTGGGGGTGGGCCGCGAGCGGGATGTGGATTTGCTGCCGTTCTATCAGTTGCACCGGCGTGCGTACGCGGTGTATTGGGACAGGTTCACCCAGCCTGAATGGGAGGTGCGGGCGCAACAGGTGGCCGCCGAGCGCGAACGGCAGCGGCAGCTGGAACGGGCGACGGTGGCTTACGCGCAACCGGGTGAAATGCAGACGGAACGGGATTTTAACCAGCAGGGGGAGGATTCGGAGCCGGAACGCACGATGGGCCGGGCATCGCGCCGGGGCAGCAAATGGTTTTCCTTTGACCTGCCGGTGGATGCCACGCAGCCGATGGCGGCGGTGGTGACTTATTACAGTGATGAATGGCGCAAACGGACGTTCGACGTGCTGGTGGATGGCCGGAAAATTGGGGATCAAGTGGTTGAAAAAGGAGGTGAGCCGCATTTCTTTGATGTGCAATATGCGCTGCCGGCGGATTTGGTGGGCGGCAAGCAGAAGGTTACGATTCGTTTTCAGGCGACGCAGGGAAATGAAATCGCGGCCGTGTTCGGCATCCGCATGATCCGCGCAGGCCAATATGCCAAATAATGAGGGGCACTCGGGCGGTTGCTCGGCGGGGAGGCGGCCATGGAATAAATGACGAATGACGAATGGCTAATGCCGAATGAATGACAAGGCACGAATGACGAATGGGCGGTCGCGGGTAGCGCGGTTGTCGCTGCCCAATGGCGCTTACATCACCAACCGTTATGATGCGGTGGGGCGGCTGACGGGCACGGCGTTGCAGGGCAGCGGGAACACTGTGCTGGATGGTTACACCTACGGTTACGACCTGCTGGGGCAGCGGACGACGATCGGGCGGAATTACGGGGCGATGAGTGCCACGGCGACGGCGGGGTACGATGCCATTGGGGAGTTGACGTCGTGGACGGCGCAGGACGCAAACGGGGCGGCGCGGCTGAATGAGCAGCTCGGCTATGCGTATGACGCGGCGGGGAATTTGCAGACGCGCACGAACAACGCGTTGGTGCAGCGGTTTGGGGTGGATGCGGCGAACGGGTTGACGAATGTGGCGCGGACGGGGCTGCTGACGGTGAGCGGGAACACGCCGTTGCCGGCGAGCCGGGTGACGGTGAACGGGCAGCCGGCGATCAGCTACCAGGACTTCACGTTTGCGAGCAGCAACGGGTTGGCGCTGGCGGACGGGGGGAACCGGTTTACGAACATTGCGTGGAATTATTATGGCACGCTGGGGGTGACGAACACGGTGACGGCAAATCTGCCGGCGGTGGTGGGGTTGAAGCTGGATGCGAACGGCAACCTGACGAACGACGGGGTGAAGGTGTTTGGCTATGACGCGGAGAATCAACTGACGACGGTGACGGTGGCGGGGCAGTGGCGGGAGGATTTTGGTTATGACGGGCTGAACCGGCGGCGGATCACGCGGCAGTACCGGTGGGATGCGGGGACGACGGGGTGGGCGTTGACGAACGAGGTGCGTTTTATCTACGAT
>Ga0302322_100000700_pt1 | contig 26049 bp, 15 predicted proteins | sample Fen_T0_2_FD_203757 | JGI IMG/M metagenome (GOLD analysis project Ga0302322, IMG submission 203757) | Peat permafrost microbial communities from Stordalen Mire near Abisko, Sweden - Fen_T0_2 | ecosystem: Environmental > Terrestrial > Soil > Wetlands > Permafrost | place: Sweden: Abisko...
GCCGCCGGGCATGAGCTTCGAGTGGACCGATCTCACCTACCAGCGCATCCTGGCCGGCAACACGGCGGCCTACATCTACCCGCTCTGCATCCTGCTCGTGTTCCTGGTGCTCGCGGCGCAGTACGAGAGCTTCCGCACGCCGCTCGCGATCATCCTGATCGTGCCGCTGTGCCTGCTCTTCGCGCTCGCGGGCGTGTGGCTCTCGAAGGGCGACAACAACATCTTCACGCAGATCGGCTTGATCGTGCTCGTGGGTCTCGCCTGCAAGAACGCGATCCTGATCGTGGAGTTCGCGCGCGTGAAGCAGCTGGAGGGCCTCTCCGCCGCCGACGCGGCGGTCGCGGCCGCGCGCCTGCGCCTGCGTCCGATCCTGATGACCAGCATCGCCTTCATCGCGGGCGTCTTCCCGCTCGTGATCAGCCACGGAGCCGGCGCCGAGATGCGCCGCGCGATGGGCATCGCGGTCTTCAGCGGCATGATCGGCGTGACCTTCCTCGGTCTGGTGCTGACGCCGGTCTTCTACGCCTTCCTGATGCGGAGCTGGAAGCCGCAGCACGCGGTCGAGCCCGAGGCGCCCAAGCCCGCGCAGGCACTCGGCGGCGCGGTCGCATCGCTCGCGCTCGTCGCGCTGCTCGTGCAGGGCTGCGCTTCGCACGCCGGCCCGGACTACAAGCGTCCCACGCTCGACCTGCCGGCGAACTTCACCCAGGCCGCGGAGGCCTCGACCGCCGAGCTCCCCCACGAAGCCTGGTGGACGATCTTCGGCGAGCCGGAGCTCGACGCGCTCGAGCTGCGCGCCGCCGAGCACAACCAGGACCTCGCGGCCGGTGCCGCGCGCGTGCTGCAGGCGCGCGCGATCGCACGCGGCGCGCGCGGGAGCCTGCAACCCTCGCTCTCGGTCGAACCGCACGCCACGCGCAGCCGCAACTCCGAGAACACGGCCTTCCAGCTGCCGATCTCGCACCAGAGTTCGCTCAGCGTTCCGCTGGTCGCGAGCTGGGAGCCCGACGTCTTCGGCGGGCTCGCGAGCGGAATCGAGGTCGCGGAGCGCGGCGCACAGGCGCAGCAGGCGAACTTCGCGGCGCTGCGCCTGGCGCTGCAGGGCGAGGTCGCGAGCCTGTACTTCAGCCTGCGCGCGGCCGACGTGGATCTCGCCGCGCTGCGCCGCACGCGCGAGCTGCGCGCCGAGGAGCTCGCGATCGCGCAGTCGCGCCTCGACCAGGGTGTCGGCACCGAGCTCGATCTCTCTCGCGCACGTACCGAGTCCGCCAGCACGCAGGCCGAGCTCTCCTCGGCCGAGCGCACGCGCGGCGATTTCGCGCGCGCGCTGGCACAGCTCGCAGGCACGACTGCCGCCGAGTTGCCCATCGCCGAGCGCCCGAGCCTGCCGGCCGAGCCGCCGCTCGTGCCCGCGGGACTGCCGGGCGATCTGCTCGAGCGCCGTCCCGACATCGCCGCCGCCGAACGCGCGCTCGCCGCGCGCAACGCGGAGATCGGCGTCGCGGAGGCGGCCAAGCTGCCGAGCTTCAGCCTCACGGCCTCGGGCGGCTACGAGAGCACCGAGATCACGAACCTGCTCGATTTCCCGAGTCGCATCTGGAGTCTCGGCGCCTCGATGCACCTGCCGATCTTCAACGGCGGCCGGCTGGATGCCGAGGTCGAACGTTCGAAGGCGGCTTGGGAGGAGAGCGTCGCGAACTACCGCCAGCAGGTGCTCGTCGCGCTGCGCGAGGTCGACGATGCGCTCGCGGCGACGCGCTTGCTGCGCGAACAGGGCGCGGCGCAACAGGAAGCGCTCGATTCCGCGCGCGCGAGTTCGAAGCTCGCACGCCAGCGCTACGACGCCGGCTTCTCGGGCTACCTCGATGTGATCGACAGCGAGCGCAGCGTGCTCTCGTTCGAGCGCGGCCTGGCGCAGACGTCGGGTCTGCGTTTCGCGGCCGCCGTGCAGCTCGTCAAGGCGCTCGGCGGCGGCTGGAGCAGCGCGGAGCTGCCGCAGCTCGCGGGCAGCGAGCCGGCCCGCTGACGCGCTTCAGCGCACGCACGCGGCCGCGAAGCCCGCGAACGAGCGCAGGAAGCCCTCGCCGAGCGACGCATCGAGGGCTTTCCCGAAGGCCTGGATCTGCGCCTCCTCGACCACCAGCGGGGGCATCACGTGCAGGATCGTCGGATCGGAATCGCAGAAGTGCGCCAGGATCCCGTGCTCCTCGCGCAGGCTGCGCACGAGGCAGGCCATCGCCAGCGAATCGAGACTGCGCGCGGCGGCCTGGCCGGCGAGCGTGGCTCCGCGGCGCAGGAGCTCGGGCCCGAACGCGAGCTCGAGTCCGCGCACGAGTCCGCGCCCGCGCAGCCCGAGCACCTGGCGCGGATGCCCGGCCGCCACTTCCTGGAGCGTGCGCTCGAGACTCTCCGAGCGGGCGCGCACAGCGGACGCGAATCCGGGATCGGAGTAGATCGAGAGCGCCTCGAGCGCGACCGCGCAGGCTTCCGTCAGTCCGCCCATGCTGCTCGAATGCAGGCCTGCGGCCGAGCGCGATCCGTACGCGCGCAGGAACAACTCGCGCGAGCAGAGTGTCGCGCCGAGCGCGTGCCGGCCGCCGGCCAGTCCCTTCGCGAGCGCGAGGATGTCCGGCACGATTCCGTGTCGCGCGAAGGCCCACAGCTCGCCCGTGCGCAGCAGGCCGACCTTGACCTCGTCGACGATCATCAGGATGCCCTCGCGGCGGCAGATCTGCGCCGCGCCGCGCAGGTAGCCGGGCGGGCACTCGCGCAGGCTCTGGCCTTGCAGCGGCTCGACCACCAAGGCGATCACGCCGCTCTTCGCGCGCCCGCGGCGCTCGTCCTCGACCGCGCGCTCGAGCGCCGCTAGGTCGCCGAAGGGCAGGACACTCACGCTCCCGGGCGGGAGTCCCGGCAGGAATCCGCGCCCGAAATCGCCCGAGTCCGTCAGCGCAAGCGTCGTGTGCGTCTTGCCGTGGAACGAGCCGGCGAGCACGAAGTAGCGCGTGCGCTCCGGACCCTGCGCGCGCTCCGCGAGCTTGAGCGCCGCCTCGACCGCCTCCGCGCCGCTGGTGCCGAAAGAGCACACCTCGAGCGGCGCGGGCAGGAGTGCCGCGAGGTCGTGCGCCAGCGCGCCTTGCAGCGGCGTCGGCCCGATCTTGAGCACGTCCACGAGTCCGCGTTCGCGCAAGCGCTCCTGCGCCGCGCGCAGGCGCGGATGCTCGTGGCCCAGGCTCGTGACTCCGAACGAGCTCGAGAAGTCGAGCAGCACGCGCCCGCTCGGGAGCGTGATCTCTGCGCCGCGGGCGCTCTGGACCGAGAGATCGTGCGTGCCGAGCAGGCGGTACAACCCGTGCAGGCTCGGATTGACGTGCTGCGCGTACAACTCGGCCGCCTCGCTCGCCGAAAGCGCCAGCGCACGCTGCAGCCCGAGCGGCTGTGGATCACCCTGCGGTGTGGTCATCGCTCTCTCCGGCTGTAGATTGTAACTCGGTGCACGCGACCCGGGCTGAGCTCGACCTCGATCGCCGCAGCGGCCGTGAAATCGGGATCCGCGCTCATCCACGCGACGAAGCGCGCTTCGAAGGCGCGACCGGGCCCCGGCCGATCGCGCGGGTCGGGCGGGTCGAGCGTGCCGACCTGCTCGAACTGCAGCGCCCAGGCGCGGAACGACGCGGAGTCGAAGCCGTTGTCGGTCCAGAGATGGTCGCGTTCGGCGAGATCCCACTGCGGCAGCTCGCGCGCGCGGCTCGCCTGCTGGAGGCGCCAGCGCAAGAGCGCGATCGGGAGCTCGGTGCAGCTCCCTCCGATCCAGACGAACGGCTTGTCCGGCCGGAGCTCACGCGCGGCGAAATCCAGCACGCCTGCGAGGCCCGGCGGTCCGCAGGAGGGAGCGCCGCTGAAGGCGATCGGCTTGCGCCAGCTGCGGATCGTCGCGAGCGCGCGCGCGCGTCCGTCTTCGTCGAGCCCGTCGCCGCGCAAGGCGAAGAACAGCCGCCGCGAGCCGAATCCGATCGTCGCGAGCGCGACGATCAACAGCGCCGGCGCAGCCCAGGCGCGCAGTCGCGCCGGCGCGCGCTGCACGAGCCAGGCCGCGGCCCAGCCTCCGAGCGCGAAGAGCGCGAAAGAGGTCGGCAGCAGGAAGCGCTCGATGCGGTACGGGTAGCACAGGAAGGCCAGGGTCCCCGCCAGCGCGAAGAAGAACAGCAGCCGCGGCCCGAATTCGCGCGCGTGCAGGGCAGCGAGCAGGCAGCCCCCGCACTGCAGGATCAGCGCCAGCGGCGTGACGCACATCTGCAGGCCCCAGACGATCCACAGGTCACTGCGATACAAGCCGTCGAGCTCGGCGGCCTTCGTGACGTAGAGCCAGAAGCTCGAGCGGTGCAGTGCGCCCATCGCTGTGCCGGCCGGCAGCGGCAGCACGAACCACCAGGCGAAGACCAGCGCCATTCCGGAGAGCAGCAAGCAGAAGCGCAGCGCCGACCAGCGCCGCGCCAGCACCTCGCAGGCGAATGCACCGAGCACCGCGCCGGCGCCCAGGATCCCGTAGGTGTACTTGCACAGCACGCACAGCGCGATGGCCGCCCCGAGCAGGAGCACGCGGCCACTCGTCGGCCGGCGCTGCACTGCGAGTGCCGCGAGCGCGAGCAGCGCGAGCAGCAGCGCGCACCAGGGTTCCTGGAAGCCGGTGCGCGCGTGCTGGTTGCCGAGCCAGCAGCTCGATCCGAGCAGCGCCGCGAAGAAGCCCGCGCTGGGCGCGTCCGCGAGCCGGCGCGCGATCAGGGCCCCGCAGCCGATAGCTCCGACCCAGGCTGCGATCGAGACGACGCGCGGCGCGGCGAAGGAATCGCCCCCGCACAGGATCCCGAGCAGCGCCCCGAATCGACCGATGGGCGGATAGAAGTCGTCGGCGACCAGCTGGTGTCCGAAGCGCGCGAGGTCGAAGGCGCGCAGCGGCTCCGCCAGGCGCAGCGCGGCGAAACCATGGCCGGATTCGTCCCAGCCGGGGGTGCCCGCATACGGCAGGCTGGCGAAGAGCAGGACGCAAGTCGCGAGCAGGACCGCAAAGGTCGCCCAGTCCCAGTAGGATCGTTGCGGCGGAGTGCGTTGGGAAGACGCCAACACGGACCTTCGAGACCTTAGCACGGGAGGCTGCGATCAGCGAGCACGGGAGACGAACGAGAGGCGGCGCATGGCTGGCCGGAGCGGGACTGCTCGCACTCGCGTGTCCGGCAGCGCACACGAGGGCGCAGGAACCCTTGCTGCGCGTCTCGATCCTCGACGGCGGCCGCTTCGACGAGAGCTCCGCGCTCGACCCGAGCCTTGCGATGGAAGTACGCGTCCCCTGCTGGCGCGAGAGCGGTCCGCCGGCGCAGCGGATCGAAGTCGCGGGGGCGCGCGTGCTCGAACTTCCCGCGGGCGCGTGCCTCGTGCAAGCGCTCGCCGCCTACGCGCCCTGCGCGGGTTCGATCGAGCTCTGCGCGCGGTTCACGGGCCGCGCCGAGCTCGTGCTGCGCGGGCAGCACGGCAGCTGGGCCTCGGGCGAGCGCACGGGTCCTGAAATCCGCGCCTCCGGGGCCGAGCTGGGCGGGCTCGAGCCGCGCTTCGTGCTCGAGCTGCGCTCCGGGCCGGGCGGCTCGCGCTGGAGTGCGATCGAGGCGAGCGTCGAGCTGCCCTGCCCGAGCGAGGCCGATCTCGCGCGCGAGATCGAGGCGCGCCTGCACGAGGCGCTCGATCCCTGGCTCGCGCACGCTCTCGATCGCGAGGGTCCGCGCAAGACGGCCTTCGCGCCGCACGTCTTCGACGCCGTCTCGGGCGAGCGCCTGGCGAGCTACCCGAGCACGCTGCACCCGCTGTTCGAGAACCTGCTCGAGGCCTGCCGGCTGGTCGAGGACCCGCGCTGGAAGAGCGCGCTCGAGGCCTTCGTCGCGGACTATCTGGAGCTCGGCCTGCACCCGCGCACCGGCCTGCCGCGCAACTGGGATGCGCTCACCGACACGCCGCAGGACGAGCAGCCGGTCGAGGTCGCCGCGCACCTGCGCTTCCTGCTCGACGTCGGCCAGCGCGGCCCGCAGTCCGTGCGCGAACGTGCACTGGCCGCGGCGCGCCGCATGGCGGAGTCGATCGACGCGCACGCTCGGCTGCCCGACGGCTCGCTGGCTGCGAGCCTGCGCCCCTCCGATGGCGCGCCCTCGAGCGAGACCTCCGCGCTGCGGCGCCTCGACGTTCCAGCACAGCTCACGCGCGCGGCGCGCGTGTTCGGCGTCGAGTCCTGGTACGCGGACGCGCGCACCGCGATCGCGACCTTCGAATTCACGCACGACTGGCCCGGGGACTGGCGCCAGATCGACCCGGGATTCGACGACGAGTTCGGGAACTACGGCGCGCGCGCGGTGGACATGCTGCAGGCCTACCCTGAGGATCCACTCCTGCGGCGCCTCGCGGGCGAGGGCTACGCGCACTACGCACCGATCTGGCGCGCGGCGTTGCTCTCTGGCGGCAGCATCGCGGCCGACCAGGTGCGCTGCTGGGATGCCATCGACGAGTTCGCGGGACTGGATGCGCGCGCTCGAGCCGAGCTGCCCGCGCTGCTCGCGCTGGCGCTGCGCATGCAGTGGAAGGGCGAGCAGTACGCGGGCGGGAACTGGGGCGACGTGACCTTCTGCGACTTCGACCCCAAGCTCGACCTCGCGGTCGGCGATCTCCCGGGCCTGCCCGCCAACCTGCTGCGCGGCCTCGCGATCGCCTACGACGGCCCGCCGGAGCTGCGCACGGACGACACGCGCGCGCGCTTCACGGCCGTCCTGCGCTCGACGGTCGCCACCTATCGCCGGCCGCAGGGCTACCTCAGCACGCCGCGCGAGGTCGCGGGCAACAATCCCGCCAGCGGTTCGCTGCGCCTCGCGCCCGGCCTGTTGCGCATGCTCAGCGCCCTGAAGCAGCCGCGCAATCGATCACGCTGAGATCGTCGCCGGCGGAGTTCGCCACGACGAGCCGCGGCTGTCCCTCGAGTTCGAGCGCCGCGAGTGCGAGACAGCCCGCGCCCGCGCCGAGATCCCATTCGCGCCGCAGGCTGAAGCGCTCGCTCGCCGGATCGCTCGCGCAATTCCAGCAGTTGACCACGTGGCTGTCCTGGCAGGCGACGAACAGCGCGCCGCCGGGCAGGGCCAGCAGTCGCCGCGGTGTCAGCCCGCAGCGGGCCTCGATCCATGGACCGAGCTGCGCGGGCGTGTCCGACCAGCGCGCGCAGCGCACGCAGCCCTGGAACGGATCGGCCGGCTCGGTTTCGAGCACGAACAGGCCCGCACTCGTGCAGGCTAGATCGCGCGGCGAGCGCTGACTCGGGAGCCAGAGCTCGAGCTCGAAGCCCTTCGGACCCAGCGCCAGCAGGCTCACTCCGCGTCGCGGCCCGGGCCCGCTCGCCGCGACCGCCAGCCGGCCGGGCGCGCGCCAAGCCAGCGCACAAGGCGATGAGCCGAGCGCGTAGCGCGCTCCGGGAACGAGCGTCAGCACACCCGCGGCTCCGCGGCGCACTTGCCAGGCGATGATCTCGCCGCTCGAGGCGTCGGCGCTGATCAGCATGCGCGGCTCGCCCGGGCCGGGCAGGAGCGCGACGACGTCCGGACCGAGATCCGCGGCGGCACCCGCCAGACGATCGACGAGCGCACCCTCCGGCGAGAGCGAGACGAGCACGAGGCGCGTGCGCGCGCCGTCCTGCAGCGCGCAGGCGATCTCGTCGCGTCCGTCTGCGTCGAAGTCGGCGCAGGCGAGCGCGCGCGGATTGGAACCCAGCGGCGCGCGCAGCAGTTCGCGCGGATCCTTCGAGTCGAACCCGACGACCGAGAGCGTGCCGTCCTTGGCGTTCAAGGCCACGATCTCGCGCGGCGCCCGCCCGTCGAGCTCCGCGCTGGCGACCTCGGCTGGAAAGCGCCCTACGGCGACGCTCTGCGGGCGAGCGAACTCGCCGCCTTTCCTACCGGCGAACCAGCTCAGGCTGCGCGAGGCCTGATTGGCGACGACGGCGTCCTCGAGGCCATCGCGATCGAAGTCTCCGAGCGCCAATGCGACGGGCGTCTGGCCGGCGTATTCGCCGCGCGTGCGTGCGAACACGCCCGCGGAATCGCGCTGCCAGTGCTCGAGCAGGTTGCCGCGTTGCGCGAGCGAGAAGAGTTCCTCGGCCCGGCCGCTCGAATCGCGGCGCGCGCCGAGCGCGATCGGGATCGGCCCGCAGGCAAGTTCACTCTGCACGCGCAGCGCCGGCTGGCCCTCGTTCGCGCCGAGCAGCGCGAGCTGTTGCGCCCCGCAGGCGAGGACCCACTCCTCGCGCGCGGGATCGAGTTCGAGGATCGCGCGCGGGATTCCGGAGAGCAGGCAGCGCCGCGCGGCCTTGCCCGGCGCAAGCCACTCGAACTCCTGCGTGTCCTGGCAACCGGCGACGAGTTCGCCCCCGCGACCGAGTGCGATGCAGCGCGGCAGTTTCCCGGTGAGCTGCAGCTCGCGTCGCGAGCCGTCGGCGGACACGAGCCACACGAGGCCGCCGTCGAAGGCCAGCGCGACCTCGTCGGATGCAGCGGCGATCGCGCGCGGCGCGCCCGGCAGCTCGAGCATGAGCTCGGCCGGCACGAGACCGCCGTCGTTCGCGCCCAGGCGAAAGCTCTGCAGCGTCCGCGCGGAACGCGAGGCGACCGCGATGCGCATCCCGCCGCTCTCGAAGACGACCGGCGCGAGCGGCCAGTCGCCGACCGGAACGAACTCGGGCGCCGCGAGGATTCCGCGCTCGCGCGCATGCCAGAGCTCGAGCCGGCCCGGTTCGCGCGACGTGGCGACGAGGTCGATCCGGCCGTCGAGATCGACGTCGGCCGCCAGCAGGCCAACCGGTGTCGCCGGGAGCGGGATCTCGCGCCGTGTGGAGTAGGACGCGAGCTGCAGCGGGAGGAGCGCGAGCAGGCACGTTGCCGGCGCCACGTCCGCGCGCAGTCTCACCTCGAGGCGCGTCCGAGCGCCGCGACCAGGCGCGGGACATCCTTGGCCGGCGTCGAGCACAGCGCGACGCGCACGGCTCCCCCGCTCTTCTCCTTGAGCGGCACGACGAAGACACCTTCCTCGCGTAACTTCGCGGCAGCCTTCTCGGGATCGCTGCTGAAGACCGAGACGAAGAAGCCGCCTTCGTAGCGCGGGTACGCAAGCCCGGCCTTCGCAGCCTCGCGGTTGAAAGCGCTGACGCGCTCGTCGAGCAGGCGGATCAGGCGCTCGCGTTCGCTGTCGGCGCGCGCGCGCAGCTTGGGCTCGGACAAGAGCTCCGCGATCGCGAGCAAGCCGCCGTGGTTGCAGTTCGACCAGGTTCCGCGGCAGGCGAAGGAGAGCGCGTTCGAGATGCGCGTGCGCTCGGCCGCATCCGGATGGGTGGCGAGCAGCGCGCCGACGCGCGCGCCGTACTGCGCGAAGGACTTCGAGGCCGACCAGGCGACGAGCACGGTCGCGGAGGTGTTCATGCGCGCCACGTGGCGCGTCCAGCCCTGCGAGGCCTTGGAGCCGAAGCGCGCGTAGGCGAGATCGACCAGCAGCGCCAGCGGCGCGCGCTCGCCGGCGCGCTGCACGATGGCCGCGAGCGCCTCCCACTCGCGCTCGTCGAGCGAATAGCCGGTCGGGTTGTGGCAAGGCGAGTTGAGGAACACGAGCGCGCGGCCCTGGCGCTCGACCTGCTTCATCAACGCCTCCTCGAAGGCCGCGAGGTGGAATCCTCCCGAGCTCGAGAACATCTCGAAGGTCTCGAGGCGTCTGCCCGTGTGCGAAGCGATCGTCTGGTACGGACCCCAGAAGTAGCTCGACGTGAGCAGCGCCTGGCCGGGCTCGAGGAAGTTCGTGAGCGCGTGGTAGAGCGCGCCCGTTCCGCCCGGCGTCGCGGCCGCGACGGTCTGCGCCGCGAGCGGGCTCTCGCCGTAAACGTCGCCGATGACGGCCTTGAGGAAGCTCGCGTCGCCCGAGATCGGCGCGTAGGCCGCGGCCTTCTGGATCGGCACGCGCGCGAGCGCCTCGATCACGCACGGGATCACGGCCAGCTTGCCGTCGTCCTCCATCAGCGCGCCGAGCGTGGCGTTGATCACGGACTCGCCCGAGGCCGCGCGGCGCTGGGCCTCGGCGTTGAGCGCGAAGATCGGGTCGTCGCCCGCACGGCCCGCGGCCGAGGGGATCAAGGTCGAAACGGATGCGGGATTCACGGTGCCGGGCAAGGCTCTACTCCGGGGCGGATCGAGTTCATCGAGGCGCACAGCCTACCTTGCGCGCGCGCCTGCGTGCCAGCGAACGCGCGATCGACTGCTGCGCTCGCCATTGTCCGTAGAGCGCGCCGCGAGCGGCGAGGCGCTCGAGTTCGAGGACCATTCGCGGCGCGAGCCGGCCGGGGCGCGCTCCCGAAAGCGGTGTGCCCGGCAGCGGCATGAAGGTGTGCGCGTGGACGCGCGCGCCGAGATCCGTGAGCTCGCGCGCGAAGACCAGGCTCTCCTGCGCTTCGCGCGCGCGCTCGCCCGGCAAGCCGAAGAGGAAGTCCACGTTGGGCAGGAAGCCCGCCTCGCGCGCCACGCGCACGGCGCGCACGACGTCCTCGCGCGTGTGGCCGCGGTGCGCCGCTTCGAGCACACGGTCCGAGCCCGACTGTCCGCCGATCACGAGCTGCGTGTTCGAGGCGTAGCGCTTGATGAGCGCGAGCGCCGCGTGCGTCACGTGTTCGGGCCGCACCTCGGAGGGAAACGTGCCGAAGTAGATCTTGGCCGAGTTCCCCATCGACTCGCGCACGCCCGCGAGCAGCGCCTCGAGCGCGCCGAGATCGACCTCGCGGCCGCTCGCGCCGTACGAGAACGCCGTCGGGCTGAGGAAGCGCAGGTAGGCGCAGCCCGCGTCCTTCATCACGCGCGCCCAGCGCGCGATCTCCCCCACCGAGCGATGGCGGAAGCGCGCCTTGGCCAGGAACGGCGTCTGGCAGAACGAGCAGGCGTAGATGCAGCCGCGCGTGATCTCGAGCGCGTTGAAGCGTTGCGCGGCGGGCGCGAAGGGCGGGAAGGCGTCGAGCTCCTCGACGCGCGCGCCGTGGCCCGCGAGTTCGAGTGGCGCGCCGTCCGCCAGCGCCGCGGCGAGCGCGCGGAGCGTGTGCTCGCCCTCTCCGCGTGCGACGAGGTCGAAGCCCAGCGCGCGCGTCGCCGTGTGCTCGGCGCTCGCGTGCGGACCGCCCGCGACGTGCACGATGCCCGGCCGGTCGACGCGCCGGCGCACGAAGGCGAGATCGAGCGCGCACTTGCGTGCCTCGGGCGAATAGAAGGACCAGAGCACCAGCACGCGCTCGGCACGCTGCGCCTCCTCGGAGAGCACCTCGACGAGCTGCGTGCGGCCGGTCGCCGTGCGCAACGTGATCCCGCGCGCCTCGCGCGCATCCTCCAGCGCGCCGAGCAGGACGTTCAACGCCGCGGCGTTGTACGGCCGGTAGTGGAAGACGATCGACGACTTCAGGCGAAGGGACCGGCGGCGCCCTCTTCGAGCGGCGACCAGCGCGGCGTGCGGCGCGGCAGTTCGAAGCCGCGCGTCGGGATCTGCAACAGATCGCGCGGCACGGCCGGCGCGGGAATCTCGGCCGGCGAGACGCGCTCGGCGGGCTCCGCAGCCGGCGCGCTGCGCAGGAAGCGCTCGGCCAGCGAGCGCCAGCGGTACAGGCGCGAATAGCCCAGGCCCGAGCGCAGGGCCAGCGCGCCGAGATCGGCCGCGAGCAGCTGCTCGAGCGTGTGAACGTCCTCGAGGTGCAGGCGTTCGCAGACGAGCTCCGAGAGTCCGTCGACGAGGTTCGGCTCGAGCGCGTGCTGGCCCGAGTGCGCCACGGGCTGTGCTTGCGGCGCGGGCTGCGCCTCGGGAACTTCGTCCGCGAACTGCTTGGTGTCCTCTTCGCGCCAGGCGCGCAGCACGTTGTCGAGGATCTCCTGGTCGCGCACGGGCAAGAGCGCTTCCTCGGTCAACTCCGGCGCCGCTGCGGGCGGCGAGATCGAGACGGGCGCAGCGACGAGCGGTTCCTCGCGCTCGAGCCAGCCCGAACCCGAGCGTTCGCCGAGGTGGCGCGCCTCGCGCAGGAAGCGCTTGGCGCTCGCGATCGTGCCGCCGATGATCTCGGAGAGCTCGGCGGGCTCGAAGCGCGCGAGCTCGGGCAGCGATTGGCAGCCGTGATCGCGCAGTCGCCGCCAGGTCGCGGGTCCGTCGGCGTGCAGGGTGCAAAGCAGGGCCAGGGCATCCATGACTATCTCGCTCCCGCGTCCGCGGCCGACGCGTGTGGACTGGAATCCGACTCGTGCGCTTCCTCGCCCGCGACCATCGCCAGCACCTCCGCGGCCAGGCTGCGGAAGTCCTCGCAGGAACGCGAAGCGGGATCGATGACCTGCACCGGCGCGCCGAGTGCTGCGACCTCGCGCAGGCGCACGCTCTCGCGGATCGCGGTGTCGAAGAGCGCCGGGCCGAAGCGCGCCTGCAGCGCGATCAGGATCTCGCGCGCGATGCGCAGGCGCCGGTCGAACATCGTCGCCAGCACGCGCAGGCCGAAGGCGTGCTCCTCCTGCGAGTGGCGCTCGAGCAGGATGCGCTGCGCCGCCAGCGCGCCCTGCAGCGCGAAGGCGCCGGTCTCGACCACCAGCACGGCGCAGTCGCAGGCGCGCAGCGCGTTGGCGGTCAGCACGCCATCGGCGCGCGGCGGGCAGTCGAGCAGCACGAAGTCGAAGTTCTCGCGCGCACGCTCGAGGCGCTCGGCCAGCACGCGCTCGGGCTGGATCAGGCGCGCCGCGAGCTCCTCGAACTCCGCCAATTCAAGCGTCGCGGGCACGAGCCAGACACCGCCGCTTGCGGCCACCGCGGCTTCGTCGAGGCTGCCCTCGCCAGCGAGCACGTCGAAGATCGTCGCGTCGACGCCCTCGCGCGGCGCGCAGCCGAGCGCCATCGTCGCATGCGCCTGCGGGTCGAGATCGACGAGCAGCGTGCTGTGGCCGAGCTGCGCCAGAGCTCCCGCGAGGTTGACGGCGACCGTGGTCTTCCCGCAGCCGCCCTTCTGGTTGACGAGCGCGATCACGAACATGGGCCGCAGGCTACGCTCCGGAGAGGCCGCGGAGCAAGGCCGCGGAGCAGGGCTCAGCCGACCGCTGCGGCGCCGGGAAGCGGTTCGATCACGACCGCCGTCCCGTAGGCCAGCACCTCGGTCACACCGGAGGTGATCTCGTTGGCGTCGTAGCGCATCGCCAGCACCGCGTTGGCGCCGGCGGCGATGGCGTGCGCCTGCATGTGCTCGAAGGCCTCGGCGCGCGCCTTCTCCGCCAGCTCGGTGTAGATCGAGATCTGGCCGCCGAAGAGCGTCTGGAAGCCGGCGCCGATGTTCCCGACGATCGAGCGGCTGCGCACGGTGATGCCGCGGATGACGCCCAGGTGGCGCACGACGCGGTAGCCCTCGAAGTGGTTGGCGGTGGTGACCCAGAGTGGTGCGGGCATGGCGGCGGTCCTTCCTCGAGTCGCAGAGCCTAGCGCAGGGCCTTGCGCGCGCGCTCGTAGAAGGCGCTGGTCGTGCGCGCCACGTCGATCGGGCCCCACTCGGCGACCTTGGCCATGGCGCGCGCGGCGCGGCTGCCCGGTTCGGTCAGGCTGACCGGCTTGCGTGCCTGGACGCTGCGCGAGACGGCCTCGTCCGCCGGGACCCAGCCGATGAGCTCGGGGTGGTGGCCGAGGAACTGGAACGAGGTCGCCTTGAAGCGCTCCCAGGCGTTCAGCGCCAGCGCCTCGTCCGGCGCGCGGTTGACCACCATGCCTACGCGGATGTGCGGATTGACCATGTGCGCGCGCTTGTAGAGCGCGTACGCGTCCGAGAGCGCCGTGATCTCGTGGTTGGTGACGAGCAGCAGCGTGCTGGTCGCCGCGAGGTGCGCGACCGTGCTGTACGAGAGCCCGGCGCCGTGGTCGACGACGATCAGGTCGTACTCGTGCTCGAGCGGCTTCAAGGCCTCGAAAAGCAGCTCCAATTCGCGCCGCGTCGGATTCGCGAGCGCGTGGCGCCCAACGCCGCCGGAGATCAGGCTGACACCCGCCGGGCCTTCGACGATCGCCCCGCGCGCGCTCACCGTGCCGTCGAGGATATGGCCGAAGTCGTAGCGCGGCGCGAGACCGAGCAGGAGATGCGCGTTGGCGAGGCCCGCATCGAAATCGATCAGCAGCACGCGCTCGCCGCGCGCGGCGCGCAGCACGGAGAGGTTCGAGGCCAGGATGCTCTTGCCCGTGCCGCCCTTGCCACTCGCCACGCACAGCACGCGTGCACCGGGGCGGCTCTCCTCGGCGCGTGCGTCGGCGCCGTTCAGCAGCCGAGTCAGCGTGCGCAGGCGGGAGAAATCGAAGCGCGTGTTCAACATCGGTGACGATCGAGGGGGCGGTACTCTGGCCGTCCGGGATGCGCCCGTCAACGGCGCGCGTCCCGTGCGCGGGAACGTCGACGCAAGTCCATGCTGGACATGGCCGGAGGAGCACTCGTCGCAAGCCCGAGCGGGCCCGAATCGGGCGCGAGTCGCGAAAGAAACTTCTCGCAATTCGCGCGCGCGCGGGGTTCGCACATCGGCCCGGGCCGAACCGGACTCAGATGACGGTTGCGAGAAGCAGCGGGCACTTTCGCAGACATCCAGCGCTCTCGAGAGCCACGCGCGGGCGGTGCGTGTCGCGCCTGTCACGTTGCGCGCCAGAACTCGAGCGCGTGCCTACGCACATGGGCTCGCTGTCGAGAGCTCTGGTTGCGGGCTCGAATGCGCCCATGAAGAGGATCACCCCCCCGCTGTGCACGATTCCGCTCCTGCTCGCTTCCTGCTCCGGCGGTTCGAGCACGTCTGTGACGACGCCCCCGATCGCCAACACCATCCCTCCCGGCAACTACCGCGTGCTCGGCGCCAACGACCTCGGAATGCACTGCATGGACCGGGAATTCTCGGTCTTTTCGATCCTTCCGCCCTTCAACGTGGTCAACGCGCAGGTGCTCTACCGCACGCCGAGCGCGAACCCGCAGCTGCTCGATCCCACGAGCGCGCAGGTGAGCTACGAGGGCGTCGCCGACGCGAGCGGCTCGATCAACACGCACAGCGCGGGCAAGACCGACTTCTGGCTGCACGTGCAGGGCCTCTTCGGCGCGAACCTGCCGGTCGGGATGGGGCTCACCGGACTCTACATGCCGCGCGACGCGACCCCGCATGGTCCGCAGTCGATGGGCTGGGTGACGAGTGCGAGCGAGTTCCGCGCCTTCGGCCTACCGATCACGCCGACCGACGACGCGGGCGCCTACAAGCCCTTCCCGCTGCTGCGCCTGCGCGCCACGAACCTCGCCGGGACGACGCTCGCCACGACCGACGTCGTCGTGCCGGTCGCAACCGAGACCGATTGCCGCAACTGCCATACGACCGGCGGCATCGCCGCGAACCTGCCCGGCGTCAACTGGTCGAACGACCCCGACTCCGAGTTGCAGGCCAAGTGGAACGTGCTGATCCTGCACGACCACCAGGTCGGCACGCACCTCGTCAACCAGACGCCGGTGCTGTGCGCGAAGTGCCACTACTCGCCCGCGCTCGACCTCGCGGGTACGGGCAACCCGTTCCCCGACACACTCACGGGCGGGTCGACCTCGACGGGCGGACACCAGCGCGTCGATCCGCTGCCGATGCCAAAGAAGATGTCCACGGTGATGCACTCGTTCCACGGACACCTGACCGATGCGCAGGGCAATCCCGTCTTCCCGCCCAACGGCACCGCGGCGCAGACCTGCTACCAGTGCCACCCGGGCGCGATCACGCAGTGCCTGCGTGGCGCGATGGCCACAGGCGGCATGGAGTGCCTCAACTGCCACGGAGACATGCTCTCGACCGGCGGCGACTTCCCGCTCGCGAGCGGCGGCAGCCTCGACGGAACGAACGACGGCCACGCGCGGCGTCCGTGGAAGGACCTGCCGCGCTGCCAGTCGTGCCACACGGGGGATGCCGTAGCGCACTTGAGCGGCGGGGGTACCGTGCCCGCGCCCGATGGCATCCGCCTGCAGCAGGCCTGGCGCACGGGCGATCCGGCCGCCTCGGCGATCCTCGCGACGAATACGCGCTTCGCGGAGAACCCGAGCACGCTCTTCCGCTTCAGCAAGGGCCACGGCGGCGTGGCCTGCGAGGGCTGCCACGGCAGCACGCATGCGGAGTGGCCGAATGCGAACGCGGCGGCCAACGACAACGTGGCGGCGACGCAGCTCCAGGGCCACGCGGGGCCGATCATGGAGTGCGCGGCCTGCCATGCGAACTCGCTGCCCACGAACCTGAACGGCCCGCACGGCATGCACCCGATCGGCGGGAATTTCATCGACGGCCACGGCGACTACTACGAGCAGCACGGCAGCAGCTCGTGCAAGACCTGCCACGGCACGAACCTGCTCGGCACGGTCCTCGCGCGCGCGGCGGACGACCGCCACTTCACGCACGATGGACACAGCTACGACCTGACGAAAGGTCAGCAGGTCGCCTGCAACTTCTGCCACTCGATGCCTTGAGTCATGCGCGCGCGTCTACACCAATCCCTCCGCCGGACTCAGCGAAGGTACCGATGCAGAGTTGCCCGCACAGGCCCCATGCTCATGCCCGGGTCGTCTGCGGCATTCCCCTGCCACCGGCGCCCGCTCTCTAGCTGCGGACGAAAGCTCCTTCTCCCAAGGGACACATTCATCAGCCACACGAAGGTCGGGCCGACCGCCCACGAAGCCCGCCTCTCGTAGCCCCGAAGGAGAACCACCACTCTCAGTCTGCACACGGGGCGCGTCCCACGCGCCCCGTTCTTCGTCTCAGTGCATCTTCACTTCTTCGCCGATGCGGTGGATTTTCATCACGTTGGTCGAGCTCTTCTGCCCGGCCGGCACGCCTGCGACGAAGACCAGCGCGTCGCCGTACTGCGCGAAGCCGCGCACGACGAGCATCTCGGAAGCCATGTAGAGCATGTCCTCGAGGCTGCGCTCGCGCCGGAAGAGCATCGGACGCACGTGCGCCAGCACGGTCATGTGGTTGACGGTCTGCGGATTGGGCGAGAGCGCGTACACGTCGGCCGCGGGCCGGTAGCGCGAGATCAGGCGCACCGAGTTGCCCGTCTCGGTGAAGGCCACGATGCGACTGATGCCGAGCGCCTGCGCCGCCTGCACCGCGGCCAGCGCCACGGCGTTCGGGAAGCTCGCCTCGGCCTGGCGAAAGGCCGGCGGCGGCATCGAGAGGTAGCGCTGGCTGCCCTCGACCGCGCGCGCGATGCGCGCCATGGTCTCGACCGATTCCACCGGGTGCGCGCCCACGGCGGTCTCGGCCGAGAGCATCAGCGCGTCCGAACCGTCGAGCACGGCATTGGCGACGTCGGTGACCTCGGCGCGCGTCGGGCGCGAGGACTCGATCATGCTCTCGAGCATCTCGGTCGCGGTGATCGTGAACTTGCCGGCGCGCAGCGCGGACTGGATCAGCGACTTCTGGATCAGCGGCAGCTGCTCGAGCTCGGCTTCCACGCCGAGGTCGCCGCGCGCGACCATGATCCCGTCGGATTCCTGCAGCAGGCTGTCGATGTTCTCGAGTGCCGCGAGGCGCTCGATCTTCGAGATCATCAGCGCGTTCGGGATCATCTTGCGCACGGTCGCGACCTCCTCGGGACGCGAAACGAAGCTGATGCCGATCATGTCGATGCCCGCCTGCCGCGCGAGTTCGAGGTTCGTGCGGTCGGCCGCCGTGGGCAGCTCGTAGGCGATACGGCTGTCGGGGAAGTGCACGCCCTGGCGGTCCTTGAGCTCGCCATCGCGGCGCACGCGCGCCACGAACGAGTCGCTCTCGACGCGCTCGGTCACGAGTTCGACCTTGCCATCGGCGAGCAGCACGCGGTGGCCGGTGCGCACGGCCTCGAGGAAACCGCCGAAGTCGAGCCAGACCTCGCCCGCGGGAGCAACGCCGCTGCCCTGGCGCAGGCGCACCGTGGCGCCCGCGGGGAGCTCGAGCTTGCCGCCAGGGAACCGGCCCATGCGCATCTTGGGTCCCTGGATGTCGGCCAGGATCCCGATCGAACGCATGCGCTCGTCCGCCGCCTGGCGGATCTTCTGCACGCGGCGCAGGAAGTCGGCCTCCGAGCCGTGGCTGAAATTGATGCGCGCCACGGACATGCCAGCGTCGATCAGCTCGCCGACGCGGTCCTCGCTGCCCGGCCCGATGGTGGCAACGATCTTGGTGTGCGGTGTCGGGGCAGGCTCCGCTCGGGCTGAGCTGGAACGCGTGGGCTCGTCGGTCGTGGTGGTCTGCATGGGTTCCAGGGCGGGCCCGGAAGCTGAACCGGATAGCAGATCGCCCGGGCGAAAGCGAGCCGGGTCGAAAGCGGTTCCTAGAAGAACGCCAGCCGCGATCGTGCGCGCGACTGGCGTTCAAGGGGGGTCCGCACCGCTCCTGAGGTCAGGCCCCGTAGAGCATCTCTCGGGCCACGACCGTCGGCACGGGACCTGCCTTTCGGACGAGGGACGCGCGCAGGAAGGTTCCGTCCTTCAGGAGGTTCCCGGACCGGCGCCTAGTGCTTCTCGAGCACGTCGAACTTGGGACCCACGATCCGGACCCGGACGTCCCAGCCCAGGGAGCGAGCCCGGTCGCCGAATGCGAACAGCAGGCCGTCGGTGAGCGCGGCCACGCGCGGCGCGCAACGGTCCTGGATGGACTTGGTCGCGAGCTCGTTGATGCGCACGATCGGGCCGACTTGGCGCTGATCCTTCTGGATCCGGCGCACATAGGTATTGTCCAACCCGGAGATATCGTCCTCCCAGACCACGGCCCAGGTCCCGTCGGCAAGCCGCGTCACGTCTGCGTTGTCCTGCTCGTTGTGAGTCGGGCTGATCCAGAGCAGCGGGCCGGCCGGACTGCCTTGACCGTCGAAGAAGCGCGCCACCACATCGCGCGAGCCATCGTCCGGCGCGCCCGAAGTCCAGGCCGCCACGAAGCCGCCATTGCCGACGGGCGCGAGGGCGGGATCCCAGTCCTGGTGCCGCGGCGAGGGCTCGAGATCGAATTCCGCTCCCAGCGGGTTGCCTTCGAGACCCGCGCAGCGGCCGTGGATCTTCCAGCCGGCGTCGTCAGCGTCCCACGCGAGCACCAGCCGGCGTCCACCGAGCGCGCAGCAGACGAGGTTGCCGAGCTTGCCCGGCGACTCGCTCAGGCGCTGTTTCTTGCCCGCCGGTTCGCCCTTCAGGTCCACGCGCAGAGCCCAGACGGCCGGCTCCGGACCGATCCAGGCGCAGAGCCAACCCGTGTCGGCCGGCAGTGTCGTGATCGTCGCCTCGCGCGCGCCCTCGGTCTCGAGCACGCGCGGCTCGCCGATCATCGTGCCGCTCGGGTCCTGGAGCGCGAGTCGCAGCGCTCCGCTCGAGTCGGCCCACAAGAAGGCGCAGGTTCCGTCGGGGCGCAGCGCGGGCGCGACGCCGCCCGGTGCGAGTTTGGGGTCCGCGGCCGTGAGAGCGAATTCGTCGCCCGCAAACGAGCCAGGGGCCGCGATCCGGCGCGCGTAGGCGCGTGGTGCGCCATCGCGCTTGTCGATCCAGGTCACGACTCCCGCCGAGCCATTCGCATCCAGGCGGTAGGTGGTCTGATCGGCGCTCGCACGGTCGGTGTTGGCCCGGAACTCGGGGCCGAGTGCCGGCTCGCCGCCCGGCGTCACGATCCTCCCGAACACATCCGGATCGCCCTCGCGCGAGTCGGTCCACGCGACCAGCAGGCGCGCGCCATCGGAAGCGACGAGCGGTGTGCCGACGAGTTTGGCCTTGTCGGAGAGGAATTCGATGCCGGCGCCCGCGGGCTTCCCGGCCTCGATCAAACGCAATTCGAAGCGCGCGCCCGCGGCCGCGACCTGCGTGCGACCGCCGCGGCCGCGAGCGGGAGCCTCGGCGGGCTTCGCGCCCTCGGACTGCACCAGGACCGCGAGCTTCGAGCCGAGCACGGCGACGTCGAGCGCCTGTTCCGTGGTGTCGCATACGGTGATCGCTTCGCCCTCGGGCTTTCCTTCCGCGCGCAGTCGTCGCACCGAAGTGCCTTTGTCGCCGTGGACGAGGATCCAGGCTCCGCCGTCTTCGGTGGCGACCGAACGCACCAGTGTCCCAGCACCCAGGTCGTGAGCCGCGGCCTTGGGCGCACCGAGCGAGAGCGACCACAGGCGCTCGTTCGCGTGCCAGATCGCGAGCGGGTCCTTCTTGCCGCCCGGTCCGCAGAGCTGCACGCCGGCATCGGCCTGTTGGTCGCGCGGATTGAGCCGCTGCGGTTCGGCGCGCCGCGAGCCGTCGCGCTTGACCTCGGCCCACATCAGCGCGCCGCGGATGGTCCAGGCGACCGCGAACCCGCCACCCTCGATCGGCGCGGCGGAGGGCAACTGCACTCCGCGCTGGCGCTCGCTCGCCTCGTGCATCTGCTCGGGGACCTCGGTCAAGGCCTGGTCGGTGGCGCGCCAGTTGCCGCTGCCTTCGTAGGAGCGCGCGTAGAGCACCGGGACGTTCAAGTAATCGCAGGTCCAAAGCGCGATGCCGTCGCCGTCGGCGTCCATCGAGAGACCGGGCTGCAGCCGGCGTCCCGCATAGGGCTGGTGGATCGGACGCTCGGGCTCCCGGATGTGACCCTCGTGGTCGAAGCGGCCGAGATAGAGCCCGGTCATCCCTTCGCGATGGTCGCTCCAGAGGAGCGAGAAGCCCGCCTTGGATCCGGCCGCGCAGACGAGCTGCTGCAGCGTCCCGCCGTGGTCGTCCTGGTGCGCGACCGCGTCGACGAGGCGCACGTCACCGGACTGCGGCGCGATCTGGCCGAAGGTCCCGGTCTGCGGAGTCGCGCCGTCCTCGGCCGTGGGCGGGAGCAAAAGCAGGAAGGAACCGAGAAGAAGGGGCTGGAAAGGGTTGCGCATCGCTCGCTCGTGTCCAACAGGGGCAGGTCAGTGGCCTAGGGTAGGCAGGTACGGACTTAGATTCCCTGGAACCCACGGAATCCTGACTGGTTCCCCCCCCATTCCTGAATGCACATGGTAAGAATTCAGGTGGCTTGGCCCGCTGCCCGTCTTCAACATCCAGGATCACTCAACCCGGCGGCCGCCCCCCCACTCCATGTCGAGCAACACGCCTTTCAGGAACCATGGGGTCGCCCCCGAGGCTACTTCGGTAGTGCTCTACCTAGTCGTGCTCGCGTTGGTGCTCTTCGTAGCGCTGCATTGATCGCGCCCGGAGTGTCGACCTCGCGCACTCAGCCGCCGATTCGCGTCGGGATCTCCTGATAGGCCGGGAAGCGCTTTTCGGCGAGTTTCGAGAACACGAGTCGCTCGTCGATGCGCACCTCGAATGCGCCGCCTTTGGACTCGAACAATTCGACCTCGGTACCGGGGAATGCCTGCTTCAGTTCGGCGGCCAGACCGGTCGCCTGGGGCAGGTAGTCTCACTGCACGCAGTAATGGATGGTGGCTTTCATGGCTGGGCCGCGGATCATCGCCTGCTGGGAACCCGAGTGAAACCCCGGCCGTCCAGATTCTCTCCCCCATGCGCCCCAAACTCTCCGCCTGCACCGTACTGCTCTCCGGAATCGCCTGCCTGCCGCTCCAGGCCCAGTCTCCGGCCGCCGATCTCTCACGCGCTCTCGGCACCTGGCAGGCGCGCCATGGCGAGGGCTGGCGGCTCGTCCCGGACGAAGGCACGGGCTTCGCGCAACTGCTGCACGGCGGCGCCGTCGCGAGCACGCTCGTGCCGCGCAGCGACGCCGACTTCGCCGAGCTCGCGCGCGCGCGACTCGTCGAGTCCAAGCCGCTGACCGGGGTCGATCTCGAGACTCTCGAGCTCGCGCGCGTGCAGTTCCTGCCGCTCGGCCAGATCGGCTCGACCGACAAGACCTCGGTCAAGTTCCGGGAGCGCGTCGGAGGCGTGCGTGTCGTGTACGGCTGGGTCGACGTGCTGCTCGACCAGCGCGGCACGCTGCTTTCGATCCAATCGAGCGCCTTGCCCAACCTGGCCGCGTTCGCGACGCAACCCGCGCTCGAGGCCGCGGTCGCGGGCGAGCGCGCACTCGAGGCCTTCCGCTCGCAGACCGGCCGCGAGCCCACGCGCACGCAGCCAGCGGAGCTCGTCGTTCTGCAGCACGAACAGGGCAGCCGGCGCGAGCCGCGCCTGTGCTGGCTGGTGGACCTGCAATCGTTCGGCGCCGGTCTCGAGCCGCTCGGATGGCGGCACTACGTCGATGCGCGCACGGGCGAGATCCTGAAGCGCGAGGCGAGCGTCGTGAACTTCGACGTCTACGGCAACGTTCAATCGCTGTGCTCGCCGGGAACGCTGCCCGACGAGAGCTCGAACCCCGAAACGGCGCAGGCGATGAAGTACATGAGTGTGACGAGTTCCGCCGGAACCGTCACGACCGATGCCAACGGCGACTTCGTCTTCCCGGGCGTGACCACGCCGCTCTCGGTGACGGTCAGCTACAACGGCAGCTTCAATGCGCTCACCAACAACGGCGGAGCCAGCTACTCGCTCAACACGCAGCTGCAGCCCAACCAGTCGAACGCGCTGCTGATGAATCCCGCCGCGAGCGCGACGGTGACCTCGCAGGCCAACGCCTTCCGCTCGGTGGACGCGCTGCGCGACTGGGTACGCATGGTCAACCCCTCCGACGGGATGGCCGACTTCGTGGCGCACGCCGACGTCAATCAGGGGAGCACCTGCAATGCCTTCTACGACGGCTCGAGCCTCAACTTCTTCGCCGCGGGCGGCGGCTGCGTCAACACGGCATTCTCGACCGTCGTGAGCCACGAGCACGGCCACTGGATGAACGACCGCTACGGCACCGGCAACGGATCCGATGGCATGGGCGAGGGCAACGCCGACGTCTGGGCCTGCTACGTCTGGGACACGCCGCTGTGCGGCCAGGACTGGAGCGGACCGGGCAGCTACGTGCGCACGGGCAACAACACGCGCCAGTTCTGCGGCGACGGCAATCCGGGCTGCTACGGCGAGGTGCACGCCGACGGCGAGGTCTGGATGGGCGCCGCCTGGAAGATCCGCAACCGCCTGAACGTGGCCTTCGGCGGCGCCCAGGGCGACCTGATCGCCAACACGATCTTCCTCTCCTGGATGGAGAGCTACAACCAGTCGCTGATCCGCTCGGTGATCGAGACGCAGTGGCTGACGCTCGACGACGACGATGGCAACCTCGGCAACGGCACGCCGCATTTCGCGCAGATCGACGGCGGCTTCCGCGACCAGGGCTTCCCGGGCTACACGATCCCGAACCTCGCGATCGTCGACGTCACGGCGCTCGGCGACACGCCCTACGAGGCCGGTCCGTACACGGTCCACGCCACGATCACGGCCAACGCCAATCCGCCGCTCCTCGCCGCAACGCTGGTCTACCGCGTCGACGGCGGCGCGCTGCAGAACGTGCCCATGAGCCACACTTCCGGGGCTGCCTACACGGCGGACATCCCGGGCCAGATCGGGCCGGCGCACGTCGAGTACTACGTCAGTGCGAGCGACAGCGCGAACCAGGTCGCGAGCTACCCGCAGTCGAGCGGGGTCGACTTCCTCGACTTCGACGTCGGCGACGTGCACGTGCTGAGCCAGAACAACTTCGAGTCGCCCTCGGACCAGAACTGGACGCACGGCCTCACGAGCGGGACCGACGACTGGCAGCACGGCTTCGCGAGCGGGAAGAGCGGCAGTTCGGGCGGGAGCTCCTGGTCCGATCCGGTCGGCGGCGCCCTGTCCGCGCGCTGCTGGGGCACGGACCTCGGCACGGGCGCGGCGAACGGCACGTACTCGAGCAGCTCGGACTATTGGCTGCGCTCGCCGGTCGTGAACTGCAGCTCGGGCGTGGGCGTCAAGCTGCGCTTCAAGCGCTGGCTCTCGGTGCAGGGCTCCGGCTCCGACCAGGCGCGCGTGCGTGTCAACGGCACGCAGGTCTGGATCAACCCGAGCTCGGACCTCTCGGAGAACAGCTGGTCCTCGCAGGAGCTCGACATCTCGGCCCTCGCGGACGGCAACAGCGCGGTGCAGATCGAGTTCAGCCTGCAGACCGACGCCACGACGGCGCTCGGCGGCTGGAACGTGGACGACTTCAGCCTGCTGTGGGTCGAACGCGCGCCGCAGCCCTGCCCGACGCCCACGAGCTACTGCATCGCGGCGCCGAACTCCTTTTCACCGGGCGGCGCGATCATGTCCTGGTCGGGCTCGCGCAACATCTTGCTCAACAACTTCGTGCTGGTGGCGCTCGATGCCCCGCCGCAGAAGACCGGCCTCTTCTACTACGGCCAGAACCAGGCCCAGGTGCCGTTCGGGAACGGCTACCGCTGCGTCGGGAGCCCGATCGCGCGCCTGCCGGCGGTCGTCTCGAATGACTTCGGCGACATGCTCTACGCGCTCGACTACAACAACCTGCCCGCCCTGGGCCAGATCCACGCCGGAGAGGTTTGGAACTTCGCCCTGTGGTATCGCGACCCCGCCGCCGCCGGTGCCAACTTCAACGCCAGCAACGGCCTGAACGTGATCTTCTGCCCCTGACGATCGGCGGCAGAGGGTATGGATCCTGTGAAGCCCTCCCGGCCGCTGCGGGTGCGGCTCTATACTGGCCGCGATTCGAAGCCCCCCTTGAAGGCGTTCAGGTACCCTTCCGGCGCCGACTCGCATCCACCACCATGAAGAAAACCCTGCTCCTCGCCGCGCTCCTCCTGTTCGTCCCCGCGGTTTCGGCGGTCCACGCGCCGATCACGAAGCTGCGCTTCGCTCCCGCGGCGGGCACCAAGCTCACGCGCACGTTCGAGAACAAGACCGAGTTCTCGCTCGACGACCTCTCGCTCAAGATGAACGGGCAGGAGAGCCCGATGAAGCCGGAGGTCGAGATGACCACGAACCAGAGCCTGAAGGTCGTGGTCAACGACGAGTTCGTCAAGGTCCGCGAGGGCGCGCCCGCAGTGCTGCGCCGCAAGTTCGACGAACTCGGCACGGTGATGAAGGTCGACGCCAAGATCGAGATGATGGGCACGTCGACGCCCCAGAACAAAAGCGGCACGGGCAAGAGCGAACTCACCGGCAAGACCGTGGTCTTCACCTGGGACGAGGAAGCCAAGGACTTCAAGACCGCCTTCGATCCCGCCGAGGAGAAGTCCGAACTGCTCAAGGGCCTGCACGAGGACATGGACTTGCGCGCGCTGCTGCCCAAGGACGAGGTCAAGGTCGGCGACGAGTGGGATGTCGAAGTCGGCCAGCTCTCGGGCGTGATCGCGCCCGGCGGCGAGCTGAAGATCAAGCCCGAGGAGAAGCCCGACGCCGAGTCCCCCATGGGCATGGGCGACATGGGCGGCATGGGCGGGATCTCCGACTGGCTCGGCGACTCGATGACCGGCAAGGCCAAGGCCAAGTTCACCGGCATGCGCGAGGTCGGCGGCCACAGCTATGCCGTGATCTCGCTCGACGTGAAGGCCAAGGGTTCGAAGGACCTGACCGAGCTCGTCAAGGGCGCGATGGAGAAGCAGGCCCGCGAAGGCATGACGATGGAAACCAAGAGCGTCGACGTCGAGTTCGAGATCGCCGGCCAGGGCGAGCTGCTCTGGGACATCGAGGCGGGCCACGCCCACTCCTTCGAGTTCTCCGGGCCCTCGAGCGCGCGCATGGACATCGGCATGAACATCGAGGTCCAGGGCACGAAGATGGAGATCGAGCAGGGCATGACGCTCTCGGGCACCATGACCCTCAAGCTCACGATCGAGTGAGCGCAGTCGAGGCCGGCGGGATGTGGAGCCGAGCAGCGCGCCGCGCAGCCCAGTTCGCGTTCCCGGCCGGCCTGCTCGTCGCCCTGGCCTTTGCCGGGGGCGGGCGCGACGACCCTCGCGCGGAGGCGACGCGCCAGGCACAGGAGCTCTTCGCCGCGCACGATTTCGAGGGTGCCGCACGCCTGCTTTCCGAGCGCTTGCGTCGCGGCGGCAACGACGGTGCGCTGTGCGAACTCTACGCGCGCGCGCTTGCGAGCCTGGGGC
>Ga0302322_100000701_pt1 | contig 26034 bp, 15 predicted proteins | sample Fen_T0_2_FD_203757 | JGI IMG/M metagenome (GOLD analysis project Ga0302322, IMG submission 203757) | Peat permafrost microbial communities from Stordalen Mire near Abisko, Sweden - Fen_T0_2 | ecosystem: Environmental > Terrestrial > Soil > Wetlands > Permafrost | place: Sweden: Abisko...
GGGATGCGATCTGGGCGGACAACACCGAACCGCAAGACTATCCCAGCGGGGCCATTCCCAACATGCGTGGTGTCACCACGGCGCTGGGTAAGGGCGCATTCACCATCAATGCCTATCCCTTGCAACACGCCAAGGCGCTGAGCGAGGGCTGGCGCAAGGTCGGACCGAACACCAAACGCGTCTATGTCCTGACCCGCAGCGCGTTCGCGGGTACGCAACGCTACGGCGCTTCCATATGGTCGGGGGACATCGACTCGGCCTTCGCGACCTACGCCAAACAGATCCCCGCGGGGCTCAACATTGCGCTCGCCGGGATGCCTTACTGGACCACCGACATCGGCGGTTACTTCGGTACCCCCACGGAGGAGTCGTTCACCCGCTGGTTCCAGTTCGGGGCCTTTTGCAGCACCTTCCGCATCCACGGACAAGCCACCAAGGAATTGTATAGCTGGAGCACCACCGGCAAGGCGAATCTGCTAACCATCGACAACCTGCACTATCGCTTGATGCCCTACCTCTACTCGCTGGCCTGGAAGGTTACCAACGAGGGCTACACCATCATGCGCCATCTGGTCTTCGACTATCCGAAGGACGCCAACGTCTTTGATATCAAGGATCAGTTCATGTACGGCCCTGCCATTTTGGTCAACCCCGTGACCACCGCCGGGGCCACCAGTCGGTCGGTCTACCTTCCCACCGGGACCTGGTACGATTTCTGGACAGGCTCGACGAAAGACGGCGGCGCCAAAGTCACGGTGGACGCGCCGCTTAGCCAGATTCCGCTGTTTGTCAGGGCAGGCTCGATTGTTCCCATGGGGCCCAAGATTCAGTACGCCACCGAGAGCATCGATCCCTTGGAAATCAGGATTTACAAGGGACAGGATGGCTCTTTCACGCTCTATGAGGACGAGGGCGACACCTACGATTACGAAACTGGAAAGTACTCACAAATCACTTTTGGGTGGAGCGAATCCACCCAGCAGCTGACGATTGGCGCAAGGGCAGGAAGCTATACCGGCATGCCCAAGACCAGAACGTTCAATATCGTTTGGGTAGGCGCCAACCATGGCAATGGCGTCGAGCCTACCGCCACCCCGGACAAAGTTGTGCCGTATGACGGTTCGGCAGTCGTCGTCGCCGTGCAATAGGCTTGCTCTTCGTTTAGCTGGAAGTCGGGCCAGTGGTCGCGGGGGCGTGGTGGACGGCGTACGCGACCTTCGCGCGCCTGGCCACCAATGCTCTCGCTGACCGCACCTGGTTCACGAACAGTGCGCTCTTCGTCGGCGCAACCCACGACAACGAGGACTTGTCTATCGAACTGCCCGCGACGGGCGGAAAGGTCGCGGTCTACTCGACCACGGGCCGAGCAGACCTGTCAGAGCCCTCGGTCACCATGCCGACGCCGCCCGCGCTGGGGACCTGGCAGTGGTGCGACGCCGCGCCCGAGGTAGTTCGCGGCCCACCGCAGCCCTCTTACTCAGCGAGCCGCGCGCCAGTCCGAATCCGAGGCCGAATGCGTCTTGCCGCCGTGCCTAGAGCACCGAACGGTTTGGAAGCCGAGCAGTTTCCAAGTCATTCAACACAGAGAACACAGAGAACGAAAGGAATGCGGATAGGTTGGGGCCGATGGCAAACCCATTTCTTGCGTCCTCTGTGCCCTCTGTGTCCTCTGTGTTTTCTTGCTTCCGGCCCCGACGTCCTGCCGCGGCCAGGATTTCACGGCGAATTCAAACCGTTTGGTGCTCTAGGGCGCCGCTGTGGTGATGTCCACGGAGCTGCCCGTGAGTGAACCGGAGGTTGCCTTCAAGGTAACCTTGCCAGCGGTGGCCGTTGATTGAACGATGGCCATCAGCTTGCCGCTGAAGGCGGCATGAGACGTTCCCTTGTAAGAATCGTGGTTTGTGGAATCTCCGCCGTCGAGTCCCACGATGGCGCCAGGCCCGCTGATCGTGAAGTCCACCCGGTTGTTGGCTTGGGGGACGATGACACCCTGGGCGTCGACGATGTCTACCTCGACGAAGGACAGGTCTCGCCCGTCCGCGGTGATGGCACCACGGTCAGCCTTGAGCACCAGGGCGGCCGCCGCGCCGGCTGTCTTCAGCGTATCCTTGGCGACCACCGTGCCACCCTTGGTGGCCCTGGCTTCAAGCGTACCGGTCGCGAACGTGACCGACCATTGAAGTTTTGCGACGCTTGGATCCACGGTCTTCGAACCCTGCGACTTGTCGTTGAGGAACAGCTCGACACTGTCAGCATTGCTGTAGACCAAGACTTTCACCGCTTGTCCGGCCGTCCAGTTGGTCCAGTTCATGGGAACGACGTGGACCATCGTGGGCCCGCTGGCGTTCCACTTGCTTTGGTAGAAGTAGAAGACGTCCTTCGGGAAGGTCGCGGTGTCGATGGCGCCAAAGTAGGAACTCTTGGATGGCCATTCGAAGGGCGTCGGTTCGCCGATGTAGTCAAAGCCGGTCCAGATGAACTCGCCGGCAATCCAGGCCCGCGTGTTGACGTTCTTCCACGAGGTTTCTGCGGTGTGCCCCCAGCCGGCCGCGGTGTCGTCATAGGACGACTGCTGGTTGTTGTTGTTATTGTAGATGCCTCGACTGCGAAGGGCAGAGGACGACTCGCTGGCGAGCATCTTGTAGGACGGGTTCGACGTGTGAACCGAGTCGTACCGATCCGGGGCATAGTTGATTCCCACCAAGTCTTCTAGACCGGTGATGCTATCCACGCCAACCCACGCCGCATAGGCTTGGGTGATCGGGCGGGTCGTGTCTTTGGCGTGAATCGAGGTGATCAGCTTTTGCACGGTGGCCTTGTCCCCGGCCTGCGCGACCTCGTTGCCGATGCTCCAGATGATGACGCTCGGGTGGTTGCGATCACGGGCCACGTAGCCCTGGACGTCCGTGTCGTACCACTGGTTGAAGAATCGCCCGTAGTCGTAGGTGTGCTTGCCCGCGTACCAGCAGTCGAAGGCCTCATCCATGACCATCAAGCCGAGCCGATCTGCCATATCCAGCACTTCGGGCGCGGGCGGATTGTGGGACGTGCGAAGCGCATTGACGCCCATGTCCTTGAGCATCTGAAGGCGCCGCTCGATGGCCCGATTGTTGACCGCCGCGCCCAAGGCGCCAAGATCATGGTGATTGCACGTGCCGTTGAGCTTCATCTTGGTGCCGTTCAGCGAGAAGCCCGTGGCCGCGTCGAATGCAAAGGTACGAATGCCAAGCGGGGTCGTGTACGTATCGACCACCGAGCCGCCCACCGACACGGTTGTCACCACGGAGTAGAGGGTTGGCGATGCTGGTGACCACAGCTTGGGGTTGGTCACGGTCGCGCTATGGGTCACGTTGGCGGTCTTCCCGGCAGCGACCGATGTCGCCGCGGAAGCTCCTTTGCCTACTTCCGCGCCCGAGGCGTCGCGCACCGAACTGGCCACGGTCACCGATTGGTCGGCCGTCCCGTCGTTCTGGACCGTCACCGCGATGTTCACGGTGGCGCTGGTGGCCGAGGCGGTTGGCGTCGTCACCTGCGTGCCGGTGTAGGCCACGCGGACAGGGTTCACGGTCTTGAGCCAGGTGTGGCGATAGATGCCGCTGCCCGAGTACCAGCGGCTGCTGGGCAGCTGGTTGTTGACCTTGACCGCGAGCACGTTCGAAGCACCCGTCTTTGCGCCACTGGTGATGTCGCATTCGAATGAGGCATAGCCGTAGGGCCGGGCACACACTTGCGTGCCATTGAGGTACACGGTGCTGTCCATGTACACGCCATCGAACTGGACCATGACTTTCTGGCCCGAACTAGAGGCTGGCAAGGTGAAGGTCTTGCGGTACCAGCCTGTCCCGCCATCGAGGTAACCACCTTCATAGGTGGCCAACGAACTTTGGTTAAACGCGAGCGAAATGCTCCAGTCATGGGGCACGTCCAGTGACGTCCAGGCCGAATCATCGAACGTCGCGCCTTGCGCGCCAGTGACGTCACCCAGATGAAACTTCCAGCCTTGGTCGAAGCTGACGGTCGTCGATCGGGCTCCGTCGTAGTTGTTGACGAGCGTGGATGGGCCGGCACTTTCTCCCCCCGTTCCGCCGGCGCTCCCACCTGCACTGGTGCCACCGGTGGCGTTGCCTGCCTGCCCGCCTGCTGCCACACCGCCAGTTGCGTTGCCTGCCTGGCCACCCATGGCCGCACCACCCATTCCGCTGTCAGCCTTGCCGCCCGTTGCCGCGCCACCGGTTGCATTGCCAGCTTGGCCGCCCGTGGCTGCGCCACCGGTTGCATTGCCAGCTTGGCCGGCCGATCCGCCGTTGCCTTTGCCACCCGTCCCCGCGGCGCTGCCGGAGCCGGTCGCTCCTCCTTTCCCAGTCGCGCCGCCACCGCCGGGCGTCGTTGCGCCGCCGCCAGCGTTCGTGCCACCGCTACTCGGCGATCCGCCAGAGCCAACGGTGCCGGCCGTGTTGGTGCTGCCGCCCGTCTGCGTCGGCCCCCCCGGATTGCTGTTCCCGCACGCAGACAACGCCATACAACCAACAAGACCAACGGAAATTACGAAATTTCTCACAGGGAAACCTCCTGGTGACTGAAAAGCAAGATGAAGGTCGCCTGCGCACCGAACCAGATCATGGCCAATCCGCAGGACAACGTCATCGCTCATGCAGTGGCACGAGTTGCACGTTTCCGTTTAGACGGACTGGTCAGTTCGGACTGTGGCGCGGTCCCGTCGGGCGTCGCACTCGGTTGCGATGGCTCGGAGGTCGAGGCGTGGAGGGCGCGACAGGCAATGGACGATAGGCCGCAACGCTGCCGGGCGTGACGCCATAAGTCCGGCGGAAGACCCTGCAAAAGTAGTTCGGGCTCGTGAAGCCGCACTGTTTTGCAATGTCTTTCACGGTGTAGTCGCCGGTCTGGGCAAGGCGCATGGCGAAGACCAGGCGCAAGCCGTAGAGGTATTGGCCTGGGGAGATTCCCCGGGCCTCACGGAAGAGGCGGGAAAAGTGGAAACGGCTCAACTTCGCCACCTTCGCCATTTTTGCGACCCCGATAGGTCGAGCGTAGTTCTTTCGACAGAAATCCTCGACCTTATCGATGAAGGAAGGCTGGAAAGATACGGTTCGTTCGGGTTTTCGTCCGTCGGGCAGATATTCTTTCGACAATTCTATGAAGATGACTCGGCCCAGCCTTGCGCCATGGTCGGTCGTCGCTGTCTTGTTTTCCAAAGGCACCCAATCACCTCGTTATTAGCGTTCTTGTTGGTAAAAAGAACCCACCAAGCAGTGGAACGAGGGGGCGAATTCCGTCTCGCCGATTCGCGATCATGCGGGGGCGACCCCAGATTGGCTTCGTGCTTGCTTGCGGCGCGACGCGTGGATGACCCATACTCGGGCTGTCTCCATGTCGATGACGAAGCATCTCGTCTGTGCCAGCGCGCTCCTGTTGCTTCTGGCTTGCAGCCGTAAATCTCCTCGAACGCAAATCGAAGCTACTACCTCGCCAGCGGCTACCGCGGCGTCGAACCCTTCCTCTGCCGTGGCAAGCGCGCCGCCCAACAAGCTGGCGGCGCCGACGCGTCTGCTGTCCTTGCCGGTGTCCGCCTACTCCGTCTCCCTCGGGCTCGACGGCGAGTTCGCCTTCCTACTCACGCGAAACGCGGCCTATCGCCTAGCGGCAGGTAAGACTCCGCAGAAACGCGAACTGGATCTTGGAATCGGTCCGGTGCTCGCGGACTCGGGGATTGTTTTCTGGTCCAAGGGGGCAATCTGGAATGCCGCGAAGGAAGGCGCCTCTGTGTGGCGTGTGGCTGCGCTGGCCAAGCAACCGGAGTACTTCGTCGCATCGAGTGCGGGCATTGCTTGGCTCGATCGGTCCGAGGACGGCCTTTTCAGGATTCAGTCGCGCGTTGGCCAGGCGTCGCGCGTGCTGGTGACAGACCCGGGCGAAATCAGCGCACTCAACATGGTCCACGACTGGGTCTATTTCGTTCTGCGCGCCAAGGATAATTCTTGGCGCATCGGCCGCGTTCACGTCGCGCGCGGCGAACCCGAATACACGGCTTCAGGGACTGGACCTACGCCAGCGCTGCTCACAGGTGCGGAAAGCATTGTCTTCTACGATATGGAGAGGTCCGAGATTCGGCAACTGACGACAGATCTCAAGAGCGAGCATGTGTGGCTCAAGGATTTCGTATGCTCGCCAATCTACGAGGCCACGAACATCTATTGTGGCCGCGTCGAGGGGCTCTTCGAGGTTCTAGCGGACAGTCGCAAGACCAAGTTTCTATGGAATGGCCCACGCGAAACCATCACTCTGATTCGAGCCAACTCGAAGCAGGTGGTTTGGACGGTGGACGTGGGCCCTGACCAGCTGGCCGTCGATAGGCTGCCAGTGGAATAGCGGCTTTCGTCGCGGCTTGGGCAGCTACGGAAGGTTCTTCGACTTAACTTCCCAGTTGCTGTCTGTGCAATACTTGCAAGTAGAGCCAACAAGAGCGCCCTTGCCCGTCGCTGCCACGTCACCCTTCAGCTGCCAGTTCAACCAGGCCAGATTGACCGAGTTGAAGTCCCCTTTGCCGTTGCTCAAATCCCCGCCGTGGCCAGCGCCGCCCTTGCTGAGCAGTATTGTCGGGATGCCAAGGGCGGTGATCTGATCGTAATCCCTCTCGCCGTTGGTGTACGCGATGTCGCCAGAGCCACCGAGAAGGATCTTTATAGGCGTGTGGATGGTCTTGTAGAAGCTTGCTACCGCACTGGTCATCCCGCTGCTCGTGATCGCGACCGCCGTCATCCGGGGATCGGCAGCCGTACCGTAGGACATCAGTCCACCGCACGAAAACCCATCCGAGGCGATCTTCGTCGTGTCCAGGCTTTGGTAGTAGGCGCTGCAGGGTTTGTCGTTCTCGGCAATGGCCCAGTCGATGTAGCCGACCATGACCTTCCCCATGCCCACGACGTCATTTGACATAGAGATAGTGCCGCAATTGCCAGCGCTGCCCGCCGGGCCGTCCGCGACAACGAAATATCCGTGGGAGGCGATCTCGGCCATGGAGGACTGGTTCGACGTTCCACTCCTAGAGCAACCACCCTCGCCCCAGACGAAGATCGGATATTTCTCGGTGCCGCCTAGGTCCGTGGGCCTGTAGATGGTGCCACAGGCGACGCCTGGGTCGGAATTCGACTCGACGGTCACTTTGTGCGGCCCGCTGCCTGACACAGTCACGCCCGCGGCCTTTGATGCGGTACAGGTCCCGGTGCCGGTGCTGCCGCCGGTCCCCATCCTTCCGCCCGTGCCACTGGCCGCGCTGTCGGCCCCAGCGTCGATGGCGCTGCCACCGGTTCCCGGTTTTCCGCCGGTCCCTGCTCCTCCGGTCGCGCCCACCATCCCGCCGGTGTTGCCACCGCCAGTGCCAGGCGTGCCGCCGGTGGACTGTGCCGACGATCCAGCGGCGCCGCCCGTGCCACGGCCGCCCGTGCCGGCTACTGTGCCGCCCGTTCCCTGCGTGCCACCCGTGCCTTTCGCGCCGCCGGTGCTGGTGTTTCCGCCGGTGCCGGTGGTTCCTCCCGTGCTGGCGGTTCCGCCGGTGCTGGCGTTTCCGCCGGTGGCGGTGTTTCCGCCGGTGCTGGTGTTTCCGCCGGTGCTGGTGTTTCCGCCGGTGCTCGCGCCTCCGCTGCCCGAATTTCCGCAGCCAGCAACGCCGATGCTCAAAATGCCAGCGACCAGTGTCAACTTTGAAAGATGTCCAATTCTCATTGATGCGCTCCTAGGCATGGTCGGATACTTTTGTGCCCACATGTCGTTCAGCAGTCGCACGGGTCTCGCGAATTGGTCCAAGAAAGTGACGTCCCTGTGCCACGAATGTTCCGCCAGACTCATGCGCTTCGACAAGAGGTGAACTGTTTTGGTGAAATTGCTATAGGGAGCGCGCGCCAGCATGAAGACCACTGATTCGACGATCCCCGCAGACCTCGTCAAGCGCCTGTTCCTGGTCTTGATCCCATTGGCGGTCCTGGCGGCGTTCTGGCCCACGTTGCGCGCCGATTTCATCTCGTGGGACGACGACGCCAACTTCCTCAACAATCCGCATTTCCGCGGCCTCAGCCTGCCCAACCTGCGCTGGATGTTCACGACTTTGCACATGAGCAACTACCAGCCCCTGAGCTGGCTGACCACCTGCCTGGAATACTCGCTCTGGGGCATGCACCCGTTCGGCTATCACGCCACCAGCCTTGCCCTCCACGCGCTCACGGCCGTCCTCTTCTACCTCGTGGCCGAGCGCCTACTGCGCCTGGCTGCACCCGACGACGACGCGGCCCTGCCGGCGGCTTTTGCCGCGCTCTTCTTCGCTTTGCACCCCTTGCGTGTGGAGCCCGTGGCCTGGCTGAGCGGTCAGCACGACCTGCAGGCCGGGGTCTTCTATCTGCTGGCCATTCTCTGCCACCTGCGGGCCTGTTCCGACGAGGCACGGCGGCGGCGCTGGCTTGTGGGCTGCGCCGTGCTCTTCGCGGCCGCGATGCTCTCCAAGGTCAATGGCATCACTCTACCCGTCGCCCTGCTGCTGCTGGACTGGTATCCACTGCGCCGGCTTCCTAGGGACCCCAGGCAGTGGCTGCGGCCACAGTACCGGCGAGTTTGGTTGGAGAAGCTCCCGCTATTGGCCTTGGCTGTGGCGGCTGGCGTGGTCAGCTTGGTGGCGCGGCATCAGACCGCGGTACTCCAGCCGTTAAGCTTGGGCTTCCGAATCCAGCAGGCTGTCTATGGCCTGGCATTCTACCTCGGCAAGACGGTGGCCCCGATCCAGCTCTTGCCCTTTTATCCGGTCCCGCTGGATCTCCGGCTCCCCGCGCCGGCTGTCGCCGTCAGCGCTGGCCTCGTGCTGGGGCTGACGGCCGTGCTGCTGCACCAGCGGCGACGCTGGCCAGGTGGCGTGGTCGCCTGGGCCTACTACGTCATCACCCTGCTGCCCGTGCTGGGACTCATCTCGTTCAGTACCCAGCTCGCGGCTGACCGCTACACCTATCTCCCGTGCATGGCTTGGTCCGTCCTGGGTGGGGCCGCAGTCCTGGCTGGGCAACGCCGGTTGGGGACGCGAGGTTGCCACGCCCTGGCCGCGGGGCTGACCGCGGTGCTGCTCTTGCTCGCTGGTCTGAGCTGGCGCCAGTCGAGGCTGTGGCACGACTCGGAGACTTTGTTCCGCCACGTGCTCGCGCTCAAGCCGGACATCCCGGAGGTCCACAACGATCTGGGCTTTGTCCTGGTAAACCAGCACCGGACTGAGAATGGGATAGCGGAAGGGATGGCGGAGTACCGCAAGGCCTTGGCCATCAAGCCTGATTTCACCAGGGCCATGAACAACCTCGGCCTGGCTTTGATCGGCCAGAGCCGCTTCGAGGAAGCCACGGCGGAGTACCGCAAGGCCTTGGCCATCGATCCGGACTACGCCTTCGGGCACAACAACCTCGGCCTCGCGCTGATGTATCTGGGCCGGGCCGCCGAGGCGCTCCCGCATTTCCAAAAGGCCGTGGAGCTAGTTCCGGAATACGTCTTGGCCCATAACAACCTGGGGGGCGCCCTGCTTATGTTGGGCCGGATCGACGACGCCATCGCGCAGTACAAGAAAGCTCTGGAACTGCGGCCGGACTACGCCGCGGCGGCGGCCATGCTGCGCATTGCCGAGGCACAGCGGCAGCCCTAAGCACGAGCCCGGCGACATGGATGCCAGTCCCACGTGGAAGCAAGGTGCCGCTCGTGTTCTACGGGATGTTCTTCGACTTGTATTCCCAGCCGCTGGCGGTGCAGTACTTACAGCTTGAGCCCATGAGGAGCCCCTTGCCTGTTGCGCCTGTGTCGTCCTTGAGCTGCCAGTTCAGCCAGGCCAAGTTGACTGTGTTGAAATCCCCCTTGGCACTACCCAAATCCCCGCCGTGGCCGGCCCCATCCTTGCTGAGCAACAGGATCGGAATGCCAAGGGCGCTGATGCTATCGTAATCCCTCTCGCCATTCGTGTACGCCATGTCGCCAGAGCCACCGAGAAGGATCTTAAACGGCGTGTGGATCTTCTTGTACACAGCCTGATCCGCACTGAACAGCCCGCTGCTGGTGATTCCGACAGCCGTAAAACGGGGATCGCCAGAGACATTCTCGGCCATCAATCCGCCGCACGAAAACCCATCGGCTGCGATCTTCGTCGTATCGAGGCTTTGGTAGTAGGCGCTGCAGGACTTCGCGTTCTCGGCGATGGCCCAGGTGATGTAATCGAGCATGGCTTTCCCATCCTGTCCACCGGTGCAGGCGGTGCCACTCACCACGCCGTCTGCAACGACGAAGTATCCGTGGGAGGCGATCTCGCCCATGGCGGCTTGGTTCGAGGTGCCACTCTGAGAGCAGCCGCCCTCTCCCCAGACAAAGATCGGGTACTTCTCGGCGCCCCCTAGGTCGGTCGGCCGGTAGATGGTGCCACAGTTGATCCCTGAGCCGGAATTCGACTCGATGGTCACTTTGTGCGGCCCACTACCTGATACAGTCTTGCCCGCGTCTTTGGACGCCGTGCAGGTTCCAGTGCCGGTGCTTCCAGCGGTACCAGTGCTTCCACCCGTGCCAATCGTGCCACCACCGGCCCCAGCGTCGATGGCTCGACCACCGCTTCCCGTTCTTCCCCCGGCCACCGCTCCTCCGGTCTCGCCCACCAGCCCGCCAGTATTGCCACCGCCCGTACCCAGCACACCGCCGCTGACGGCCGCGCCGCCGGTGGACTGTGCCGACGAGCCGGCGGAACCGCCCGTGCCTCGGCCACCCGTGCCCTGTCCTCCACCCGTACCCTTCGAACCGCCAGAGGCTGGGGTTCCGCCTGAACCAACGGTCCCGCCCGAAGTCGCGTTTCCGCCAGTGCTAGTCGTCCCGCCCGAGGCAACACCTCCCGCGCCGGTGATCCCACCCGAACCCGTCACGCCGCCTGTGCTACCACCCGACGTTGTTCCGCCAGCGCCACCTTGGGGCCCCGTCGTTCCACCGGTCCCAGGTTCTCCAAGACCCGAATTTCCGCAGCCCCCGATAGCGATGATCAGGATACCAGCGAGCAACATGTATTTTGATGGATGCTCAGTTCTCATGGATGCGCTCCTCTACGTAGCGAGATGCCTTGTGCCCAGTCCCGTTCCGCAGACGTTTGGGTCTCGGGAATTGGTCCAAGAAAGTGGCGTCTCGCTGCGCGGTCTGGCTAGGCACTAGCGAGGGTGGCGCTTGAGCGCGGGCCACGCGAAGCTGGCATTGCCGGGGTCCTGATGGCCGCCTTGCTGCGTGCAGAGAATCACCTCAACGCCATCTTGGCAGCTGGCATAGGTCGAGCATCCGTTGCTGTCTTCTATCGACGGGGATCCCGTGCATCGATCGATCGCCGCCCATTTCTCGAAGGTCACCTGGGCGCCGAGGAACGTGATCTGCATACCGGAGACCACGGAGGACACGCCGCCGGTGTACGGCACCACAGCGTCGGCAGTGCCGCGGAATGAAATCACCGTGATCGGACGTGGCGGGTTGCAGTCATCCACGTTCTCCGCCAAGAGATCCCACGCGGCGGGCGCCACGGCGGCGAATACCTCGGCCGCGTGGCACGCCAAGTAGTAGGCCATTCCGCCACCCGTCCCAACACCGACGGCATACACGCGATCGGGATCGATGCAAGCGGTGGTCTGGACCTGGGCCACCAGGGCCTTGGCAAAGGCCACGTCGTCGACGTTCGCAACACAGCAGGGCCCGATATTCCACGCGGTGCCGGAGGTGCCCTTCTTCCCGTCGGGAAAGGCCATGATCACACCTTCGGGATCGGTCACGGCAGGATAGGGCGAACTCGTCAACTCGTTCGAACCCGAGTCCCCACCCATATGAAAGTCCACCACCAATGGCACCGGTTGTTTGCCGTCGTAGGTCGGGGGAACGTGAAGCACATAGCTGCGGCTTACCGAGCCCACCCGTACCGTCTCTCGCGTGTCGCCCGCTTTCAAGGTGGGCGATGGACAGGTCACGGGGCTTGCGCCGTCATCGCTGCGGCTGCCGTCCGTGGGGGGGCCGCCCGTGATGGCATGCACGTTGGCGCGCCAGCACCCGGTGTTGCCGATACCGACGGCAAGTACTCCGAGTAGCCAGGCTCGCGTCGGCCAGGTCATAGCCAGGCACCGACGGTAAGGGTCAGGAGGAGATTGGGACGCCCGGATGTGGCGACAACGTCATCCGCGAAGTGAATGGCCAGGTACGGCGCGGTTACCTGGACGTGCGCCGCCAGGGCCGCGTAATAGCGACCGCTGAGGCGTATCGCTGTCCCCAAGCTTGCGTCCAGCAAGAACGACCATTGGCCGACGGCGTGTCCTTGGTAGGGGGCGTTGGCCTGGCCCTCGACCGAGGTGCGTAGTGCGCCAGCTGACAGCGCCAGGAATGGCCGCCACCAGGGGTCCGCACGAAAGCGATAGTATCCACCCAGAACGCCGTAGTGCTGAGTGACTCGCGCACTTCCGTTCGAGGTCGCGATGGTGGGGCTGCTGCCAAGGCCCGCGAGCGTCGCCTGCGCCACAAGCCAGGTGCTTGCGGCCCAGTCGATGCGCAGGATGGGCAAGAGCGCAGGCCCGACACCATCCAGGCTGGTCAGCGCCGCCGCGCCCACTTCCACGCCAAAGCGCTCAGGGCGAGTCACCGGCTTGTTCACTTCATCGCGAGGCAAGCCGGCCGTCGGTGTTTTCGCGAGGGCTTCAACCCGCCGTTTCCGTGCCGCCAAATCGATCTCAAGAAAGCTCGAGCGCAAGACCTCAATGGCGCGAATCGCCAACCTCTCCGATGGTTTTTCAGTGTTCGGTTCGAGGGCTACTCTTGAGACTTCGAGTGAGACGTCGCGACTTCGGGCCGTCTTGTGGACGAGATAGACATCGACAGCAATAGGTGCAACCTCGCTGGCGATGTCGATGATGGCATCGACCCCTCGCTCGGCCGCCAGCTTTTCTAGCCAAGCGCGCGAATCGGTGGTGCCCAGCGCGCGGGCAGCCGGGCCATCGGTGATCTCGACCTCAAGGCCCACCGATAGCAATTCCCCGTGCAGCCGGGACAGTGTTTCGGTCAACTCCTGAGAAGGGCTAGGCGGTCGCACGATGGCGACGGTGGCCGCGTGCAGGGGCGCTGTCCAGAACAGCAAGATCGAAGCAAGAATGGCAGGCCGCAGGCAATCCAAGGAAAGCCATTCACGGAGCACGATGTAAGGCGCGCGCTGATCCAGCATAGCTCCCCTTGGGGAAGCGGCGAAGATACTCCTCGGCGATGGGCCGTGCTTCTTCGCTGCCGTTGCTCTCGCTGGTGAGGGTCATCTTGCGTCCCAAGGCCTCCGCGGCGTAGGCGCCCGTGGGCGCACGGGATAGGTACTCGTCGTACCACGCGATCGCTCGTGTCGTCCCCTGTTCGCCGGATTCGGCCACGCGACCGAGTAGAAAGACCGCATCGAGCGCGCGCGGCGAGCCCGGGAAACGGCGGCGCTCGGCCAGGAGTGCCTCGCGGGCCAAATCCACGCGCCGTCGGTAGCGAGCCGCATCGGCCAGCGCGAACAGGTCCTCGCTGGAAGCCTTGTCTAGCGCCGCCTTGACGCCGGTACGTTCGACGTCTTCGAGGATGCGGTCCCAGTGTCCGATCGCCAGGTCGTCGGCCCATCGGCGCTCACCCTCGATCTTGGCGACGGGCGATGGCACGGACGCCACCGACGGGCTCGACTGGGCTGGCTTGTCTCGCACCACCGGCGGTCGCACGACAGACGTTGGGATAGCGCGGGAATCGGGAGCGCCAACCGGCTCGCCGATGGCTTCCTCCGGCTGATCCTCCATGATCGAAGTCTCCGCTCTTGGCAGGTTCACGACCAGGCGCTGGCCAGCCCGCAACACGATGTCTCCGCCGGAAACGGGTCCGCTGACCACGACGCGACCGTGGCGCAGTCTAAGCTCGAAACGCTCGCTCGACGGATCCCAGGAAACCGTGAAGACGGTGCCCTTGACCGTGACCAGGAAGGGACCGGCCTCGACCAACCACCTCCGGTCAGCGCTTTGCGTGATCTGAAAGGATGCCGTGCCGTGTTCGATGGCCACGCGGGCTCCTTTGGAGTCGATGGACCGGAGCCGTCCGCGCGTGCCCGACAAGAACAGGAACTTGCTTCCCTCGTTGAAGAGCAGCTTGATGCCGGCGTGGCCGGATTCGCGTAAGTACCCGCCTTCAAGGACGCTACCGCCCTCGATCTGGTAGGCCAATGCCGATGGCTCTAGCGCGGGCAAACGCTTGTGGGAGGTCGAAGCGATTTGCAGGATGACCAGGGTACACACGGCCGCCGCCACTCCAACCAGCGACCAACGCACAAGTCCCCGTCGAGTCGATGACCGGGTCGAATCGACGCGGGCTAGCAGCAGGTCGAGTCCCCGGTCCAGCTCCTCCGGGGTGCGGCGTTCGATACTATCCCGTGTCAGCTTGGTCAGCGCCGCGAGCGCCCGAGAGTCTTCCGGCTTGCCGGACGTCGTTGTCGTTGTCCCCGTCGTTGTCGTTGTCCCCGTTGTCCCCGTTGTCATCGTTCCCACCGTCCAGCCTCAAGGCGGCCGGCCAGTCCTGGGTCGGCGGCTATCCAGCGCAACAACCGGTTCGAAGCATGAGCCATCGATCGCTTGACCGTAGACAGCGAGAGGTCCATGGCAGCGGCAATCTCCTCAACCGTCATCGATTCCATGCGTCTCAGGATGAACACGAGCCGATCGCGCGGACTCAGCCGGTCGAGCAGGGTTTGACACTTGCGCAGAAGATCGCGTGACTCCATGTCCATGGTCCGGCTGGTCAGATCCACCAGTGTTTCAGGCGGGTGGAAAGTAAGCCAGCCGCGCAGTCTCTTGCGCCGCAGCTCGGACTTCAAGGCGCGGACGGCAATGGAATAGACGAAGCTGCGCATGCTGTCGGGCTCGCGCAGCGTTTTTATCTTGCGGAATGCGCAGTAAAGAACCTCTTGACCGAGGTCGTCCGCCTCGGATCTCGACCCCAAGGCGCGCTCCGCCAGCGCGAGCACCATGGGTGCAAACCGGTGCCACGTCTCCGCAATGGCCCAGGACTCGCCGGCGGCCAGACCCCGTGCCAAGTCACCATCGCTGGTGGCTCTGGGGTTGCCGCCAACCACCAGGGACAAGGGGACGTGAGAACGACGCGTGGCCATGATTTTTGCGCAAGATTCGGAGCTAAATAGCAGTGGCAGTGACGACGGGGGATCGGTTCATTTTTCGACCAGGCTTGCTGCCCAGTTTGTCCCCGCGCGGCGAACCCGTGGCTTCAGGATCTGCATCTACTTCCCTGCGAGAATAGCGATCTCGGCGGGGGTCAGGACGCGGCTGTAGACGCGGAACTCGTCGATGTTGCCGTCGAGGTAAGGATCCCGCTCGGTCGTATCCGCATACTGCGACTTGCCGATGTAGTTGTTCGTGGTGGCGCCCAGCGTGGAAGGAAGCAACGTCATTCCCGTCTTGGTCGTCATCGGTTGCCCATCGACGTAGAGAATTCCAGTGCCACCACCCATCACGACGGCGACGTGCTTCCAGGCTCCGACGGCAAGTTCGGCGGTGCCGTCCAATCCTTGCTCGCCATTGAGGCCGCCCGTCGTGATGGCGACTCGGATGAACTTCGTGACGCTACTCTTGGGGCTCAGGAACATGTAGATGGTCGTACTGTTGCCGAAGTCCCACACCCGTTGCCATTCCACGCTGCTGTTCAGATACACCCACGCGGCGATGGTCATTTCGGTCGCGGCGCTAAGTCCGGTGTTGGCGATGGTCGCATGGCCCTGGCCGGCCTTCACGAGACGAAGGGCGTTGTTCACCTGGCCGGCGCCAAAGCTGTAGCCAGCGGTACCTCCTGTACCGGTCACCAGGGTCGCGTTGCGGCTGTTCCCCGAGCTGTCGGTGAGCGTCGAGCCGCTGGTTTGGTCGCACGCGTAGTAGATGACAAGTCCCGACGTCGATACGGTCGCGCCGCCAGTGCCAGTGCCGCTGCCGCCAGTGCCGCTGCCGCCGGTGCCGCTGCCGCCGGTGCCGGTGCCGCCGGTGCCGCTGCCGCCGGTGCCACGGCCGCCGGTGCCGCTGCCGCCGGTGCCAGTGCCGCCAGTGCCGCTGCCGCCAGTGCCACTGCCGCCAGTGCCCTTGCCGCCGGTGCCGCTGCCGCCTTGCCCGCCAGTGTTCGTGGGTTTTACGTCGCTGGCGCTGTCAGGCGAGCTGCCGCCGGCTCCTCCCGAGGGCGCGTCGATTTCTGCGTCGCCCGTCGTTCCCCCGGTGCCGGTATCGAGAGTCCCGCCGACCTCGTCGAAACCCTCGCTACCCAAAGGAGAGTCGATCGGCCCCGTCGCGCCACCCGTGCCTTGGCCACCATTCCCCGTGGATCCGTCTGTCCTTTCGCCCTCGCCGCCAGTTCCGGCGAGTTCCGACGTCGCGCCACCCGCCCCGCCCGTGCCGGAAGGAAAAGACACCTCAGGCTGGGTTTGTGCAGGCTCGACGTCTTCAGCGCCTCCAGTACTGCTGTCTCGGGCCTGGTCCACCTTCCACGGTGGCGTCAGGTCCACGCAGCCGGCAATCGCCAGCATGGCGATGAGCGCCCCAAGACACTCCCTAAGACACCATGGATAGCGTTGAGGGCGACCTTCGTTCTTTTCGTTTGCCGTGCGCAGGGGTCACTCCGTATCAGAAGTCATCGGCAAGGGGAGGGGGCTGCCTACGCTCACCATCTCCAGGCAATGATTGTACTGCCTTTACCGGAAATAGTGAGCGCATAAGCCTGCGCAATATGTGCGTCCGGAATGCGCGGGGAGAAACGGAAGCGTGAGGTCGGTGCCACTGCGGCAGAATGATGTCGGTTCTCACCCGTCTCCCGGTCTGGAAAGCCAGCGCATTCGAACGCACGTCGCGCCACAAAGGGCTTGGCTTGGCCGCAGGCCGGGATGTTCCCGCTCGCGGGCAGCGCGCGTGTCTTCTGTGCATGGTCACGGCCGTCGTCTGTCTCGCCGGTTCTTGCAATGGCAGCCGGGATTCCACCAAAGCTTCTGGCGGTACTCCGGCGAGTGGCAACGGAGGCACTGCGCTAGGCGGCAGCACCGGTGGTGGCGCGGGCGGTTCGGGCGGCGGTGTTTCCGGCCGCGGCGGCGCTGCGGGGACTAGCGGAACCGGGGGCATCTCCGACACGGGCAGGGACGGCTCGACCATGGGTGGCACCGGCGGCGCCTCGACCACGGGCGGCGCGGGCGGGGCCGGACAGGGCGGCACTGGCGGTGTCGGCCAGGGCGGGGTTGGCGGTGGGGGAGGCAGTGCTGGCGGCGCTGGTGGCGCTGCGGCCGGCGGTACCCAAACGATCGGTGGCACCGTCTCTTCAGGCGGAGCGAGACAATCTGGTGGTGAGACGGGCGCGGGAGGAAACTCTTCGATGGGAGGCACGATCGTATCGGACGGAGGCCCGACCTTGTCTACAGGTGGGAGCGCAGGCCGAACTGGCGGGACGAACACGGGCGGAACCACGGCGAGCAGCAGCGTCCCCACCATCGGTGCCATCAAAAACCCGGTGATCAAAGGATACTGGGCCGATCCGCAGGTCGCGTTCTTTGACGGGAAGTTCTACATCTACCCGACCACCGACGGCATTGCGAACTGGGGCGCGACCGTGTTCCATGCCTTTTCTTCGACCGATCTCGCAAGCTGGAAAGACGAAGGGATCATCCTCGACCTGGCAACCATCAGCTGGGGAAAGAAGAATGCTTGGGCTCCAGGGATCACCGTCAAGAACGGGACCTACTACTACTACTTCTGCGCCGCCCAGCAGATCGGAGTGGCGACATCGACTTCTCCTACCGGCCCGTTCAAGGATGCGTTGGGAAAGCCGTTGGTGACGGCCGGCCAATATGGGGGGCAGTCCATCGACCCCTACGTCTTTGACGACGACGATGGTCGCTCCTATCTCTTCTTTGGCAACGGCAACGCCAACGGCGCCGAGCTGAATGCGGACATGACCTCGTTCAAGACCACACCCAAGACCATTGCGCTGAAGGACTTCCGCGAGGGCAGTGCCGTCTTCAAACGCAACGGCAAGTACTACTTCATGTACTCGGTAAGCGGCACCGACTATCCTGATTACCGTGTTGCTTATGCCAGTTCGAGCCTACCGCTAGGAACTTATTCCGGTGGCTCCACGATCCTGCAGTCGAATAGCAACCTCGGGATTCTGTCCACCGGCCACAATTCGGTGTTGGCCCTCCCGAACGGCGACTACTACATCGTCTATCATCGCTGGGCGATCCCGGGCGGGGACGGAAACCATCGCGAGATTTGCATCGACAAGATGAGCTTCAACGCCGATGGCACCATCGCCCCAGTCGTGCCGACGCTCTGAAATGAACGCGAGCTTTCTGAACACCTTCGCGTCGGTACCGCGCACGCACCCCAAGGCATATTCCAAAGCAAAGAACGGCTCCGAGCCATCCGCTTTGACTTTCCGCCGCCGACCGCCCTAGCTCGCAGGAACAACCGGGTGAGCCACCGCCGGGTGTCGTTCCCTTTTCCCCGCCGTGGCCTGTGGTGCTGACGCCACTTCCTGCCACTCCGCCGGAGGCGCGCGAGGCGCCGCCAAGGCCGCCGGCTCCAGAACCGCCAGAAATGGTCGGTGCTCCACCAACAGCGCCTGCGAGCGCTCCTCCTTCGCCGCCGCCAACAGACTGCGCGCCACCTACTCCCGAGCCACCCAGGCCGCCAAGTCCAGCGCCGCCACTGCCAATTTGGGCGCCCCCCTTGCCCCCGGCCCCGAATCCACCGGTGCCACCGCTGCCAGTTTGTGCACCGCCCGTGCCGATGGCTGACGAACCGGCGGCACCCCCACGTCCAGCACCACCGCTGCCAGTCTGCGTGCCACCCGAGCCGCCCGAACCTGTCCCGCCAGTGCCACCGGCCGCGGCATCGGCGCCCGTTCCACCGCCGGTTCCCTGCCCACCATCAAGAGCGCTCACGCCGTGGAACTTCCACCAGTTGAAATTGAACAGGCTCCCAGAGCCGCCGGTGAATACAAAGAAGAGGTCGTGCTTACCGCTGGCCCCGCTGATGGGACAGGTCTTTGTTGTCCACGTCTGGGCGCCGCCAGTGCTCGCAACGGCGCAGGTTCCCACCAGCGTACCGGTTTGACTGTCGAGCCGGGCTTCGATGTTTCCACCACTGCCCGCCGCGGCCACCCGGACGTCAAGTGAGGTGGCGCCGGAAGCAAAGTCCACACCCTTAACCTTGATGAAGTCCCCGTTCTCGATGGCGGTCACGTCCATGCCGCCTTCGCCGCATGTCTCGGTCTTGACGTCCCACGCCCAGGCGATGGTCTCCGCTTCGGTTTGAACATAGGGATTGAGCGGCTCGATCTGGCTTGGCCCTGTCTTGCTCCAGAACGGCAGCTTGGGAATCGTGCCATCGGGATTATAGGTCATCTTCTCGACGCAAATCGAACGCCGTTCGCCGATGCGCTTGTTTTCACGCTGGAGCTGGACGTTGTAGTTAAAGCCGAAGACGTATGAATTGCCCCTGTAGTCGATTATTCCCGGATGGTTGCCAGAGGACTGGGCGTCTCCATCCATGATTGATCCCTTGAATGTCCATGGTCCGGTGGGGCCGGTGCTCATGGCGTAGCCGATGCCCTCCGGGCAACAGGTGGAGGCAAAGGCCAAGTAGTAGTTGCTATCTTTCCGATAGAACCACGGGCCCTCTTGGTAGGTTTGGATCTTGGGCGTCGTCCCGATAGTGCCGGAATAGGAGATCATGTCGGGGTTCAGCTTGACGTAATGACAATTGGGGTTCCCCCAGTAGAGGTAGGCCTGCCCATCCGTATCGATGAACACGGTAGGATCGATGTCGTCGCTGGTGCCCGTGCTGACCAGAGCCTTCCCGAGCGCATCTTTGAACGGACCCAAGGGGCTGTCTGCCACCGCCACGGCAATGGTCATCGCGCCAGACCCTTGCAGGGGGACGTACATGTAGAACTTGCCGTTCTTCTCGACGACTTGTGGGGCCCACGCATTGGTGCCCGCCGCCCAAGGAAACGTGTTGTTGGGCGCCTTCACCCCGGCGACGATTCCGTGATCGGTCCAGTTGGCCATGTCGGTCGTGGTGTACAGCATCCAATTGTACATCACGAAGTTGACGGCGGTGTCTTCGTCGTGGCTGGTGTAGAGGTACACCGTGCCGTTGTAGACCATCGGCGCCGGATCGGCCGTGTACTTGGTCTGAATGATCGGGTTGTCGGCGAAACCCAGCCGAGCCGGGAGGGTCGCCATCAGAACCCATGCGAGGAAAATAGTGTTGAGGACCTTCTTTCGCAGCTTCATCGATCAGTACTGTTGCCAGCGGTCCATGGCTGTAACGAATTGTTCGTGGCGCTAGTGCGCGAAGGCCGACACGACCAAGACGTACTTCGCCTGGTATCCCGTGCTGGGTTCGCTGATGGGCCACGATCCGACTGGCCAGCCGCCGTTGTAATCCAGATACGACTTCTGTTGCGGTTGGTGCATGGGCGGATCCCAGTTCTGACTGCACAGTGAGAAATCGGACGACCCGTAGCACTTGTACGCAGGGTCGCTCTGGGGGGCCGTGCAACAGCTGTCGGGTGCGAAGCCGCTGTTGTTCGGACCGCCGGACAGGAAACCGGGCGCCGGGCCAGGCGTGCTGGCCGTCGTCTCGTCCCATTTCGATTTGTCGGCAAACCACGTGTGGAAGATGGTCTTGATCGAGTGCTCGGCCCCGGCCTTTTGCATGTTGGTCAGATAGACGACTCCGAGCGGATTAACCCCGTGAAGGTAATGGACGTAGTCTTCGGCCGCAGTGGCGGCTTTGTCCGCGTTCGCTCCCGAGCCTCGCTTGGACAGGTGCTGAAATAGCCGCGCTTGCGCCATCTTGATCTGATTGCTTCCCCACGTGTAGTCCTTCATATACGCGCGGTAGGGATCCTCGGCGCTGGTGATCTTGCCAAGCTGACTTCCAACATTGGTCACGACCTGGCTGACGATGGCGGAGCTGACACTGGAGGTGACGCCGGCCAGTTGCGAGAAGTATACCGCCATATCGGCCTTCTCCATGTCCCACTCGGTCGGGGCCGCCGATCCCAGGACCTTGTTCCAGTTCGACTCCGCAAAGGTCTTGTAGGACGACTCTCCGGTGAGCTCGTAAAGGTGAACGGCAGCCTGGAACTTCGAAATGAGCCGGCCAGTGTCGTCGGTTTCTTGGTCCCCGGCACCGAGTCCGCCGGATCCGGTCTGCTTGCTATCATCGTTGTTGAAATAGAGCACGTTCGGATTGGCATTGGCCCAGGTCCAGGCCTTCACGGCCCGCGACTTCAAATCCGTGGCGAAGGTTTTAAGGTTGGATTCGGAGCGTGCCCCGTAGACCTTGCTGGCATAGGCGAACATGGCAGCGGCCGCCAGGCTGGCGTTGGTCGTGGGCGGCCCGTAGTAGCTGGGCTTGGTGGCAGCCGATGGCGGGCTGACCCCGTCGGAACCAAGCACGCACAACAGGGAGCCGTCCGTGTTCTGCATGCGCACCACCCAATCGATGGCGTACTTCACCTCGTCGAGGAGATCGGGGATCTGATTGCCCGATTCAGGGATGTTGTAGTCGTCGCCGAACGCGGACGGATTCTCTTCGAAGGCGTGCAGCAGGGTAATTACGACGCCCGAGGCCCAGGCGGTGTAGCGGTTGGTATCGCCAGCGTCGAACCAGCCGCCATGCAGATCGCGAACCTGGGATTCATCGGTCTTGGCCAGCCAAGCGTGCGCCTCCGAGTCCTGTCCCTTGGCCATAAGGCACGCGCTGTCCGTCCAGTCCGCGCCAGCGAAGGCCGCGGTCTTGGCAAAGCCGGCGCGCTGATAGTAGTACATGCGCACGGCGTGCTTGAGCACGCTCCGGTAGACGTTGTCGTCGATGTCGAATTCGACTGAACGAACTTTCTTATCGACGTCGTTCACGGTGTAGGTACCCGGTGCCGTCACGTCCGAGAAGTCGAACCACCAGACTTTGTCACCCGAAGAGCTGTCGGTGGCGCCGCCGTTCCAGGCGGTTGGCGCACCCTGTTTGACCGTCTTGCCCGAGGCCTTGTCCACCACCGTGTACTGGGAACCTGGCGTGAAGGTTACCCCGCTGTCATAGCCGGTCTGTGGATCGCGGATGATCGCCATTTTCGTGGCCGTCGTGCGGTAGCCAAACTGATCCACGACGATGAGCGGAATGGGACCGTTCGCACCCGCCGTGAGCCCCTGACTCCATGTGGTGTCCGTGCTGGGTTTGTCCACGGTGGGCGGAATGGACGTGGAACCGCCGGAACTGCCGCCGGTGGTGCTGATCCCTCCGCTTGCAATCGAGCCGCCCGCACCAACCACCCCACCCGTCATGGTCGTGCCGCCATTGCTTCCAACCGTCGAACCTCCTGCGCCGCCTGTGGTACCTCCTGCGCCACCTGTGGTACCTCCTGCGCCGCCGGTGGCCTTGCCGCCTGTCGCGGCCGAGCCACCTGAAGCCGAGGTGCTCCCGCCCCCGCCGGACCCTGACTCAGTGCCACCGCCACTCTTGGTCGAGCAAGCCAGAAGGTGCGCGGCACCGATGCACAGGATGCCTGCGAGGACGATTCGAGCTTTCATGGGTACTGCCTTTCTCTTGAACAACGATGCCGCGGTCTAGAACTGGGTGATGAACTTCCAGGCTTCCGGGGCATCCCAGCTCGTCGCTTGGCCCGGATCCTTCGGCTCCCAACCATGTGGGCCGTTGAAGACGCAGTATTCGGTCGGGTGGCCGGAGGAGCAGCCCTTGTAAATCGTACACGTGTGCGGCTGGCCGGCGGCGGGGAAGGTCGTGGACGCGGGCTCTGCCGTGCATCCGTTGACGGCGGCGAACTGGGCTTGCTTCTTTTCGCCGGTCATGGGGTTGGTGATGTCCATGCCGTTGGAGTCTTCGCTCGCCTGCGACGCATAGTACGCAATCGGCTTGGTCAGGGTCGTGGGGCAGGAACCGGTGAGATCCGCCCCCGAGAAGAACGCGACGGCGCGGAACACGTCCGCCCGGGTACACGCGAGAGCCATGGCCATGCCCGCCCCGAAGCTGAATCCCGTTGCGAAGATTCGGGTCTTGTCGATGCAAAGATCGCCTTCGAGTTGAGCGAGGATGGCGTCGGTGAAGGCCACGTCGGTGTTGCTCCAGGAGCCGGCCCCGTTCGCGGCGTCGGGCGCGGCGAAAATGGTGTTCTTACTGTCGTAGGTCGCCATCGTAAAGTAATTCCTGGTCGCAACAGACTGGGCCGAGGACCCGGACTCGGCGAAGGCGAAGACCATGCGATAGGCGTGGCTGCTATCGTAGCTGCTGGGCACGAGCAGAATGAACTTTCGCGAGGCACCCCCACTTGTGATGGTGAGGGTCCCGTTCTGAAGCGTCCGTGTCTTTCCACACCCTGCGCTTTGTGCCGCGCCGGCATCGACTGCGGAGCCACCGGAACTGCCGCCTGAGCCGGAGCCGCTGGTACCGCCCGATCCCGAGCCGCCCGTCCCAGGTCTGGCGCCATTCCCGCCCGAGGCCGTGGGCACCGTGCCTCCGGTGCTGATTGCTGCGTCCCCGATCCCGGCGCCGCCCGAGCCCATTTGGCCACCGGTGCCCGCGCCGCCGGTGCCCGGGCTGGTATGCCCGCCAGTGCCGTTCACTCCCCCTGTTCCAGGTTGTGAGCTTCCGCCGCTACCTAGGGTTGTTTCTCCCTTGCTGCCGCCCTGGTTGGTCGCGCCGCCAGTGCCGCTCACGCCACCCGTTCCCGATTGTCCGCCGCTTGCAGTTGTTCCGCCTTGGCTGGAAACGCCGCCTGAGCTCTTGCTTCCGCCGCTTGCAGAAGAGGTTGAGGTGCTCGAAGAACAGGCCGCCCCCAGAAGCGCGAGCGCCGTCACCATCGAATGGACAAAACGTGTGGGTGTCATGAATGCCTCCATAGTGCCCGATTCCTTGGCCGGCGTCGCGCCCGTGCGAGCGCATGGCCGAGCACCCATGGCCTACTTGCCGTAGACGCTCACGATGCTCTTCTGAATCGAGTCGTCGGTTGCGTCGGTGGTCTCGCCCGCCATGACGGCACCCTCGGAGAAGCCACCCGTGCCGTTGGTGTCGCCCGCGCCGCCTTCGCCGAGCCCAAGTCCGCCCTCCACCTTGAGGGGCGAATAGCCCTTGGGCAGCGTGGGCAGGTCGATGCTGACCGCCAGCGCGCCCGACTTGGCATTTCCATACTTCATTGCCCAGTGTTTGACGCCGTCATGCTTGAACAAGGTCGTCACAACGTCGAAGGTCACGGAGGGGTTGGGGTTCTCTCCTGTCGTCGTGCAGTCAGCGGTGGGCGCCGCACCCGAGTTGCATTTGGCCGTGTTGCCGGCATAGACGCCTTGCTCCCAATCGACCATGACCCACGGTCCGCTTCCCGTGCCCTTCGACCAGAACTCGATCTTCGAGAAGTTAAGCGCGGCGAGCGTGCCCGGGCCGGTGTAGTGGATTAGCTTTCCGGTGTTGCCGTAGTTGAAGCAACAGTTGTTGTTCAGGTACTTGGCATGGAAGATGGCGTAGGTGGTTTGCGGCTTGGAGCCGGTGGGCATGTTCTTGGTCTTGTCCCTGTTCCTGAGACACTGCGCCTTACTCTTCCACATGCCGCCTGTCTCGACCGCGATGGGGATTTTTGTCCCGTCCGCCAGCTGCCAGTAGTCGATGGCCAATAGGTCGCACAACTTCGGCGCTTCACCGTTGTCCATGGGGGCATTCGCAGCCGTGTCTCCGCGCCACATGTCGTTGCCATTTCCGCTCTGGTCGTACAGGGTGGTCACATTGCACGTCGTTCCCGAGCAGAACGTGCTCAAGGCTGCAAGGTCAACGAGGCCAGTCGCGGCCACAATGCCGATGTCCTTCTCTTGCTTGTCGGAGTCGCGCAGGGCTTTGAATAGCGGCCCCGTGTAGGAGGCGAACAGGGCGCGTGTCATGGCGTGGGCAGCCACAAAGGCCGTGCCCGCGGCCTTTGCAACATCACCGGGCAGGCCACCTGGGGGTAGGGTGGACCCACCCGCGCCGCCTAGCCCCGTGGCGCCACCGACGCCTCCGGAACCACCCGCGCCCCCCGTTGCTTTGGTGCCGCCACTGCCGCTGGTGGAACCACCATAGCCCATCGTGCCGCCTGTCCCCGTGGAGCCGCCGCTGGCGCCCGTGGCGCCACCCAAACCGGCAGCCCCTGCGCTTCCGCCGCTACCTCCGGAACCACTCGAGCCAGCGGAACCTCCCGCTCCCGTGCTTCCGCCACCGCCGCCCCCGGTGCCACCCGCGCTAGTTGTCCCCGGCATGGGGCTCGGGATGTCCAAGGTCGGGCACTTGTCGGTGACTGACATGCAACTCGCCGGTAGATCGCCGGTCATGAAAGCCCACACCGCTTCCAAATCCGGCTGTGTGACAGTGGCGCAACTGGCAAGTGCGCTCACCTTCTGGTTGAAGTCGGCGACCCTGTCGGTGACGCAGACCGTGTACTCCGCCACCGTGGCAGTGCAGTTCGCCGCAATGCTAGTGCAATTGGCGATGGCTGGACCGCTTTGCAGGCATGCGGCCTCATTGCTGGAGCAGTTCTTTTGAAGCTGGGTGTCCGAGGGGGCGCTACTCGACACCGCGTAACCCAGACCGGCTTCCTTGCACATGGTCGTCTTGGGGATGTTCTGTCCGAAGTAGGTAGAGGTATCCTTGCAAAGCTGGGTCGCCTCCGATGGCGTAAGGGTCGCCAGCGTCTTGCCGCCGCTCACGGTGGTGATAGCCGTACCTCCACTGGCGCCTCCATTTCCGAGGCTCCCGCCCGTTGCCACACCACCGCTGCCCGATGTACCACCTTTTCCAACGGAGCCCCCGGATGCGACCGTGCCGCCCAGCTGAGAGCCGCCCGATGCGCCGCCCTTGGGAGTGCTGGAGCCGCCGCTTCCACCTTGTAGCGAAGTTCCGCTGGAGCAGGACGTGAGGG
>Ga0302322_100000703_pt1 | contig 26021 bp, 20 predicted proteins | sample Fen_T0_2_FD_203757 | JGI IMG/M metagenome (GOLD analysis project Ga0302322, IMG submission 203757) | Peat permafrost microbial communities from Stordalen Mire near Abisko, Sweden - Fen_T0_2 | ecosystem: Environmental > Terrestrial > Soil > Wetlands > Permafrost | place: Sweden: Abisko...
TGCAGTCGAGCAACGGCGGCTGGGCCGCATTCGATAAGGACAACGATCGCCAGATTCTGACGAAGATTCCGTTCTGTGACTTCGGTGAGGCGCTGGATCCGCCGTCGGCCGATGTGACGGCACACGTGCTCGAGGCGCTCGGCCTGCTCGGCTTCGACCGCCAGCACCCGGCCGTTGCGCGCGGCTACGAGTTCCTGCGCTCCGAGCAGGAAACGGACGGCAGCTGGTTCGGCCGCTGGGGTGTCAACCATGTCTACGGCACGGCCGCGGTGTTGCCGGCGCTCGCCGCCCTCGGCGAAGACATGTCGCAGCCGTACGTGCGCAACGCGGCCGAGTGGATCGTCGCTCACCAGAATCACGACGGCGGCTGGGGCGAGACGTGCGCTTCGTACATGGATGACAGCTTGCGCGGCAAGGGCCCGAGCACGGCATCGCAAACGGGATGGGCACTGCTCGCGCTCGTGGCGGCGGGCAGCCGCGACTACGAGCGCGCGATGCGCCGCGGAATTGACTTCCTCATCGGCACTCAACGCGACGACGGCACGTGGGACGAGCCGTATTACACGGGCACGGGGTTCCCGGGCTACGGCTTCGGAGCCCGCATGGATTTCCGCGACAAGAAGACGCTCGAGCGGATCGCGCAGCACACCGAACTACAGCGCGGCTTCATGATCAACTACAACCTCTACCGCCACTACTTCCCGCTCATGGCACTTGGCCGAGCGCGCAAGTTCCTCGCCGCGTAGCTCTTCCTACCCTTATCGCACTGGCTCGTCGCGAAGCTGCGGGCGGCTGCGCGTGTGAGGGTGGTCGCGAGACACGCCGGAAATCGCGTCCTGCGGCTCGGCTGCGCACATCGCTGTGCGCAGACGGTCTCGCGACCACCCTCACACGCACAGCCGCCCGCAGCCCAAGCCGCATCGCAGCGCTCGCGGACGCACGCACGCGCCGCAACGGGCTCGTCACCGATAGGAAGAAAAGAGCGCAACGCCAACCCACGCGACACCGTAGTCGACTGGACACGTCTTTTCCGCGCTCAGCGGAAAGTTTTGGCGAGGGCTTGGGAGATGTCGGCGATGAGATCGTCGACGTGTTCGATGCCGACCGCGAAGCGGACGGTCGATTCGCGGATTTGAGCGCGCGCTTGCTCTTCGGCGCTGAGATCGGAGCCCAGGAAGAGCTTCACCGGAGAGACCAGCGAATCGGTCGAGCCCAAGCTCGCCGTCGTCACGAACAGCTCGAGCGCGTCGATGAACGCCCACGTCTGCTGTTCGTTCGCGTTGAGGTCGAATGTCACCACACCACCGAAGTCGCTCATCTGCTTGCTCGCGAGCGCATGCCCCGCATCGCTCGGCAGCCCGGGATAGATGACCCGCGATACCTCCTTGCGAGTGCCGAGGTACTGCGCCACCGCCAGCGCGTTCGACGAGTGCCGCTCGTACCGCAAGTAGTACGTCTTCAGGCCGCGCTGCACCATGAACGCCGCGCCGGGATCGAGAGTGGAGCCCATGTTCGTGGCGAGCGGCTTGATAGCGCGGATGCGTTTCTTGTCGCCGATCACGACGCCACCCATGACGTCGCCGTGACCGTTCGCGTACTTCGTCAGGCTGTGCACGAAGAAATCGATTCCGTAGCGGCCGTGGTTGTGCAGGCCCGCGAAAGTGTTGTCCAGCACCGTAACCACGTCGTGCCGCTTCGCGAGCCCAACGATCGCTTCGAGGTCCGGGACCTGCAGCATTGGATTCGTCGGCGCCTCGAACAGCACGAGCTTCGTGTCGTTCTGGGCGAACGTACGCTCGATGGCGGGCAAGTCGCGCACGCTTAGCATCGCGAACTCGATGCCAAGCTTCGGCAGAAAGCGCCGAACCGCCACACGATTCGGCCGATACGATTCGACGAAGATCACGACGCGATCGCCGGCCGAGAGATTGCCGAGCAGGCTCAACCAGATCGCCGCCATCCCGGAGCCAACGGCGATGGCGTCGTCGCGATCTTGCAGATCGGCCGCGAGCAGCTCGAGCTCGCGAGTCGTCGGATTGGAGTCGCGCGTGTAGTCGAAGCCGTGCTCCTTCGACTCGGCCGACAGAGACTCGGCGAGCGTCGGATACGTGAACTTCACGGACCGATAAACGGGCGACACGACGGCGTCGTTGCCGTCGATCAGTTTGACGCCACGCGGATGCGTAACTCGAGTCTGCTTCTTCATGGCGGCGCCATGTGCACGCTAGAGTTTGTCCAGCGCCTCGCGCAGGTCGGCCACGAGGTCTTCGACGTCCTCGAGCCCCACGGACAAGCGAACAAGACCGTCGGTAATGCCAACACGCTCGCGCTCGGCAGGCGCCATCACTGCGTGAGTCATCGTCACGGGATGCGTGATCAAGGTTTCGACCGAGCCCAGGTTCTCTGCGAGCGTGCAGAGCTTCACAGAGTCCATGAGCTTCTTGCCCGCCTTGACGCCGCCCTTGACCTCGAACCACAGCATCGCGCCGAAGCCCGAAGCCTGTTCCTTCGCGAGCGCGTGCTGCGGGAAGTTCTTGAGCCCCGGGTAACGCACCTGCTGCACCTTCGGGTGCTTCTCGAGGAACTCGGCAACGACTTGCGCATTCTCGGACTGACGCTCGATGCGCAAGGACAGCGTCTTCGTGCCCTGCAGCGTGAGCCACGCCACGAACGGCGACATGATCACGCCCGTCGCGTTCTGATGGAAGCGCACCTTCTCTTCGAGTTCTTTGCTGTCGACGATGACGGCGCCGCCCGTGGTTGCGTTATGGCCGTCGAAATACTTCGTCGTGCTGTGCACGGAAATGTTCGCGCCGAGCTCGAGCGGCCGCTGGAAGTACGGCGTCAGAAACGTATTGTCGACGGCATGCAGGATGCCGTGCTTGCGCGCGATCTCCGAGATCGCTGCGATCGGGGTCAGCTTCAATGTCGGGTTGGCCGGCGTCTCGGTGAAGATCAATTTCGTGTTTGGACGAATCGCGGCGCGCACCGCCTCGGGATTCGCCGTATCCACAAACGAAAAATCGACGCCGAATCGCGAGTAGATCTTCGTGGCGAGCCGATAGGTGCCGCCGTACGCGACATCCGACACGATGGCGTGATCCCCCGCCGACAGCGCGGCTTGAAATACGACCTGCTCGGCGGCCATGCCGGTGGAATAGCACGTGCAAGACAATCCGTTCTCGAGCGCTGCGATCTTTAGTTCGAGCGCCTTGACGGTCGGATTGCCGCTGCGCGAGTACGAGTAGCCTTTCGACAAGTACTGATCGACCGAGTCTTGGACGAAAGTCGTCGACTGATAGATCGGCGTCAGAATGGCGCCCGTGACCGGATCCGGCGTGACGCCGGCGTGGATTTGCTTGGTCGTGAAGCCCATCGGCTTGCCCTGGGTCTGTAAGAATGAGTCGGCGATGATACCGGAAAGCCCGACGACGGGCATGGCGCCGGGCGCCGCCCTCTTAGGTACAATCGATCGCGCTCGACTTTGGAGAAGCAGCATGCCGCGCCTCGCGCTCCCGCTCCTTGCCCTGCTCGCCCTGACTGCCGCCGTCGCTCCTGCGACAGCGCAACTGTCGCGACCCAACGCCGCGGGAGTGGCGATGGGCCACCTCCATTACGTCGTACGAGATGTCGCGGCCAACAAGGCGTTCTGGGTCGCGCTCGGGGGCAAACCGATCGTGCTCGAAGGCACGAGCGAAGGCGTGTCGCTCCCCGATGTCGTCGTGCTGCTGCGGCAAGGCGAGTCGAGCGGCGGCACGGAAGGCTCCGTCGTCAATCACGTGGCGTTTCGAGTGCAGTCGATTGCGGCGCTCGAGCGCAAGGGATTCAAGGTCGAGTACATCAAAGAGGTCCCGGGCGTCGCTTCCACGCACACGCCCGAGGGCGAGCGCATCGAGCTATTCGACGATGGGTTGGCCACCAATCTCGGCTTCGAAATCGATGGCGGGGGCAAGGACGAATTCGCAGCGCGCCACAATCGTAAGCTCGACGTGCCGATCGCCGCACACCATATCCATCTGAACGTTCCCGAAGACCAGGTCGCCGTCGCGAAGGAGTGGTACGCGAAAAATTTCGGAGGCGTGCGCGGCAAGCGCTGGCACTACGACGCCGTCGATCTGCCCGGCATCAACATCAACATTTCCGGAGTGGCCGCTGCAAAAGCGCCGACGCGCGGCCGCATGCTCGATCACATCGGCTTCGAGGTTCAGAACCTCGCCGTCTTCTGCAAGCAGCTCGAAACGGCCGGCGTGAAATTCGATCGGCCGTATTCGAAATTGCCGTCCGGGTTCGGGCTCGCGTTCCTAACCGACCCGTGGGGCACGACAATCGAGCTCACGGAAGGCCTGCGCGCGCTCTAAGCGACCTCAAGTCCTACGAGCCGCTGCTGCTGTCCGGCCTGTCGCCGCCCTCGCGCTCGCGTACGGCTTGCCGCAGCAAGTACTCGATCTGACCGTTGACGCTGCGTAGTTCGTCAGCAGACCACTTCTCGAGCTCCTTCCAGAGCTCGGGCGGTAACCGCAACAGAAACGACTTACGCTCTTCCGCCACGATCAGCTGTACAGCGTGCCCGTATTGATGACCGGCGCGGCCTCGGCGGTTCCGCACAGCACGACGAGGAGGTTGCTGACCATGGCCGCCTTGCGCTCCTCGTCGAGCTTAACGACCTGCTTCACGTCGAGCTCGCGCAGCGCCATGTCGACCATGCTCACGGCGCCGAGCACGATTTTCTGTCTCGCCGCGATCACGGCCTCGGCCTGCTGCCGGCGAAGCATTGCGTGAGCGATCTCGGGCGCATACGCAAGATGCGTCAGGCGCGCCTCGTCGACGACGCAGCCGGCCTTGGCCAGCCGCTTCTCGAGCTCCTTCTTCAGCTCGTGCGAAACCTCGTCACCGCCGCCGCGTAGCGTGACCTCGTCGTCCTCGCCGTAGTCGTACGCATACGCGCTCGCGATGTAGCGGATCGCGGATTCGCTCTGCACCGTCACGTAGCTCTCGAAGTCTTCGACGTCGAACGCAGCCTGCGCCGTATCGTCTACGCGCCACACGATCACGGCCGCGATCTCGACCGGATTGCCGCGCTTGTCGTTGACCTTCAGCTTGTCGCTGTTGAAGTTGCGCGCGCGCAGCGAGATCGTGGCCTTCAGCGGTTTGTAGACGATGCCCCCTCCTGCACCGACGCGACCGCCCGCCTTCGGATCGGCCGGCGGCGAAACGCCCCACGGAATCTTGCCCCGGTTGTGAGCATAGAACGGGCTCGCCCAGTGGAAGCCGCTCTTGCGCACCGTTCCTTTGTAGCTGCCGAACAAGATCAACACGCGGGCTTCGTTTGGCTGCAGCGAGAAGAGCCCCGTCAGCATGACGACCATGAAGATTTCGAACAACGCCGCGCCGAGGATTCGCAACGGCGGCAACCCCGGCCCCACGAACACGAAAACGACCGCACCGAGCATCAGCGCGAGGCCGATGAACAGCATCGGCCAGCCGCTCATCACTTCGACGGGTTTTTCGTAGGTCGCGTCCCTGGAACTGTCGGCAGGCATGGTCGTCTCCCGGCTGATTTGATATTCAAGTGATATCATACTGACATCACCTGGCCAGTCAAACGGGCAGCCTTATGTAAAGCAGCGCAGGCGCCGCTCGAGAGGGACACATCGAGCACAAAAAGAAGAATCCGTCAGCGCCTGCGGGGGGCCAGCGCCGGGTGAACCGAGAGCAGCAGCAGCACGAACGAGAGAACCCAAAGGTAGTAACCAGCGGCGAGGTCGGCCGCGTTGCCCTGCAACGTGATCGTCCAGTGCAGGTTCAACAGCGCCATGGCGCCGAGCGCGAACACACCCAGCCGGTGGGCCGCACCCCTCGCAACATACGGCCACAGATACGCCGCCACCACGACGAACAGGACATTCGTGAGAGCACTCGCAACGCTAAGCCACATCACGTAGCCGGCCGGCATGTGGAACTGCTGGTACGGCCAGAGCGGGCTCAGCGCCACTCGGAACGCATGCACGCCGCGATAAACACGCTGGTCGTCCTCGATCACGGGTAACGCCCAACCGAGCGCATTCGCCACCAGTGCAAGAATCCAGAATGCCTTCGCCTTCGTCATCGCCCTGCCCGTCTTCAGACGAGCTGCTCCTTGCGTGCCCAGGCGAACGTGTCGTCGAGCCCCTGCGCGAGCAGCGTGAAGATCTGGTCGATTTGATCCGGCGTCACGATGAACGGCGGGCACAGCGCGATGACGTCGCCGATCGCGCGCACGACGAGCCCGCGCTCCTGACACAGCTGCATGCACTTCGCACCGACGGCGCGCTTCGCGTCAAACGCTGCCTTCGTGGTCTTGTTTTGCACGAGCTCGCAGCCACCGAGTAGACCAATGCCCCGCGTGTCCCCGACGAGTGGATGCGACGCAAGCGCATGCAACCGCGCCTGGAACTGCGGCGCGATGTTCCGCACGTGCGCGTACAGATTGCGCTCCTCGTAAATCTGCAGCGCGCGCAACGCCACGGCGGCGCTCACCGGATGGCCCGAATACGTGAAGCCGTGACCGAACAGACCCACCTGCCCGCTGGCTTCGACCATCGGCGCGTACATGAACTCCGGCACGAGCACGGCGCTGATCGGCAGATACGCGGACGACAAGGCTTTCGCGGCCGTCAACGTGTTCGGGTGCATGCCGAACGCCTGCGCGCCCCAAAGCTCGCCCGTGCGGCCGAACCCCGTGATGACCTCGTCGTCGATCAATAGAACGTCGTACTTCGTGAGCACTGCCTGCACTTTCTCGAAGTAAGTACGCGGCGGCAGCAGCACGCCACCCACGCCCATCAGCGGCTCGGCGATGAACGCCGCGACAGTGTCGGGACCCTCGCGCAGGATCAGTTTCTCGAGACTCGCGGCGAGCCGCGAAGCGTAGTCTTCCTCGCGCTCACCAGCCTCGGCGCCGCGGTAGAAATAAGGCGCGTCGGTGTGCAGGATTCCCGGCAACGGCACGTCGAACAGTTTGTGAAACGCGGGCAAACCCGTGAGCCCCGCGGACGCGAGCGTCGTGCCGTGATACGCCTTGTGGCGCGCGATGATCTTCTTCTTGGCGGGTCGCCCGATCGCGTTGTTGTAGTACCAGACGAGCTTGATCTGCGTGTCGTTGGCGTCGGAGCCGGAGTTACCGAAAAACACGCGCGACGCGGCGAATGGCGCCATTTGAACGAGCTTGTCTGCCAGCAGCACGGCCGGCTCATGGCTCTTGCCTGTGAAGAGGTGCGAGAACGACAGCTGCTTGATCTGCTCGTAAGCCACACGCGCCAACTCTTCGTCGCCGTAGCCGAGCGTCGTGCACCAGAGGCCGGCCATGGCTTCGATGTATTGCCGGCCGCGGTTGTCCCACACGTGGACACCCTCGCCGCGCACCAACACGAGCGGGCCATCGCGATGCAGCGCCGCGAAATTCGTGTTCGGGTGCAGAACGCGCGCGAGATCGATGCCTTCCAGATCCGTCATCAAAATACCCTGCCGAGCGCAATGTAGAAGGCGTCGAGTCCTCCTTCGGCGCGCCCATAGCCGACGTAGACGGGACCGACGGGCGTGCTGACACCGCCCCAGAACGACCCACCCACGATGCTGCGGCGCAGCGAAATGTCGCCTCGTGTTTGCCACACGTTGCCGACCTCGACCGTGAATCCCGCGAACGCCGGGAACAACGCGAGATTGCCGATGCGGCGGTAATAGGCGGCGCCGAGCCGCACCGCATACTGTCCCGCGAGCTCGTTGCGATTGATGCCCGAAAGGTCGAAGAAACCACCCATCTGGAACAGGCTGTCGACCGGTGCGGTGCCGCTGACCGTCGCGTCGTAGCGCAGCGACGTCAGGATCGTGTGCCGGCCCCAGGTCTTCGCGTGCGCAGCCGATATCAGCACCTGGTCGAAGTCCGTGTCTGCGGACAACGGCCCGCGCCGCGAACCGCGCCATTCGACGCTCGCGAGCGAGCCCAGACGAGGGAACGACACGCTATCCATCGTGTCGACGGCGAAGCGGCCGAAGAACTGGCCCACGCGGAAATTCTTGTCCGGCATGTACGCGGGGTCGCCGACACGTAGTTCATAGTTGCCGGACGCCTCGCGAATTCCGAACCGATACTCCCCCCAGCTCGGCAGCTCGCGGCCGACGGCTAACTCGAGGAGTGCCTGACGCTTCTGCGCCGCAAGCAACCGATCGTCGCCCCTGAATACGTTGTACTGAGTCGATGCGATATCGAGCTCGGGCGCGAGGAAGAACAGGCCTTTCGGACCCAACGGTTGATAGAGATCTGTAGTGAGTGCCGGTTCGTCGCCGATCACGAACGTCGTGCGGAACTCGCCGCCGCGGTCGTTGATGGCCGTGCGGAGATAGCTCGCGGCCAATCCGAACAGGGCATCGCCCTTGCCGGCCGAGCTGAACTCCATGCCGAGCTGCAGATAGTTCGGACCCCACGAACGTTTGTCGAGCTCGAATTCGAGGCCGGTCAGAGTACTGTCCTTCACGAGCCCGTAGCGCACGTTCTGGTAGTACTCGAGGCCGTACACCTTGTCCATTGCGCGTTCGACGGCGTCGACATCGAGCGGCTGGCCGACGTGGATATCGTCTAGCCGCGTTTGCACAATGCTGTCCGCAATCGGCCCCTTGTTGGCGAGGCGCACGAAGTCGATGATCGGCAACTCGCGCATGCGCGGATCTTTGCGAGCGGCGAGAAACGCGTCGTAGGCGGTCGCGGAGAGCGCCAGGACTTCGAACTGAGCGCGGTGTGCCATCACTGCGTCATACCCGGCCTGGATCGACTCGCCCATGCGGGCGAAGGTCACGGAGCTCAGATCCTCGCCGAATTCCGGCCGCACCAGGATGTCGTCGCCGTGCAGCTTCTTGCGCTGGTCCTCGTTACCGGCGCGCGTGAGTAGGTTCGTCAGCTGCGCCGTCACGTCGAGCACGGAACGCAACGTGGCGCGCGTCAACAGCGTCGACGAGATGTCGACGGCAATCACAACGTCGGCGCCCATTTGGCGCGCCACGTCGACGGGCATGTTCATCGCGATGCCACCGTCGACGAGCAATCGCCCATCGATCTCGATCGGCGCGAGCGCCGCCGGGATCGACATGCTCGCGCGCAGCGACCGCGCGAGGCTGCCGGACTTCAGGATCACGGCATCGCCCGTCGCGAGATCGCCGGCCACGGCCCGGAACGGGATCAGCAGCTGATCGAAATCCTCCACTTCCGACGCGCGCAGCGTTTCGCGGGACAGGATCGTGTCAATGACCTGGCCTTGGACCAAACCCACGGGCAACCGGAACTCGCGGCCGACGAGCCCCGGCTTCTGGTCCACAAGAAAAAGATCGTCGTCGCGTTTACGCCGATACGACTTTGCCTGGCGCGGAGTGAAATTGAGGAACGCCCGGTCCCACTCGAGGCTCTCGACGAGCTTCTCCATCTCCGGCACCGTCATGCCGGAGGCATAGAAGCCGCCGATCACGGCGCCGATGCTCGTGCCGGCCAGGTAGTCGACGGGGACGTGCAACTCCTCCAGAGCCTTCAACACGCCGATGTGCGCGCCGCCGCGCGCGCCGCCGCCGGACAGCACGAGCCCGATCGAGCGCCGATGTTGCGGCGGTGGCGGCGGAGACGTCGCTGGATCGACCACGCCCTGCGCGTGGACAACGGCGCCCGCTACTGCCAGCAGTACCGACAGTACAAGAGCGAGCTCAAAACTCGGCGAACGGCGTCCATGCATCACGTTGCTCCTCGTGGCAACGGTTGGCTACGGCGCGAATCATGCCAGACAGCCATGACGCGCACACGACCGGTGCGGTGCCGGCCGAACCGCGGTTGGGGCCCGCCACCGGATCCTGCGGCGGGTTTCATGTGCGTTTGGTCCTGACTTGGCGACGGCTCTCCACTACCATAGCGGGCCGCAAGGAGGGTGCATGGCCTCTCAACACCACCGCCTGATCATCATCGGCTCCGGTCCTGCCGGCTACACCGCGGCCGTCTACGCCGCACGCGCGGCGCTCGAGCCCGTCATCATCACCGGCGTCGAAGTCGGCGGGCAGATGACCACGACGACCGAAGTCGACAACTGGCCCGGCGACGATCAGGGCGTCATGGGCCCGGAGCTCATGGAGCGCATGAAGCGCCACGCCGAGCGCTTCGGCACAAAGCTGGTCAACGACCAGGTCGATCGCGTCGAGCTTGGGCTGCGGCCGTTTCGGCTCTTCTGCGGCGCCGCGGAATACACCTGCGACGCGTTGATCATCGCGACCGGCGCATCGGCCAAATACCTCGGCCTGAAAAGCGAGGAAGCGTACAAGGGCCGCGGCGTGTCGGCGTGTGCCACCTGCGACGGATTTTTCTTCCGCAACCAGCCTGTCGCTGTCGTCGGCGGCGGCAACACGGCCGTCGAGGAAGCCTTGTACCTCGCGAACATCGCATCGCGAGTGACGGTGGTGCATCGGCGCAACGAGTTCCGCGCCGAGCAGATCATGATCGACAAGCTCGTCGAGAAAAGCCGCAAGGGCAACGTCGAGATCGTGTGGGACCACGTGCTCGACGAAGTGCAAGGCGATGACAACGGCGTCGTGGGCGTGCGGATCGCTCACGCCACGACCGGCGCTAAGCGCGAAGTGCCCGTGCAGGGCGTGTTCATCGCAATCGGTCATACGCCGAACACCGGTATCTTTCAGGGCCAGATCGAGATGGAAGGCGGCTACATCGTGACGCGCACGGGCCGCCACGGCTTCGCCACGGCGACGAACATCGAAGGCGTGTTCGCGGCCGGCGATGTCGCCGATCCGATCTATCGACAGGCCGTCACCTCGGCCGGCTCGGGATGCATGGCGGCGCTCGATGCGGAGCGATACCTTACGGAACACTGACACCGATTCGTGTCATGTCGCTGCGCCATCGGCTTATCCGCTAGACTCCAGCGGCCGATCCTCCCAGAAGCGGTTTTATGAAGCGCGTCGCTATGGTCGCGGTGGTGGTCCTGATCGCGGTCGCCGCCGTGTGGTGGTTCACGCGGCCGAAGCCGGTCGCCGTTGCACTCGTGACGGTCGAGCGCGGCGCCGTGATTGCCACAGTGGCCAACACCCGCGCCGGCACCGTCGATGCGTGCCACCGCGCGCGCCTGTCGCCGGCGCTCGGCGGTCAGATCGCGAAACTGCCCGTGAAAAAGGGCGAGCACGTCGCCGCCGACGCGCTGCTGCTCGAACTCTGGAACGACGATCTCAAGGCTCAGCTCGAGCTCGGTGAACGCGACGCCCGGGCATCGCGCTCGCAGGCTCGTCAAGCATGCGTCACGGCCGATGTCGCGAAGCGCGACGCGGAACGCCTGAAGATGTTGCGTGCGGAGAAGCTCGCGTCCGAGGAAGCGGCGGATCAGGCGCAGGGAAAAGCCGAAGCGGGCGCCGCCGGGTGCGCAGCCGCGCAAGACGCGGCACGCGTGGCCGACTCCCGAATCGACGTCACACGCGCGCAACTGCGCCGCACGCAGCTGCGCGCTCCGTTCAGCGGCGTAATCGCGGAAATCAACGGCGAGATCGGAGAGTTCGTGACGCCGTCGCCCGTCGGCATTCCGACACCGCCGACCGTCGACTTGATCGACGCGACGTGCCTGTACATCAGCGCTCCGATCGACGAAGTCGACGCCCCGCGCGTGAAGGAAGGTCTGCCGGCACGCATCAGCCTCGACGCGTTCCCTGGGCGCAAATTTCCGGGTCACGTGCGTCGCGTGGCGCCGTACGTGCTCGACCGCGAGAAGCAAGCGCGCACCGTCGAGATCGAAGCCGAGTTCGAGAACCCCGAGGGCACGGGTCTGCTGACGGGCTACAGCGCAGACGTCGAGGTCGTGCTCGCCGAACGCGCCGACGCGCTGCGCGTGCCTAGCTCCGTAATCCTGCCGGACCACAAGGTGTACGTGTTCGACGCCGCCACCGGCAAGCTCGTGGCACGGCCCGTAGAAACCGGCGTGGCGAACTGGGAGTTCACGGAGATCGTCAGCGGCCTCTCCGCCGGCGAGCGCGTCGTGAGCTCGATCGACCGCGCGGGCGTGCGCGACGGCGCGGTCGCCGTCGCCGAATAGCGCGACGGCCAGCCGCATGATGGAGCTGCGCGACATCTGCCGGGAGTACAAAGTCGGCACCGAGCTCGTGCGCGCGCTCGATCACGTCGATCTCACGATCAAGGCCGGCGAGTACGTTTCGATCATGGGCCCGTCCGGCTCCGGAAAATCGACGCTGCTGAACATGCTCGGGTTGCTGGACCGGCCGACGGCCGGCACGTATCGCCTCGAAGGCGAAGACGTCTCGTCCCTCGACGACGACGCGCTCGCGCGACATCGCCAGCAACAGATCGGTTTCATCTTCCAGTTCTTTCACCTGGTGCCGCGCCTGACGGCGCTCGAGAACGTCGAGCTGCCGCTCGTGCTCGCCGGTGCCGCGCCCAAGGCGCGACGCGAACGCGCAGTCTCGATCCTCGAGTCGATGGGACTGAAGACACGACTCGACCACCGTCCCGACCAGCTCTCGGGAGGCGAACGCCAGCGCGTGGCCATCGGCCGTGCGATCGTCATGCGGCCTCGCTTCCTACTCGCCGACGAGCCGACGGGCAATCTCGACTCGCGTTCCGGCAGCGAGATCATGCAAATCATCGAGCAGCTGAACCGCGACGGCATCGCACTCTTGATCGTCACCCATGACCCGATGATTGGCGGCCGCGCGCGCCGCCACTTGACGCTGCGCGACGGCAAAATCGTGAGCGATCGCAGCGGAGAAGGCGCATGAGGGCGCTCGATGTCACACGATTGTCGCTGCAGGCACTGCAGCGTTACCCGATGCGCACGTCGATGCTGCTGCTTGCGATCTCGATAGGCGTCGCGGCAGTCGTAACGCTGACGGCCGTGGGCGAAGGCGCGCGCCGCTACGTCACCGGGCAGTTCGCGTCGCTCGGCACGCACATGATCATCGTGCTGCCTGGACGCGCCGAGACAGGCGGCTCAGGCATTCAGGGCCTGCTGGTGGGTGAGACCGCGCGCGAGCTCACGCTCGAGGACACGCTTGCCGTGGGCCGCAGCCCACGCATCAAGCAGGTGACGCCCATCGTCGTGGGCGCCGGCACGGTATCCGCGGGCAGCCGCGAGCGCGACATCTCGGTCATCGGCACGAGCGCGCACATGCTTGCGATCCAGCATTGGACCATGGGCAGCGGCCAGTTCCTGCCGCCGGCGGAGCTCGATCTTGCGCAGCCGATATGTGTGCTTGGCAACACCGTCGCACGCGAGCTGTTCGCACCGGCACCCGCCGTTGGTCAACCGCTGCGCATCGGCGCCGCGCGCTGCCGCGTGATAGGTGTGCTGGCGCAGCAAGGTCTGTCGGGTGGCTTCAATGTCGACGAGACCGTCATCGTGCCAATCGCGAGTGCGCAGCAGCTGTTCAACACGTCGGGCGTGTTTCGCATTCTTGCAGAGGCCAGCGAGGCTGATGCAGTGCAGGCGGCGAAGCGCGACATCGTCGCGACGATCAAAGCACGGCACGCCGGGGAGGAAGACGTCACCGTCATCACGCAGGACGCGCTCGTGGCGACGTTCGATACAATCTTCGAAATGATCACAGCGGGGCTCGCCGCGATCGCCGCAATCAGCCTCGTCGTCGCCGGCGTGCTGATCATGAACGTCATGTTGGTCGCCGTGAGTCAGCGCACCGCCGAGATCGGGCTCCTAAAGGCGATCGGCGCGCGCCAGCGCCAGATCATTGGTCTGTTCCTGACCGAGGCCGCCTGCCTGTCGCTGCTCGGGGCGCTCGTCGGGCTCGCCATCGGCGGGCTCGGAACCTGGGCGTTGAAGCTCGCGTTCCCAGTGCTCGACTTCGCCGCACCGCCTTGGGCCGCGGCGGCCGCTGTGGGCGTGGCTGTCGCTAGCGGCTTGCTCTTCGGCATCCTGCCCGCGCGCCGTGCGGCGGCCCTCGACCCCGTGAACGCGCTCTCGCAGCGCTGACGGCCATGCGTTGGCAAGACTTCGTTCGCTTGATCGCCAACTCCGTCGCCGCGCACCGCATGCGCAGCATGCTGACCGCGCTCGGCATCGGCATCGGCGTCACCGCCGTGGTGCTGCTGACCTCGATTGGCGAAGGCCTGAACCGTTACATCATCGAGGAGTTCACGCAGTTCGGCACAACAACAATCGCCGTGCAGCCCGGCAAGGCCAGCACCTTAGGCATCTCGCCCGGAGCACTGAACTCGGTGCGACCGCTGAGCCTGGCCGACGCGGAAGCACTCACGCGGGCGCCTTACGTCCTGCACGCAGTGCCCGTCGTGACCGGCAGCGGTTCGATCGAAGGTAACGGCCGCGAACGCAATGTGGCCGTGTACGCCGTGGGGCCGGACTTCGATCAGACGTTCAAGTTCACCGTGGCAGCCGGGACGTTCCTGCCGCCGGACGAATTCGAGCGTGCCCGCAACGTGGCGGTACTCGGTGCAAAGGCGTTCAAGGAACTGTACGGCGACAAAAACGCACTCGGCGAACGCGTGCGTGTCGGAGGCCAACGCTATCGTGTCGTCGGCGTCATGGAGCCAAAGGGCCAGGTCGTCGGCATCGACCTCGATGACACGGTGTATATACCGGCGGCTTTGGGGCTCGAGCTGTTCAACCGCCAGGGCGTGCAAGAAATCGATTTGCTGTACGCCGAAAACGCACGTGTCGAAGAGGTCATCGAAGGCGTCAAGCGCATCCTACTGGCGCGGCATGGCGGTGAGGACTTCACGATTGTTTCCCAGCAGCAAATGCTCGACGTGCTGGGCTCGATCGTGAGCGTGTTGACGCTCGGCGTGGCCGCGCTCGGAGGCATCTCGCTGCTCGTCGGTGGCGTGGGTATTTTCACGATCATGACGATCGCCGTGCGGGAGCGCACTCAGGAGATCGGGTTGCTGCGCGCCGTCGGGGCGCGCCGTTCGCGCATCGCGCAGCTGTTCGTCGCTGAAGCCATGCTGCTGTCGGCGCTCGGCGGGGCCGGCGGGCTCCTGCTCGGCTTCGTGATCGTCGGCATCGCGCACCTCGCCCTGCCCGCCGTGCCGGCGCGCATCGCGCCGCTCTATGTCGTGCTCGCGTTCGCGATCGCGGTAGTCATCGGCCTCGTGGCCGGAGTGCTCCCCGCGCGGAGCGCAGCCCGGCTGGAGCCCCTCGACGCCTTGCGGGCGGAATGAACAGACGGGTCATCGGCGACCCCTCGTTTGGCCTACCTGCTGAGGCGAACTATGATTGGGCTCTGGGCGTCGCAGGGGGAATCGATGAGGCATTGGTTGACCGTGGCGGTTGCAGCGTTCGGCTGGATCGGCGCGTCTCGCGCGGCGGACCTTGCCGACGCCGTCATGCATGGCGACGCGGCCACGATCGACCGTTTGCTCGCAGCTCATGCCGACGTGAACGAGCCGCGACCCGATGGCGGCACCGCGTTGCACTGGGCCGTATACCGCAACGACCTCGTCACCGCGCGCAAGCTGCTGAAAGCCGGCGCGAATGTCGCAACCCTCAATGAAGCCGGCGTCGCGCCGCTGCTGCTCGCCGCGGAGCGCGGCAATCCGGACATGATCGCGTTGCTGCTCGACACGGGCGCTTCGCCAAACGCCACGCTGAAGAACGGCGAGACCGCTCTAATGATGGCCGCGCGCACCGGCAACGTGGCCGCTATCGAAGTTCTGACGAAGCATGGCGTCGACGTGAATGCCCGCGAGCAACTGCGGGGCACCACGGCGCTCATGTGGGCTGCGGCCTATAAGAACCCGGGGGCGGTGGGTGCGCTGCTCGAGCACGGCGCGGACGCGTCCCTGCGCTCGAACGCCATTCCCCGCGGGCGCCGCCCCTATCTCGCGCCGTCCGGCCGGGAGCGCATCGAGCAGGTGAAGCGCGGCGTCAACGTTTCTGGTGTGGTCAAGCTGCCTACACCGACCAAAGGGGCGCCCCCTCCGCCCCCCACGGATGACGACGGCGCGCCGGTCCAACGTCAAGCCACGCCCGACTGGGGCGGCCTGACTGCGCTCGTGTTCGCGGCGCGCGAAGGCGATCTCGCGTCGGCCAAGATGCTGCTCGACCACGGTGTCGACGTGAACCAGACCAGCGAATTTGGCTGGACGCCGCTACTGACCGCCACACAGAACCGCTACTACCAGCTCGGTAAGTTCTTCCTGGAGCACGGCGCCGATCCGAACATCGCTAACAAGGGCGGTTGGAATCCGCTGTACATCGCCACCGATAACCGCAATATCGAAGGCGGTGACTATCCCACGCGCAAGCCGGATATGGATCACCTCGACTTCATCAAGCTCCTGCTCGATCGCAGCGCGAACGTCAACGCGCGTATGGCGTCGAGCACGGAGACCCGCACGGTGTTCACGCACCAGTGGTTGTATGAGGAAGGGGCCACTCCGTTCCTCCGCGCGGCGCAGTCGGGCGACATGGCGCTGCTGAAACTCTTGCTCGCGCACGGAGCCGATCCGACGATCAACACCGATACCGGCGTTACGCCGCTAATGGTGGCCGCCGGCATCGGCTGGGTCGAAGGCGTAACGTACGAGTGGTCGAAGACACAAACGCTCGACGTGGTGAAGCTGTTGCTCGATCTCGGCAACGACGTGAATGCACGCGACACGTCCGAAGGCCGGACGGCGCTCATGGGCGCCGCGCACAAGGGCCGCACTGACGTGATCGCCGCGCTCGTGGAGCACGGCGCCAAGCTCGACACCCGCGACGTCGGTAGCCGCGACACTATCTACAAGCTGGCCGGCGTGACGTGGCAAGCCATCGACTACGCAGACGGGCTCGTACGCGTGGGCGTGCAATCCGCAATCCCGCATCCCGATGCCGCGGCACTGCTGCGCGACTACATGACCAAGGCGGGGCTCAAAGTGCCGCCGGCCGGGCGCACGTTGGATTCGATTTGCGTCACGGATCTCTGCCGCTAGCCGGCAGCCGATCCGCACTGCGCGTGTTTCTCGATTCCCGGTAAGCGTGATGGACCGGCGGCGCCCCGTGACCATGACGTAGCGTTGTTGCCGTGCGCTGGAACCTTAGAGTTAAGCCGTCGCGCGCTGGGCGAGGTCGGCGAGAGCCTCGCGGTCGAGGTCGTTGGCGATGAAGCCGCCCGACTGGTGCCGCCAGAGCTTCTCGTAGTGACCGCCGTGGCGCAGCAGCTCGGCGTGAGTGCCTTGTTCCACGATATGCCCGTGCTCGAGCACGACGAGGCGATCCATGCGAGCGATCGTGGAAAGCCGGTGGGCGATTGCGATGACGGTCTTGCCGTCCATCAAGGACTTCAGCTGTTCCTGAATCGCGAGCTCGACCTCGCTGTCGAGCGCGGAGGTAGCTTCGTCGAGTACTAGGATCGGCGCGTCCTTCAGAATCACCCGTGCAAGCGCAATGCGCTGACGCTGTCCGCCGGAAAGCTTCACACCGCGCTCGCCGACGTGCGCGTCGTAGCCTGCACGCCCTATCCAGTCGCGAAGCCCTAGAATGAACTCATGCGCCTGCGCCTTGTGTGCCGCGGCCACCACCTCTTCGTCCGTGCCCCACGGACGGCCGTAGCGGATGTTCGAGGCGATCGAGCGATGCAGCAGCGACGTGTCCTGCGTAACCATGCCGATCGCCCCGCGCAACGTCTCTTGCGTAACGCCGGCAATGTCCTGACCATCGATCAGAATTCGCCCGCCTTCCGGATCGTGGAAGCGCAGCAGCAGATTCACGAGCGTGGACTTGCCGGCGCCGGAACGGCCGACGATACCGACCCGTTCGCCGGCTCGGATCGTGAGATCGAGGTTGTCTACGACGGGCACCGCATCCTTGCGGCCATAGCCGAACGTCAGCCGATCGAAGCGAATCTCGCCGTGCGTCACATCGAGCGGCCGCGCATCGGGCCGATCGACACCGGCGTGCGGCACCGCGATCGACTGCATGCCTTCCTGCACGACGCCGACGTTCTCGAAAATCGAGGTGACCTCCCAGCTGACCCAGCCGGCGGCATTCGCCGTCTGCCACGCCAGCGGCAGAGCCGTGGCGACGATCGCCGCGCCCACCACGCCGTTTGCCCACAGCGTGAGGCCGATCGCCGCAGTGCCGACGATCAATCCCGCGTTCAGCACCGTGAGCCAGACCAGGAAGAACGTGATCATGCGCGTGTGCGCGGCCATCGCGACCTGGTGCCCATCGATCCCCTCGCGCACGTAAGCGTCTTCCTCCGCGAGCCGTGAAAACAGCTTCACCGTGAGGATATTGGTGTAGCTGTCGACGACGCGGCCCATGACGAGCGATCGCCCTTCGGAGTTTGCGCGCGAGAGCTCGCGCAAGCGCGGCACGAAGTACCGCAAGCCGAGCACGTAGCCGACGACCCAGACGAAGATCGGTACGCCCAGGCGCCAGTCGTCGGAGGTCATCAGCGCGAACGCGGTCACGCCGTACACGCTGATATACCAAACCGCCCGAATGCTCGACATCGCGCTCTCTCGCAGCGCACCGCCCGTCTGCATCACGCGATTGGCGATGCGGCCTGCGAAATCGTTCTGGAAGAAAGTGAGGCTCTGACGCACGACGTGCCAGTGGCTCTGCCAGCGAATCAGGCTCGTCGCGCCCGGCACGAGCACGTTCTGACGGATGACGATGTCGGTCATGATTGCGATCGGGCGCGCGATGAGCACCAGTGCGGCCATGCCGAGCAGCATGGGCCACTGCGCCGCGACAGCAGCCAACCGGTCCCCGGTATCCATCAGCGCGACGAGCTTGCCGAAGATCAGCGGGATCGCGGTATCGAATAGAGCGACGCCGAGACTCGCGACGAACATCGCCGCATACCAACCTTTCGTCTGGCGAATGAAGTGCCAATAAAAGGCCAAGAGCCCCTGGGGCGGCGGAGCCGACCCCGTGCTCGCGGTAGCGCGGATGCCGAACCTGACCCTCTTCACTGAATGTCACCGCGCGGCGAATGCCGCGATCGAAGTTAACTGGGAACACCGGTGGTCGACCGGGGCGCGCCACGATAACAGATTCGTGCGCGCGCGGCGTTCAGCCCTGGTCAGCGACTGCGAGCCGGCGCGGTGGCCGCGCCGACCTTGGCGGGTGGCGCGGATTCTTTCCAGCCGGCCGCATGCAACGTGGCTTCGACATGCGCAAGTGTGCGCTCGAGCGCACCGCGATTTTCCGTCACGAGCGTGTGCGCGGCGAGCCCCGCCACACGCCGCAACTCGGGCTGCTCGAAGTACAGCGCAACCGCGGCCACGAGCCCATCGATGTCGAGCACTTGGCGCGCGGCGCCACGCTCGAGCGCCATGGCACTGATCTCCTCGAAGTGGAACATGTGCGGCCCGAACACTACCGGCACGCGCACGACGCAGGCTTCGAGCAGATTCTGGCCACCGTGCGGCACGAGGCTGCCGCCTATGAATGCGACATCCGATGCAGCGTAGAGGCGCTGCAGCTCGCCCATGGTGTCGCCCACCAGCACGTCTGTGCCCGGCGGCAGCTCACCCCGCGTGCTGCTCCGCAGCGCGATAGCGAAGCCGCGGCCGCTGCAGAGTCTCGCGACTGAATGAAACCGTTCGGGATGCCGCGGCACGAGCACGAGCAACAACTCGGGCAGCCGTGCTTTGAGGCGCGCGAATGCGTCGAGCACCTTACGCTCTTCGCCGCGGTGCGTGCTGGCCGCAATCAGGACCGGGCGCGTGCGCCCCCACAACTCGCGCAGCTCGTGCGCCTCGTCGAGCAGCCGCGTTGGCGGCTCAACGTCGAACTTCAAGTTGCCCGTCACCCGAATCAGCGACTCGGGCACACCCAGGTTGCGGAGCCGCTGCGCGTCGACGCGCGTCTGTGCGCACAACAGGTCGGCGTTCGCGAGCATCGCACGCGTGATGTTCGGCACGCGCAGGTAGCCGCGCAGGGAGGCCTGTGACACGCGGCCGTTCACGAGGAGCAGCGGAATGTCCCGCCGGCCGCACTCGGCGAAGATGTTCGGCCAGAACTCCGTCTCCGCGATCACGGCGACTTCCGGATGCAGGCGGTCGAAAAACCGCCGCACGGCTCCCGGAAGGTCGTACGGCACATAGCAGTGCGTCACGCGATCGCCGCAGAGCTCCCGCACCTGGTCCGCGCCGGTCGGCGTCATCGTTGTCACGACGAGGCGGTGCCGCGGGTAACGATCGGCGAGCGCCAGGATCAGCGGCGTGGCGGAACGCACTTCACCGACAGAGACCGCGTGCACCCAGATTGTCGGCGTGCCGATCGGCTGCACGAAGCCAAAACGCTCGGGCCAGCCGTGCCAATACGCGGGATAGCGAAGCCCGCGCCACACGAGGTTACCGAGCGCGTACGGCATCAACAGGTAGACGACGAGCGACCAGAGTGTCACGTCACTCCTTCCCCGGCCGGTTCGCGAGCTCGCTCGCCTAGAGATGCTCTTGGCCGAGCAATCCGAGCTTGATCAGATCCTGAACGTCCAGCACGCCGACGGGCTTCTTCGCCGCATCGACGACAACGATGCTGTCGATTTCCGCTTTCTTGAACACCTTGACGGCGTCGTTCAGCAGCGTGTCGCGATCGATCGTGTGTGGCGTCTTCGAGAACCCGATGGAGGCGAGCGATTTGTCGAGAATGCCGCGACCGTCGGACTGGAGCTTGCGCCGCAGGTCGCCGTCCGTGAAGACGCCCGCGACGGCGCCGGACGCCTCGACGAGCGTCACGACACCAAGCCGCGACTCCGTCATCTTGACCATGGCATTCGTCAACGTCTCGGTGGTCTGGCACACGGGATTCGCACCGCGAATCACGTCCTTCACGCGCATGGTCATGAGTTGCGTGTGCTCGCGGAATTGCGCGGTGCCGAGCGCTGTCAGCGTGTTCTCGCAGAGGTTCTTCATGACGCTATACGGCATCGTGCACACGTGCACGCCCGTCAACATGGCCTGGCGCACATGCTCCGCGTGACGCACCGAGGAGAACATGACCTTACTGTTGTAGCCGTAGCGGTCGATCACGTCGACGCACTGCTCGAACAGCTGGATAGCATCGTGCCCCTGATCTTGCATGCGCCCGGCCAGCGGACAGATGAACGAAGCGCCAGCCTCCATGGCCATGTAAGCCTGGTTCAACGTGTAGATCAGGTGAACGTTCACGCGGTAGCCTTTGTCGGTCAGCCGCTTGCACGCCTTCACGCCGTCGTTGCTGATGGGCACCTTGAAGACGGGGGGCTTGGCGAGGCCCAAACCCAGCAGCCGCTCGGCCTCGGCCAGAATCTCGTCCGGATTGTTGCCGAGCGCTTCCACTTGCAGCTCCGGCACCATCCCCGACAGCTTCACGATTGCGCCATCGATGTCCGTGATGCCGTGGCGATGCATGAACGTCGGCGTAGTCGTGAGACCTTTGATGAAGCCGAAGTCGAGCGCGGCTTCGATCTCCTTGAAATCGACGGAGTCGAGATAGAGTTCCATGCAGATCCTTTAGTGCAGCGACTGGGAGCGAACCAGATCGTGAATTTCGATCAGCGGACGCATGAATGCCTCGAGACCATCGAGCGCATATTGGCTGGCCGCATCACACAGGGCATCGGGAGGGCTTGGGTGAGCCTCGATGAAGAAACCGTCGACACCCGCGGCCACCGCGGCGCGCGCGAGTGTGGTTAGGAACTGCCGCGCACCGCCGCTCGGATCCTTGCTCGGGATGCCGTATTTGCGGATCGAGTGACCCGCATCGAACACCACGGGATATCCAATCTGGTTCAGCAGGTAGAAGCTGCGCGGGTCGACGATCAGATCGTTGTAGCCGAAGGTGTAACCACGCTCGGTCAGAATGATCTTGTCGTTACCGGACTGCTCGATCTTCTCGCACGGCTTCGCCATATTTTCGGGCGCGAGGAATTGACCGTGCTTGAGATTCACGACCGCGCCCGTCTTCGCGGCTGCGACCACGAGCTCGGACTGCATGCACAGGTAGGCGGGGATCTGGATCACGTCGCAAACCTCTGCCGCGGGGGCCGCCTGATACGGATAGTGAATGTCCGTCAGGATCGGCAGGTCGAACTCCTTCTTGATCTTCTCGAGGATCTTGAGACCGGCATCGAGACCTGGACCCTGGTAGTAATTGAGCGAGCTGCGGTTGTCCTTCGAGAACGATGACTTGAAGATCAGCGGAATATCGAGCGCTGCGGTGATCTTCTTCAGGCGCTCGGCGGTACGCATCATCAGCGACTCTTCCTCGATCACGCATGGCCCAGCGATCAGGAACAACCGATCGGAGCCGCAATCGATGTCGCGGACGAAAACGTGCTTTTTACTCATCAAACGCCCAAGTGCCTAATAGATCGTGGCATTTTGGGGCCAAGGGTTACGGCGTGGCAAGCGCTCAGGCCCGAGCTTTGAGCAACTCGACGAGCAATGCGTAATTGCGCGCGGTCGCGCCCTGTCCTTCGAGCACGACACGCTGCGCGCGTGCACCGAGCTCGCGTCGAGCCCGGCTGTCGGTGACGAGCGACACGATCGCGTCCTTGAGTTCGGCCGCATCGCGTACGAGCTTTCCCGCGTCCGCGGCCAGCAGGTCCTCGACGGTTTCTTTGAAGCTGAAGTTGTAGGGGCCGAACAGCACGGGGATCGCCAGGATCGCCGGCTCCATCAGATTGTGGCCGCCCTTGTTGGCACCGCGGAAGAAGAGGCTGCCGCCGACGAACGCAATATCGGCCACCGCGTATAGCTTGCCGAGCTCGCCGACCGTGTCCACCACGAGCACGCCGTCGCGCCCAGGGGCACGCTCGCGGCCCGAATCAACGGCCGTCTTCAGGATTGAGGGGTACCCACGCGCTCGCACACGCTGCTCGACGGCGGCCGCCTCGGCCGGGTACCGCGGCACGAGGATCAACGCGACGGGTGCACTCGTCTCTCGACCCGACGCGTACGCCTCGAGCAGTGCTTCGTCCTCCTGCTCGTGCAGACTGCCGCCGATGATCACGACGTCGTCCGCGCCGTAGCCGAGCGAGCGACGCAGGGCCTGTGCCTGATCGCGATCCGTCGTGGCTCGCGTCAGGTCGTACTTCATGTTGCCGGTCACGCGCACGCGCTCAACGTCGACGCCGAGCGCGCGCAACCGACCCGCGTGCTCCTCGGTCTGGACCGCGGCGAGGTCGAGCATCCGCAGCACGCGTCCGATCAAACCGGTCCGCGCATGCACGCGGTACGACTTCGCCGACATCTTGCCGTTGATCAACATCACGGACGTATTTCGCTGCCGCGCGCCAGCAATGAAGTTCGGCCAGAACTCGGATTCAGCCACGATCACGAGCTCGGGATCGAAGTGCGTGAAACAGCGCCGCACCACGAAAGACAGGTCGACGGGCAATGGCACGACCCGATGCCGTGGGTACAGCTTCGCGGCCGCCGCGAGGCCGGTGACGGTGAACGCCGAAATCACGAGCGGAGTCGCAGGAAAGTCGCGCTCGAGCAGCGCAATAAGGGGGCGCAGCAGCGCGACTTCACCGGCCGAGGAGCCATGCAGCCAAATGCTGCGCTTCAGCGGCGCACCGAGATTGCGTCCGAAACGGCGTTTCAGATCGCCGAAGCCTGACGTCGCGAGACGGTAGACAAGCCAGGGCGAGATAACGATGCAAACGAGCAGGTACGCGAAGTCGAGCGTGAGACCCATCGACAGACCCGTCGCGACAGTGGCGGGGAGTTTACTCCAGTCGCGCTGCTTCGCGGACTAACGCACCGCGGGTTCCGCCCACGGGGTCATGACTTTAAGGCTCACGCTGCTGGCGGAAGCGAGGTAACGATCGATCCACGCGGGCACGAGGTCGCCGCGCATCGGTCGCCCGATGAAGAAGCCCTGAGCCATCTCGCAGCCGAGCTCGGTCACGATGGCGAGCGCCTCTGCATTGTCGATGCCCTCGGCCACCACGCGCATTCCGAGCGCACGCGCGAGCGCGACGACGGTCTTGACGATCTCGCGGTCCGTCGTATCCGTCGCAATGGTGCCGATGAACCGTTTGTCGATCTTGAGCTCCGTCGCCGGTAGCTCCTTGAGATAGCTTAGCGACGAATAGCCCTTGCCGAAATCGTCCAGCGCGAAGTCGACGCCGAGCTTCCGCAGACGCTCGATGCCCGCGAGAGCGGACTGGTCGCCCTGCACGAGGCTATCCTCGGTAATCTCGATCGTGAGCCCGAATCCGTGCTCGTCGAGCGCCGCTTTCAGCGCCTTGATGCGGGTGCTGAACTCCGAGTGCACGAGAATCGGCGGCGACACGTTGACGGCCAGCGAGAACGGCCGTTGTATCGCATCCCACTCGGCTACTCGTGCCGCTACCTGATCGAACACGAGCCACGTGATCGGCACGATCGTACCGGTGCGCTCGGCCATCGGAATGAACTCACTCGCCGGAATGAACGCGCCTGACGGAGAGCGCCAACGAACCAGCGCTTCGACGCCACACACGCGACGCGTCGCGATCTCGACCTTCGGCTGAAAATAGACCTCGAGCTCGCGACGCTGAACGGCGCCCTGTAGATCCGACTCGAACTTCCAAAGAGCAGCCTGCTGCTGTGTGGCGTCCGGACGATAGATGTCGAACGCGAGTTCTTTTTCGCGGGCTTCCTTCTGCGCGAGCTCCGCACGGCGAAACAGCGTCTCGGCATCGTCGGCGTGCGACGGATACACCGCAATTCCGAGCGTCACGTCGACGAACAGCTTGTCGTCGCCGATCGCAATCTCGGGCTGGTGATCCTCGGTCAACGAGACCGCATGGTCGAGGACCTTCGACATCGAGTCGCAGTCGAGCAGCACGGCGAAACGCCGGTCGGACAGCCGGATGATCGGCGTGCGCGGCGGCAAAATGTCGCGCAGTTTTTCAGTGTAGTTGGAGCAGAATTCCTCACAGCGCTCGCGGCCGAAAGTCGTGGCAATGCGATTGAACGCATCGAGCTTACCGACCAGCAACGCCGCGAGGCGACCTTGTTGCCCCTGGCGCAAGAACTGCTCGATGAAACTGATGCTCACGCTCCGGCGTTTGCCGGAGCCGGACTCGTCCTGCGTCCCACTCACGCGCTGCTCCAGCCCACCATGTCTTCGATAGGGTGGGCATTTCAGCAGGCGGGACGAGTACTTGGCTGTGACCACAGTCACGAGGACCGCGCCGATTCTCGGGTTTGCGACGTAAGCCATGATTCGTCCCACTTGGGTCAGTGTGGACCGGCCACGTCACTCCGCCTTGACATAAAGACTGCCGGTGAGCGCCGGGGCGGCCTCCGTACGTCACTGGCATAGGCCTTGCAGAATCACGGCAGTAGGCCCGGGCATTCTCGGGCCACCAGGGAATGGACGGACCAAGGATGGCCAGAGTCGCCCCCAGTATCAGGCCGACCGAGACGTACACGGAACCCAACTTCGTGCGCGTCTACACCGGCGCGCCTGACGCGCCGCGCAGCGCACGCCTCGCCACAATCGAGCACCTGTCCTATAGCGCCGCGAACAGCGCAGGTCGTGCGGGTTGGAGCTGCACGACGATCGTGGATGGCGAGGCCATGTCGAAGGAAGACGCGCTATTCATCGCGCGCAGCTACGCAGTCGAAAACAACGTCCCCGTGATCTACGAGTGCCACGGCGAATAGCCTGGGCAACCTCAGCGGGTGGCGCGCTCGCTACTTGATTTTGGCGCGCAGCTCCACGGCGCTCAGGTTCCCCTGAGCCAGCGGCTGGCCGAGATCGAACTCGCGGCTCTTCGCGAGCGAGCCCACCAGCACTGGATCGAAACCTGAATCACGCACGAGGCGCTCGGCGATGGCAATCGCCGTGGCATCGTCGCCACCGATCGGGATCGCAATGCGCGCCGGTTGCCGGTTCGCCTGACCTGCGAGCGACGCGGCCGGGATGCAGTTGTACGCGCGCACGACGCGTGTGCTCTTCAGCAGCTCCGCCGTCGATACGCCCGCGCCCTTGCGCTGCCACTCGGGGGCCCCTGGGCCATCGCGCGACAGCGAAGGGTTGCTGGTGTCGATGATG
>Ga0302322_100000705_pt1 | contig 25995 bp, 26 predicted proteins | sample Fen_T0_2_FD_203757 | JGI IMG/M metagenome (GOLD analysis project Ga0302322, IMG submission 203757) | Peat permafrost microbial communities from Stordalen Mire near Abisko, Sweden - Fen_T0_2 | ecosystem: Environmental > Terrestrial > Soil > Wetlands > Permafrost | place: Sweden: Abisko...
ACGACTGGGAGCTCTACCTGGTCGACAACGGGATCACGGTCGTGAAGCTGTTCCTCAACGTCTCGAAGGAGGAGCAGCGGCAACGGTTCCTGGAGCGGGTGGAGAATCCGGACAAGAACTGGAAGTTCTCGGCCAACGACGTGTACGAGCGCCACCACTGGGACGACTACCAGTTGGCCTACTCGGAGATGCTCTCCGCCACGAGCACCGAGTGGGCGCCGTGGTACGTCGTCCCGGCCGATCGGAAGTGGTTCGCCCGGATCTGCGTCTCCGCGGTCCTGGCCCACGCGTTGATCCGGATCGACCCGCAGTACCCCGAGGTCGACGACGCAGCGCGAGGAGCACTGGCCGAGGCCAAGGCCGAGCTCGAGGCGGAGACCCCGAAGAAGCCGACCGGGTAGTCCGTTCGCGTGAACGCCGCCCCATCGCCACCCGGTCGGCGGGTCGTCGAAGGCCCGATCGAGTCGAGGATCAAGCCGTGAGCCAGGTCCCGCACCCTCCTCCACCGCTTCGACGAACCGCCCGGATCATGGTGGCCGGATCAGCCGCCGCGGTCATCGGGTTGGCGGCGTTCGCCGCGGTACCGGCCGGAGCCCTGGTCGCCGCGCCAGGCGTCAGCCAGCTCCCGAAGACCCACTGCCACGTCTTCGCCGGCGACAACTACTGGCACGCGGACATCTCGCGGCTCCCGGTGAACCGCCGAAGCGCGCAGTGGCTGCGACACATGTCGCCGCACACCTTGCTGCACCCCGACTTCGGACCTTCGTACGGCGCGCAACCCGTGCCTTACGGGATCCCGGTCACCGTCGTCGACCACACCCATGCCCGCGTCCATGTCAGATTCGGGTACGCCTCGGAGAGCGACAAGGTCGGCTACCCCCTGGGCGCAGACACCCGGATCGAAGGTGGCCGTCGCGCGGGCGGCGACCGCCACGCGATCGTCGTCGACCGTGGCACCTGTCGGCTGTACGAGACCTGGAACACGCGGCACACGAGCAAGGGGTGGCAAGCCGGTTCCGGTGCAACGTGGCTGCTCACGTCGAACCGGTTGCGTCCCAACGGCTGGACGTCGGCCGACGCAGCGGGGCTGCCGATCCTCCCGGGACTGCTCCGGCTCGACGAGGTGCGTCGTGGCTACGTCGACCACGCGATCCGCTTCACCACCGACGTGACCGACCGCCGTCACGTCTGGCCGGCCCGCCACGATGCGGGCAGTGTCAGCAACCGCGCCTATCCCCCGATGGGAGCCCGGTTCCGGCTGAAGCACTCGTTCAGCCTCAAGGGGTACCGGCCCGACACGGTGGTGGTGCTGCGGGCGATGAAGAGGTACGGCCTGGTGCTGGCCGACAACGGCTCCCCCTGGTACTTCCAGGGTCGGGCGGCCAAGGGTTGGCCCAGTGGGCTCCTCGACCAGCTGAAGACGATCCCGGCATCGGCCTTCGAGGCGGTGGACACCACTCCTCTGCGGGTGTCGCCCCACTCGATGGCCACTAAGTGATGGCTGGCCCTGACGTCTGCGCCGGTCATTCCGCGGGCGCAGCCGGGACCGAGAAGCGATAGCCCAGGCCCGGTTCAGTGTGCAGGTAGCGGGGCTTGGCCGGGTCCGGCTCGAGCTTGCGACGCAGCTGGGCGAGGTACACCCGCAGGTAGTTGGTCTCCGTGCCGTAGGCCGGTCCCCACACCTCTTGCAGCAGCTGTCGCTGGGGCACCAGCTTGTCGGCGTTGCGAACGAGCACGTCGAGCACATGCCACTCCGTCGGCGTCAACCGCACCTCGACGTCTCCCCGCAGCACCGTGCGGGCCGCGAGGTCGATCACGAAGTCGGGCGTGGTCACCACCGGTCCTGCGTCGTTCGCCGACGACCGTCGTAGCGCAGCGCGCACGCGGGCCAGCAGCTCGTCCATCCCGAACGGCTTGGTGACGTAGTCGTCGGCGCCGGCGTCGAGCGCCGCGACCTTGTCGCGTTGCGCGTCGCGCGCCGACAGCACGACGATCGGAACCGTGGACCACCCGCGGAGCCCGCTCACCACCTCCACTCCGTCCATGTCGGGCAGCCCAAGATCGAGAACCACCAGGTCGGGAAGAGTCTTGGCCGCCGCCTGCAACGCCGCCCTTCCGTCGGTGGCGGTGACCACGTCGTACCCACGTGCTCGGAGGTTGATCCCCAGTGCGCGGAGCAGCTGCGGCTCGTCGTCCACCAGGAGGATGCGCGTCATCCGGCCACCCGCAAGGTGATCCGCATGGTGAGTCCACCACCGGCGGTCGACAGCGGATCGATGCGGGCACCCATCGCGTCACAGAAGCCGCGAGCGATGGCCAGACCCAGTCCGGTTCCGCCCTGACTGCGGTCGCCGAGTCGCTGGAAGGGCTCGAACATGCGTGCCTGGTCGCTGGCCGTGACGCCGGGGCCGTGGTCTGCGACCCGTAGCTCCACCTCGTCCCCCACCTGTTGGGCGCTCACCTCGATCGCGGTGTCGGCCGGCCGGAAGCGACGGGCGTTGTCCACGACGTTGTCGACCACCCGTTCCAGCAGCACGGGGTCGGCGTCGACCAGCGGCAAGGACATGGGGACGTCGATCTCGACCTCGTGGTCCGGGACGTGGACCAGGGCACGCAAGACCACCTCGTCCAGGGCCACGGGCTGCCGGTCGACGACGAGCGCACCGGCTTGGATCCGCGTCGCATCGAGCAGGTTCGTGACGAGCTCGTCCAGACGGTCCGCGGACTCCTCGATCGTGGCCAGGAGCTCGGCCCGCTCGTCCGGCGTCCAGTCCACGTCCCGCTGGCGCAGGCTGCTGACGCCCGCTTTGACCCCGGCGAGCGGGGTCCTGAGGTCGTGGCTCACGGCGGCCAGCAGCGCGGTGCGCGTCCGGTCGAGCTCGGCCAGCCGACGGGCCTCGTCGGCACGGTCCTTCAGGCGGCGCTCCTCGTAGACCCGTCCGGCCGATGCCGCCAGCCGGCGCAGTCCCGACCGGTCGGGCGCGAACCGGTCCTCCCCGTGCAGCACGACCTCGAGACCGACGCCGGCCGGGACCGTGACCACGGCCAGACTCGGCGCCGCGGGGCCGACGACCGCCACGGTGCGCGGTGTCGCCAGACCGTCGGCCTCGACGAGCTCCACCGAGACCATGTCGAAGGTGCGCCGGATCTCGTCGAGGACCGCCTCCGTCGACACCGCACCCACCGGCGCCTCGCTCAGCCGCGCGAGCAGTTCCGCCTCGGTCCGGTTCCGCGTTGCTTCCTCGCGGCGTCGAGCGGCGACCTCGACGAGGACGCTGACGACCGCGGCGACGAGGACGAAGACGACGATGGCCAACACGTGGTCGCTGGACTGGATGTGCAACGTCCCGTACGGGGGGACGAAGAAGTAGTTCGCAAGCAGGTCCGCTGCAACCGCAGCCGCCAGCCCCGGCAACGCGCCGCCCAACAGGGCCACGACGACCACCGCGAGCAGGTAGAGCAGCAACGCGCTCTCGAGCGAGATGGACCCGCGGACCGCGAGAAGGCCGAGGGTGAGCAGCGGCAGGCCAACGACCAGCACCCCCCAGGCCGCCACCACTCGGCCACGCCCCGTCAGGTGAGGTGCGCGCCTCGCCGGAGCACCCTGGGTCAGCGACAGCTGCGGATCGGCCACCCGCCGATCATCGCAGGGCGGTGTCCGCAGGGCTGGCCGCAGCCTCGTCGGTAGCCGTCAGCTGCCAGGGAACGCTGACCATCATGACGCGGGGCTGGAACAGCAGCCGGGCCTTCAGGCGCAGGGCACTCTGGTTGTGCAGGAACGCCTCCCACCAGTGCCGCACCACGTACTCCGGCAGGAACACGGCGACGAGCTCGCGAGGATTCTCGCGCCGCAGACTCGCGACGTAGTCGAGGACCGGCCGCGTGATGTCGCGGTAGGGGCTGTCCAGGATCGTCAGCCGAACCGGGATCTCCCGCTGGTCCCAGTCGGCCAGCAGGTCGTCCACGGAGCTCCGTGGAGTGCGCACGTGCAGAGCCGTCAGCGTGCTCGGACGGGTCGCTCGGGCGTAGGCCAGAGCCTGCAGGGCCGGCTGGTTGAGCCGGGAGACCAGAACCACGGCGTGAACCCGGCTCGGCAGGGTCACCCCACGCATGGGAGGGGTCTGCTCGCGGTCGGTGCGGTCGTAGTGCCCGTGGATGGCTTTGGTGATCCCGAACACCACGGGCATGGCGATGACGACGATCCAAGCGCCGTGGGTGAACTTGGTGATGAGGACGATGACCAGCACCAGCGCAGTTGCCACGGCTCCGGCGAAGTTGATCGCCCGTGATCCGTGCATGCGACGCCGCTGAGCCGTCGACGTCTCGGGTCCCCTGAGGTTGCGGGTCCAATGAACCACCATGCCGGCCTGGCTCAAGGTGAAGGAGACGAACACCCCGATGATGTACAGCTGGATCAGCCGAGTGGTGTTTGCGTCGAACGCCCAGATGAGCGCACCGGCCAACGCCGTGAGGACGACGACGCCGTTGCTGAAGACGAGCCGGTCGCCGCGCCGGGAGAACTGACGGGGCAGATAACCGTCGCGACCCAGGATGGACGCGAGGATCGGGAAGCCGTTGAACGCGGTGTTCGCCGCGAGCACCAGGATCGCCACCGTGAACGCCTGGAACGCGTAGAACAGGATCGAGCTGCCGCCGAAGATCGCGGTGGCAAGCTGGGCCACGACGGTCGGCTGCACATAGTCGGAGGGAGCCCCGACGAGCTGGCTGTTCGACTGGGCCATGTGCACGTGAGATACCAGAGCCATTGCGGTGATCCCACTGAACATGACCACCGACAAGGTCCCCATCACCAACAGCGTGCGTGCTGCGTTGCGGCTCTTCGGCTTGCGAAAGCTGGGCACACCGTTGCTGACGGCCTCGACGCCGGTCAACGCCGTGCAGCCGGAGGCGAAGGCGCGAAGCAGGAGTGCCACGAGCACGAGTCCCGACGTCTTGACCTGCGGAGTCAGACCGTAGGCGGCCGACTCGGCCACGGGCGTGTGGCCGGCCAGCATCTGAACGATGCCGGTGCCGACGAGCAGCACGACGAGCACGACGAAGCCGTACGTGGGAATCGCGAACGCCCGGCCCGACTCCTTGACGCCACGCAGGTTCATGACCGCGAGGACGACTACGACCACGAGGGAGATCTGCACGGCATGAGGCGCGAGTCCAGGGAAGGCGGACGTCAGGTTTGCGATGCCGGCAACCACCGAGACGGCGACCGTCAGCACGTAGTCCACGAGCAGGGCGCTGGCTGCCACCAGCGCGGCATTCTGGCCGAGGTTCGCCCGACTGACCGTGTAGGCCCCGCCACCGTTGGGGTAGGCGTACGTGGTCTGCATGTAGGACGCCACCACGATGATCAGGAGAGCGACGACGGCCGCCGCGACTCGTGGGCTGAGGGACAGCGCCGCAACGCCGGCGAGCCCGAGGACCAGCAGGATCTCCTCGGTGGCATAGGCCACCGACGAGATCGGGTCGCTGCAGAAGACGGGCAGAGCCAGTCGCTTGGGCAGCAGGGTGTCACCGAACTCCTGGTCGGTGAGCGGACGCCCGAAGAGCAGCCGCTTGGTGGACGGTCGGCGGGACATGTCTCCAGTCCACCGCACGCGCCCAACCCGGCGGACCGCTGCTAACGAGGCCCTAGCGCCGCCCGGACGGATCTTGACGCGTTCTTGACGCCGACCCCCGAGTCGTCAGACCTCGCGGATCGTCCGTACTCCCAGTACCGCCGCGAACAGCAGCAGGCCCACACCGGCGACCGTGTCGATGGCCGCGAGGGACCGCGGCCCCAGAAGCCGTCCGGCCCGGGAACTGACCGCCGACAACCCAAGGAACCACGCAGCGCTGCCGATCCCGACACCCAGGAGCAAGGCCACCGCCGACGACCTGGAGTCCAGCAGGCTCGCCGTGGCTGCTGCGCCGAAGATCGCCGTCCACGACAGGATCGTGAGCGGGTTCGACGCAGTGGCGGCCAGGCCGGTCCGCAGCGCCCGCGCGGGGACGTCGACCTCGTCGTTGGTCTCGGCGCCGAGCCGGATCCGCGACGCGGCGCGCAGCGTACGGACACCCATGACGGCGAGCACGAGCATCCCGACCAACCCAAGCCCGAGCCGGACCGGTGTCAGGCCGACCACCGTGGCGGCCCCCAGGACGCCGAGCGTGGCGTAGAGCAGGTCGATGGCGGCAGCCCCGAGACCGACTGCCGCGCCGGCCCGGAACCCCGACCTGGTCGAGGTGCGGATGCACAACAGCGACACCGGTCCGACCTGCGCCGCAACGAAGCAGCCCAGGCCGAGCCCGGCGATCCAGGCGTGCACCATGGCTGGGACTCTAGAGGTAGAGGCCGGTGGGATCCGGCTGCACGCGAGACGAGGCGACGGCGTGGATGTCGCGCTCGCGCAACATCACGTAGGTCTGCCCACGAACCTCGACCTCGCCGCGGTCCTCGGGTTCGAACAGCACCCGGTCGCCGACCTCGACGGTGCGCACGTTGGGGCCCACCGAGACGACGCCGGCCCACACCAACCGCTTGCCCACCTGCGCAGTGGCGGGGATCAGGATCCCGCCTTGCGACCGGCGCTCGCCTTCGGGGCCGTCCTCCTGGACGAGCACCCGGTCGTGCAACAACTGGATCGGGACCGGTGAGACCACCGCAGTCAGTCGCCGAAGATCTTGCGCAGCACGACCATCCCGGCGATCGTTCCGGCGATGATCGCGATCGGGCGACCCTTGACACTGCCGTCGGGCCGCACGAAGACGCCCTTGACCTTGTCGCCGGCCTCGCGGGCCAGCGACTCGGGGCTGAGCCGGTCGTTGAGGTCGTCGACGGTGGTCGCGAGCCGCCGCTGGGTGGAAGCGATGTCGGCCTTGATCTGGTCCGGCGACCGGGGAGGTGGCGCGGTGGCCGGGGTCGTGTCGGTCACGGGCGATCAGTCCTTCCTTGCGCCGGGTGCGCGGAGCCGGTTGGTGCCGGGGATCGACGACGGGCGCCGTCGAGGTTCTGGTGTCACGGTACCGGCCCGGGTCCTGGCGCCGCCCCCCGGTCAGTCGTCAGGCACGATGGGCGCACCGTTCGTCCCCTGACCATGGAGCCCGTGATGACTGACGTCACCCGTCTGAGCGTCGGCGACCCCGCCCCGCCGTTCACCCTGCCCGATGCCACCGGCACCCCGGTGAGCCTCGCGGACTTCGCCGGCCGTCAGGTGATCGTCTACTTCTACCCCGCTGCCATGACCCCGGGCTGCACCAAGCAGGCCTGTGACTTCGAGGCTGGCCAGTCGCGGCTGGCCAAGGCCGGATACGCGGTCGTCGGAATCTCACCGGACAAGCCCGAGAAGCTCGCCCGGTTCGCTGACAAGGACGGTTTGACGTTCCCGCTGCTGTCCGACGTGGACAAGAAGGTGCTGACGGCCTACTCGGCCTTTGGTGAGAAGACGATGTACGGCAAGGTCGTCACGGGTGTGATCCGTTCGACGTTCGTGATCGCGGTCGACGACCGCGGGGCGGGCACGGTCGAGGTTGCGCAATACAACGTCAAGGCCACAGGTCACGTCGCCAAGCTGGAGCGCGACCTCGGTCTGTCGGCCTGAACCTCATCGGATGACCTCACGACCTCAGTGGCTGACCCGCAACGTCGGGGTGCTGTCGGCGGTCTCGCTGACGCAGGATGCGGCCAGCGAGCTCCTCTACCCGCTTCTCCCGATCGTGCTGACAGTGGTGCTGGGCGCGCCGGCGGCTGTCGTCGGCGTCGTGGAAGGGGTGGCCGAGGGCGCTGCTGCCCTGTTCAAGTACCTGTCAGGGAAGTACTCCGACCGCGTCGGGCGCAAGCCGCTGGTCGGCACGGGGTACGGGCTGGCCGCCGTCGGAAAGGTGATCGTCGCAGCCGCTGCGGTGTGGCCGGTGCTGCTCGTCGGTCGCGTCGTGGACCGGGTGGGCAAGGGCATCCGTGGGGCGCCGCGCGACGCGCTGCTCGCTGAGAACGTACGACCGTCGGAGCTCGGCCGCGTGTTCGGGTTCCACCGTGCTGCCGACACGTTGGGGGCGGTGATCGGGCCGTTGGCGGCGTTGGCGATCCTCGCCGCAACCAACGACAACGTCCCGTTGGCGCTGTGGATCGCCGTGATCCCGGCAACGTTGAGCGTTCTGTTGGTCTTCTTCACCCGCGACGATGTGTCCGGGGTAGCGATCCGCCACGACCAGGTCGCCAGGGCCGCGACGAAGCAGCCGCTGCCCAAGGCGTACGTGGAGGTCGTCACCGTCCTGGTGCTGATCGCGCTGGCGAACTTCCCGGACGCACTGGTGCTCCTGCGGGTGAGCGAGATCGGATTCAGCGCCACAGGCGTCGTCGCGACGTACGTCGTGTACAACCTCGTGTACGCAGTGGTGTCGTACCCGGCCGGCGCGCTGTCCGACCGTTGGCCGCGGTCACGGGTCTACGCGGTGGGACTCGTGTGTTTCGCGGTGGGTTACGTCGGACTCGGTCTCGTGGACGGTGGCCTCCTGGTGTTCGTGCTGATGGCGGTCTACGGAGGGTTCAACGGTTTCACCGACGGCGTGGGCAAGGCGTGGATCTCCGCGCTGGTGCCCACGGCGGTACGCGGTCGGGCGCAGGGCGTGTTCCAGGGCCTGTCCGGCGGTGCGGTCCTCGTCGCGGGACTGTGGGCGGGATTGGCCTGGACCTCTGGGCCGGGCGACGGTGTGGTGCCGCTCATCCTGGCCGGTTCGGTCGCCGGCCTCGCGGCGGTCTGGATGCTCACCCTTGGCCGTCGGCTCAGCTGACCGCGATCACCTACCCTGGTGGCCGCTCGCGGGAGTGGCGGAATTGGCAGACGCGCGGGATTTAGGTTCCCGTGTCCTAGGACGTGGGGGTTCGAGTCCCCCCTCCCGCACCGGTCCGCAAACCGACGGCCGACGTCGTCCGATCTCGCCTAGCGCGGCACCACGGACTCGTCGACACCCCGAGCACTGGGCGAGGGCGGCACGTCGCGGCCCGCTGAGTCACTCAGCGGGGACGTGGATGAGCTTGCGGTTGACGAACTCGTCGATGCCGTAGGGGCCGAGCTCACGACCGACGCCGGATCGCTTGGTGCCGCCGAACGGCAGGTCGGCGCCGCCGCCCTCGGCCTCGTTGACCCACACCATCCCGGTGTCGAGCCGGTTGGCGACGTCGAGCGCCACGGCCGGGTCGGTGTGGAAGACCGCGCCACCGAGGCCGAACGGCGTGTCGTTGGCGAGCGTCACGGCCTCCTCGACGTCGCGCACCTTGTAGACCACGGCGACCGGGCCGAACAGCTCTTCGCGGAATGCGCGCATCTGCGGTGTCACGTCGGTGAGCACCGTGGCCTCGACGAAGGCGCCTGGCCCCGCGGGCCGACGACCGCCGGTGCGGACCGTGGCGCCCTTGTCAACGGCGTCCTGCACCTGGGCCATGAGACCGGCCGCAGCCGCCTCTGACGACAGCGGACCGTAGGACGTGTCGGGGTCGAACGGGTCGCCGGTGGTCTGAGCCGCCATCGCCGACGAGATCTGGTCGACGAACTGGTCGTAGAGATGCTCGGCCACGATGAACCGCTTGGCGGCGTTGCAGGACTGTCCGGCGTTCTCCATGCGGGCGCTCACGGCCGACGTCACGACGCCGGGGAGGTCGTCGGTATCGAGCACGATGAAGGCATCCGACCCACCGAGCTCGAGCACCACCTTCTTGAGATGCCGACCCGCGAGCGACGCGACGGCGGTGCCTGCACGTTCGCTGCCGGTGACCGAGACGCCGCGCACCCGCGGGTCGGCGATGATCTCGGCTACCTGCTCGTTGCTGGCGAAGATGTTGATGTAGGCGTCGTCGCCGAGGCCGGCGTCGCGGAACAGCTGCTCCATCGCCAGCGCCGACTCCGGGCACTGCGGCGCGTGCTTCAGCAGGATCGTGTTGCCGGCCATGAGGTTCGGTCCGGCAAACCGGGCAACCTGGTAGTAGGGGAAGTTCCAGGGCATGATCCCCAGCAACGGCCCGATGGGCGCCTTCCGGACGATCGCACGGCCGCCCGTGGATGACGGGATCCGTTCGTCGGCGAGCAGAGCCGGCGCCTGGTCGGCGTAGTAGCGGTAGATGTCGACCACGAACTCGATCTCGCCGACCGCCTCCGCCGTGGTCTTGCCCATCTCACGGGTGATCACCGCAGCGAGCTCGTCAGCCCGCTCGGCGTACCGGTCGGCGACCCGGTGCAGCGTGGCCGCTCGCTCGGCGACGGCAGACACACTCCAGGCGCGAAACGCCCGGTCGGAACGCTCGATCGCGGCGACGATCTCGGCGTCGGTGGCGGTCGGGAACGTGCTCTCGACGACGCCGGTTGCGGGATTGACGACCTTGTACTCGACGCTCACGCGGACTCCTCAGACGACGTCCGGCCCCGTGGCCGGCGTGGAGGCCCAGGCTACCGAGCCCGCCTGCTCCGGGAACGCGCTGGTCGGTGTCTGCAAGTGGTCGGACACGACCGCGTCGATCTGTCGTCGGGACACCTGCGCCAAGGTTCGGTCGGTGTGTTGGTAGTAGGGCAAGGCGACGAGACCGATCGACAGGGCCCAGGCACGACCCCGAGCCCAGGTCTCGTCGTCAACGTCAAGCGTCTCGCGGAACGTCTGGCGAGACTCGGCTCCGAGCAGATTCCACGCGACGATGGTGTCGACGGCTGGGTCCCCGATGGCCAGTCCGCCGAAATCGATGACGCCACACAGGCGATGCCCGGCGACCAGCAGGTTCCCCGGCTGCAGATCGGTGTGGATCCACCGGGGTGGACCAACGCCCTCCGTGACGCGTGAGACGTCCTCCCACACGTCGGTCACCAGTTGGGTGTCGAGCAGACCGTCGCAGGCCACGATCGCCGCGCGGGTGTCGGGCTGCCTGGCTGCCAAGGGACCGCCCCGGTACGACCACAGCGGGCCGACCCCTTGCTCACCCCTCGTGTCGATCGATTGCAGGGCGGCGACGAACTCGGCGAGATCGACGGCCAGCTGGTGGGCGTCGTCGTCGGCTGCAGCAGTTGGGTTGGCGCCCGGCAGCCAGGAGGTGACCGCCCACGCGCAGGGGTAGTCCCGGCCGGGCCGACCGGTGGCGACCGGCAGGGGAACACCGACCGGCAGGTGGGCGGCGATTCTGGGCAGCCACTCCCGCTCATGGGCGATGCCCGCGGCGCGGTCGAGCGTGCGGGGCATGCGGACGGCGAGGTCGTCGCCGAGTCGGAACATTGCGTTGTCCGTGCCCTGCGGACGGACTTCGCGGACCGGCCGGCCCACCCACTGCGGGAACTGGTCAGCCACCAGTCTCTCGACCAGTTCGACGTCGATGTCGACCTCGTCGGTGTGCAACTTCTCGACCGGCACGTCGGCAAGTGTCGTGAGGCGGGGGTCCGCCGTCAAAGTCATTCGCTGGAGATCATCTGCTCGATGGCCGGGGCGAGGGCACGGAAGGCGCGGCCGCGATGGCTGATCGCATCCTTCTCGTCCGGGCTCATCTGGGCGGTGGTGCGGGTCTCACCGTCAGGCACGAAGATCGGGTCGTAGCCGAACCCGTTGGTCCCGCGCGGCTGCTCGATGAGCCGACCGGACAACCGCCCCTCGACGACGTCCACCACACCCGACGGGCCGGCCAGCGCGGCGGCACACGCGAAATGCGCCGTTCGTGACGCGGCCGGGACGTCGCGGAGCTGGGCCAGGACGAGGTGCAGGTTGGCCAGGTCGTCGCCGTGACGCCCGCACCATCGAGCGCTGAAGATTCCCGGCATCCCGCCGAGCACGTCGACACACAAGCCTGAATCGTCGGCAATGGCGACGAGGCCCGTCTCTGCGGCCACGGCAACCGCCTTGAGCGTTGCATTCTCGGCGAACGTGAGCCCGGTCTCGGCGACGTCGGGAAGGTCGGGAATCTCGTCGCTGCCGACCAGTTCCGCCGCGACTCCGGTGGCGTCGAGGATTCGCTGGAGCTCCGCAACCTTGTGATGGTTCCGGGTGGCCAGCACCAGCCGGCTCACGACGCCAGTGCCGCCCGCTGCAGGGCGGTGAGCTCCGCGCACCCCTGGACACCGAGATCGAGGAGCCCGTCGAGCAGTGTGCGGTCGAACGGTGCCCCTTCGGCGGTGCCCTGCACCTCGACGAACCGCCCGTCCTCGGTGCAGACCACGTTCATGTCGGTCTCGGCCGACACGTCCTCGTCGTAGCAGAGATCGAGCACCGGACGGCCGCCGACGGCCCCGACCGAAACCGCTGCCACGGACCCGGTCAACGCCGTCGCGTCCTTGGCCAGGTGTCCTTCACGCTGCAACCAGGCGACCGCGTCGGCCAACGCCACGTACGCCCCGGTGATCGCCGCCGTGCGCGTTCCGCCGTCGGCCTGCAGCACGTCACAGTCGAGCACGATCGTGTTCTCACCCAGAGCCGTGTAGTCGACGACGGCCCTCAGCGATCGTCCGATCAGCCTCGAGATCTCGTGGGTGCGACCACCGACGCGTCCCTTGATCGACTCCCGGTCGCTGCGGGTGTGCGTGGACCGCGGCAGCATGGCGTACTCCGCCGTGACCCATCCGTGGCCACTGCCCCGACGCCATCGCGGAACGCCGTCGGTGGCCGATGCCGTGCACAGCACGCGGGTGCGGCCGAAGGAGACGAGGACCGACCCTTCCGGATGCTCCGACCAGCCGCGCTCGATGGTGATCGGACGCAGTTGGTCGGCCTCGCGGCCGTCGACTCGTGGCATGCCCGAGAGCCTAGGCCCCGTCGTTGTTGCCGACTTCGACGACGGTGCCCGACGTGGCGCACGTCACGGCACCGGAGAACTCTTCGGTGGCTTCGGCAACGGCGACCAAGGGGTCGTTCCATGGCGGCACGTGCGTGACCATCAAGGCGCCGACCCCAGCCTCTGTGGCCGCGCGGCCCGCCTGACGACCCGACATGTGCAGGTCCTTGGTGTTGTCGGGGCCGTCGACGTCTGACGCTTCGGCGAGCAGCAGGTCTGCCCCCCGGGAGAGCTCGGACAGCGCCGAGGTCGGCCCCGTGTCCCCGCTGTAGACCAAGGACCGGCCGTCGACCTCGAGCCGAAGCGCGAAGGTGTCGACCGGATGCGCCATCCGGGCCACCGCCACGCTGAACGGACCCACTTCGGTGACCGCGGCCACGTCCTCGAATCGGAACTCACGGCTGAGGTCGTGGCTGGCGTCACCGTAGGCGTCGTACGCGGCCCCGATTCGGGCCGCCGTGCCGTGCGGTCCGAAGACCGCCAACCGACCGGCCCCGCGCAGGCCGGCGTAGCGACGAGCCACGTAGAGGCCGCACAGGTCCAGGCAGTGATCCCCGTGCAGGTGGGTCAGGAGGACGGCGTCCAGTTGCGGCAGCTCGACATGCTGCTGCAGCACGCCCAAGGCGCCACTGCCGAGGTCGAGGATCACCCGATGTCCGTCGTGCTCGACGAGATAGCACGAGGCCGGCCCCCGAGGCCCCGGCAGACTGCCGGAGCAGCCGATCACCGTGAGCTTCATGCGAACACCCCGGCCGCCTCGACCCGACCGACCTCGGGTCCCAGGAAGCGATGCGCGAGTCGGGCAAAGGGTTCGGGGTCACCGGTCGCCAGGAACTGGTGCAGCGGCTCCGGAAGGTCGTCGCTGCGTAGGAGCGAGCGCTCCGCCAGAACGCGGTACACGTCGCGTGCGGTCTCGTCGGCGCTGGAGACGAGCGTGACTTCGTAGCCCATGACGTACGAGATGACACCGGCGAGCAACGGGTAGTGGGTGCAGCCGAGGACCAGGGTGTCGACCCCGGCGTCGCGGACCGGGTCCAGGTACTCGTGCGCCACCTGGAGCAACTGCGAACCGCCGGTGACGCCGCGCTCCACGTACTCCACGAACCGCGGACAGGCTCGCTCGGTCAGTGTCAGACGGGGAGCCGCCGCAAAGGCGTCGGCGTAGGCGCCGCTGGTGATGGTGGCCGCCGTTCCGATGACGCCGACGTGCCCACCCCGCGTGGCGTGGACGGCGCGACGTACGGCGGGGTGGATCACTTCGACGACCGGGACCGAGTAGCGCTCGCGGGCGTCGCGCAGAACCGCGGCACTGGCGCTGTTGCAGGCGATCACGAGCATCTTCACACCACGGTCGACGAGGTGGTCCATCACGTCGAGGGCGTACGCGCGCACCTGCGCGATGGGGCGCGGGCCGTAGGGGCCTCGCGCTGTGTCCCCCACGTAGAGGAGCGGCTCGTTCGGCAGCACGTCGAGCACCGCGCGAGCGACGGTGAGCCCCCCCACCCCGCTGTCGAAGATCCCGATCGGCGCGTCCATTGAGGCGTCAGCCTAAGGGGTGAACCGGACCCAAGCCGGGATCCGGGCCAGTCCGTCCAGGTGATGACCCCCGCGAAACCTCAACAAGTACCGAAGCGTCGAAGCGTTCCTTCAGTTCTTTCCGAAGCGTCGAAGCGTTGCTTCAGAATGGGGAGCGGGTTCGGGAAGGGGTCAGGCCCACAGTTGGCCCTCGAGGCCGTCCTCGGCCTCGTCCAGGGTCGACGCCGTGTAGACGCCGGTCGACAGGTACTTCCAGCCGCCGTCACAGACGATGAACGCGATGTCGGCCCGCTCGCCGGCCCGAACGGCCTTGTCGGCCACCCCCAGCGCGGCGTGCAGGATCGCTCCGGTCGAGATCCCGGCGAAGATCCCCTCGACCGCGAGCAGCTCCCTGGTTCGCCGCACCGCATCCTGCGGACCCACCGAGAACCGCGTGGTCAGCACCGACTCGTCGTAGAGCTCGGGGACGAACCCCTCGTCCAAGTTGCGCAGCCCGTACACGAGCTCGCCGTACCGCGGCTCGGCCGCGACGATCTGCACGCCTGGAACCTTCTCGCGCAGGTACCGGCCGGCTCCCATCAAGGTTCCCGTCGTGCCGAGGCCGGCCACGAAGTGTGTGATCGTCGGCAGATCGGCGAGCAGCTCGGGACCGGTGCCGCGGTAGTGCGCCAGGGCGTTGGCCGGGTTCCCGTACTGGTAGAGCAACACCCAGCCCGGGTGCTCCTCGGCCATCCGCCGAGCCACCCGCACCGCCTCGTTCGAACCGCCGGCTGCGGGGGAGGACACGACCTCAGCACCCCACATCTGCAGCAGCTGGCGGCGCTCGACCGAGGTGTTCTCGGGCATCACGGCCACCATGCGGTAACCCTTCAGCCGGGCGGCCATGGCCAGCGAGATGCCGGTGTTGCCCGACGTGGGTTCCAAGATCGTGCACCCTGGGGTCAGCCGGCCCTCGGCCTCGGCGGCCTCGATCATCGCCAGCGCAGGACGGTCCTTCACCGATCCGGTGGGGTTGTAGTCCTCGAGCTTGGCCCACAACCGCACGTCGGCAGCCGGCGACAACCGCGGCAGGCCGACCAGCGGGGTCCGGCCGACCGAGTCCAGCAAAGAGTCGAAACGCATGGTCAGACCGGCCGCCGAGGCGCCCGCGTCATGCCGACGCGCCCCCGGCCACCGCCGGAAGGATGGTCACCGAGTCACCGTCGGTCACGGCCGTCTCCAGACCGCCGAGGAAGCGCACGTCCTCGTCGTTCAGGTACACGTTCACGAACCGGCGCAGCCCCTTCTCGTCGACCAGCCGCTCGCGCAGACCCGGGTAGTTGGCGTCAAGGTCGGCCAGCAGGTCGGCCAACGTGGCGCCCGACCCCTCCACGGTCTTCTCGCCAGCGGTGTAGTTGCGCAGAATCGTCGGGACGCGGACCTCGACGGCCATGATCGTGGGACTCCTCGGTGGTTTGGGCAGCGGGACAGTGCAGGTCAGGCGGGCGGGGCCGCGGTGCTCGGGGCTCCCTGGGGGTCCAACGCCGGGACGACCCGGACTTCTTCCTCGGTGACGACCCCGTCCACGATCCGGAACGACCGGAACTCCTCGGTGACCGGGTCGGCCGTCGACACCAGAACGTAGTGCGCCCCCGGCTCCGACGCATAGGCGATGTCCGTGCGGGAAGGTGCCGCCTCGGTGGCCGTGTGGGAGTGGTAGATGACCACCGGCTCCTCGTCGCGCGTGTCGAGGTCGCGATAGAGGCGAAGCAGGTCGCCGGAGTCGAACTCGTAGAACGTGGGTGACCGCGCCGCGTTGGCCATGGGGACGAAGCGCTCCGGCCGGTCCGACCCGGCCGGTCCGGCAACGATCCCGCACGCCTCGTCGGGGTGGTCGCGACGGGCGTGCTGCACGATCGCGTCGTACGTGGGTTGATCGATCAGGAGCACCGGTACAGGCTACGAGGAGCGCGGGTGCAAGGTGTCGATCAGGGTCGACTGCAACCCGGTGAGCCAGTCGTAGATCTCCAGGAGCGGGAGCCGCGGGTCGTCACCACGCACCCGCGGATCGTCCTCGGAGACACCCAGGGACGTACCCAGCGCCAGACGCATGTCGTTGAGCGCCCGCGACCAGACGCGAGAACCGTCGGAGTCCAGCCGGACGACGGCGCCGGACTCCGGCGCGTCAGGATCCTGCTTCCCCCGGACGAGATCGGTGAGCAGCGCCTGCACGTCCGCCTGCTTCTTGGCCTTGAGGTCGCCCTGGGTGAACCGGCGGAAGTCGCCGGCCGCATCATCGTCGTCGCGATACCCGTCGGGCAGCAGCCGCGCGAGGGCCGGGTTGTCGGGGCGCTGCGCGTCGTCGTCGATGCCGACCATGGTCGCCAGGGCCTCCACCGCCGACGGGGCGGCGGTCGGCTGGGCCGAGTCACCGGGCCCGCGTGGTTCCTGGCCGAGCATCGCGAGCAGGACCCGCCCCAGGTCAGTCAGCACCTCGACCTCCAGGTCGACGAGGTGAGCCACCGCGCCATTCCCGTCAGCGACGAAGAAGCCCACGTCAGTCGTCCTTCTGCAGCGTCGCCCAGAGTCCGTAGCCGTGGAGCGCGGCCACGTCCCGCTCCATCTCCTCGCGCGTCCCGTTCGAGACGACGGCCCGGCCCTCCTCGTGCACCTTCATCATGAGCTCGGTGGCCTTCTCCCGCTGGTAGCCGAAGTACTCCTGGAAGACGAACGTCACGTAGGTCATCAGGTTCACCGGGTCGTTCCACACCAGGGTGATCCACGGCCGTTCGGTGGCGACGATGTCGTCGACGTCGGGTTCGTCGAGCTCGACCGGGGCCACACTCATCCGGTCATGGTGGCACGAACGATGCAGGTGTGGACGCCCTAGGCTCCGGGTGTGGCGTCCACCGCAGCCCTGACGGATCACTACGAGCTGACGATGCTCGAAGCGGCGCTCCACGACGGCACCTGGAGCCGGCGCTGCGTGTTCGAGGTCTTCGCCCGGCATCTGCCGACGGGACGTCGCTACGGGGTGGTGGCCGGCACGGGTCGCTGGCTCGACGCCCTCACGGACTTCCGGTTCGACGACGCGCTGCTGACCTTCCTGGACCGCAACCGCGTCGTGGGGCCGGCCACGCTGGCCTGGCTCGCCGACTACCGCTTCCGGGGCGACGTCTGGGGATACGCCGAGGGCGACACCTGGTTCCCAGGGTCCCCGCTGCTCGTGATCGAGGGCGGCTTCGCCGAAGCGGTCGTCCTCGAGACGCTCACCCTGTCGATCTTCAACCATGACTGTGCGATCGCCGCGGCGGCGTCGCGCATGGTCACCGCAGCCGGAGCCGCCCGCCCCCTGATCGAGATGGGGGCCCGCCGCACCCACGAGGAAGCTGCGGTCGCGGCGGCCCGCGCCGCCTACCTCGCGGGGTTCGAGTCCACGTCCAATCTGGCCGCCGGCCAGCGGCACGGGATCCCGACTCGGGGTACCAGCGCGCACTCGTTCACCCTCGTCCACGACACCGAGCGTGAGGCGTTCGCGGCGCAGGTCGCCGCTCTGGGAACCAGCACCACGCTCCTGGTCGACACCTTCGACGTCACCGAGGGAGTGCAGACGGCGGTCGAGGTGGCCGGAACACAGCTCGGTGGCGTCCGCGTGGACTCCGGCGACCTGGCCGCGGAGTGCCACCGCGTCCGCCGCCAGCTGGACGAGCTGGGCGCACAGGACACCCGGATCATCGTCACCGGAGACCTCGACGAGTACGCGATCGCCGCGCTCGCCTCGGCGCCGGCCGACGGATACGGCGTCGGGACCTCGCTGGTCACCGGTTCGGGCGCGCCCACGGCGGCCCTCGTCTACAAGCTGGTGGCCCGGGCCGGGTCCGACGCCCCGGACGCGCCGATGGTCGGGGTCGCCAAGCGCTCGCTGGGCAAGCCCAGCATCGGTGGACGCAAATGGGCCTTCCGGCTGACCGACGCGGACGGAGTCGCCCGCGAGGAGCTGGTCCGGGTGGGCAGCGACTACGACGCCCCCCGCGAGCGCCCCCTGCTCGTGCGGTTGGTGCGGGCCGGCGAGGTGGTGGGGGCCGAGCCGCTCGTCGTGGCCCGCGAGCGGCACCGCGGCGCGCTCGCCGAGCTGCCCGAAGAAGGCCGTCGCCTGTCCATGGGCGACCCGGCGGTCGAGACCGTGTTCGAGGAGGAGATCTGATGAGTCGCGCCCTGATCGTCGTCGACGTTCAAAACGACTTCTGCGAGGGCGGCTCGCTGGCCGTCATCGGCGGTGCCGGGGTCGCGAGAGCGATCAGCGACCTCATGGCACGGTCCGCCGACGCCTACGACGACATCGTGGCCACCCGTGACCACCACGTGGACCCGGGGCCGCACTTCTCGGCACATCCCGACTTCGTGGACACGTGGCCGGCCCATTGTGTCGCCGGGACGACGGGGGCCGACCTCCATCCGAACCTGGTCGTCGATGGGATCGAGACAGTCTTCGACAAGGGCGAGCGGGCAGCGGCGTACTCGGGCTTCGAGGGAACGAACGCCGAGGGTACCGCCCTGGCCGGCTGGCTACGGTGGCGCGGCGTCGACACCGTCGACGTGGTCGGGATCGCCACCGACCACTGCGTCCGCGCCACTGCGCTCGACGCCGTCGCCGAGGGCTTCACCACCCGAGTTCTGCTCGACCTGACCGCCGGGGTCGCCGCCGATACCACGGACGCAGCCGTCCGGCAGATGCAGGCGGCCGGCGTCGAGCTGCGTGGTACGCCGGTCGTCCATCCCCGGGGCTAGCTCGGCGAGCCAAGGCGATCAGCGCACGTGCACGACGAACGAACGACTCGCCCCTCGATCCAGCGCGCCCGACGGCACCACGTACCGCAGCTCGTGGCGACCCGAGTTCGCGAACTTCGTGGTGAACGCGAACGATCCGTCGGCTCTGGTCGACGCGACGTCACGCACCACCCAACGCGACCCGGTCCAGTGCTGAAGGACCACCTTCATCTGAGCCGACGCGGGCGAGACCTTGCCGCGAAGCCCGATCCTCGCCCCCGTCAGTGCCGCGAAGCGTCCCGTCGGCGCGACGACCCCGACGGCGTATCGCACCCCCACATGGGCTGCGGCTGCCGTCGCCGCTTTCCGGGACCAGGCCCGGGGGGACAGCAGTCGGAAGGAGACGGGGCTCGCCGGACGCACGAGCAGGTCCACCTGCCCCCGCCGGTTCGTCGTCACCCGCCTGACGGTGGTCCAAGGTCCCCCGGGCGCCCGCCGTTGGAGTCGGACCGTGGCCCCGGCGACCGGCTTCGAACCGGTACGCAGGGTTCCCCGGATCAGCCCGGTGTGCCCGTAGGCGAGTGATGCCGTCGCGCTCTGCGTGAGCCGCGCGGACTGCACCGGGTTGCGAACCGCGAACCGGGTCAGCGGCGACCATGCGCCGGGCGCCTCGTAGCCCAGCGCCCACACCGCGACCCCGCGCAGCTGGAACCGCTTCACCAGCCCCGTCTTGGCATGGATCGAGCGGGCGTCGTCGTACCAAGCCACCCGCTTCGCCCGACAGCTCCTGCCGCCGAAGGCGTACTTCTGCACGTAGGTGAAGGTGCGGCTGGTGTCGCGAGCCGACCAGCTTGGGGTGACGCCTCGAGAGCGAGCGAACGTCTGCATGTCCGCGGTCGTCCGGGACAGCGACGACCGGGCCGACGCCGGGCACTTGCCGGACACCGTTCGCAGGTACCAGTCGCGCCCGTACGCCGGCAGCCCGAACGAGATCTTGCTCGCAGTGATCCGGGTGACGGCGTACGCGAGCACCTCGCGGACCCACGACCTCGGAGCGATCGGTCCGGCCGAGCCACCACCCCAGTGGTAGTCGTACGTCATGATCCGGACCCGGTCGGCCGACGCACCCAGCGCCGCGTAGTCGTAGACCGCCCAGTTGGGATCGGCATCCGACGTCCGCGCCGGCAGCGTGAGGGACAGCAGCCGGCCGTCGCCGGCGAGTGCGTCGTGGAGAGCCTGTGTGAACAACGGGAACTTCGCCAGGACCACGGCTCGCGCGGCACCCGACCCGGAGTTGATCGACTCGAAGTCGAGGTCGAGCCCGTCGGCGTGATAGCGGCTGGCCACCTTCACCAGAGCCGCTACTTCGCTCGATCGTTTGGCGGGCGACGCCAGCAGCTTGGCGAAGGTATCCGCAGTCATCGACGCGGTGACCGTCGGGATTACCGTGACGCCGGACGCGTGCAGGGATGCCGTCATCGCAACGAGTGTGCTGGCGGAGCCCTCTGACTGGACGACGCCGGCGGATGGCGTGGTGAACCAGAACGGCGATGCGTCGCTGAACACCGAGGCGTGGGCGGAGACGCTCGACAGCGCCGTCCCGGGCGACCAGGACGGCAGCCAGCCGGTCACGTAGCGACGAGGCGCCGGGGTGTCCGAAGTCGCGGAGACCGGGGTCGCCGACACCATCGCGAACGCGACGGCAAGTACAGCCGCGCCGGCGGCTGCTCGCCTGAGCGGTCGCATCGAAGGGGACCTCCTCGGGGTCTCCCCCAAGGCGTCGGCGGGGCGGACCGACGGCTTGACCCGGCGTTGGGCCATGTGGGGGACGCCACGGACGAGTGCGACCATGGGTGGCGTGCTGATCCCCGACCGCGACCCCGATCTGCCCGAGCCGCCGTTGTTGGGGCGGATCCGGAGTGCGGTGATCGGCGACGACGTCGTGGCGACCGGGCCATACGGTCCCCGTCGGGTGACTTACGCCGACTACACCGCCAGCGGTCGAGCCCTGGAGTTCCTCGAGGAGTTCATCCACGACGAGGTGCTGACGCGGTACGCGAACACCCACACCGAGTCGAGCACGACCGGTCGCCAGACCGGGCTGCTGCGCGAGGACGCGCGCGAGATCATCCGGAAGTCGCTCCACGGCGACGACGACACCTGCGTGATCTTCTGCGGGTCGGGAGCCACCGGTGCCATCGACAAGCTGATCGGCGTGCTCGGCCTGCGCGTCCCCTCAGCCCTCGACGACCGCTACCACCTGGTCGCGACCGTGCCGGCCGACCAACGTCCGGTGGTCTTCGTCGGGCCGTTCGAGCACCACAGCAACGAGCTCCCCTGGCGGGAGTCGATGGTCGACGTCGTGCGGATCCCCGAGGACGCCGACGGTCACATCGACCAGACCCGACTGGCCGAGGAGCTCGTTCGTCACGCCGACCGACCGCTCCGGATCGGCGCGTTCTCGGCCGCGAGCAACGTGACCGGAATCGTCAGCGACACGTACGGCATCTCCTCCCTGCTCCACCGCCATGGAGCGCTCGCCGTGTGGGACTTCGCTGCTGCTGCTCCCTACATCGAGATCCAGATGACCGCACCGGACGACGACGCGCTGGCGTACAAGGACGCCCTTGTCCTGTCACCCCACAAGTTCGTCGGTGGTCCGGGCACCCCGGGAGTTCTCGCCGTCCGCCGTCAGTTGTTGACCAACCGCGTCCCCGACGTCGTGGGCGGCGGCACGGTGGCCTACGTGAACCCCGAGGAGCACGTGTACCTGTCCGATCCCGTGGCGCGTGAGGAAGGGGGGACGCCGGCGATCGTCGAGTCGATCCGGGCCGGACTGGTGTTCCAGCTCAAGGATGCCGTGGGGACGCCGACGATCCGGGAACACGAGCACGACTACCTGCGCCGGGCGATCGCGGCCTGGAGCCAGGTGCCGTCGCTGCAGGTGCTCGGCAACCTGGAGGCGGACCGACTGTCGATCCTGTCGTTCGTCGTGCGTCGACCCGGTGGTCGCTACCTGCACCACAACGCGGTGGTGACCCTGCTCGACGACCTGTTCGGCATCCAGGCCCGCGGCGGCTGCTCCTGCGCCGGCCCCTACGGACACCGCCTCCTCGGGATCGACATCGAGCGGTCGCACGAGTACGAACGCGAGATCACCCGGGGTTGTGAGGGGATCAAGCCGGGCTGGGTGCGGGTGAACTTCAACTACTTCATCTCCGAAGCCGTCTTCGAGTACATCGTGCAGGCCGTCGCCTTCGTCGCCGAGCACGGCGCCGAGTTCCTCCCCGACTACCGGTTCGACCCGCTCACCGGACTCTGGCACCACCGCAACGCGCCCGACGACGCTCAGCTGATGCGTCTGACCGACGTCGACTACGCCGCCGACGGCAGCATGCGTCACCCGCTTCGTCCCCAACGGGCCACCGAGTCGGCCCTCGCCGACTACCTCGTGCAGGCGCAGGACATGCTGACGAGCAGACGGAGGACGACCCCGGTCGAGCCGGTCCAGGTGGGTGCCGTGAGCAGCGAGTTCGAGTCGTTGCGCTGGTTCGACCTTCCGGCGGTCTGTCTGCGCTGAGCCGGTCACGGCAAGTGACGGCCCGACCAGGTCCACGGATAGGCGTCGTCCTCGGCCTCCAACGCGGCCGGACCCAGATCCAGCGGGCGAAAGGTGTCGACCATCACGGCCAGTTCGTCCGTGGCCGCCTTGCCGATGCTGGCCTCCACGCTGCCCGGCTGCGGACCGTGCGTGAAGCCGCTCGGATGCAGCGTCAGTGAACCCTGCTCGATCCCAGCGCCCTTGCGGGACATGAAGTTGCCGCCGACGTAGAACAGCACTTCGTCCGAGTCGACGTTGGCGTGGTTGTACGGAGCGGGGATCGCCTGCGGGTGGTAGTCAAACAGGCGCGGCACGAACGAGCAGATGACGAAGTTCGGTCCGGCGAACGTCTGATGTACCGGCGGCGGCTGGTGCACGCGCCCGGTGATCGGCTCGAAGTCGTGGATCGAGAACGTGTACGGGTACTGGCAGCCGTCCCAGCCGACGACGTCGAACGGGTGGTGGGCGTAGGTGTACCTGGTGACGCCCTGACGCTGGCGCACCAGGACGTCGACGTCGTCGCCGTCCACGACCAGCGGCTCGGTTGGGCCCAGCAGATCGCGTTCGCAGTAGGGAGCGTGCTCGAGGAACTGACCGCGCTCGGACAGGTAGCGACGAGGCGGCCCCACGTGACCGGACGCCTCGGTCACCAGGAGTCGCAAGGGCGCGCCCGCGTCGGGCACCACGCGATACGTCGTGGAGGTCGGGACCACCAGGTAGTCGCCTCCGGTCAGCCGCAGCGACCCGAAGATGGTCTCGGCCCTTCCCTGGCCACTCTCGACGTACAGCACCTCGTCGCCGGTCGCGTTCCGGTACAGCGGTGACGACGCGGTCGCGGCGACGTAGGACAACCGGACGTCGGCGTTGCCGAACAGCAGGTGGCGACCCGTGACGGCGTCCGCGTCGGGGCCGGCGTCGACTTTGTGGGCGCGCACGTGCCGCGGAAGCAACGGATGGTTCGGCCGCAACGGCTGGTCGGCCTCCGGCCAGGCCCGGGCATCGACGATCGCGGTGGGAAGGTGCCGGTGGTAGAGCAGGGCGGACTCGCTCCCGAATCCCTCCTGCCCCATGAGCTCCTCGGCGTAGAGACCGCCGTCGGGCCGGCGGAACTGGGTGTGACGCTTGTCGGGGACGTCGCCGACGCGGCGGTAGTAGGTCATGCTCAGCCTCGCTGACTGTCCTGATAACGGATGGTGCTGTCCGCTGATACCACCATCGGTTAGCGTCGGGCCCATGTCAACACCGGCTGCGTTGACCCACGAGCTGTTCGACGACGCCGCCTTGTTCCCGCCGGCCGCCGTCCCCCTGGCCGACGCACTGGCCGCCCACCGCACACGGGCCCTGGGCGAGCGGGCGTTCCTGGTGGGACCGCTGGTGCTCCTCGCCTCGCAGGTGCCGCAGGTGCGCGCCGACTTCGAACCGACCGACCACTTCGGGCTGGCGGTGGTGGCTGACGCCGGACTGGCCGAGCTGGCCGCTGCCGTCGACGTGCTCGCCGACGATCCCTGGGCCGACGTCGACCAGGTGGAGATCGCGGTGCCGGCCGAATTCGACCTGGCGGAGGTCACAGCCGCGCTCCTCGACGAGCTGCCGTTCACCGTGCCGACCTACCTCGAGCTGCCCTGGCGGGCACCGCCCGCGGCGTTGACCGACGCCCTCGACGTGGTGGCGGCCGACGGCGCCGAACGGGTGAAGCTCCGCACCGGAGGGACGAAGCCCGGTTCCGTCCCCTCGTCATCGGTCCTCGGCGAGTTCCTCCACGGCGTCGCGTCGCGGCGGGTGGGCTTCAAGCTGACCGCCGGGCTGCACCGGGCGCTCCCCCACGTCGATCCGGCGACCGGCGACCGGCAACACGGATTCTTGAACACTCTCGCAGCCACGGCCGCAGCGATCGACGGCGGTTCGACGGTCGACGTGGTCGACCTGCTCGACGTGTCCGACGCGCAACCGTTGATCGCCGTGCTGCGCAGCAGCGACCTCGTGGCCCTGCGTCGGATCTTCCGCTCGATCGGGTCGTGCAGCATCGCCGAGCCGTACGACGACCTGCTGGCCTTGAAGCTGGTGGAGGGTGACTGACGTGGCGACGAGCTGGGTCGAGGGGGCCGAGGGATCCGCGTTCCCCCTGGCGAACCTGCCGTACGGCGTGGTGTCGGGCGCCGAGCTGCCCGACGGTGGGGTGGTGGTGCGGATCGGGAACCATGGTCTGCGCCTGGCATCGCTGGCCGGCGCGGGTCTGCTCGACGACGCCGTCCCGTCGGCCTCGACGCTGTTCGCCAAACCCTCGCTGGACGCACTGCTGGCGGCGGGCCCGCAGGTCTGGCAGGCCCTCCGCACACGCGTGAGCGAGCTATTGACCCGTGGCGGTGACGAGCAAGCGCTGACCGCGCCGTCGGTGGTCCCGCTCGTCGGCACCACCGTGCACCTACCCTTCACGGTGGCCGACTATGTGGACTTCTACTCGTCGCAACAGCATGCCGAGAACGTCGGCGCCATCTTCCGGCCGGACGCTCCGTCCCTGCCCGAGAACTGGAAGCACCTGCCGATCGGCTACCACGGACGGGCGGGCACGGTGGTCGTGTCGGGAACCCCGGTGGTCCGACCGCTTGGCCAGCGCAAACCTCGCGGAGCTCCGTCTCCCTCGTTCGGTCCGTCCCAGCGTCTCGACATCGAGTGCGAGGTGGCCTTCGTCGTGGGCGTCGGCAGTCAGGCGGGCGAGCCGGTGCCGACGTCGGCGTTCACCGAGCACGTGTTCGGCGTCATGCTGCTCAACGACTGGTCGGCCCGCGACATCCAGGCGTGGGAGTACCAGCCGCTCGGGCCGTTCCTGGGCAAGTCGTTCGCCACGTCGGTGTCACCGTGGGTGGTTCCGCTCGCGGGGTTGGCCGGCGCGCGCGTGGACCCGCCGACGCAAGACCCTCCCGTCTTCGACTACCTGGTGGATCCCGACCCCTGGGCGCTCGACCTGGAGCTGGAGATCCGGTTGAACGGAACCGTCGTCAGCCGACCACCGTTTCGCACGCAGTACTGGACACCGGGCCAGCAGTTGGCGCACCTGACGGTGAACGGGGCTTCGTTGCGCACCGGCGACGTGTTCGCGTCGGGCACCGTCACCGGCCCACTACGGGAGCAACGAGGGTCGTTCCTCGAGCTGTCATGGGGCGGCCAGGAGCCGTTCGCACTCGACGACGGCACGACGCGCACCTTCCTCGAGGACGGCGACACGGTGAGCATCAGCGGCTGGGCGATGGGTACCGACGGCTCGCGAATCGGCTTCGGCGAGGTGGTCGGCACCGTCCTCCCCGCCCGGTTCGACCCCCACCACCCC
>Ga0302322_100000708_pt1 | contig 25876 bp, 17 predicted proteins | sample Fen_T0_2_FD_203757 | JGI IMG/M metagenome (GOLD analysis project Ga0302322, IMG submission 203757) | Peat permafrost microbial communities from Stordalen Mire near Abisko, Sweden - Fen_T0_2 | ecosystem: Environmental > Terrestrial > Soil > Wetlands > Permafrost | place: Sweden: Abisko...
CTCTTGGATTTGATCGCGGCTCCAGCGGGTGGGGCGGGAGGCTCGCGCCTGCGAACCGGCCCTTGGCTTCGGCTTGCTGTCCAGGGGGTTATTGAACCGCAATAATTTGCGCGGGGGGATCGGAAAAATCCTTAAGTCATTGGCCGAACAATCCGATGACCTTGAATCGATGAATACAGTTCATTCTGCCCTCCGCCATTTCATTTCCCTGGGTTGCCTTGGCCTTGGCCTGGGCAGCGTCGCGTTTGCCGAGACCGGTGTCATCCATATCCGGGCCGATTCCTGGATGCCGTTCAACGGGGATCCGGCCGCCAAACAGCCGGGCTACGTCGTGGAAGTCCTCCGCGAGATTTTCGAACCGAAAGGCATCAAGGTGGACTACCAGATCATGCCCTGGGCAGCCGCGGTGAAGGCGGCCGAAGCGGCCGAGATCGACGGCATCATCGGGGCCAACGCGGCGGAGGCCAAGAACCTGGTGACCGGCAACGAGGCCATCGCCGAGCCGCAGTTCGCCCTTTTTGTCCGCAAGGACAACCCGTGGAAATATGAAACCCTGCGCTCGCTGCAGGGCGTGCGCCTCGGGGCCATCGACGGCTACAGCTACTGGACCAGCCTGGACTCCTACATCAAGAAAAACACGCCCCCGGCCATCAAGACCTACACCGGCGACACCCCCTTGATCGAGGGCATGGCCGACCTGGTCAACGGACAGATCGACGTGATGCCGGAAAGCGTGCTGGTCTTTGTCTGGACGGCGAAGAGCACGGGGCGGAAATTTTCCGATTTCCGCATCGCCTATACCGAGACGGCGGAACCGCTGTTCGTCGCCTTCAGCAAGACGACCGAGGGCCGGAAGCACGCCCACCTCTTCGACCAGGGCTTGCGCGAAATGAAGGACAGCGGCCGGTTGCAGGCGATCTTGGACAGCTATGGATTCGTGAAAAAATAGGACGTTTTGTAGCCGCACTTGAGTCCCGCCACCGCGGGACGAAAGCGTGGCGCCGGGAGGCCACGTTGCCTGCCAGCCAAAGGCTTGGCGACGGCTGGTCGCTGCGCTCCCCGTTCGACAGGCTCAGGGCCTTGAGCGAAGACGAAAGGCAACGCAGCTACACTGTTATTGGGAACGCCTTCAAGGCGCCCGCGACGCCAGAAAAGCCACGATGGCCACCATGTCGTCGGGGGTGAGGTTGGCGACGACCGGCTTCATCAGCTCGACGCGCTTGCCCTGGCGGCTGCCCGCTTGGATGTCGAAAAGCTGGCGGAACAGGTAACTCGGCGAGCGGCCGGCGATCCCGGGCATCGGGCCCACGTCAGGCAGGGTCAGGCCCTGCAGGTCGGGACCGTGGCAGGTGAGGCAGGCGACGGTCTTGCCGCCGCCGGTGGTGACCAGGAGTTCCCCGCGCTTGACGCTGCCCACCGGGACGTAGGCGATGAAACCGACGCGCGGATTGCGCTGGATCTCCACCTGGTCGGCATCCTCCGGCACCTCGATGATGCGGCCGGCGAGCGGCTCGTCGCCGCCGCCGGGGAGCTGGAGATACATGCCGGCGGAAATCGTGGTCCGCGGTGCGCGCTCTGCCTCGACCACGCGGATCCAGGGCGACCATTTCATCGCCCCGAAATAGTCGGCGGCGGCGCGGATTTCCGCGTCGGTCATGGCCGTGGCGTAGTTGGCCATCATCTTGGTGTTGCCCTTGCGCGGATCGGACGAGCGCCGCTCGCCTTGGCGGAAGGCCTGCAGCTGCTCGATGAAATAATCCACGGGCAGGCCGGCGATGCCGGCGTTTTCCGGCCGGCCCTTGCCGTTGGGATTGTGGCAGCGGGCGCAGGCCCAGATGTCGGGCGCCCGCCCATGGGCCACGATTTCGGGCATCGGCGGATGATCCTCCGGGAACCAGTCGGCCGGCGCGAAATTATCCCGGATTTGCGCCGGGGAGAATTTCCGGTCCGTCCCGGGCAGACCCAGCAGCGGATGATCCGGCAGCGGCGCCGCCGGGGTCGCCGGGGCCGGGGGCGGCGGTACGACCGGCGGCGGTTCCTTAAATCCGTAGGCCCAGGGCGGCGGGGGTTCGGCGGCGACGGCGCCAGAGAGGCTGAAGAGGAGCAGGGAAAGGATGCGGATCGGTCGGGACATGGGGTGGGACGGAAAGCTGGGCCGAGAAAAGCCGGATTCCGGCAAAAAGCCACCGGAGTTTCCGTCACCGCAATAAATTGAGCCCCGAAGGACGCACACAAGGTGCGCCCCTACTTAAAACAAATTGTAGGGGCGTGGCTTGTTGTAAGGACTGGAGACATGGGTTACACTTGGACCGGAGACATAGGTAACAGTTGGGGATGCCCTGGCGCACCCATACACCTATGTCCCAAAAATTGGAGTTTGTCGTGTTAGCGAGCCGTGCAGGCCTCGCGTTCACCGAGCTATGTCGTCGCTTCGGCGTGAGCCGCAAGACCGGCTATAAATGGCTGACCCGGTATAAAGTCGGCGGACAGGCCGCGCTCGCCGAGCGCTCCCGCCGACCCCACCGCTCACCCAGGCAGGTGGTACCCGTCGTCGCGCAAGCGGTAATCGCGCTGCGGCAAGAGACCACTTGGGGCGGCCGCAAGCTGCGCCAGCGCTTGCTGGCGCAGGGGCACGCGGCGGTACCGGCGGCGAGCACGTGCACCGCGATCCTGCGCCGCGCCGATCTACTCAAAAAGGAACGCGCGGCAGCGCCCCTGCAGCGTTTCGAGCGGCCACTGCCCAACGACCTATGGCAGATGGATCACAAGGGCCACTTTGCCACCCAGTGCGGCCAACGCTGCCATCCGTTGACGGTGCTGGACGATCACAGCCGCTTCAACCTCGTGCTCGATGCAGCCGGCAACGAACGCGCGCCAACGGTGCAAACGGCACTCACGGCCGCTTTCGAGCGCTATGGGCTGCCGGAGGCGATTCTCTGCGACAATGGCGGGGTCTGGGGCCGGATCACCAGCACCACCGGCCACTCGCCCCTCTCGATCTGGCTCCTGCGCCTGGGCGTGCGCGTGCTGCACGGCCGGCCTTATCATCCGCAGACCCAGGGCAAGGAAGAACGTTTCCACCGCACCCTCAAGGCCGAGTTGCTCAACCGGCATACCTGGCGCGACCTCGCACACTGCGCTGCCGAGTTTCCGCGCTACCGCCAACGCTACAACCACGAGCGCCCGCATGACGCGCTGGACGGACAGACACCTGCCTCGCACTATCGCGTCAGCGTGCGGCGGATGCCCGCCGCGCTGCCCCCACTCGAGTATCCCCAAATGGAAGTGCGCATCGTGCGCGCCAAGGGGGTCATCACCTTCCGCGGCCAAAGCTGGTATATCGGCGAAGCATTCACAGCACTGCCCGTCGGCCTGCGGCCAAGCCCGCAGGCCGACGGGCAGTACGAAGTTTACTTCTCGTTCTTCAAGCTTGGGGTCCTTGACTTCACCCTGGCCAGCTCCGCCAGACATATCGCCCGGCCGGTATCCGCTCTTCGTCCCCCAAAAGACTAATCCTCCCTGCCTGAAGCGGCCTCCAACTGTTACCTATGTATCCGGTCCAACTGTTACCCTTGTCTTCGGTCCAAACAGCAAGGCGCGCCCCTACATCGCTCAAGCGCCGTTTAGCACCTCGCGCAGGATCCGGGCCAGCTCGTTGACCTCGTAAGGCTTCGCGATGACGGCGACAAAGCCGTGCGCCCGGTGATTGGCCAGCACCGGGTCGCTGGAATAGCCGCTGGAGACGACCGCCCGGACCGACGGGTCAATCTTCCGCAGATGGCCGAGCGCGGCCAGGCCGCCCATGCCACCCGGAACCGTGAGGTCCATGATCACCACGTCATAGCGGGACCGGGAGGCGAGGGCCGCCTGGTATTTGGCCACGGCCTCCGCTCCATCCTCGGCACAGTCCACCGTCAGGCCAAAGCGTTTGAGCAGCATCGTCGCCATGTCCCGGATGATCTGCTCGTCGTCCATGAAGAGCACCCGCCCGGTCAGGAGGTCGGGCGCATCCCAGGGGGTCCGGGTATCAAGTTTCACCAGTTGTTCGCGCAGCGCGGGCAGCCAGAGGCGGAACGTGGTGCCGTGGCCCACCTGCGACTCCACGTCGATGTGCCCGCGGTGTTTCTTCACGATGGAATAGACCGCGGCCAACCCGAGGCCCGTGCCGGTTTGCTTGGTGGTGAAATAGGGGTCGAAGATCCGCGCGAGGTTTTCCTGCTTGATGCCTTCCCCCGTGTCGGTGATCGCAATCTGGATATAATCACCCGGCGCCAGGCCGGGGTGACTCTGGCCATCCTGCGGGTCATTGCGGGCCATGATCCGCAGGGTGCCGCCATGGGGCATGGCCTGGACCGCATTGATCACGAGGTTTTGCACCACCCGGCCGATCTGGCCCTTGTCGGCGTCGGCCGGCCAGAGGTTCGGCGCCATGTCGTAGAAGGCCTTGACCTGGGATCCGTGGAGCGCAAAGGCGGCCATCTCGCGCACGATGGCCTCGAGCTGCACCGCCGCGCGGACCGGCTCGCCGCCCTTGGCGAAAGTCAGCAGCTGCTGGGTGAGGTCCCGGGCGCGCAGGGCGGCCTTCTCCGCCGAGCGCAGGGTGAGGTGGGCGGGGTTGTCGTCGGGGATGTCGAGCAGGGCGAGGGCCAGGTTGCCCATGACGGCGGTGAGGATGTTGTTGAAATCGTGGGCAATGCCGCCGGCCAGCACGCCCACTGATTCCAGCCGCGTGGCGCGCACCAGTTCCTGTTCCAGCCGCTGCTGCTCGGTGACGTCGCGGAAAACCAACACGGTGCCGACGACCTTGCTGTCCGCCGCGTGGATGGGGGCGCAGCAACCCTCGACCTGGCGGCGGCCGCCGTTGCGCATGAGCAGGAGGGTATGGGCCGGCAGGTCGGCGATCGTGTCGCCGCGCGACACGCGAAGGACGGGCACCTCCACCGCCTGGTCCGAACGGGCGTCCTGCAGCCGGCAGACTTCCAGGACCGACTGGCCCTGGACCTCCTCCGCCCGCCAGCCGGTCAAACCGGCCGCGGCGGGATTCATGTACTGGATCATCCCGGTCACATCGGTGGTGATGACGCACTCGTTCATCGCGCGGAGGGTGACGGCCAGCCTTTCCTTCTCGGCCGCCAGCGCCTCCTCGGCCCCCCGCAGCGGCGTGATGTCGACCGCCACCCCCACCAGGGAAAACTCGTTTTCCCCGCGCCGGGTGATGGTCACGCTCTCGCTGATCCAGATTGCGGGCTGGTTTTCCCGGACGACGTGAAACACCTGCTCGTAACCCGCGCGACCTTCCCGGAGCGCAGCGCGGCATCGTTCGTTCATTTCCGCCTGCTCGGGAATATTGAATCTCCGCCACAGACCGTCCTTCGCGGTGGGCTGGGGCGTGCCGTATAGATTCTGACAGAGCAACGAAGGCTGCACCTTGAAATTCCACGTCCAGTTGTCGGGGGCGAGTTCCACCGTGCCCTCCCACAACAGGCAGTCGGCCCGGGTGAGGATCTCCTGCAACCGGGCTTCGCTGGTCAGGCGGGCCGCCTCGGCGGCATGCTGGGCCGTGATGTCGGTGATGATGCCGACCAGTTCCCAGTGGTCCGGCCCGAGGAGCTTGATGCTGACCTTCTCGTTGAGCCAGATGGCGCCCGCGGGCAGCAGGGTGTGAAACACCTGTTCGTAGCCCGGCCAACCCTCGACCAGGGCCTGGCGGGACCGCCGCCTCATTTCCGGGAACTCGGGCACCGTCACGCTCCAATTAAAGTGGCAGTCACCGGTGGGATCCCGGCCGAAAAGAAGACGGTAGAGCTGGGAGTTGGGCGTGAAGATCGTCCAGACAAACTCATCCGATCCCTTCCGTATGACCTGACCCTGCCAGATCATGCAATCCGCCCGGTCCAACAGCGCCCCCAGCCGTTGCTCGCTTTGCTGGTGGGCGGTCTCCGCCTTGCGCTGCGCCGTGATGTCCGTGATCACCCCCACCAGACGGGAGCTGTTATCCGAAACCTGGACAATGGTCACCACCTCGCGCAGCCAGATTGCACCTCCGGGTTGGACGACATGGAATTCCTGCAGGTACCCTCCTTGGCTTGTCTTCAACGCCACATAGGCCTGGCGATGCATCGCCTCGCGTTCCGGCACGTCCAGGCGGTCCCAGTTCAACTCCATGGCGGCGTCATCCCCAAAAATCCGCCGGTGGAGCGCAGAACGGGGCGTGTAGAAATCCCACGCCAGGGTTTCATCCGGCCGGATCACGACCGTCGCCTCCCAGATCAGGCAGTCCGCCAATTCCAGCACTTTGCTCAGCCGGGTCTGGCTCGCCTGCCAAGCCTCCTCGGCGATGTGCCGCGCCGTGATGTCGGTGATGATGCCGACAAGGTCCCATTGCTGGGGGCCGGCGGCGATGATCGTGGTTTTTTCACTGAGCCAGATGTCACCCTCCGAACGCGGGACATGAAAAATCTGGGTATAACCTGCCGCGCCTCCCCGGATCGCCGCCACCGCCCGCTGCGCCATCTCGGCATGCTCGGGGACGCCGTGTTCCAGCCAGGCAAATCCCAGGGACGGTGCCGGTTCGCTGCCAAAGATCCGGCGGTAAAGCTGCGACTGGGGGATGTACATCGTCCAGTCGAGGCTGCCACTGCCCGCCGCGCGGACCTGGGCCTGCCAGATCATGGTGTCGGCCCGCTCGAGCAGGTGGGACAGCCGCATCTCGCTCTTGCGCTGGGCCTCCTCCGCCTCGAGCTGGGCCGTGACGTCGGTCACCACCCCCACCAGGCTCCAGGTGTCGTCCGTGACCCGGGTGATCGACACGCGCTCATTCAACCAGAAGATCCGGCCGGACTGGTTGATGGCCCGGAACTGTTGCACATAACCCGGCTCGTTCCCGAGGATGGCCTGGGTGCTGCGCACATCCATCTCCGCCTGTTCCGGCACGTTCAGCGTATCCCAGAAACCGCGGTCGCGCGAATAGACGCGGTTGCCAAAAAGCAGTTCGGAGAATTGCGAGTGGGGAATGTCGAAGTGCGGCCAATGCAGGACGCCGTCCTTCTGGACCACCGTGGCCCGCCACAGGAGGCATTGGGCATGGGCGAGGATGCTGTCCACGGTCAGCTCGCTTTGGTGCCGGGCCTCCTCCGCCTTGCGCTGCCGCGTGATGTCCGTCACCAAGCCGACGAGCGAGAACCGGTTCGGGCCCAGCGGGCGGATGGAGACATTTTCGTGCAGCCAGTAAACCTCCCCGTCGCGCACGGCGCGGAATTCCTGGACGTAACCCGGCTCGCCCTTCTGCAGGGCCGCCCGGCACCGCCGGTCCATCTCCGCCCGGTTGTCGATTTGAAATGCCACCCAAAGGTCTACCCCGGGCTTGGGCACCTGGTGGTTGAAGAGCTTCCGGCCGAAGGCCGAGTTGTGCAGTGTCATGCGCCAAAGCCAGCCGCCCGGCCCTGGCCCCAGGTCAACCTCGGCTTCCCACAGTAGTCCGTCAGTATGCTCAATGAGGGTCGTCATTTCCCGGATGCGCTGGTTCGCCCGCTGCTCCAGGCGGTTGTTGCTCCGACGATGGATCATCCAGGCCAGCACGCCCACCGCCGCCCCCACGACCAAGACCAGCCCGAGATCAAAGATTCCGGTGAAATGCCCGCCCGGCACCGCCCCGACCGCCATGGGCAACGCGCCAAGCGTCAGCCCGATGGTTAGGGCTGCCTTCACGACTCGCTGTCTCCGGTTGCGAGTAAGGGGACTTTTCATGGGCGCAAGACCGGCTGATCACCGGACCTGCAGGTTGGGGGTAGAAATAGTTTTATCGGATGCCGGAGGGTGAGTTTGAGGGATAAACCCCCATTGCCGAGCAAAGATTGCAAAATCACGCGGCCTCCCTCTTTTCTTGGGCCGATGTCCAACCCAGCGGTCCTGCTCCTTAATCTCGGTTCCCCCGATTCCCCGGCGGTGCCTGACGTCAAACGCTACCTGCGCGAATTCCTCGGTGACGAGCGGGTCATCGACAAGCCCGGCAGCAACCTGCTCCGCTGGATCCTCGTCAACGGCATCATTATCCCTTTTCGTGCCAAAAAATCCGCCCACGCCTACTCCACCGTCTGGACCGAAGCAGGTTCACCTCTCGTGGTCACCAGCAAGAGCACCCAGGCCAAGCTGCAGGCCCGCACCACCCTACCCATCGAACTGGCCATGAACTATGGCACTCCCTCGATCCCCGATGTGCTGCGCCGTCTGGCCTCTGCGGGCGTGGACCACCTGTTGCTTTTCCCGCAATATCCCCACTACGCCATGTCGAGCTGGGAAACTGTCGTGGCCAAGGTCTACCGTGAAGCCGCCAAGCTCGCCCCGGACCTGAAGATCGAGTCCGTGCAGCCTTACTATCAGGACGAAGACTACATCAAGGCCCTGGTGGCCAGCGCCCGGCCCTACCTGGACCGGCCGCATGATCATCTCCTTTTCAGCTACCATGGCATTCCCGTCCGTCACCTGACCAAGGCCGACAGCTCGCACGTCCATTGCCAGGTCGTCCCCGACTGCTGCAACACCTGCTCGCCGGCCCACGCCACCTGTTACAAGGCGCAGGTAACCCGCACGACCCAGGCCTTCGCCCAGGCGGCGGGGCTCGATCCGAAGAAATGGTCCATCTCCTTCCAATCGCGCATTGCCGGCGAACCCTGGATCTCACCTTACACCGACCACCTTTTCGACGAACTCCCCCAGCAGAACAAAAAACGCCTGCTCGTCATCACTCCCGCCTTTGTCACCGACTGCCTGGAGACCCTGGAGGAAATCCGGATGGCCGGGGCGGAGCAGTTCATGGAGGCCGGGGGCGAGGAATTCACCCATATCCCCTGCCTCAACGATCAGGCTGTCTGGATCGATTTCCTCGCCCACCGCGTGGAGCGGTGGCGCGAGGGTTTCGGCAAGACGGCCTAACCGTTTCCACGGGCGCACTCCGACCCGGCGCGCTTCCTCAGGATTTTCCCACGCGGCCGGCGCCGCTGTTACGGAAAATTCACCAGGCTGGTAAATCCGCTTAAAAATTTGCCGGTGCCGCGGAATGCGTCGTGTCTTGGCTCGCCGGTTGCATTGCGCCCATTCAAGATTAAGTTCGATCGTGAACTCTCCCACCACCCAGCCGATCGCCCTGTTGGCCGCCTCCGGCGGCGCCATTTTGGTGCTGGGAGCGGAAGGACGGATCCAGCTGGCCAGTGCCGCGGCCTGCGCCGTCTGGCAGGCCCGGTCCTCAGAGTTGGTTGGTGATTATTTTCCCAATCTTTTCAGCTTCGAGGTCGTCTCGCAGGAACCGGGCTGGGTCCAAGCCCAGTGGGAGGTTCTGCTCGCCGCGACCCGGGAGCACCCCATCACCTTGAAATTGCAGCCCAAGGAAGCGGCGGAATTCGAGGTGCTTGTCCGCCTTGAGCCAGCCGGCGGGGATCCGCTCCAGTATCTGGCTTGCATCACCCGGCCGGCCACCGGCCCCGTGGCGGCACCGGTGGCGTCGGCCCCGGCGGCGACTTCGGACAACTTCCTGGCCCAGCTGGGCGAACGCGGCCCCCTGGGCTTCTTCGACCTGAACTTCCAGAAAAACGTAGTCTATTATTCCCCGAGCTGGAAACGCCAGCTGGGCTATGCCGACGACGCCCTGCCCAACACCTACGACACGTGGCTGAAATTGATCCACCCCGATGATTCCGCCGCCGCCCCCGACCGGGCGGGCCGGACGGGCGGCACCGGTCCGCGCCCCTTTTCCCACGAGTTCCGCATGCTGCACGCCCAGGGGCATTACGTTTGGGTCCAGAGCGTCGGACTCCAGCAATACGGCCCCAATGGGGCCCTGCAGCGCGTGCTCGGCGCCCACCTGGATGTCAGTGACCGGAAGGAGTTCGAGGAGCACGCCCTGCGCGCCGATGAACGGATCCAGCAGCTCGGCGACCGTGGCCGCGTCGCGCTGTTCGACCTGGATTTCGCCTCCGGCCTTTACTGGATTTCGCCAGGTTTCAAGTCGCTGCTCGGCTACGCTGACGGTGAGCTGCCCGACACGCTCGAGTCCGTCTTGCGCAGCCTGCCCATGGACGAGACCACCGGCGGCGTGCAGGCCTACTTCCTCGCCCAGCATCCCGACCAGGTGGCTTATTTCGACACCTTGCGCCTTCGCCACCGTGAGGATCGTGATGTCCTCGTCTATGCCGGCGTGGTGCGGCAGATTTCGCGCCGGAAGGAGCTGCAGCGGATCATTGGCTTCGCGCTGCCCCTGCCGGAACCCGTGGCCGCGGCCGACTCCGGCCTCGGCTTCTCCACCGCGCATCTCTCCATCCTCCTCGCCGAACTCAAGGAAGGCGTTCTTCTCACCGATCCGGCCGGGAAGGTCATTTTCCTTAACGGCAAGGCCGAGGCTCTCCTGGCCCGACCCCTCGCGCAATGTCTCGGCCAGGACGCCGGGGAGGTATTCCGCCTCGTCCACCTGCAAAGCGGCCAGCCGGGGGAAAGCCCGGTCGCCCGGGTGCTCGGATCCGGCGAGGCCCTGACCCTTAATGGCGAATTTGCGCTCAATACCGGCGCGGCCACGGCCCAGCCCGTGGTCTTCAGCGCCCGCGCCGTGCTCGACACCGCCGGCCGGCCCGCCGGCACCGTTGTCGTCTTCCGTTATCCGGGTGAAATGAGCCTCACCCCGGAGGAATTGATCCGTGCCAACCGCTTCGAGTCGCTCGGCCAGCTGGCGGGCGGCATTGCGCACGATTTCAACAACCTCCTCACCACCATCCTTGGCGGCGTCTCCATGGCCAAGGAAAACCGGGACTACTCGGGCCTGGAAAACAGCGAGCGGGCCTGCCTCGCAGCCAAGGCCCTCAGCAAGCAGCTGCTCACCTTTTCCAAGGGCGGTAACGCCGTTCGCCAGGTCGTGAAACCCGTCGACATCCTCACCGACACCGTGCGCCTCGCCTCCGCCGGCTCCACCGTGAAGATCGAGGTCGCGGTCGCGCCCGACACGGGGACCATCTGCGTGGACCGCGCGCAGATCCTGCAGGTGTTCCAAAACCTCGTGATCAACGCCATCCAGGCCATGACCACCGGCGAGGGTCAGGTCTGGGTCCGCGCCGCGAATGTCCAGCTCGCCTCTGGCGAGGTCGCCGGCCTGGCCGCCGGCCCCTACGTCTCCATCGAGGTGAAGGACAACGGCAGCGGGATCCGGCCAGATCACCTGGACCAGATCTTTGATCCGTTCTTCACCACCAAGAAGACCGGCACGGGCCTCGGCCTCGCCACCGTGCTCTCCATCGTCAAGCGCCATGGCGGCCAGATGGGCGTTGAGTCCGAGCTGGGCGTCGGCACGGCCTTCACCGTCTTTTTGCCCGTGGCCGACCAGCCCGAGGAGGTCGAGGCCCGCCGCGCGCCGTCCTTCAATTTGGCCAAGCGTTCCGGCCGCATCCTCTTCATGGATGACGATCCGAACATCTGCGTGCTCACGGGCGGCATGCTCGAAAGCATCGGCTACAAGTACGACATTGCGCACCACGGCGAGGAGGCCATCCGGTTCTACAAGCGTTACCTCAATGTCGGCCACCCTTACGATGTCGTCATCATGGACCTCACGATCATCGGCGGCATGGGCGGCGAGCAGTGCTTCAAGCAGCTGCGCGAGCTGCATCCGGAGGTGCGGGCGATCATCGCCAGCGGCTACGACAACGACGACATGGCCCGCCAGTTCCTGGACCTGGGCTTTTGCGGCTACCTCACGAAGCCGTATCGCGTGGGCGACCTCGCCCGCATCATCAAGAAAGTGCTCGGGAGCTGAGCAAGGTGGAACCCGGCCATCATCCTTCGCCAGTGCTACGGACGACAGGCCGGACGGGTTGGATTGGCCGGCAGCAACGACGACGCCGGTCTGACTGATCCCTTTTTAACGCTGATGGGTTTCGCCAACGGCGAAATCTTGGAGCAGACCTTCGACTAATCGTCTCCGGTGAAGGTACGGAGGGGTCTGCCAATCGCAGACCGGATTCAAAAAACCACGATCACCCGGCCGCGGGAACCAATCGGCGGTGACAATCTATCACCGCACACCCTGAAAGATTCATCCGTTGATGAATCCGAATAGTGGTTAGTCTCAACTGGCTCGGAATTGCTATTCTCTCCGCAGAGATCCCATTAGGGGTCAACTTCCCTGGCTCGGGCATCAGCGGGCCACCCAGCTTCTGACCTCCAGGAGTGCCAGAAACGTGCACCAGGCCGCACTTAAACCGGGTAAGAAATTTGCACTGTTGCCACGCGCAAGCCCTTCTTCTTTCGTACTCGGCGTAAACCCGGCCATAAAAACTCGTGAGGCCGAATATCACTGTTGGGCAAATACAAGATGAAGCACCTGACTATCGCGGTCCTTTTCTCCGCCCTGACGCTTCGGGCCTTTTGCGCGTTGGTTCCGTATGTCCAGTCGCTGGATAGCGCTGAAGCAATCGCGATTGTGACGGTCACAGCGTGTGAGCAGACCTTCGACGGCAGTCACATTCGCAGCAGCGCCACGCTTACGGTCGATACTCCAATTGCCGGAGTGAAGAAGGGAGAGGCGTTCAAACAATCGTTTGGTTTGCCCCAAGCACCGGGCACGTGGAAGAACGGCTCCTATTCTCAGAAGACCGTGCTAGCGAGTGAAGGCTTTTCGTTCGAAATTGCTGAACGGTATCTCGTGTTGTTGAAAAAGAATAAAGATGGCTGGTCGGTTATTCGCGACTCAGGGATCGTCGACGATGTGATCTTCGATGGATACTTTGACGAATTCGCCGGCGCACACGAAGTGTCGGTATCGAAAGCAATTGAACTGTTGAAGGCACACAGAAAAGACAAGGAGCCCAACAAGCGCACCACAGACAACTCCGGGGCTTCGCCCCTCCGTGTCTGATTGCGGACGTTCGGCCATGAAACCAGTAGTGCAGCCATCACTCGAGCAGCCGCGCCGTTATTTTGCGCAGTTTGGTTCCGTCGTTCCAAGGGAGTGTGGTCCTCTTCTGGAAATCGTGGATTGGATCGAGCGAGAGAAACTGGCGGCGACGCTTTATATCGCTGCTAGCCTCGATGGACTGGCGGTATCTGATCGTCTGCACAGTTCCAGCGCCGACCACGTCCTGAATATCAGAGCACATGGTTCCGAGTTCGTCTTCTTCGAGTATCATCACACGCGCGGAGCATCAGATGGTATGCGGAAGACCGTACGCTACGCTGAAGTCGTTGAAGTCTTTCGTCAGTTTCTCGCCTACAAATTTGGCATTCATAGACCGCATCCCAAAGAAGAGCCGAACCAACTCCTGAGGGTAACTGATCAAGATAAAGCAAGCGGCGGCGAGGCGATGGGTGAGCGGTTAGTTTTTCCGGGACAAGGCGACGAAATAGCAGGCGTCGTCGTAGGGGGACCCGGTCATACCAGCAGGGGCGGCCGGAAGGGGTCGGGCCTAACCTTGCACCCTGGCGGGGAGCGTGGCTGACAATATTGACGAAGCCGGCGGAGAAATACGGGGAGCGAACGAAAGACAGGGCAAGTTGAGGCTTGAGACCTCGTTCAAGGAATTTCCCTCCCCCGGAATACGTTTGGCAGACCATGTCGCCCGATCTTTGCTGGGGCCATGAAGTCCGAGGCCCCTCCTTCCCGACCGCGACAAATCTGTGTGCTGGGCAGCGCCGAACCCGGCTCCCCGGCCTATGCCCTGGCCGGGGACGCGGGGGAACTCATCGCCCGGCTCGGCCTCACGCTGGTCAGCGGCTGTGGCAGCCCGGCCACGCGGGTGGCGGCGGAGCGCGCCCTCGCCGCGGGGGGCACCGTGGTCAGCATTGTGCCGTCCGCCGACATCGGCCTCAAGGACTGGCCCTGCACCGTCCTCATCCCCTGCGGCATGGGCGACGCCCGGAACCTGCTCATGGCCCTGGCGGGCGACGCCTGCCTGGTGATTGGCGGCCGGGCCGGGACCATCTCCGAGGTTTGCCTCGCCTGGCTGCACCACCGGCCGTTGCTGCCGCTCACCGGCTGCGGCGGTTGGTCCCACCAGCTTGAGCAAAATCCCCCGGACGAACGCCGCAATGCCCCCATCCTCCCGTGGAGCTCGCCCGCGACGCTGGAAGCACAGTTGCGGTCCCTCGGTCTGGTCGCCGGCGCCCCCGGAAACAAACGGACGGATTGAGGCGACCGGCTATGCCAAACTTTCTCCTTCCGGTCCGGGATGATCATGAACACGATGGCCCCGGTGAAGCCCAACGACGTCCCACCTCTCCCCCCGCAGAACAGCCCGGGCAAACCGACGTCGGCGGAACTTTTGCTGCCGATGGTCTATGACGAGTTGCGGCGACTGGCCGCCGCGCGGGTGGGCCGGGAATCGCCGGGCCAGACCCTGCAGGCCACCGCCCTCGTCCACGAGGCCTGGCTGCGCCTTGGCGGCGAATCGCAGCCCGAGTGGGCCAACCGCGCGCATTTTTTCGCCGCGGCGGCCGAGGCCATGCGCCGCATCCTGATCGACCACGCCCGGCGGAAGCTGGCCGCCAAGCACGGCGGCAAGATGGAAAAGCTGAGCGCCAGTGAAACCGGGTTCGACCTGCCCGCCGGCACCCCGGATGACGCCGAGTTGCTCCGCCTCAACGACGCGCTCGACGCCCTCGCGGCCCACGACCCGCGCAAGGCCGAGTTGGTGAAACAACGGTACTTCATCGGGCTGACGCTCGAGGAGTCGGCCGCCACGCTGGGCATCTCCCTCCGCACCGCCAAGCGCGACTGGGTTTATGCCCGCACCTGGCTCTACAACGAGGTCACCCGGCTGCGCACGGAATTCAAGTGAAACCGTGGCCCGTCGTGCGCGGAAATTTCGCATTATCGAGATAACCCCGATTTGAACCGCGACGACGACATCTTTGCCGAGGCCTTGGAATTGCCCGTCCCCGAACGCGCGGCCTTCCTTGACCGGGTCTGCGCCGGCGACACTGCCCGGCGGGCCCGGCTGGAGGCCCTGCTGGCCGGGCACGAGGCCGCCCAGAGTTACCTGGAACAGCCGCTGACGGCCCGCCCGGCCGCGACGGTCGAGGAAACCCCCGGCCAGATCATCGGGCCCTACACGCTCGTCCGTCAGCTCGGCGAGGGCGGCTGCGGCGTGGTGTGGCTGGCCGAGCAAACCTCGCCCCTGCGCCGGCAGGTGGCGCTCAAGGTCATCAAGCTCGGCATGGACACCCGCAGCGTCATCGCCCGCTTCGAGGCGGAGCGCCAGACGCTTGCGCTCATGTCCCACCCCGACATCGCGCGGGTCTACGACGCCGGGACCACCGACGCCGGCCGGCCGTACTTCGTGATGGAATACGTCGAGGGCGTGCCGATCACGCGTTTCTGCGACGAGCAGAGCCTGGACATGGAGGCCCGCCTGGAACTATTCGCCCGCGTGTGCCTCGCCCTCCAGCATGCGCACCAAAAGGGCATCATCCACCGCGACCTGAAGCCGTCGAACATCCTCGTCGCGCTGCGCGACGGGGTCCCGGCCCCCAAGGTGATCGATTTCGGCATCGCCAAGGCCACGGAGGGACGCACGACCGGGGAAACCCTGCTCACCGAGGTCGGGCAATTCCTCGGCACCCCCGCATACATGAGCCCCGAGCAGGCCGAGCAGCGCGACGTCGACCTCGATACCCGCAGCGACGTCTATGCCCTCGGCGTGTTGCTCTACGAGCTGCTTACCGGCCGGCCGCCCTACGACCCGAAGGAACTCGTGCGGGCCGGCCTCCTCGAGATCCGGCGCATCATCCGCGAGGTGGACCCGCCGCGCCCCTCGACCGTCATTTCCACCCTCACCGAGGCGGACCGCGACACCGTCGCCAAGCTGCGCGGCGCCGCGGCCCAGCGCCTTTCCGCCGCGCTCCGCGGCGACCTTGACTGGATCGTGATGCGCTGCCTCGAGAAGGACCGCGACCGCCGCTACGGCACGGCGGCGGCGCTCGCCGAGGACGTGCGCCGGCACCTGCGCTCGGAGCCCGTCGAGGCCCGCCCGCCGCACGCGCTTTACCGGCTGGGAAAATTCGTGGCCCGCAACCGCCTGGCCTGCGCCAGTGTCGCCGCCGTCGCCGTTTCCCTCGTGGTGGGCACGGTCATCAGCACGCTCCAGGCGGTCCGCGCGACGCGGGCGGAGCAGGTCGCCGCCGCCGAGCGCGACACCGCGCGCACCGCGCAGCAGGCCGAGGCGGTCGCGCGCGCGGACGCCCAGCGCCGGCAGGAACAGGCGGAGGACCTGCTGACCTTCATGCTCGGGGATTTCCGCACCGAACTGGCCAAGATCGGCAAACTCAACCTACTCGACGCCGTCGGCGCGAAGGCCATGGCGTATTTCACCGCCCTCGACCCGCGCGACCTGACCGACGTCGCGCTAACCCGGCAGGCCAAGGCCCTGACGCAGATCGGCGAGGTGCGGATGGAACAGGCCCGCTACCCCGAAGCCGAGCAGGCCCTCACCGCCGCCTACGCCCGCGCCGCCGCCCTCGCCATCCGCCACCCCCGCGACGCCGACATGCTCTTCGAGCGCGGGCAGGCGGAGTTTTGGATCGGTTACGTCGCCCAGCGCCGCGGGGACCGGGCGACCCAGCGCCAGTGGCTGGTCCGCTATCGCGACACCACCTTGGCCCTCGCCGCGCTGGAGGGACCGACCGAGCGCGCGCAACTGGAGGTCGTCAGCGGCCACCACAACCTCGCCACGCTGGACGTCGAGGCGGGCGAACTCGCCGCGGCGCGGACCGGTTTTCTCGCCGTTCAGGCGACCCTCGAGGCGATGATCGCGGCGCAACCCGCCAAGGTGGAATTGCGCCACAACCGGGCCGACGCCACCTCCTGGCTGGGCACCATCGCCGAGCGCGACGGCCGCTTCGCCGACGCGATCTCGCTCTTTGAGGCGACAGGGAAGCAGTATGAGGAGCTTAGCCGCCTCGAGCCGGATTCACCGGCATGGCGGTTTGAACGGGCCCAATGCCTGACCTTTGCCGGCACCCTGCAGGCCATGACCGGCAACCCCGCCGCCGCCGCCGCCGGTTTCCGCGAGGCATCCCGGCTGGTGCAGGAACTCGTGGTGCGCGACCCGAGCAACAAACGCTGGCTCTCCCTGAAACTCAGCCTGCAGCTGAGGCAGGCCGCCCTCGGTCAGGCCACGGCCGGTGCGGCTCTGGCGTCGGCGGGCGAAACCCGGCAGACCCTGGCAACGCTGATCGCCGCCGAGCCCTCCTCGCTCGGTTTCGCACGACTGGCGGTCATGGCCTCGACCCTGGAAGCACGACTGTTCCTGGCCGGGGACCGGCTGGCCGAGGCGACCGAGGCCGGCAACCGGGCGGTGCAACTCGCCGAGCCCCTGCTCCGCTCCCCCCAGGCCGATGTCTGGACCCGGTACCTCGGCTGCCAAGCTTTCATTGTCTCCGGCCGCATTGCCGCGGCCCGCGGGCAGCCGGCACCCGACTCTCTCTGGCGGCAGGCGCTGGCGGCCCTCGGGCCAGATTTCGCCGCCTCGCGCGACTGGCGCCGACTGGAACCGGCCGCCGTGGCGCTGCGCCTGGCCGGCGATGAAGCCGCCGCCCGGCCCCTCATCGCCCGCCTGAAATCCTTTGGCTATCGCCCCGCCGATCCGCTCACCGCGGCCACGCTGGGCTTGGCCGATTAGCACCGCAACCTCCGTCACCATGAAATCAAAATCCCGCACGCCCAAAATACCCACCGCCACCCTCAACGTCACCATCGATCAGTTCCGCCCGATCGGCGGGGTCTTCCCCACCAGCGCCACGATCCGGCTGGCCAAGCCCGTGAAGGGCATCACCGTCATCAACGGCGATATCATCATCAAAACCTGCGCGCCGGTAAACCTGGTGTATGAGATCGACAGCGCGGACTACATCTTCATCGGCGCCGCCTTTGACGCCAACACCCCGGATGTCGATGTCGGCACCGATGAGTTTCCCCTTGTCACCATCAACCGCAACGCCAGCAGCAAGACCGTGGCCAACACGATGTCCGTCTACAACGCGAACCGCCCGGAGGACCGGGACAAGAACTACAGTTACGTCCTGCTGGTGCAGGACACCACCTCGGGCGCAATCGGCATCATCGACCCGATCATCCGCAACGACGTGGAGCCCTGACCGGGGGCGGGCGGACGGGACGGGTGACCGGCAGTGATCCGCTTGGTCCAACTGTAGCGGCGGCCTATGACCGTCGACGCGCAAAACGACACGCAGAGAGCGCCGCTACAGTGACGAGCCCGGCCGCGGAAAAATCGCATAGCGATGGCCCTTTTTCGCCCGAGGATTCCGCATTGAGGGGTATCCGGCTTTCCCGGCCGGCCCCCAACATGCCCAAGATAATTCCCCCCGTCAGTTTCAAAGCCACCGGGGTGGCGACATTTTACTTTGTGCCCGAGTCCGGCCGTTACGTCATTGAAGCCGCCGGAGCCCAAGGCGGAGGCAACGCCGCCGCCCAAGGTGGGAAAGGATCGCGGCTGCGGGGCGTGTTTAATCTGCGGGCGGGCGAGGTCATCAACCTGGTGATCGGGCAACGCGGTTTGCCCGGCCTGGACCTGCCGCTGGGCGAAGAAACCGTCACGGGGTCCTTCCTGCAGGAAGTCAGCAGCCTGATCCCGACCATCGCCCGGGGCGGCGGGGGCGGCGGCGGCACCTTTGTCTGGAAGAACACCCTGACCGGCGGCCGGCCGGATTGGCCGATGCTGGCCGCGGGCGGCGGCGGCGGCGCGTCCGCCGGACCGGGAGGTGACGCGGTGGTCACGCCCGACGCCACCCGGAGCGACGGACCGGGCGGGCGGAATGGCCACGGCGGTTCCAGCGACACCGGCTTGTTTTACTATGGTGGTGGTGGTGGCAGCGGCTGGCTCTCGGTGGGAGACCAAGGGGCCGGTCCCACCTATTGCCAGGGGGGAACCCACTGGAAGGGCGGAACCGGCGCCAGTTTCGGCGGCTATTCGGGCGGGCATGGCGGCTACGGCGGAGGCGGCGGCGGGTGCTTTTTTCGCTCAGGGGCGGGGGGCGGGGGCGGTTACAGCGGCGGGTGTGGCGGCGGCGGACGGACGAGTATCAGCGGCGGCGGGGGCGGTTCCTATAATTCCGGCGCCGAGCAAACCAATGTTCCCGGTGCGCAAAGCGGGGATGGCTGGGTGCGGATCAGTTTCCTCACTCCGACCGTGACTTTGCTGATGCGCGATTACAACCTACGCGACAACCAGCCGGCCGAGGCGCCTCCGGGTCTGACCCGGAAAATGCCGATGCAGGAGATCTTCCCGCCCCAACGCACGGCGGCCTTTGAGTACCACCTGCCCCCCGGCAGCCGATGGAAGTACCAGGCCGGCTGAACCGGTCCCACCGGTGTCGCTTGCCGTGCGCCGGTCTGGACAAGAAATGCGGCTTGACGGGACTTGAAATGGCAAAGCACCTTCGACAGCTTCGCGCTGCTACTGGAAAACAACCCCTCCAACCATGATTAACTCCCCTACCCTCCCCGTCCGCTCTTCAACGCGCCGTCACGCCCTCCTGGCCTTGGCCTGTGCCTTCGTGCTCTCCTTGGTGACGATTCCCGCCCTGCAGGCCGCCGACAAGCCCCTGCCCGTGACCGCCACCTTTGAGAAAGTCACCAGCGCCGAGGGCACGCCCTTCGTCCTCCATCTGAAAAACGACTCGGCGAACACCCTGAAGCTCAGCGGCAAGGTTTTGTTGAGCGTCGTGAACCATGCGTCGGACAAGGCCCGCGCGATCCCTGAACAGGCGGTCGACGCCGGCAAGGTCCTGACGGTCGCCGGCCTCGCCGGGGATGACAAGGTCATCGTCAATGCCGCCGGTTTTGCCCCGTTGGAGGTCAAGGTCCCGTTCAAGCTTTAAGGCCCCAGGTTCCGGGTCGCAACCGGCCGCCGGAAATCCGGCCGCCGGTTTTTTTGTGCCCCGAGGTGGCGCCGCCCGCGCCACGAATTGGCCGCGGGAAAATCTCGCGCCAAGGTCGCCAAGGACGCAACGGTCCCGGAAAATACAGCCGAGTACGCCAACGCCCCTGCCGAAGACTTCACTTTCCTTGGCGAAATTTGCGACCCTGGCGCGAGGCATTCCTGCTTTCACCCCGAGAAATTCGTTGGGATCAGCGCAACACTCCTCCTCACCGCACCCAAGCCCCCTACCGCGGCACGGTGAGGATATCCAGGTACTTCTCGATCGCCCCGTTGACGTTGAGGTCAAAGGCCACCGGCCCCTCCGGCGTTTCACCCGCCACCTGCAGCCAGGCCGAGCAACCCAGCGGCAGGCCGGGCGCACGGATGTCGAGCCGCATGGCCCCGAGCCGCAGTTGCAGCGGTTTCGTTCCGGCCGTCTTGAGCACGGCCAGGGTGTCGGCGGGCATCGTCGCCCCCGAGCGCACCAGCGCAGTGGCCGTGCATTCCAGTTTCGCCGAAGGTCCGGGCTGAAGGACCAGGTAGCCCGGATCGAGCCGGACGCCCGAATCCTGGACCCGGATCGGCAATGAACCGCCCACCCGTCCGGAAATTCCTGCCGGAACTGCCGGGGCCAGCTCAAGCAATCGCGCGAGATCCACGCCGTCCACCTGCAGGGTCGTCTCCACCTCCCGTTGGCTCAGGAAATACTTGAAGGGGGCTGCCGTCACCCGCCCGCCGAGCGCGTTGAACTCCACCCCCGCCACCGCCAGGGTCTGATCACCCCAGAGGCCGATGTCGGCCCTCACGTCCTGCAGCGGCAGTCGCCCCACCCGCAGTTCCCGCAGGCGCAACCTCCCGGCCTTGGTGCGGAATTTCCACAGGTCCGAAAACTCCAGGTCCGCCTCGGCGCCGTCCGCCACGATGTCCAGCGTGTGGGCCCTCATTTGTCCGTCCCGCAGGCTGACGCGGGCCGTGGCCGCGAAGCGCCGGGCCGTGACGTGCCCCTCGGCGACGCCGGTGAGCCGTCCGCTCATTTCCCAGGGCCCGTCCGGCAGGAGCAGGTTGCGCTGGATGAATCCCTGCCAGATTTTCAAGTCGAGTTCGGCGCTATGCACCTGGAAGTCCAGCTCGGTGCCCCAGCCCAGCAAGGTACCACCGCCGGCCAGCTTGAAGCCGGGACCTTCCATCACGAGGCTCCCGACCCAATCCGACTTGCCCTTGGGCGCACCCTCCAGTTTCACGGTGAGCCGCTGGTCGGGCTGCAGCGCCGCCCGGACGGTCACCTCCCCATCCAACACGAGCGACTCCACCGGCAGGCCCGCTGGCTCGGCGGGATCCGCCGTCCCATCGAAGGAAGGACTCCCCCAGGGGTTGGTATCGGACCCATCAAGCGTCAGTTCCACCCGGGCGCCCTCCACCTGCACCCGGCCGAGCGAGAACCTCCACCAGCGCGGCCGGTCGAGCGTGAGCCGGTGCGCGGCGAAAGCCTGCGACTTGAGGCGAAATTCCAGATCCTCCACCACCACCCGGTTGGGCACGGCGGTGACGACATGGAATTTTATGGCCGAGGCGCCCGCCATGCCCAGGACCGTGCGGATGGCATAGCCGCCAAGCCAAGGGCGGGCCACCAGGGCCGCCGTGGCCAGGGCGGCCAAGCCCACGGCGCAGATCAGCAGGCGGCGGAAGACGGGGCGCAACTTCATCGGGTGACCTGCATCGTGGGGGAGCGGCCTGACGCCGCGACGAAAATCTCCGTCACTTGGCCCGTGCAAATATTTGCAGGTCGGGCCTTACGCCCGACAATCCGCCGCCGGCTGTCGGGATAAACCCCGACCTACAACAACGCCGCCTTGGAAAACGCTAGCCCCGCGCCCCCGATTCCGCCTAACCTGTCGCATGTCTGGCAAACATCATCACCCAACCTCCTGGCGGGAGCAGCTGCCCGGCCGCCGGCACGAGCCTTACTTCGAGTGGCGGGGCAAGGAGGTCTCCCGGCTGGAAGGCTTCGCCGATGCGGTCTTCGGGTTCGCCGTGACGCTCCTCGTGGTCGCCTTGGAAGTGCCGCACACGGCCGATGGCCTGATGGACGCCATCCGCGGCTTCCCGGCTTTCACCGTGTGCTTCGCCCTGCTGATGGTATTCTGGAACTCCCATTACCGGTTCTTCCGCCGCTATGGATTGGAGGACCGCCTGACGCGCTTCCTGAGCACCGGCGTGCTGCTGCTGGTGATCTTCTCGGTCTATCCGCTGAAGTTCCTGTTCGGCGCCATGCTGAAGTTTGGCAGCCTCCACGCCCCGCACATCGAGACGTGGGAGGAACTGAAATTCGTCTACATCGTCTACGGCCTGGGCTTCATTGGCATCTGGGTGCTTTTCCTGCTGCTCCACCTGCACGCCCTGCGGCTGCGGGGACAGCTGCAGTTGAATGAAGCGGAGGTACTGCAGACCCGGGAGCAGATCATGTCCTATTTGATCAACATCGCGGTATGCGTTCTCTCCATCGATCTGGCGCTCCTGGACGTGTCGGCGGGCCTGCCGGGCTACGTCTACATGCTGCTGGGCCCGGCGCTCTGGCTCAATGGCAGCTGGCACGGCCGGCGGGCCCGCCTCGCGCATGAGGCGGCCCAACCGGGCGCGAAATAGCCGGTCAGTCCGGTTCCTTGGGCCGGAGCTTTTGTAGGTCGGGGTTTACCCCCGACGTGTTGAGTTTGCGTGTCGGGCCTAAAGCCCGACCTACATCAAACTTATCGTAGCAGCCGTCGTCAGACGGCTGGCCCGCGGTGTTACCACCGCTGCTACAGCCAAGCCGGAGCGAGTTCCGCGATCATACCTTCACCGGCTTGAGCTTCCAGATGTCGCGGGCGTATTCGCGGATGGTGCGGTCGCTCGAGAACTTGCCCATGCGGGCCGTGTTGAGGATCGCCATCTTCGCCCAGTGCTTCGGGTCGCGGTAGGCCGCGTCCACCCGGGCCTGCGCGTCACTGTAGCTGCGGAAGTCCGCCAGCAACAGGTAGGGGTCGCCGCCTTCGAGCAGGCTGTGGTGCAGCGCCCCGAACGAGCCATGCTCGCCCGGGGTGAAAAAGTCACTGCCCAGCCAGTCGACGACCGCCCGCAGCTCCTCGTCGGCATGGTAACGATCCCAGGGATTGTACCCCTTGGCCCAGAGGGCGGCGACCTCCTCGACAGTCAGGCCGAAGATGAAGATGTTCGGTTCGCCCACCTCCTCGCCGATCTCCACGTTGGCGCCGTCAAGTGTGCCGATCGTCAGCGCGCCGTTGAGGGAGAGCTTCATGTTGCCCGTCCCTGAGGCCTCCTTGCCGGCGGTGGAGATCTGCTCGGAAAGATCGGCGGCCGGGATGATCTTCTCGGCCAGCGACACGCGGTAGTTGGGCAAAAAGACGACCTTGAGCTTGTCGCCAATGCGGGTGTCGGCGTTGATGTGCGCGCCAATGACGTTGATCGCCCGGATGATGTTCTTGGCGAGGTCGTAGCCGGGGGCGGCCTTGGCCCCGAAGACAAAGACACGCGGCACAATGTCGAGCCCGGGGTTCTGCAGCAACCGGCGGTAGAGTGCGAGAATGTGGAGCAGGTTCAGGTGCTGCCGCTTGTATTCGTGCAGGCGCTTGATCTGCACGTCGAAGAGCGCATCGGGTGACACCAGCACCCCGCACTCGGCCTTGATGACGGCCGCGAGGTCCACCTTGTTGGCCCGCTTGATCGCCATGAATTCCTTCTGGAACGCGGGGTCAGTGGCGGCTTTCTCCAATCCCTTCAGCAGGTCCAGGTCGCGCACCCACGCCTCGCTGCCCAGGCGCCGGGTGATGAGATCGGACAGGCGCGGGTTGGCTTTGAGGAGCCAGCGCCGGGGCGTGATGCCGTTGGTCTTGTTCTGGAATTTGCCCGGGAAGAGCGCGTCAAACTCGGGGAAGAGGTCCTGCTTCAGGAGCGCGGTGTGCAGCGCGGCCACGCCGTTGACGGCATGGGAGCCGGCGACGGAGAGGTTGGCCATCCGCACCTGCTTGTGGCCGTTTTCCTCGATGAGCGAGCAGATGGCCTTCTTGCCGTTGTCGCCCGGCCACTTCGCCTCGACCAGGTGCATGAGCCTTTCGTTGATGGCGTAGATGATCTGGAGGTGGCGCGGGAGCACTTTTTCGAAGAGCCCGACGCTCCACTTCTCCAATGCCTCGGGCAGCAGGGTGTGGTTGGTATAGGCGAAAGTCTTGCTGACGATGGCCCAGGCGGCATCCCATTCCATGCTCTCGTCATCGAGCAGGATTCGCATCAGCTCGACGATGGCGATGGCGGGGTGCGTGTCGTTGAGCTGGACCGCGACCTTGGTGGAGAAATTTTCCCAGGAATTGGCCGGGTTGCGGAGATGGCGGCGGATGATGTCCCGCAGCGAGCAGGCGACGAAGAAATACTGCTGCATGAGGCGCAGTTCCTTGCCGTTCTCGGTCTTGTCGTTCGGGTAAAGTACCTTCGAGACGGTCTCGCCGATGGCCTTTTCCCGGACGGCCTCGACGTAGCCGCCGCGGTTGAACGCGGCGAGATCGAAGTCCTCGGAGGACTTGGAGGCCCAGAGGCGGAGCAGGTTGACGGTGCCGGTGCCGAAGCCGGCGATGGGAATGTCGTGCGGCACGCCGATGATGGTCTTGGTGTCCACCCAGCGCGGGCGGTAGTTGCCCCGGTCGTCGAAGACGTTCTCCACCCGGCCGAAGTAGCGGACCTCCTGGGTGAACTCCGGGCGGACGACTTCCCAGGGGCTGCCGAAGATCATCCAGTTGTCAGGATGCTCGACCTGGTTGCCGTTCGCAAACGACTGCCGGAACAGGCCGAATTCGTAGTAGATGCCGTAACCCAACGCGGGGTAGTCCAGCGTCGCAAGCGAATCGAGGAAGCACGCCGCCAGCCGGCCGAGGCCGCCGTTGCCCAAGCCCATGTCGCCTTCCGACTCGCGGATCTTCTCGAAGTCCTGGCCGAGCGATTCCAGCGCCTCCCGGGCGCTGTCGAGCAGGCCCGTGGCGAGGAGGTTGTTGCCGAACAGGCGGCCCATCAGGTACTCGAGCGAGAAATAGTAAATGCGCCGGACGTTGTCGGCGTTGTGCACTGCCTGGGTGGCGATCATGCGCTCATGGATCGTGTCCCGCACGGCCAGCGCCGTGGCCACCCACCAATCGCGGGGGGTGGCCGAACCGGCATGACGGGCCAGCGTCGAGATCAGGTGGCGCTTGATGAGGGAGCGCAAGACCTCCTCGGGTGAATCCTTGGCGGGTGAACTGGTTTTCTTGGCGGCTTTGGTGGCGGACATGGTCGGATTGGTATCACAAGCCGTGCCAACGCCGCAGGCAAGGCGGGACTGATCTGTGGCCCAATCGTCACGCTCACCCGCCAGCAGGCGGCCTTATCGCAAGAAACGCTTGGTCAGCTCGCCCTTGCTGATCTCAAAGTGGGTGGGCCGGCCGGCCGGGCTGGTGTGCGGCTGGGAGCAGGCAAAGAGCTGGGCCACCAGCGCGAGCGCCTCGCTCTCGCCCAGGCTCTCGGGCAGACGCACGGCCTTTTGCGCCGCCAACCGGGCCAGCTCATCGCGGGACAGGTCGCCCGGCTTGCCGTCGATGCGGCCCTCGCGCATCAGCCCGATGATATCCCGCAGGAAACCCTCGGCATCGGCGGGTTCCAGCCAGACCGGCACCGCCTCGATGCGGAAGAAATTGCGGCCAAACTCCCCCACTTCCAGCCCATGCCGGTGCAGGAAGGCCAGCCGGTCCAGCAGCAGGGCGCTGGCGATGGCATCCAGCTCCAGCGGCACGGCGAAGAGCAGCCGCTGGCTGGCCACCTCACCTATGGCGAATTGCGCCCGCAGGCGCTCGAACCACACCCGTTCATGCGCCGCCCGCCGATCGAGCACCACCAGGCCGCCGGGGGCCTCGAACAAGGCGTAGTCACCGTGGGCGGTGTCAAGGTAGCGC
>Ga0302322_100000709_pt1 | contig 25850 bp, 23 predicted proteins | sample Fen_T0_2_FD_203757 | JGI IMG/M metagenome (GOLD analysis project Ga0302322, IMG submission 203757) | Peat permafrost microbial communities from Stordalen Mire near Abisko, Sweden - Fen_T0_2 | ecosystem: Environmental > Terrestrial > Soil > Wetlands > Permafrost | place: Sweden: Abisko...
GCTTGGAACGCGAGGGGCCGACCGGAACAGCCATCGTGCTCCTTAATAAAATTACCGGTTGCAAAATGATCGTTCACACTATGGCCAAACGGCAGAATCAGCTCGGGCAGCTTGTAGTCGGGCAGGGCGGCAAAAAAAGATGTCTCGTGAAAACCTGCTGCCGAGAGAAGTTCGGCGAGTTCGGCCCGCGTGAAAGTGAAACTGCGTAACGGTTGACCGCTTTGTTTCAGCCATTTTTCAGAAGCGAGCGTAGCATCGTAAACCGCGATGTTAGGAGGACCGATATGGTCGTCGGGTGCGCCCAACAAATATTTCAGGCCGAGGCGGTTTTCGATGCCGATCACGAGCTGTCCGCCGGGGGCGAGCAGAGCGCGGGCCCGACGAAGAAACTCGATTTGCACCTCGCGCGGATCGCCGGCGCGGAATTTCGGCACCCACTCGAGCACTCCGATACTCGTAACGAGATCGAAGCGCTGGGCGAATTCCACCTCGAGAAAATCAGCTTGCGCGAAAACCATGCGATGGGCTACGCCGTCTTGTTGTGCGGCTGCCCGAATGAAGGCGAGCCTTTCGGGGGTCGGCTCGAGCGCGACGACTTCGGCTGTGGCCTCACGCGCGAGAGGCAGGGCGATCTGGCCCCAACCGGAACCAATATCTAGAATCTTTGCACCGAGCTTCGGCGGATACTGACGAAAAAACAAATCGCGCTGGGGGCTGGTGACGATGGCGTGCAGCCACGGATTGGCTTTCTCGTAGCGCGCGGCGACGGCGCGGCGCCACGGCTGTCCTGCGCGGATCGACTTGACGATGCTCTGGAGCTCTCCGGCCGGAGCATCGCGATAAGTTTCTTCGGACGATTGCGGTGTCCACGCTTCACCTGGGGCGAGTGAGATCAGCTGGCCGTGGCTGGAAAACGTGATCATGACGCCGTTCGAGAAGTGATAATGGCTTTGAGATTCGCGATACCGAAAGTCCGGTCCACGCTATGAACGTCGATTTTGATCGCATCGTAGCGGCGGTGCAGGACGACCAGTTTGTCACCAACAAAATGGGTGAAGCCGAAAGACAGGAAGTAGTGTCCGGCCATCAGGTTCAGGTCGAAGGCGAATTCCACTTCGCGCCGCTCCCCCGTCTTCATCGCGGGCGCGGGTTGCTGGCTGAAGAGGGTGTTGGTGCCGTAGATTTCGACGCCAGCCGTATTCTTGACCGTAAGCGCAAAGATCGGCTCATGCAGATCCTCGAAGGCCTCCGCAACCATGCGCAAGGTGACGCGTTCCCCGGTTGTGAACCAGGTGCGGGGCTGGCCGGCGGCGTCCAGCGCGGCCACGGATTGGATCCGCCCAAGCTCGCCCCCATAGCTGAATTCGTGGCCACTGAGCTGCACGTGGTCACGTTCGTCAGAGAGTAATGCCTCGGCCCGCGGGTCGGCGGGCAGCAGTCCTGAATCTGTCACGGAATCATTGGAAGCCGGTGTATTCGCATTTCCCGTACCGATGGTGCTGTGTGATTTTGCGTTCAACGCCGCAATGTCTTTTTGCAATGCGTCGGCCGTGGTCCCGTCGATCGTTAGTTTCGAATAGAGATTGACGACATCGTTAGGTTTGCCCGCGTAGACGACGTGGCCGTGTTCGAGCAGAATGGCGTGGTGGCAAAGACGTTTCACCAGTGAGGCATCGTGCGAGACAAAAAGCAGCGTGGCGCCTTGCGCGATGAAGCGGTCAATCGCGCGGGCACATTTTAACTGGAAGCGGGCGTCGCCGACGGAGAGGGCTTCGTCGACAATTAAGATGTCAGGGTCGACGTGGGCGGCGACGGCGAAGGCGAGTCGCATCATCATGCCGGAGGAGTAGATTTTGACGGGTTGGTCAATGAAATCGCCGATCTCGGCAAAATCGGCAATGGCGTCGAAACGGCTGGCCATTTCCTGGCGGCTGAGGCCGAGGATGGCGCCGTTGATGAAAACGTTTTCGCGGCCAGTAAACTCGGGGTTGAAGCCGGAGCCGAGTTCGAGCAGCGCGGAGACGCGGCCAGTCACCGAAAGCTTGCCGGTGGTGGGCGTGAGCGTACCGGCGATCATTTGCAGCAGTGTGCTTTTGCCGGAGCCGTTGCGACCGATGATGCCGACAGCCTCGCCGCGTTTGATATTCAGTGCGACATCGCGCAACGCGTAGAAATCCCGGTAGCCACGGGCGGCGCGGGCGGCAATCGTGCGATGGAGTGCGGATGAACGGGGAAAGCCGCTGGCGAGTAGTTCGAGTGCGGGACTTTTCAGGCGAGCGCTGGGAGTGTTCCAGATGCGGTAGGCTTTGGAAAGCGCTTCAGCTTGGATGATGGCGTCGCTGGACATGAGAAGTTCGTGCAAAGATCAGATTACGTCGGCAAAGGCGTGTTTCGTCTTCTGAAAGAATACTCGCCCGATGATGCAGGCGGCGCATCCCGCGATCCAGGTGTAGCCGAGGTGCGTAAAGTTAAGCGGCTGGTTCCACAAAAGCGCCTGGCGGCTGAGCTCAACGGTGTGGAGCAGGGGATTCCATTTTAGAATCTGCCAAGCGATTCCGTGCAACATGCTGGTGGAATAGAAAATCGCGCTCGCATAGAGTATGATCTGCGCGACGATCTGGGTGATCTGGGTGACGTCGCGGAAAAAGACGCCAAACGCTGACACGAACCAGCCGATACCGAGTGTGAGCAAGACATGGGGTGCGATGATGAGGGGCAGCCAGAGCAGCCCGGTCGCCGAAATCGGATGACCTACGACGAGCCCGCCGACCCAGAGCAGCGCCATATTGATGAGGAAGTGAAACCAATAAGCGGATATGTTGGCCAGCGGTAGAATTTCCAGCGGGAAAACGACTTTTTTGACGAGGTTGGGGTTGCCAACGATCAGCAAGGGAGCGGCGGCGATCGTCTCGGCCAAAACGTGGAAAAGCGACAGGCCGAGGAAGACAGCGAGCGCGAAATCAACGGGTGATTCGTTGTCGTGCCCACGCAGATGGCTCCCGAAAATGTATCCGAAAACGGTCACATAGAGCGCAAGCATCATCAAGGGGTTGAGCACCAACCACACGACACCGAGATAACTGCCCCGGTGACGCACCTCGACGGCGCGCACGGTGAACTGCCACCAGAGTTCGCGTTTGCGGGCGAAGCCGCTGAGAAGGGGCGAGAGTTTGGAAATCACGTCAGGAGGTTGTGTTTCGATGACGGAAGCGCGGCGGACACAAATCAAAACTGCTGGTGCCTCCAGCTTCGCCGGAACTTCGCCGGAACAAAACCTTTACAGATCGTGTAAGCCTATCTTGGATTAAAAATTCATTTTGAAGTACACGCGGATACTTTTCATTTTTGGGGCTATGCTCTTGTTGGGGCGCAGCACCGTCGTGGTGTGGGCGGCGGAGGTTCAAACGGGCGACGAGGCTCTGATCGCCGCGCTGCCTGAGAAGGCGATGCCGGAGTTGCAAGAAATCCTCGCGAAGGCCATGCGCAATGCCCCGCGTGTGATGTCGGCCGGACTCGATTTGGAACTGGCAGGAACCAGCGTAAAAATGGCGCGGGCTCCGATGCTGCCGAGTCTCAGCGCAGGCTATAATTTCGGCCTGCTGACGGAAAAATATACCTACCCTGCCAACCCAACGTTGAATTCATCTAAAACTTCTCTCGCCGCGACATATAGTGTGTACGCCAGCCAGCCGCTTTTTCGCTGGGGGGCGCTTAAGAAAGGTTATCAATCGGCGCAATTACAGCGCGCCATTTCGGAGCGTAACCTCAGCGAAGTGCGACGGGCGTTGGCGATCGACGTGAGGCGCACCTATTTCAATTTGATCAGCGCGGCCAATTCGCGGGAAACGGAGCGGACAACGTTGGCAAACCTCGAAAAAGATCGGGATTTTTATAAGCAGCAACAAGTGGATGGATTTGTTACTTCGAGCACAGTCGTCTCCGCAGAAAGGGGAATCGTGGCTTTCAAGTTGCAGATGCGTCGAACCGACAGCAGCTACGAAGCACAATGGCGGGCATTCAGGCAAATGGCGGGCCTCGAAGAAGTATATTCACAAACCCTGCCGAGAGAAATTCCTGCACTTTCGAAGAATCTTGAACCGGTGGTCCAATCGCTGAGCGATGAGGTGGGCGCAACGTCGCCGATTAATCTCTTGAATGCGGACGATTCGATTCGTGCAGAGCAATTGAACTACGAAATCTACAAGACCCGGCTCAGGCCTCAGCTTGGACTTAGCCTATCCGCTTATCAGGACCGGAGAAGCCCAAACAACAACACGGACTATCAACGAACCGACATTACCGACTACAGCGCACTCACGACGGTGAGCTGGAATATTTTCGACGGATACACGACGAAAGCGCTTAAGCAGAGTTCCCTGATTCGGCTGCGCCAGCTAAGAAATTCACGCGATCAAGCCGAGCGGGATTTTAAGGAGAATCTGAAAAGTTATGTCGCGAATCTTCGTTTCAATTGGGAATCCCTTCAGACGACGGAGATAAATTTGGCGAGTTATCGGAATTTAGCAGATGTCTACAAAGCCGATTATGAAGCCGGTCTGGCCCCTAAAAAAACCTGGGACGACGAGAAGATCTTGGCGGACAATGCGCTTCAGGCGGCAAACAGCACTCGCGCCGATTATTATATGCAGATCGTGAACTATCTTTCACTGCGGGGGAAAGATCCGGCGGTGAACCCGGTGGCCGTTAAAAAAACTTTCGATGCAGCAAAAAACTAAAATCATTTTCGCCGCGGCGGTCATTGCTATTGCGCTCATCGGTTGGTTCGGCTACCAGCAGGCTTTGCCCGAGGCTCGGGTGGCGCGGGTGATGCGCGACACCGCGATCCAGGCGGTACCGGCCAACGTGGTCGTGCTGCCGGAGTTCACAATGGAGATTAAAAGCGAGCAAGGGGGGCGAATTCTCAAAAGGCTCGTGAAGAAAGGGCAGGAGATAAAATCCAGCGATCTCTTGTTCGAAATCGATTCTCAGGATTTGCAGCTGGAAATTGAGCATATCGAAGCTGACTACAAAGCTGCCAAGGCTCGCATCGAACTAGGCTCTCCCACGCGCTTCGAAATCGCAACGACGGAGGAAAATCTGAAAAACTCCACTCGTATGTTTGAGACCGGACGGCTGGCGCAAGTGGAGTTTGACCGCGCCAAAAGAAATCTTGAGGTACTCAAGGATCGGATGGCGAATGAGAATATCAACAACCAGCAGACGCTGGATACCTTCGAAAACACGTTGAAACAAAAGCGCCGGGCTTTGGAAAAGATGAAAGTAACGGCGCCGGCCGACGGCACGGTTATCGACCTGAGCGCGGAGCCGGGCGCACTTGTGGGCGGGGGACAAGTTCTCGCGCGCGTGATCTCGCGGTCGCGACTGGTGGAAGCACAGATCAGCGAAGAAAATTTTGCGGGCGTTCGCCCGGGTCTGCTGGTGGCGGTGCAGTTTCTTGGCTACGGTGGCCAACGCTTTACCGGCAAAGTCGAGGGGGTGCTGGCCAGCGCCGATGAAAAAACAAAACGTTACACTGCCTATCTGGCACTCGACATGGCGGCTGAGCTGCTGACGCCCGGCCTGACGGGCGAAGCGAGTATCACGGTGTCGCAGCGCGAAAATGCTTTGCTGGTCGAACGACGCAGTTTGGTCGGAAGCAAATTGTACGTGATCCATTCGGGCCTGGTGCGGTTTACGCCGGTGGATCTTGGTTTTGTGGCCCAGAATTACGTCGAGGTGACGTCGGGTGTGAAAGAGGGCGACGTTTATATTTCCGACGAGCTCTCACTCTTCAAGAACGGCCAGCGCGTACGCACAGTCGAAGAGTCTCAAAACTAAATGCAGACCACGCTGCGCATCGCTCTGCGGTTTCTTCTCGCGAAGCGCGGGGCCATGTTGATGAGTCTCACCGGCATTGCTTTTGGCGTGGGTTTTATCGTGCTCACGCAGGCGATTACGGCCGGTTTTCAAGGATTCTTTGTCCAAACGATCCTTGGTGCCGATGGCGCGCTTCGCGTGGAAGATAAAATTCAACTCTTGAAAGTGAGCGTGGAGGCGGAGACTACCATTAAAAACAAGAAACGTCCGGCTGATGCGGTCTCCGTCGAAAGCGATCGGAGGTATCAGTCCGGAGTGGCTGAACCGCGGTTGCAGATCGAGGCGATCCGGCGCATTTCCGAAGTGAACGGCATATCCGAGGTTGTACGTGGGAATGTGGTGATCCAGTCGGCCACCCGCGAGGACACGGCGCAGATCTTCGGAATCAACCTCGATGACCATCTGGCGGTTTCGGATCTGGGAAAGCAGATAGTGCTTGGTTCGGCCGCCGATTTTCGCGAAGCGCCCGCTGGAATCATGATGGGCACGGCTCTGGCCGACCGGTTGCGCGTCCGATTGGGCGATTCCGTGCTCGTCGGGTATGGTGGCCAGTCGACGCGCTACAAGGTGGCGGCGATTTACGAAACCGGCGTGCGCGACATCGACCGCGTACGCGTCTTCATGCACCTTGGCGAAGCGCGCACGCTTTTGCAGCGTCCGTTTGGCGCCACTTTCCTTCAGATTGGTCTGCGTGATCCGGATCGTGCCCGAGAGCTGGCCTTGTTGATTCAGGATCTGGTCGAACATCGCGTGACTAGCTGGCAGGAACGCGAACAAGTCTGGCTGTCGGTATTTTTCTTTTTCCGTATCCTCGCCGCCATTACGGTTTCGACGATCATCCTTGTTTCGGGCCTCGGTATGTTCAATACGCTCGCCATGATCGTCATGGAGAAAACCAAGGAGATCGCCATCCTGCGGTCGATGGGCTTCACCCGCCGTGACATTGCCATGACCTTTATGTTGCAGGGCATGCTCGTGCTCTGTGCCGGGCTGATCCTGGGCTGGTTGTTTGGCGCTGGTTGCACGTTTGTGACCGAGCATATGCCGATCCGCGTGCGGGGTATTTTCTCGACTGACCATGTGGTGGTGGCGTGGTCGCTGTCGCATTACCTCGGCGCAGGTCTGGCCGCAGCGCTCGTGGTCGTTCTCGCAAGCTGGTTCCCGGCGCGCCGCGCCGCGCGTATGGAGCCGGCGGATATCATCCGGGGGGCCTCGCAATGAGTAACCAATTGCCTGAACCCAAAGCCAATCGCAATCCGGGGCAGGTCGCGGTGCGGTGCGAAAAGCTCACACGTTTTCTCGGCGTGGGCGAAGCACGGGTTCACGTGCTTCGCGAAGTTTCATTTTCAGCAACCCCCGGCACGGTTACCGCGATCGTCGGACCTTCGGGTTGTGGCAAGAGCACGTTGTTGTATCTGCTCGGACTCCTCGATCGGCCCGAGGGGGGCGAGATTTGGATTGGTGGTCACAACCTCGCGCAGGCAGACGATGCGCAACGCACCGCTACCCGCAACGAGCACATCGGCTTCGTCTTCCAGTTTCATTTTCTGCTGCCCGAGTTTACCGCGCTCGAAAATGTGATGTTGCCCATGCAAAAACTCGGGCGCCTTTCACGATCGCAGATGCGGGAGCGCGCGATCAAGCTTCTCGATTCGGTTGGCCTCGGAGCCAAAACTCACCGGCTTGCGACGCAGCTTTCCGGTGGCGAACAGCAGCGAGTGGCGATCGCACGTGCGCTGGCGAACCAGCCGTCAGTTATCCTGGCCGACGAACCGACGGGCAACCTGGACGTGAAAAACTCCGCCATCGTTTTCGATTTACTCACCCGGCTCGCGAAGGAAAACGGCCAGGCCATCGTGCTCGTCACGCACAATCCCGAAATCGCCAATAAATGCGACTCGGTCCGCCCGATGCGCGATGGAGAGTTCTTGCCGGTGCAATAAGCACATGAGCTGGCTGCGCGAACTCAGCGGGGTCGTCGGGGGTTTGCCGGGGCTGCAAAAAAAAATACTGGTTGGACTTTGTTTGGCGGTACTGGGGGCGTTCGTAATTCCGTTTTTCCAGATTGGAACGCTCAGCCTGCTGCGGGGTACCGATAATACGTTTTATTATTTCTGGCTGCGCTCAGCGATGGTCGACGGCGACTGGGATTTCACCAATGATCTGGAAGCCTGCAATACCCTAACCGAGACCTATCGGTCGGAATTGCGCAAACTCCCCCAGACGGAAGTCGGCCGCCTGCCGAATAAATATGGCATCGGCTGGGCGTTGCTCTCTGTCCCCTTTTATCTGGTGGCCGATGGAACCGTGGCGGCGGGGCGCGCGGTGGGGCTGTGGAATCTGGAGCGCGACGGGTACAATGTGGTTTATCAAGTCGTTCTGCAAACCGGGCATTTCTTCCTCGGTCTGGCCGGATTGTTGCTCGCCTGGCGCTGTGTTCGGCATTGGTGTGGCGATGCGACGTCGGCGTTGTGGGGCGTGCTCCTGATCTTGTTGGCCAGCCCCGAGCTTTATTACCTCACGATGAAGCTCAGCCTCAGTCACAACGCCGCTTTCTTTGCCATCGCACTCATGACTTGGGCCTGCCTGGAAGCAGAGCAGAACGCCGACCGCCTCTGGCCGTGGTGGGTGATCGGGACAGGGTGGGGACTCGCGGTGACCCTGCGATTTCAGCTCGGCGTGTACGGCTTGATCCCGGCGTGGGTATGGCTGGCCGAGGTGCGGACGGGAGAAGGTCGTGGCGCCGCGCGCAAGGCGCTGGCCTGGCTGGTGGGCGCGTTGCCCTTGTTGTTGCTCCAATTTTACGCCTGGCGTGTAGTCTACGGGCGTTGGTTCGTTTTTACCTACGGAGCGGAAGGCGAACGCTTCAACTGGGGTCACCCGGAAATTTCCAATGTGCTCTTTTCGCCCTATCACGGCCTGTTTTATTGGCATCCTTTTTTGGTGGCAGGGTTGATCGGCGTGGTCTGGCTTGCTTTCAAAGTGAAGGGAGTTCTTCTCGCCAGTCTCGTGGCATTTGCCGGCACAGTCTACGTCAATGCCGCCTGGTGGTGTTGGTGGTTTGCCGGCAATTCCTTTGGTTCGCGCGCCTTTGAAGCCGCTCTGCTTTTCTTCATGGGCGGCCTCGCGTACCTCTTCGTTCGCAGCACGCCTTTATGGAGGCCGATGCTTTTCGGTGTGGCGATTCTAGCCGTGGTCGGGAATTTCTGCCTTATGGCTCTTTTTTATGGGAGTGTTATCGACCGCAATGCGCCGGTGACGTGGACTGAGATGATCCAGGCGGGAGCTCGCACGCTCCGCGGGAGCACGCTGCCAAATACACCTTGAGCAACATTCTAAGAAGAGACGCAAATGCGGCGGCTTGCATAAGAAGTATTCACGCTGACGATCAAGTCTGGCTTTGATTAGCCGCGGCACATGTCTGGCACGCGTCACAGTAGTTTTTAATAATAGAAACCCGCTATTAGAGATTTTTGGTTTACAACTAATTTGTTGGTGCATTCGTTGCACAACCTAACTTAACTGCTGACGTTTATCCCTGTGAGCCCACTTAACTCGCGTAAGACTTTTCTAACCCAGTTGATTGGTGTGTTTGTAGGCATCGGTCTGGCGCCGAAACTTTTTGCCCGGCGTTCGCCACCCGCCGCCAAGCCGGCCGTATCAGTCGCGCCGTTTGCAGTACGCACTGAGCCTCGCGCCGTTGCCCGCCTTGATGACGCTGGCTAAACTGCACCGCCGCCCAACCGTAGAAACTCCGGCTCATGTCGAAAATTTTCCCGAAATCGGCCAACCGCCTTCCGCTGCAGATTATTGTGCTGCTCGTGATCGTCGCGGGAGCCGTAACTGCTGCCACGACTTACTATGCGACGCCGAAATATACGCGCGTCGGCTATGCGCCCATCCAGCCGGTGCCGTACAGTCATGCACTGCATGTCGACAAGCTTGGGCTCGATTGCCGTTACTGCCACTCGAACGTCGAGAAGTCCGGCGTGGCCAACCTGCCCACCGCGCAGACCTGCATGAATTGCCACAGTCAGGTCAAGACCGACAGCCCGCTGCTCGCCCCAGTTCGTGCCGCCTATCAATCAGGCGAGCCGATTCATTGGGTGCGCGTCCACCAGGTGCCGGACTACGTTTACTTTAACCACTCCGTCCACGTAAACCGCGGCGTCTCGTGCTACAACTGCCACGGACCGATTAACCAGATGGAAACCGTTTACCATGCGAAGTCGCTCAGCATGGGTTTCTGCCTCGACTGCCATCGCAATCCGCAGGCCAACGTCCGTCCGCTCGACCAGATCACCAATCTTAACTGGAAGCCCGACGAGGTGAAAATTGACGGCAAGTCCCACGCCGAGTGGGCCGCCGAATTCGTGAAGAACAACAAGATCACGCCTCCGCAAAGCTGCACCGGCTGCCACCGATGAAACGAAAAGCTCTCCCTTCCGAACTCACCGCAGGCGACTCAACCGGTCGCAAGTACTGGCGCAGCTTGGACGAACTCGCGGAAACGCCGGGGTTCAAAGCGCACGTCGAGCGCGAATTTCCTGAGGGAGCCTCTAGCCTTGAAGGCGTGGACCGCCGGAAGTTTTTCAAATTGATGGCTGCTTCGTTCGCGCTGGGCGGCGTTGGCCTGGCCGCGGGGTGTCGTCGTCCGGAAGCGTACATTCTTCCTTACGGAAAATCGGTCGAGGAAATCATTCCCGGCCTGCCGCTCTATTTTGCCACGGCGATGCCGCTGCGCAAATCCGCCATTCCGCTACTGGCCGAGACCCATCAGGGGCGTCCGACCAAGCTCGAAGGCAATCCCACTTACGCGCCGCACGGCAGCGCGAGTTCGCTCCTCGCTCAAGCTTCCATTCTCGATCTCTATGACCCGGATCGTGCGACCACGCATACGATCGCCGGAACCATTGCCTCAGCGGCGGAAATTCAGGACAAACTCGCTGGCATCGGTAAAACCCTCGCGACCGATGGCGGTGCCGGGCTTGCCTTCCTCGCTGAAGAATCGAGTTCACCGACCCGCGCGGCATTGGTCAAGAAACTCAAAGGGAAATTTCCCAAGGCGCTCTGGACCGAGTACGAGCCCATCGTTGACGAGCCCCCGGTTGCGGCCGCCGCTGCCACGTTTGGTCGCAACGTCAAACCGCTCTACCGTTTTGCCAAAGCGAAGCGTATCCTCTCGCTGGATGCGGACTTCTTCCACGCCGAATCAGGCAGCCTCTATTACGCCCGCGAGTTTGCTAAAGGACGCCGCGTCGTCTCGAAGAACGACGAGATGAACCGTCTTTATGTCGCCGAGAGCCATCTGACGCTTACCGGTAGCATGGCCGATCACCGTCTTCGCCTCGCGAGCAGTCACATGCTGGCCTTGGCCGCGGCGATCGCGGGTGTGGTCGATTCGAACACTAAACCGATCCTCGCGAGCTACGCGCAAGGCGCCGACCTCAATTCGAAATGGGTCGAGGAATGTGCCAAGGACCTGCTCGCCCATCGCGGAGAGTGCGTGATCGTCGCCGGTGCGCATCTGCCGGTCGAAGCTCACGTGATTGTTCATGGGTTGAATTGGGCCCTCGGCAATATCGGCAAGACGGTCGATTACATTGAAATTGAAAAACCTTCGGCCGCATCGATCGGCAATTTGGCTTCGGCGATTAAAGCTGGTTCGGTCAAGACGCTTGTTATTTTGGGTGGCAATCCCGCCTACAACGCTCCGGCTGATCTCGATTGGATAACACTGCAGTCTTCAGTGTCGGAAGTTTTACGCCTCGGTTACTACGTCGACGAAACGTCCTTGGTGAAAACCGAGACAACGACGCAGATCGCGGCCGCTCACTACCTCGAATCTTGGGGCGATGCCCGCACGGCTGACGGCACGGTGGTGCCGGTTCAGCCAATGATTCTGCCGCTCTTCGACGGCCTGACCGAACTCGAAGTACTCGCTCGTATCCTGGGTGAACCGACAACCGATCCGTACACCCTCGTTTATCAGACTGTCACCGCGCTGGCGGGTGGCGATGCCGAGAAAGCTTTCCGCAAGTTCCTCCATGATGGTTTGCTCGAAGGATCTGCTTATCCAATCGCGGCCGTAAAGTTCGATCGCGACTCGGCCCGCGCCGTTTTCCAAGGAGCCCCGAAGTCTGTCACATTTTCCAAGGACTCGCTCGAAGTGCGTTTTGTCGCCGACCACAAAATGGACGACGGTCGCTTTGCCAACAACGGCTGGCTCCAGGAGTGCCCGGATCCGATCACTAAGATTTCTTGGGACAACGCCATTCTTGTCAGCCCGAAGCTCGGGCGCGAACTCGGTATCTATCCCGGCGGCGCAGCGATCCAGGTTGCACGCGTCGAAGAAGCCGAATTCAAGATCGGCCGTGAAGAGGCCTATATCGGCGAGCTGACCGTCAATGGTCGCACGATCCGCGGTCCGCTGCATATCCAGCCCGGCCTCGCGAACTACACTGTGGTGCTTCCCCTTGGTTATGGTCGCACGGTTTCAGGACGCGTCGGCAAAGAGCAAGGATTTAGCGCGTATCCGGTTCGCACGACGACGGCGTCCTCCACGGCCACCGGTGCCACATTGGTGAAGACCGGCGAACGCTATCAACTCGCGAACGTGCAGGAACACTGGTCGATGGAAGGTCGCGACATCGTGCGCGAGGCCAACTTCGACGAGTACAAGGAAAATCCCGCGTTTGTGAAGGGCATCGGCATGGAGTCGCATTCGCCGAAAATTCTTGGCGAGCAGGGTACACCTCGCGCCGGGGAATCCGACGCCGACTACCAGAAGCGTATCCACAGCGGCGCTACTGCCGGTGTGTTGCCTCGCGGCAATTCTCTTTACGAAACTCCGGCGCTGACCGGTGAGCACCAGTGGGGGATGAGTATCGACCTCAATACCTGCACCGGTTGCAATGCCTGCGTCGTCGCCTGTCAGGCCGAGAACAACATTCCGATCGTCGGCAAGGATCAGGTGCTGCGCGGTCGTGAAATGCACTGGATTCGCCTCGATCGCTATTATTCCGATGGCCAGGCCGACGGCGCCGCATTCGGTGGCGAGGGCAATAAGATCTTGCCCGAGGATCCACAAGTTTCCCTGCAACCGGTGGCCTGCCAGCAGTGCGAACTCGCACCATGCGAAACCGTTTGTCCGGTCAACGCCACGGTGCACGACGAGGAAGGGCTCAACGCCATGGCCTATAACCGTTGCATCGGTACTCGTTATTGCGCCAACAACTGCCCGTACAAGGTCAGGCGTTTCAACTTCTTTGACTGGAATAAGCGTCAGCTAGACAGCCTCTATCTCGGACCGCTCGGCCCGAGCGGCATGCCTGAACTCGTCAAGATGGTGAAGAATCCCGACGTCACCGTGCGCATGCGCGGCGTGATGGAAAAATGCACTTACTGCGTGCAGCGTATCCAGCAGGCCAAGATTGCGCAGAAGGTGAAGGCCCGCGCGTCTGACCAGATCAAGATTCCCGACGGCACGGTCAAGAGCGCCTGCCAGCAGGTTTGCCCCGTCGAGGCGATTGTCTTCGGCGACATCTCCGATCCGCAGAGCGCTGTATCCCAGGCGAAACTACGCGAACAGGACTATGCGTTGCTCGGTTACCTCAATATCCGCCCGCGCACCACTTACCTCGGCAAGTTGCGTAACCCTAACTACGCGATGCCTGAGTTCGCCGGTCAACCTGACGGCAAGAAGCTCCCGTTCAGTCGTCAGGAGTACAACAACAAGAATCACCCGGCCGGTCACGGCCACGAGGGAGGCGAACACGCGGCGCCGTCGGAAAAGGAATCGGCTGAAGGCCACACGATGCTCGGGAAATTTATGACCAACGGAGGACTTAGCTAATGGCGGCCGCCGCTCCATCCGCCGGCCATGCCGGTCCGGCCATCTTGAATGAAGTCAAACCGGCCGAGCTTCCGCGCGCCGTTTTGGTTGAAAACAACCGGAGCTTCACGTGGATCACGGACAAGATCTGCGGCATCATCGAAGGCAAAACCCCGACCTGGTGGTGGGTTTGCTTTATCGTCGCATGCTTTGTCGCGTCATTCACCGTCGCCGGCCTCACTTACCTCGTCGCCACCGGTGTGGGTGTCTGGGGCCATGCGAATCCGGTCAACTGGGCGTGGGACATCGTCAACTTCGTCTTTTGGATCGGTATTGGCCACGCGGGAACCTTGATCTCTGCGATCCTGTGTCTACTGCGCCAAAAATGGCGCACATCGATCAACCGCGCTGCTGAGGCCATGACGATCTTCGCCGTGGTTTGCGCTGGTATTTTTCCGGTCTTCCATGTCGGTCGCGTCTGGTTCGCCTGGTATCTTTTCCCGATTCCGAATTCGAATTACATCTGGCAAAATTTCCGTTCGCCTCTGGAGTGGGATGTGTTCGCCGTTTCCACCTACGGCACGGTTTCGGTGTTGTTCTGGTACGTCGGCCTGATTCCTGATCTGGCGACGCTGCGCGACCGTTTCCTCGCCAGCGGCAACAAGCTCCGCTCCTGGATTTACGGTCTGTTTGCGATGGGCTGGCGTGGTTCGAACCGCCACTGGAGCAACTATGAAATGGCCTACCTGATTCTGGCGGGCATCTCTACGCCGCTGGTTCTTTCGGTGCATACGATCGTGTCGTTCGACTTTGCCGTTTCGCTGATCCCGGGCTGGCATACGACGATTTTCCCGCCGTACTTCGTTGCCGGCGCGATCTTCTCCGGTTTTGGCATGGTGCTGACGCTCATGCTGCCGTTGCGCGGCATCTACAAGCTCGAGGACTTGATCACGCAGTATCACATCGACTGCATGTGTAAGATCACTTTGGCGACAGGCACGATGGTCGGCTACGCCTACGCAATGGAGTTCTTCATCGCGTGGTATAGTGCGAATCCGTATGAAGGATTTGCGTTCATCAACCGCGCTTTTGGTCCATACGCTTGGGCATACTGGATCATGATTACATGTAATGTGATCACACCTCAGTTTTTCTGGTTTAAGAAGGTTCGGCAAAACACCGCACTCGTCTGGGTGCTCTCGATCTTCGTCAACGTCGGCATGTGGTTCGAGCGTTTCGTCATTATCGCGACGTCGCTCGCCCGCGATTTTCTGCCGTCGAGCTGGGGCTATTACTCACCGTCGATCGTGGAAATCTTCACCTTCTTCGGCACGTTCGGCGTGTTCTCCGTGCTGTTCCTCCTCTTCATCCGTTTCCTGCCCATCATGCCGATGGCCGAACTCAAAGCCGTCACGCCCCAGGCTGACGTTCACAGCGGACACGATCACCATTCCTCCTAAACGAACATGGCTGCTCAACCTCATGGCTTGATTGCCACCTTCGACACCGTGCCCGACGTCTACCATGCGGCGGAGAAAGTGCGCGACGCGGGTTACAAATTCTGGGACTGCATTACCCCCCTCCCGATTCACGGCCTCGACAAAGCGATGGGCGTGAAACGCTCCAGCGTGCCGAAGTTCTCGCTCGCCGGCGGCATCATCGGTTTTGCCACTGGCATGAGCATGATCTGGTTCATGAATGCGTTCGATTATCCGCTGGTCGTCGGCGGCAAGCCGTATTTCAGCCCGATGTTCGCGTTTCCCGTTTCCTACGAGCTCACGATTCTGATCTGCGCCTTCGCCACAATTGGCGGCATGTTTTTTCTCAACCGCCTGCCCATGCACTATCATCCGGTGCTCAAGCACGACAACATCCATCGTGCAATGGACGACCGCTTCTTCATCGTGATCGAAGCACGCGACCCAAAGTTTGACGGCGCCCGTACGCGCGCCCTGCTCGAAAAAGCGGGCGGCAAAGACATCAAGGAGTTGGAGGCATAACCATGCGCTACGTCTATTTCTCCTTCGCTTTTTTCTGCGTGCTGACCTTTTCGCTGCTCGGCGTCCGTGGAACGCACTTCACAAAGCCGCCGCTGATGGTTTTCCCGGATACCTTTTTCCCGGAGATGAATCACCAGGCCAAGTACAAGCCGCAGGCGGCCAGTACTTTTTTCGCCGACGGCCGGTCCGATCGTCCGTTGCCAGCGGGCGTGGTTTCGCGCAATCCGCTGCGTGAAGACAGTCATCTTTATCGCGGCAAAACCGCAGACGGCCAGTGGGCGAGGGGATTCCCCGCCGCGGTGACCGTCGATGCGCGGTTGATGGCGCGTGGCCGCGAGCGTTTCACGATCTACTGCCAGCCTTGCCACGGCGCGCTTGGCGATGGCAAAGGTATCGTCACGCAATACAACTGGGGCGCTCCGGCGAACTTCCACAGCGACGTATTCCGTGCCATGGCCGACGGCCAGATTTTCGATACAATTACGAATGGTGCCAAAACGATGTTTCCCTACGGCGATAAACTTGTGCCCGAAGACCGTTGGGCGGTGATCGCTTACATTCGTGCCCTGCAACGGGCGCAGAACAGCCACGTCGAAGACGTCGAAGTCAGCCATAAATCCGAGCTCGGCATCAAATGAGTACCCAAGCTGCATCCACTTCCTCGTCCCTTCCCACCGAATCAACCGGCACGGGCAAGGCGCTCGGTATCGGTATCGCCGGCATCGCGGTCACTGCGGGCGGCCTACTCCTTCCGGGCAACACTCACGCGGTCGCACTTTCCTGGCTTGTCGGCGTGTCGTTCTGGACGGCAGTCACCATCGGCATGCTGCTGCTGACGATGATCCATCACATTTTTGATGCTTCGTGGTCGGTGGTCATTCGCCGCCAATGGGAGCATGCGCTGTCGGCATTTCCGTGGCTGCTGGTTTTGTTTCTTCCGCTGATAGCGGTGTCGTGGTTTGGCCCGTCCGACACGATTTGGCCCTGGATGAATCCCGCGCACGAATTGCACGGACATGGCACCGTTGGAACTGACATTTTGTACGCCAAGAAATCGGGCTTTTTGAATATCAGAATGTTCACCGGAGCCACGCTCGTATTCTTCGCAATTTGGATCTGGGTTTCCTCCCGCTTGCGCAAAGCGTCGTTCGGTCAAGACGCGGATGGCGACATCAGGTGGACGCACAAAAACCGCGTGACTGCCGCTTTTGGTATTCCGCTGACCGCGCTTTCGCTCACGTTCGCGGCTATTTTCTGGATCAAGAGTTTGGAATACCACTGGTTTTCCACCATGTACGGTGTGTGGTTTTTCGCGAACTGCATTCGGGGTGCGCTGTGCCTGAGCGTGCTCATCATGCTGTGGCTCTATAACCGCGGAGACTACAAGGGTATCCTCAATACGAATCACCTGCACTCGATCGGCCAGCTCATGTTGGCGTTCACGGTGTTCTGGGCCTACGTGACATTCTCCCAGTATTTCCTGATCTGGAACGCCAACGTTCCAGAGGAGACTTTCTGGTACAATATTCGCGAGATGAACGCGGATGGCACCCCGAATCAGTGGAAATATGTCGGTATCGTGATCATTCTTTTCGGTCACTTCCTGGTGCCGTTCCTCTATTTGCTTTCCTACAAAAACAAGATCGTCCGTTCCAAAATTCGTTTCATCGCGATCTGGATTCCCTGCGCCATCTTCTTCGATCTCTGCTATAACATCCTTCCAGCGCTAAAGAATGAGCACGGTGATCCGCAGCCGCTGTTCTCGCTGCATTCGCTCAATTTCCTCTGGACGGTCACCGCAGTCATCGGTGTGGGCGGTATTTGGGTTTACGCCTATCTCAAGAGCCTGCCGACCACCAAACTGATTCCGATCCACGATCCGCGCATCAACGAATGCCTTCAGCACCATGAGTAACGCTGCTCCCAAGACCGGATTTTTTACCACGGCCGCAGCCGTCATCGGCGGTTTTGCGATTTTCATTTTGATCCTCGTCGTAGCCTACCTGCCGAACAAGCCGGCGCCGCTGCCCGAAGGAACGAAGACGCCCGAGGAACGCGCGACGATTTTACGCGAACTGCGAGCGAAAGAGACAGCTTCCGCAACAACCTACGGCTGGGTCGACCAGACAAAGGGCGTCGTGCGCATCCCGATTGAGCGTGCCATGCAACTCACGGTCGAAGATCTCAAAACCAAAAAGTAATCGCGATGGAATGGGTCTTCTATGGAATCGCTTTTTTTGTCTCGGTTCTGGTGACCGGTTCGGCCGTGTACGCGCTCTACTGGTCATCGAAAAAAGGCCAGCTGCGCGATCTTGAAAAAGGCGCACTTTCCATCTTCGATGAGAAGGAACCCGTTGGTCAGCCGACGGATTCCTTTCCCGGCAAACGCCCGCCCCAGCCTGCCCACTGAATTTTCCACTCTTTTCATCGATGCCTTCAGCCCCCAGTCTCGCCGCTTCTTTTGATCCCGCCTCTTCACCCGATATAGTGAAGCGCGCGGAGCTGAGCGAAATCGACGCTTCGACGAAACTGCCGGTGATGTTTTTCCTATGCTCGGCGGTTCTCTGGCTGCTGGTCGGGACCGCATTTGCGCTCATCTCTTCTTTCAAGCTCCACACGCCGAATTTTCTGGGCGATATCGAGTGGCTCACTTTTGGTCGTGCTCGCACGGCGCATCTCAATTTGGTGATTTATGGCTGGAGCGTGAACGCCGCGTTTGCCGTCGCCTTCTGGTTGATGGCCCGCCTCTCCCGCAGCGTACTCCGACACTCCGGTCTGCTCATGATTGCGGGGGCGTTTTGGAATATTGGCGTCACCCTCGGCGTGATCGGCATTCTGGCGGGTGATTCGACCTCGATCGAGTGGCTGGAAATTCCTCCCTACGCCACGCCATTACTCTTTGTCGCTTACGCTCTGATCGGTGCCTGGGCGCTGATCACGTTTCGCTTCGGCAAATCGGAACACATCTACGTTTCGCAATGGTATTTGCTGGCCGCGTTATTCTGGTTTCCCTGGTTATACTCAATTGCGCAGATCATGCTCATCATGCAACCGGCGCGGGGCACGGTGCAGGCGCTGGTCAACTGGTGGTTCGCGCACAACGTCCTCGGCCTTTGGTTTACGCCGATTGGACTCGCCGCTGTCTATTATTTCCTGCCGAAGGTCCTCGGTAAGCCGATTCATAGCTACTACCTTTCGATTCTCGGTTTTTGGTCGCTGGCACTTTTTTATAACTGGGCCGGCGTGCATCACCTGATCGGTGGCCCGGTACCAGCCTGGGTTATTTCTGCGGGTATCGCAGCCAGCTTTATGATGGCGATTCCAGTTATCGTGACAGGTATTAACCATCACATGACTATGGTCGGCAGCTTCAGCGCGTTGAAATACAGCCCGACGCTTCGCTTCATTGTTTTCGGTGCCGTCAGTTATACGATCACGAGTTTGATCGGGTCGTTGATGGCTGACCGGCAGGTGAGTGAGGTTGTACACTTCACTCACTTCACCGTCGCCCACGCTCACCAGGGTATGTACGCGTTCTTCACGATGGTGATGTTCGGTTCGATCTACTACATCCTGCCGCGAGTTCTCCTAAAAGAATGGCCGTCGGCCATGCTTATCAGTGTGCATTTCTGGGCGGTCGCAGTTGGCATCACGGTATATGTCGTCGGTCTTTCGATCGGTGGCATCAAGCAGGGGATGGAGATGAACAACGCCGACATTCCCTTCCTCAAAGTCGTCGCCGATACCATTCCCTATCTGCTTTCACGCAGCTTATCGGGCATCCTGATCACGATCGGACATTTGGCTTTCGCGGTTAACTTCGCATGGATGCTCCTGCGTCCGCGTGCCGCGCAAAAGACTGAGCCTACGCTCTTCCACACTCCGCCAGAGATGGAGATCATCCGATGAATCGTGCGCCACTCATCTTCCTCGGCATCTTCTTCACGTTAGCCTTCTCGTGGACGGGGATCATTCTCTCCAACCAGATTAGCTACGGCAAGCTGCAGCCGATCACGGACGAGACAGAAAATAAGTCCTATCCCGAGTCGTTGCCGGGCCTCGCTGCCCAGGGTAAGCTCGTGTATCAGGATCTTGGATGCCTCTATTGCCACAGCCAGCAGGTGCGCCGGCCCGGTTTTGGCGCGGATGACAAACGTGGTTGGGGCGACCGGCAGAGCGTGGCCCGCGACTACATTCGCGAAGGCCGAGTGCTCCTCGGCACGATGCGCACAGGCCCTGATCTCCGCAATATCGGGGCCCGCCAGACCTCGCGCGACTGGCACATGCTGCATTTGTACGATCCGCAGATTACCTCGAAGGGCTCGATCATGGCGCCTTTCGCTTTTCTTTTTGAAAAGCACAAAATCGTTGGCCAGCCATCGCCCAAGGCGATCAAGCTGCCTGCGCCGTACACCGCTGAGCCTGGCTACGAAGTGGTGCCGACGCCGCGGGCCGAGGCACTCGTCACGTATCTGCAAAGTCTGAAAGACACTTACGCCTATCCCGAGACCAAGAACGTGTACGTCGAGCCCGCCCAAGGGCAACCGGAGAGCCATAAATGAGCGCGGTCGACCCTCAGGACTATAATCCCAAAATCGAACAGGCGGGTGCCTCGGACGAGAGCATCCAACAGGTTCACTCCATTCTTTTGCGCGAGAAACCGGAGCCAAAAGAAAGCGACTCGCCGATGCCGCTATTCCTGCTCGGCTTCATCTCCGCGATGGTCCTGATGGTGGCGATTTACTTTGTACACAACAGCGGTGGTTTCAGTGCTATGGTGTATGACGAACGGTTCGACCCGAAGAATGCCCCGGCCGCCACAGCCGAGGTGAAAGGCGACCCTGTTGCCCAAGGCAAAAAACTTTTCACCACGGTTTGTGCGACCTGTCATCAGGCCACCGGAGCCGGCGTGCCCGGCGTCTATCCGCCCCTCGCGAAATCCGAATGGGCCAACGGCAGCGAAGAGCGCATCATTCGCATTCTTCTCCATGGGCTGCAGGGCCCGATCAAAGTCGAAGACAAGGATTTCAACAGTGCGATGCCCGCGATCGGCCCGGGTGGCTACAATTGGACCGACGAAAAAATTGCCAACGTGCTGACCTATGTGCGTCAGGAATGGGGCAATAGTGCTCCGCCGGTTGCGACAGCGACGGTGACTGAAATCCGGACCAAAGGTGCGGCGGGACGTACGACCGCTTGGACCGCGGCCGAGCTCGAAGCGATTAAGTGAGTTGTTGCCCCTTGGGGACTGCGGCCAAAATTCAGTCGGCGCGAACGTTTATCTGGGGCACAATAGGCTATTGTCCTACGTGAAATTCGGATAGCGGCCCTTGTGGTTCGCATCCCTCCGGTGGTATATTTACAGCCCGGGAATCGTCGCTCCGTGAGGCTCACGAAAAAACTTAGTAGTCTTGTCTTCTGTCTGGCTTTGAAAGCCAGCCTATTGGCTCAGCTTGGCTCCCTACCGCCCTCATCGGCGACCGATGGCGTGATTCCGCACAGTATCGGCGTAAACGTTGGGGCAAACCATTGGGGCAGTCTTCAGGGGCTCGCGACATATCGAATGGCAGGGGATGGCGATGTGCCACTGGTTGGTTTGGGCACGGCATTTAGTTCGGTTATGCCGGCCGCACTTTTGGCGGAACGATCCCGGGTGGATACGCACGGAGGCGATATTCGCACAATCTTCCTCGGTGAGTCGGCTGGCTGGCTAAATGATTTTGGCTACTCCTATGATGGTAAACCCGCGAGCGCTGCGTCCTATTCTGTCTTCACCGATATCCAGGCCTGCGCAAACACACCTTACGCGGTCAATATGCACTTTGGAGACTTTGTTGATGTTGGCCTGGCCGCAGGAGCCGCCGACACTTTTGACTTTTGGCTGAATGCGGTTGGCGGTAGCGGCTTGGTTGATCCGTCGACGTCGACGGTGCACGGCGGCGTCTATTCAGTCTTCAATCCGACGGGCAGTTCGCCCAGCATCGCACCGGGGAATATTGTCTATCGGCGGGAGCCCTTGATGGTAAGCACCTGGGAACCAGCCACCATGAGCTATCGCGACGTCGCCACTTACGTCGTTGGTTTTGAGGATTCCCGTCCGGACAACCGAATCGATGGGGACTATAGCGACCTTGTCATCGGCTTTCAGTTTTTTGTCCCAACAGGCATGCCTCTGGATTCGCGTGTTTCCGCCGAACTTGCGCCTGTCCCTGAGCCGGCTTACTACGCGTGGGCTGCCGCAGTCGGATTGCTGGGGCTGACTGTCCAGCGCAGCTTGACCGCTGTTCGTCGGCGGCGCAGGCCGTGACTTCGATCGATAGGCGTTAGTCGCCGAGTTTTTTCCCGGGCACCATGTAACCTTGCACGTAGTCGCGGACGGCCTCGGGCAGGGAAGTGAGCGGTTTGGTGTAGCCGGTGCCGCGGAGTTTGGAGATGTCTGCTTTGGTGTAGTACTGGTATTTTCCGCGCAGGATCTCGGGCATTTCGATGAACTCGATCTGCGGCTCGCGCCCAAGAGCGGCAAAGATCGCCCTGGAAAGCGTGACCCAAGTATTGGCTTCGCCCGAGCCGAGATTGTAAAGGCCTCCCGCAGTTGTCGCCGTTTCTGCGAAGTGGATTGTCATTTCGACGGCGTCTTTCACGTAGAGGAAATCACGCATCTGCTCACCGTCCTTGAATTCAGGCTTGTAGCTCTTGAAGAGCCGAACTTTGTCGGTTTCTAAAATTTGTTGGTAGGCCTTGTTCACGAGGCTGCGCATGTCGGCCTTGTGGTCTTCGTTGGGGCCGTAGACGTTAAAATACTTCACGCCGACGATGGAGTTGAGGATGCCTTCGCCTTGGGCGTACAGATCGAACAGGTGCTTCGAATAGCCGTACATGTTGAGCGGACGCAGCGCGGCGAGGTCGGAGCTTTTGTCGTCCATTCCTTGTGCGCCATCACCGTAGGTCGCGGCTGACGAGGCATAGATGAAGCGTGCCTGCTGGGCGAGCGACCAGGCGGCGAGCTCTTTGGTGTAGGCAAAATTGTTGTCGATCAGGTACGAGGCGTTTTTCTCGGTCGTAGCCGAACAAGCCCCCAGATGGAAGACTGCTGAAAAATGCCCGAAGGCTCCGGCTTGAGACTTCAGGCGTTCGCGGAAGGCACCAGCCTCGATGTAGTCCGCGTATTTCAGCGGAACGAGGTTCTTCCATTTCTCGTCCTGGCCGAGGATGTCGCAGATAACGATGTTGGTTAGTCCCCGGCGGTTGAGGGCCCAGACGAGGGCGCTGCCAATAAAGCCGGCGCCGCCGGTGACGAGAATGCGTCCGTGGAGATTACTCATGAGTGTGCTCTACGGGTGGCGGAGTTCACCGGGCAATTCAAGCACGGGCGCGAGATGACGGTAATCGTGCCTGCAGATCAGCGATGAATTCGCCTCGGTTTTTGGGGGAGACCAAGCAGATGCCCCCTTCATGGATGATCTTTACGCGGTTGACGGAAAGAGCGGGCGCGTTCCAAAGACTGCAGGAAAGCTCCAGTCGCTGGATTTTATTGTAAGGGACAACCAATTTATAGGCTCCACACCGGATAGAGAGCTCGGTCTCGGTGAGCGTATAGCAACAGGGAAAGGCAAACGTCGCGATGAGCGCGCTGGTGCCGGCACCCGTCAGGATGAGAAATGCGCCGGCAAAGCGTCCGAGGGATTCGTGCCAGTGGAAAAAATACAGGCCGAAGGCGATGCTCACACCGGTCAGGATGACGGCCAGAGGCACTCCAATCATGATCGCCAAAATCCAGAGATCCACTGCGGACTTGTAGGTTTTGGCCATGGACGGCGTATTATGGACGAACAACGTCAGCTGTCCTTGGAGAGCTCTTCCGACCGGCGCGTGGCGGCGAGTACGGTTTCAGCGATAACGGCGCGGAAGTCGTGCGCTTCCATGCGCTTCAAGCCGGCGTAAGTGGTGCCGTTTGGTGACGTGACTTGGTTGCGGAGCTCCTCGGCTTCCTCGGGGCTTTGTACGAGCAGTTTGGCGGATCCGAGAATAGTTTCGTACGCGAGCAGTTTGGCCGTGTCACGGTCGAGGCCGACCGCGATGCCGGCTTCGCGGAGTGCCGCGGCAAATTCAAAAACGTAGGCCGGGCCGCTGCCACTCAGGCCAGTGACGGCATCGAGCTGGTCTTCGCGCAGCGCGACCATCTTGCCCAACGAGCCGAGGATGAGGTCAACGATTTGGCGATCAGCGGTGGTAATGGTTTGTAGCGAGCTCCAGCCGACGACACCGGCGCCGATCTGGCCGGGAGTGTTGGGCATGGCGCGAACGAGATTGCGTGCCTTCGGAAATTTCTGGGCGAGCGAAGCGAGGCGTTTGCCGGCGAGGATGGAAAGGACGAGTTTGCCCGCGGTTAAGTCGGCCAGGCGCGGATCGAGTGAGGCGAGTTGTTGCGGTTTACAGGCGAGCACGACGGCGTCAGCTTCAGCGAGGAGTTTTGCGAGATCGTCCAGTGCGGTGATGCCGGTGCGAGCGGCGAGCTGACGGGCGGTGTCATCGGGGCCGCTGGTGCAGGCGAGATCGTCCGGGCGAACGCCCTTGCCGAGGATACCACCCACCATTGCCGAGGCCATGCGCCCGGCACCGAGAAATGCAATTTTACTCATTCGGAGAAGGATAAGATTTTTTCGAAATGGGATGCACCAAGATCGCGACGCTGCCACCGCCTCCCCGGTCGGTCATCGAAACGTCGCCGCCCATGTTGCGCAGGGCGTGGCGCGCAACGGTGAGGCCCATGCCTACACCCACGGTTTGTTTGGTGCTGATGAAAGGTTCGAACATGTGGTCGCGGATTTCGGAATCGATGCCGTTGCCTCGATCTTCAACGCGGAACTCGACAGCCTCGGCACCGCCGGGCAGTTCAACGAGACTGGTGTGCAAGGTGATCGAACGCTGGTCCGCGGGTTTTTTCCCGTAGCTTTCCCATGCGTTTATGAGAACCTTTGACAGAACATCCTCAAACACTTCCACGTGAGTCTCTATCATCAGGTCGCCGAGGGGATTATCAATGGTAACCGTTTGGATGACCTTATGGTCCGATTGATAGCGCGAAACGCCGTCCTGAATCAGTTTGCCCAGAGGGTACTTGGTGACTGGCAGGCGCGATTTCACCACGAGCGAGCCGAGCTGCTTGATGATGTTGGCGATGCGCTGAACGGCGTTTTCAACGCTCTCGGCGTTCTTTTTTACCGATTCGGGTTTGTTGTAGTTCGACTTGATCAGGTCGAGGTAGCCCAGGACGACGCCGAGAAGATTGTTGAGATTGTGCGCGATGCCCTGGGTCACGGCACCGATGGTGGCGGCGCGGCGGGCCTCCTGCAGGCGTCGCTGGAGATCGAACATCTCGCGATTGATCGCGACGAAGCGAAGCTGCGTCTGTACTCGGGCGAGGGTTTCGTCGAGATCGATGGGCTTGGTGATGTAGTCGACAGCGCCGACGGCGAGTCCTTCGAGTTTGCTCTCTTTCGAGCTGCGCGCGGTGATAAAAATAACGGGAATCGAACGGGTTTCCTCGAGCTCCTGCAGGCGCTGGCAGACCTCCATGCCGTCCATGTCCGGCATCATGACGTCGAGCAGAATCAGGTCGGGTTTGTCCTTGATAACGATTTCAAGCGCTTCGGTGCCCGTATAGGCCGCGATCACCTGGATGCCCTCACGTTCCAGCTTTCGCTTGAGCAGCTGGACATTTACAGGCTGGTCGTCGACGACCAAAATTTTCGGAGAAGACATAAAACAAGATGGGCGAAAGTCGTTCCTGTCGCAAGCAATGGTGCGTAGACGAAGGTGAAACTCTAGCCTGGCAGAGCGAGGCGGTAGGCCTTCACGGTATTTTTCATCAGCATGGCGACCGTCATCGGCCCGACGCCGCCCGGCACCGGCGTGATCTGGCTGCAAAGCGGCGAGACGGAGGGGAAATGCACGTCGCCGACCAGCCGGTATCCAGATTTTTTAGACGCGTCGGGAATGCGGTTGATTCCGACGTCAATGACGATGGCCCCTGGCTTGATCATGTCAGCGGTGACAAACTCCGGGCGGCCGATCGCGGCAATGAGTACATCGGCTAAGCGGACGATCGCCGGCAGGTCGCGAGTTTGGGAATGGCAAAT
>Ga0302322_100000710_pt1 | contig 25810 bp, 56 predicted proteins | sample Fen_T0_2_FD_203757 | JGI IMG/M metagenome (GOLD analysis project Ga0302322, IMG submission 203757) | Peat permafrost microbial communities from Stordalen Mire near Abisko, Sweden - Fen_T0_2 | ecosystem: Environmental > Terrestrial > Soil > Wetlands > Permafrost | place: Sweden: Abisko...
TGATGACGGGGTTCTTGAGGGCGTAGAGGCGGCTGGTGTAGATGATCTTGTCCAGGGCCTCGCGGTTGAACTGGAAGCCGTCGCTCATGCCGGCACCGATGCGTGTCCACTCGGTGTCCTCGATGGCGAGCTCTAGCTCGGCGATGCGCTCGAGGAAGAGCTCCTCGTTGTCGGACATCGCGGCGACCTCGAGGATGAGTTTCTCCACGAGCTCATTGCCGACTTCCGGCACCGGCTCGTCCGACTCACCCAGGATGGCTGACAGTAGTCCCACGGCGAGCAGTGTCGCACGTTGTCAAGGGGGGGCTGGCGCAGGCCCTCGGTTCACATCATCCAAGCCGGCACGCCAAGGGAGAAGAACAGCCAGCGAAGACCGATGCCAAGGGCCAACGCCGCTGCGAACACGATGATCCACATCCACCACCTGACTACCACCACTACCTCCTATATGGTGCTGTACAGGCCTATACAGGACTATATGGTGATTGTACTAACGCTCCACGCTCGGAGTGTGTTGCTCTAGCTTGTTCCGGTGGTTGTTCCAGTGGCATGGATCACAGAGGGTGGCGACATTGTCGTCGTCGTGGCTTCCGAAGTCTAGGAGCGAGACGATGTGATGGACCTGGAGGAGAGCCTCAGCTCCGCAGTGGACGCATGCTCCCCCATCCCGCCCCATAATCCTCTGCCGCTGTCGGTAGCCAAAGGCGTTGCGGTAGCGGCTGATCGCGTACTGGGCGCGGTTCCTCGTCTTGAAGATGCCGGCGCTGGGAACGTAGAACTGGCCACAGCGACATGGGTAGATCTTGAACTTGAGGTCTGCGAGCGGCTGCCCGACAAAGCAGCCGATGCGGCGTGATTTGCGGCACCCAGGCAGATGACACTGCTCGCGTTCTGGTATTTCTCGTGTTTTCATGTCACTCCCAGGCTCAGATTCGTTTGTACAAACACTATACAAACGCCCCAGCCCAGTCCAGCCCAGCCCAGCCCAGTCCAGTCCTTAGTATCTTCGATACCTATTGTCCGGCTCCGCCGGCTTGATAGAGAGGTCATCAGAGGGTCAGGAATCAGATCGGTGAGATCTCCTCATCGTCCTCCATCACTACAATCGGCTCTCGGTTCCACGCCGGGTGCAACGCCGCCCAGGCCCCAAGCGCGAGCGAGATGACGCAGTCGTCGTAGTCGCCCTCGGGTGCGCTGTACTTCATCGCGCCCGCTTCGCTGACGCTGTATTGGTAGGCGTTGAGCTCCTGCAGCAGCACCGGGATCTCGGGGTAGGTGATGCTGTTCGTCTGGAGCGAGATCTGCAGGTTCTGGATGAGTTGCTGCTTGCTGCGGTTGGTGAAGATGTACGGCGCGCAGGGCACGCCCTTCGACTGCAGCATGTCGTAGATCGGGTCACCAACGCCGGTCGAGTCGAGCAGGATGTAGGCGCCGTACTGGCGCGCGATCTGCGACACCTTCTCGATCTGGATGTCGTAGCGGAGCATGTTGAACCGCTCCCAGTGGACGACGTGCGGGCGGATGAGCTCCGAGCCGCCCTCGGCGACGCCGTACTTGTCGCAGTCGAAGACCGTGACCACCGACCAGTCCTGGCTCTTGGCGATGTCCCAGCCGATGACGTAGCGGTGCAGCGGGTCGTAGGGCTCGAACTCGCCGTGGATGCAGCCCTCGACGTTGTGGAACACGCCGGCGGCCTCATCGAGGAACGCCCCCAAATATTCCTGGGCGAACACGTCCTCGGGGAGCGTGGAGCGTACCTCCTCGATCTCGGCCGCGGTGATGAACGGTGAGTCGGAGGTGGGGAAGCTGAAGCTCTCGTAGCTCGGCCAGGCCTCATCCTCGCCGCGCTTGTACATCACGTAGAACCAGTTCTTGCCTCGCGGCGTGCTGATGAGCACCGCGGAGCCGTTGGTGTCCGTGAGCATCGGGCGGAGCACCTTCTCCCAGGCTGCCTTGGGCATCATCGCGGCCTCGTCCAGGACCATGAACTCGACGCCCTCACCGCGGAGGTTGTCGTAGCGTTCAGTGGACTGGAAACAGGTGACCGAGCCGTTCTTCCAGGTGATCGACATCTGCCCGACCGCGGAGCGGTGCGAGGCGATGGCGTCCTTGAAGAAGATGAGGAAGACGTTCATCGCTTTCAGCGCCTGGTTATACGTCGGGGCGCACCACCATGAGACGTGTTCCGTGGCGTTGCCTGGGTGCTCCCAGGCGAACTTTGCCGTCTCGTTGATACAGGCATAAGTTTTCCCAAATCTGCGCCCGCAGCAAGCGATCCTGAAGCGTGCCTTCGAGTTGTGCAGCTTCAGCTGACCGGCGTGGGGCTCGTAGAGCTCGATGCGCCGCCTACGGTCCTCGATGTCCGGCGTGCGCGCGCCACCCTTCGGCCGGCCAGTCGCGACGGTCAAGTCAGGCCTTCGGCATTCGGCGCCAGGCGCCCATGCTGAACTTCATCAGCACGTTCATGGTCAGCAGGACTTCCTCGATGTCCTCCTGCGCCGGCCGCAGCCGGCCGGTGGTCTGGTCGTAGCGGAGCTCGCCGCCCATCGCCTGCTGGACCTCCGCCATCGATCGTCCGTAGGACGAGAACGCGGTCAGCGCGCTGTTCAAGAGCTCTTGCTCCAAGGTCTTGCCGAAGCGCGGGCCGCCGACGCTGACGTGGATCGTCTTCGGTATCTCAGCCATGCTGCATCCTCCGAAGGGCTGTCTCGGCGTCCGTAGTGGAGATGCCGACGCCGTCCTTGGTGAGTCGAGCGAGTGAGGCGGCCATGTCGGCGAAGCTCGCCTCGAGGACGCTCGTGTCCACCGTCATCTTCACGGTGATGAACCCGCCTAGTGCCGGCACATGCTTGTGGCGCGGCCAGCGGTAGCCCTGGCAGCGCGAGCACCAGCGCAGCGGGTCGCCGGACCAGCCGCCGTAGGCGAGGTCAGCCATCTCCGCCCCTGACGTGCTCGCCGATGTTGGTGGTGTGCGTGAAGGGGATGTAGCGGTAGGTCGCCGGCGGCTCGCCGGCCATCGTGTCGTCGTAGTCGAGCTCGACGGTGATCGGCTCACCGATGTTGAACTGCTCGAGGTCGAAGGGCTCTCCGGTGACGTACTCCGAGAGATCGACCCAGTCGGTGAAGAGCTCCTCGCGGTCCACCGGCTTGCGGTGCAGCCACCACATCAGCGCGACCGCGAACCCGGTGCTGAAGACGTACACCGCGGCGACGCCGGCGAAGAAGCCGGCCCAGAAGCTCACGACGCCTCCTCGAGCTCGGGCCTCACGACGGCAGGGAGGTCCGCCGGGTGCGGGACCAGCGCGTACCGCTTCATCACTTGCTCGACATCGTCTCCCTGCTTGCGTTGCACGAAGTAGCCGACCTCGACCTCCGCTATGCTGCCGGCCTCGAGCTCCAGGCGGATGCTCCTGACCCGCAGCGGGTCCAGGTCGAGCGCCTTGCAGATCTTCGTGCCGAGCTCCTGTCCCGTGACGAACGTCATCGCTCCTCCTCCGCCGAGCCCTCGATGAGCTCGTCATCGTCGCCGGGTCCGACTTCGTCGGCGTGCCGGCCGCCCCAGACCGCCTCGTAGGTGACCTGGACGTCGTTGTGGACCTCGAGCTCCTTCACCGCGTCGCGTTGGCCCAGAACCTGCTTGCCCAGCCAGATCTGGGCCACGACGTTGTCCTTCTCCACGGCGGTGCGGTACTGGGCGGCGTGCAGGTTGAGCGCCGCGACTGCCTTGCCGGCGTCCCAAGCGGCCCGTAGGGCCGGCTCCGCCGCGAGGCGCTTCGATACCGCCGGCTGGTTCACGCCGAACAGGGCCCCGATGACCTCCTGGGAGACGAACCGCTTGGCGCACTCGTAGACGAACTCAGGCGTCAGATCCTTGAGCCGCGGAGGCCGCCGGGCGGTCAGTACCCTCTGGAAGGCTGGAAGCTCTTCTACGGGCTCCTGTGCCTCTTCTTCGGCCATTCCCTCACCTCGCTCCCTAGCTTCGTGGCCGGAATATCTTAGGGCGACTCTACACCGCCGCTGTCGCAGGGCGGGAAGAAGTGCCCCGTCTCCACGTAGCCGATGTAGCGGAATCCACACACCCTGGCCGCCCCGCGGATGTCGAACCCCTGCTTCCTCAAGACCCGTATCGTGCTGTGGACGTAGCGCCGGTAGCAGTGCTCGAGCCCGAGCGCCTTCAGCGGCTCCACCGTCTCGTTCGGATGCTCCGACAAGCACGCCAGCAGCGCGTCACGGAAGAAGGGATCCTGCCGCGGGTCGTAGTCAAAGCGGATCTCGGGGAGCGCATCCTCGAGCGGCGCCGGGTCGTAGGCCCTGACGATGCTGAGCTCGCACGGTGAGCAGAGCTCGTCCTCCTGGTGGTCCCTCGCGAGCCGGCAACCACAGTGCCGGCACGCCTTCACCACCGTCTGCCCTGCCAGGCGAGCCAGAGCCAAGAGAAGACGATGATGCAGAAGACGACGGCCGTGACGACAGGCACGATCCAACCGAGATACCCCATAGCCCCTCCATACAGTGCTGTACAGGACTGTAGGCGGCCCTCGGCACACCATTCTGGGGCTGTACAGGCCGCGGCGCAACAGGCCCGCCACGGGGAGAAGGGGGGTAGGGGGGTAGAGAGGCTGTTCTCTGAGCTCTCCAGGGGTGTGGTCATTCTGAGGAGATGAGGATACGCACGGAGCCCCTCCGTAAGACGGGGTAGTGGGCGCGCACGGCGCAAACAAACAGGCCGGGCATGGGGTCGGGGGGCCTGGGGCTTGTGGACAAGTCTGTGGATAACACGAGATCTAGCCTCGTCTAGCTGTGGACAACTCGAGTGGGGGGGCTGTGGATAACTCGAGTGTTCGATAACGTGCATTGTCGTACATCGAGCCTGTACAGCATGCATATGGGCCCCGTTCTGCACAGTCTGTGGATAAGGCTGTGCAGAACGAGCCTGATAGCAGGGTGTCGGCTGTACCTTTGGTGCCGCTTGCTTACACAAGGTTCATTCCCTGCCGCATGCTCGAGATCGGGCCCGAATATGCGCCGGCGCCTAAACTCCCGCGTGACACTGCCGACAACGGGTATATATTCGGCAGTGTCAGAATCACTCGATGGAAGGAACGGCCATGCATGAGAGTGAGACAGTAAAGGTTACGTTCAATGTCGCAAGCGTAGACAATACCGGCGCGCCGCTCGAGCCTGCGGCCCGGTACGATGCCATACAGTATTTGTTCGGATTCCTTGCTGATCGATTTGGCGGCGCCTCGAGTTTCGAGGGATTCGGCGCATGGCGCGACGATACCGGCGCGATAGTGCAGGAATCCAATACCTTTGTGTATTCCTACGCGTCGCGCGCCGATGTCGTGCCCGAAGTCCTGCAGGGTGTCGCGCGCATTCTCGCGCGTAGACTGCGGCAGGACGCCGTACTCGTCGCGCTCGAGCCTGTTCTTTCGATCGATTTTGTCGGCGCCGATATCGCGCCGGCGCCGGCATACGATGCCGCGGCCGCAGTCGAGTCGCGCGAGCGTTCCTGCTATGGCCCGGCGCCGCAGTGTGACGCGTGCCCGATCGGCGCCGGCGGATTCACTGTTGGCGCGCCGCTCTCGAGCGAATGCGCCGCATGCTCGCGCGTCGCGCCAGTGTCGGCATGACGGCGGCGCCGGTCAATATCGGGCCCATAACGGCCCGCATTCTCAGACACTATCGCGCCGCGGCGCCGCACGAGATCGATCGCGGCAGGGAATGGTATGCCGAATGTCGCGCGGTGTGCGAGGCACTATCCGCGGGCACGTCCTACTCGCTCGAGACTGCCGCGGCAGTGTTCGCGATTCTCTCGCCGAGAATCTCATATCAACAGAACATCGATGCCGCGGCCGCAGTGCTTGCGGCGCATGCGGCCGGCGCCGGGCCCGATGCCGTTGTGATACCGGCTCTTGGCGCGAACACGCGTAAAGCATTCGCGATTCTGCAGGGTGCCGACAACGGCCGGCCGGCGCGCGTAAGTGGTCCTAAGGTTTCCGCGTTTTGGCGCGCCATTCTGGGGGACACCGATGCCGTAACGCTTGACGTATGGGCATATCGCGCCGCGGTGGCGCGCGACATTGTCACGCGGGTATCCGAGCGCGCCGCAGTCCTCGAGGCATACCGGCGCGCCGCGGCCGCCGTGGGTGAATCGCCGCGCGATTTACAGGCTATCGTTTGGTGTCACGTTCGCGGCGCGCATGACTGAATCTCGCGCCGATCGTCGCGCCGGCGCATGCCGCGCGGCGCCATTGTCTCGAGCTCGAGGCGCGCCGCGCGCCGGGCCGTATCCGCGCGGCGCGCCATACCCGGCGCCATGCGGCGCGAATGCGCGCGCGCCGGCGCCTCGAGTGATTCCCATACCCGCATGCGGCCGCGGCGCCAGAATGGCGCCTGTATGCGCCGGCGCGAACCTATGCCGCGGCATGCCGCGCGCCGGCCGATGTCTCGAGCTCGAGGCGCCGCGCGTGTTTCCGGCCGAATGCGGCGCCGGCGCGCCTGTAGGCTATCCGCGGCCGCATGCGGCGCCGGCGCGCGAGAATGGCGCCTGTATGCGCCGCGGCGCGCCATTCCCGCGGGTATCTCTCGAGCTCGAGGCGCCGGCCGGCGCCGATCGACTCGAGGCGCCGGCGCATGCCGCGGCGCCGCGGGGCCCGAATGCGGCGCCGGCCAGGGCCCGATTGTTACGGGCATCGGCGCCCACCAAACCCTACGGCCTGAATCGTTCTGCACAGGTTTTGAGCGTCAGGACTAGATCAGTCCTGTATCGCCGATCGTGCCTGTGGACAACCAGAAGCGGACTGATCCACTCCGGTTCAGATCTGGGCCCCAGGCTCGGCTCGCTCGCTCTAATCGGGAATGGGGAGAAATCCCTGAAAATCCGCGCGTGCGTGCGCGTGGCGCCGAAACTTTGCCGGCTTGACGTCCGACCAAACGGGTATAACATCGGTCACAGGATCAACCAGCCTTGAGGGAGGCCACCATGCAGCCAGTCATCATCACAGCCCGCCGCTCCGACGCTTCACTGATCGCCCGCCTCGAGCTCGACCCCGAGCCCGATCGCGTCATCGGGGACGACCTCCTCGACCGCGTCGCCACGATCCTCAACGGCAACGCCGCGAACCTGAGCGTGGCCTCGATCGAGGTCTTCCCGCCGGCGCTCGTCGCCGACCACGCCCTGCTCGAGGGCTGGAAGCGCACCATCCCGAACATCGCCGGGAACGCCTGCTTCAGCCGCCCGAAGGATGACGGCCTCGACGGCCTGCGCCACGCGATCGCCGCCGGCTTCGACGCCCAGGCGGACGTGGACGCGATCCTTTCCGAGGCATCTTCCGAGCCGGTTTCCGAGCCGATTTCAGGGGCGATTTCCGAGCCGAAATCCGAGGTCAAATCCGAGGACGATTTCCGGCTCCCCGACCTGGGCGAGAGTGCCGTGCTGGATGAGGCGCTCAACCTCCTGGTCGAGCTTCAGAACCCGGCCGTGAGCCTCGAACAGCAGCGCCTGCTCGCCGCGATCCACAACAAGCTATACGACGCACCCGATCCGGCCCGCATCGTCGTCGTCATGGACGGTGGGCTGATCCAGAACGTGGCCCGCATCGGCGAGCCCAACGCGGACGTTGTGGTCGTGGACTACGACGTCGATGGCGCGGACCCGAGCGAGTACGTCCAGGTGCCCCAGGACGCCGTCGTGTGGGACCAGAAGCCCGAGCCCGAGCCGGCATTTGTGTTCGGCTGGCGCGACCTCGAGCCGCTCGACCCCGCGGGCCCCTTCGCGAGCTTCCTTGCCGAGCAGTTGGTGCCGGCCGCAGTGGCGCCGTTCTCGGGTGACCCGAAGCACGCAGTTGCCGGGATCGTCGCCAAGCCGGCGCAGCCGAAGTGCCACCTCGAAATCGCCCAGATCGTGGCCGGCCTCGAGGCCCTGGACTGGGACTTGGTCGCCGCCGCGCACGAGAACCGGGAAGAGCCCTTCTGGACAATCGTCGCCAAGCGCCAGCGCCCGGTGTTCCCGAACAGCCCCTACGTGGTCTGCGACTTCGACTACAGCGGGATCAGCAACGGACACTACGACCTGAGCCGCGAGCGCGCCTTCCGCGTGTTCACCGACAAGGTCGCCGGGCGCGAGGAGGTCTGAACATGAAGCACCGCTACATCATCTACACGATCGCGGCGACGCAGAAGCACGCCGTCGAGTGTGGCATCCCGCTCATGGAGCGCGGCCGGCAGGAGGTCGAGGAGGGCAGCGCGCGCGACGCGCTCAACGCCTGGCTCGCGGATGTCCTGGACAGAGCCGGCGTGTTCACCGTCCACGATGACTACTACGACACCGCGGTGCTGTACGAGACGGCGGACCCTGAGAAGCCGATCATCTGGCTCGCCGTCCGCGAGCCCTGACCAGGGCACATACGACTGTCGAGGGCGCCGGCTAGGGCGCCATCGGCAGTAGGAGACTCAACCACAGCCTTGAGGGAGGCAGTCATGCAGAACGAGATCACCCGCCAGCAGGCCCGTGAGGCCGAGCGTCAGGCCCGCATCGCCGACGCCATCGAGGAGCTCAAGGCCGCGGCCAAGGCCGGCGCCGTCCGCTCCGACATCAACGCCGCGCTCGAGGCCGCCGGCTTCAACGACCGCCTCGTCAAGGTCGAGGACATCGCCGACCTGGCCGAGTACCACAGCCACTTCGCGCCCGGCGCCACCAAGGCGCAGTCGATCGAGGTCGTCGCCGTCCGCACCGCGCTCGACGTCAACGGCAACAGCCGCCACGGATACCTCGTCGCCGCGCCGCTCCTCGCGCCGCTGCCGAACGGCGACGTCGGCCGCTTCTTCATCGAGTCGCCCGGCGACAACATCCGCGACCTCTTCGACCGCGTGCCGAACGCCCAGTGGCCGTCCTTCGAGGTCAAGATCAGCCGCGGCGACTTCCGCCAGTTCAAGGCGACGCTGCCCGAGGCGCCGCTCGCCGGCAACCGCGAGCGCGGCATCGAGCAGGACATCGATCGCTACGGACACCCGGCTGCCTGGAGGGATCAGGACTGACGCAGCCGCCCATGAGCTCACCGGCCGGGACATCCCGGCCTTTGGGCTGACCAGACTCAAACCGACCTTGAGGGAGGCCACATGAAGGCAGAGGATTTGGAGCTTTACGAGGGGCACAAGATCAGCCTCGAGTGGGAAGCGATCGACCTGGGCGGGTTCGCCTACACAAACTGGATTCTGTTCGTGGACGGGAACCTGTTCTACCTGGGCCAGGACGCCAAGTTCGTCGCCCGCGTGCTCGGCCGCGACTTCGCCGAGTTCATCCGCGAGGCCTTCGATCGCGCCGGCATCCTCGAACCCACCGACCGCAAGCTGGCCGGCGACTTCGACCGCGATCTCCTGCGCGCCAGCCTGGCCGTGGGCATCATCGAGGGGCTCGAGCAGGTACTGCCGGCGATCGAGGAAGACGCGAGCGTGTTCGACGCGCTCGCCACGCTCGAGCCCTGGACATTCGGAAGCTGAGAGGGAGGCACACCATGCCACGCAAGGGACAGCGCAAGTGCGCCGGATGCGGCGAGTGGATCGACACCCAGGACGACAGCACCATGATTCGCGGCAGCCGCGCCGGCAAGCTCTTCTGCGAGGGCTGCTACGAGAGCGGCGAGGAACACGCCTCGACGGTGGTCGAGATCGTGCCCCGCACCGAGGCCGATGACGTGGACAACGAGACGCTCTACAACGACATCATCGTCACGCACTTCGATGAGGACTTCACGTACATCGTGACGTGCAACGGCGAGTACGCCGACGCCTATGAGGACGACCCGCTCCCCGAGCCGGTCAAGTCCCAGACCTGGAAGCACACCGGCGGGTACCACGGGTACACCGCGTTCGAGTTCCTCGACGGGTTCGAGGTCGTCATGGACGGCTGGGTCACCGGCTGGCCCGACGAGACGACCAAGCGGAAGGCCGACATCGGGCAGCTGTTCGAGGACATCAAGAGCGGCGAGCTTCCCTGCCCGGTGCGCCTGTTCTGGGTGTTCGGCACCACCTCGAACATCTTCAGCATCGCGACCGACATCGTGGTCGCGAGCGCCGATCGTAAGCAGCTGGAGGAGTGGCTGGTGTACGTCGGCAACGACGTCGAGACGCTGAAGTACCAGCTGGGCTAGGCGCCGGCGACATACGACCCAGGGGCAGCTACGGGCTGCCTTTGGGCTGTCCAGACACAGTCACGCCACGAGGGAGGCGGACCATGAAAGAGACGTATGCGGACGCGCGCCGGCGCCTGGCGGAGCGCAGGAAGCGGCTCGAGCGTATGCGCGCCGAGGAGCGCGCCATGCACGAGAAGATCGCCGAGGTCGAGCAACGCGCCTACTGGTTCACGGCGCTGCTGCGCCCGCTTGCCATCGAGCTCAAGCGCGAGACGGGAGCCAAGGCCTACACGCTGGGCGGCCCGTTCGGCCTGAGCTGCGAATGGTACCTCGAGCTCGAGTACGCGGACGGCCGACGCGCCCGGCTCACGGGTGCGCTCGGCCACTGGGCGCCGGACTACGACATGGAGCTCGAGTACCACACCGGCGAGACGGTCGAGCGGTACGAGCCCGGCACCGTGGGCGCCGTCAACGGGATGAACCGCATCACGGCACCGCTGCCGCTCGCGGCGCCGGCCATTCTTCCGCTTCTGCGCTGGAAGGACAGCGATGCCGACTGATCGCCACCGCCAGGACACACAGAGGCCCATCCTCTGCGCGTCCGACACCCTACGCGGGTACCCACACCGCAAAGGGGTCCAAACGCCTAGAATGGCCCTCTACGTGCCATATACGAGCTTTAGGCTCGGAAGGGAATCACGATGACCACCTGGATCACGCTCACCGAGTACGCCGCGGCGCGAGGGATCAACAGACGCACGGCGCAGGCCTGGGCCCGCGAGGGGCGCATCAACGCGACGCGCACCGCCGGCGGGCACTGGCGGGTGGACAAGCGCGAGGTGAGGCGCCGGCTGTACTCGATCTCTGAGGTCGCCGAGGCGCTGGGCAGGAGCCCGCGCACGGTGCGCTCCTGGGCCGAGGCCGGCACGATCGCGACGCTGCCCTGCGACTGCGGGGTGTGGCTGGTGGAGGCGCGTGAACTGAAGCGCCTGGTGGCTGTGGAGAACGAAGGAGGTAGGAGCGATGGCTAGGCGCATGAGGGCCGCCACGATCGACCGCTCGACCCTAATCGGGAAGGGGAAGGTTTCCCTGAAATCTGCGCGCGTGCGTGCGCGTGGGCAAATCGCAAGTGACGCAACGACGCAGCCGCGGCAGAACGATCCGACCGGCCAGGTCCACCGCTTCCTCGAGGAGCTCGAGCGCAACCGTCGCAGCGCACACACACTGCGCGGCTACCGCTCCGACCTCGACCAGCTGCTCGCCTGGCTCGAGCGCCACTGCATCGCCGCGACCGACATCAACCGCGACATCTGCCGCCTGTACGGCAGCGATCTGGCGGCGAGCGGTGCGGCCCCGGCGACCATCGCCCGCAAGCTCGGCTCGTTGAAGAGTTTCGTGCGCTTCCTTGCAGAGAACGGGGCGGCGCCCGCCGGCTGCGCCGATGGCGTCAAGGCGCCCGACCTGGAGAAGCGCCTGCCGTCCGTACTCAGCGCCGAGGAAGTCCAGCGCCTGTTCGCCGCGGCTTCCGAGGCGATCTCGAGCGCGTCCTTGAACGGCAGTTTGCGGAGCGATTTCCGGCCCGATTTCCAGGACGATTTCCAGGGTGAAATCCCGGCAGAGATCTGCGCCAAGCGTGACCTGGCCCTGCTCGAGCTCCTCTACGACTGCGGCCTGCGCTCGGCCGAGGCCGTGGGCCTGCGGCTCGAGGATCTGCGCCGCGACCGCGGGCTGCTCATCGTCCACGGCAAGGGCAACAAGACGCGCCTCGTGCCCTACCTGCCGGCGACGCTGGCGGCGATCGACCAGTGGCTCGCGGTACGGCCCTCAAACCAGGGCGAGGAAAGTGCGACGCTACTCACCAGCATCAACGGGCGCGCGCTCTCGACGGCGGACGTGCGGCGCATCGTCGCCCGCGCCGGCCAGCGCGCCGGCATCGCGGTCCACCCGCACGGGCTGCGTCATGCCTGCGCCACTCACCTCATGGAAGAGGGCGCCGACATCCGCATGATCCAGGAGTTTCTCGGCCACGCGAGCATCAGCACGACCCAGATCTACACCAGGGTCAGCGAGACTCAGCTGAAGCGCGTCTACCTCGCGGCGCACCCGCGGGCGAAGGAGGACTGATGGACTACCACCGCACCACCCAGGTCCGCCGGATGATGAAGCCGGTCAACGACCAGCCGCCGCGGCAGCCCACGGACTGGAACGCCGTGGGCCAGGGCTGCCAGCAGCTGGGCTGCGCCTTCATGCTCATCCCGGTGGTCGTCATCCTCATCGCGATCGCCTGGGGAGTCGGCTGCCAATGAGCGACGACGACAAGCTCATCCTGAGCGAGGAAGAGGCTGCCAAGGCGCAGCAGTTGGCCGACGCGATTGGCCTGGGCACCACATGGAAGTGGGACGCTGTCCGCGACGGCATCGACTTCCACACCGAGATCCACCTCAAGATGTTCATCGGCTTCGACTCGATCGATGAGGCCTTGACCATGTCCAAGAAGCTGCGCGACGTCACGAGGGAGCAGCTTCGCTACCGCATCGAGGAGGGCTGATGTACGAGGATCTGACCCTGTCGCACTACTCGCAGCACGACACGCTCGAGCCGTACTCGGAGGACCAGAGGCCCGACCAGCCCAGGCGCAAGCCGAGCGGCCTGTGGGTCAGCGTCGAGGACGAGTACGGGTGGAAGGAGTGGGGCACCGAGAACGAGTACGGCTGCTTCGACTACCGCTTCGACGTCGAGCTCGCCGCGGGGCACAACGTGCTCATCACGGACGACCTCTTGGGGTTCCACTCGCGCTTCAAGCTGGTGCGCTACGCCGACTCGTCCTACCCCAGAGAGGACATCGACTGGGCGGCGGTAGCACGGTGCTACCAGGGCATCATCATCCCGACCTACCACTTCGAGTTTCGCTTCGACACGCACGTCAGCGACTGGTACTACGGCTGGGACTGCGCGTCCGGCTGCATCTGGGACGCCGGCGCCATCGCCAGCGTGAGCCTTGTCAGGGAGGACGTGCGGGAGGTAGGGTAGCGGGGTCAGTGGTTGAGGTAAGGGCCGGCCGTCCTTCGGGGCGGCCGGCCCTTTGTGTGCTCAGAGTCCGGTGAGGATGTGCTTGGGCTCGTGCTCGCCGCACCTGTTGGTGCGCTGCACCGCCGGGAAGACCGACATCAGGTTACCCGGCCCCACCATCGCCAGCGTCGGCGGATGGGCGCAGCAGGTTCCCTGCTGCAGGTTCTGGAGGTCAGGCTGGAAGTGGTGGCAGTTGTTGCACCTCTCGCTCTTCTCCTCGCTCATTCGTCGTCCTTCCATCGGGGCCAGGTGACGCTCTCGAGAGCGCCGGCCTGGGCCACGGTCGTCTTCGCTACCGGACTGCCGTATGCGTGCCGGGCCATCGCCCAGAGCAGGTAGGCATCGACCTCGTTGTTGTCAGAGCCGGGGAAGCCGAAGCGGCGCACGGCCTCGGCGATCATGGCGTCCTTGTTCGCGTTCCCCTTGCCCGTCGCCCACTTCTTCAGGCAGGACGGCGGCACCTCGACGTAGGGCACGCCCATGCGCCAGAACAGCAGCCGCACGCAGCCGCCGAGCTCTCCGATGCTGAACGTCGCGCGCCCCTGGCTGCCGAAGCTGTAGCCCTCGATGACGATGATGTCGGCGTCCACGACGGCGACCAGGGAGCGCACCTCGTTTGTGATCATGCTGAGTCGTTCTGGGCCGCGCAGCGAGCCGGACGAGATGATCGTCGTCTGGCCCGAGTCGATGCACACGCCGCTCTTGGTGAGCGACAGGTCGAGGGCGAGGATGCGCGGGGTCACAGCGTCTCGTTGAGTAGGATCTCGTCGTCCTTGGCGACCAAGATGCCGTGCCCGTAGTAGCCGTTGTGCCCGTTGTATACGGCCAGCTGGAACTTGCCGGCAGTCGTCTCGAAGTCCACAAACTGCACGCCGCCCGCATCGAGATACCTGAGCTCCTCGATGTCCTCCTTCATCAATGAGGTGTCGGTCAGGTTGACCGCGAGCAGCGTGTTCCCGATGAACTTGCCGAAGTCGTCTTCGCTCGAGATGTAGCCGTAGTTCTCGCAGCAGGACTGCTGGCTGGAGATGAGCACGTAGAACCTGTGCTCGTCCGTAATGACGCAGTAGCCCTCCATGTTCGAGCGCCCCATCAGGGCCTCGGTCATCGATCCCAGGCCCATGCGGGCGCCGTTGGCGCCGGTCATCGGCATGATCGGTTGGATGGTGAACTCGTCCACCGTCTCGATCGCGATAATGCGTCCCTCGCTCACTTCGGCTCCTTCCCGCAGCCCACGCCCTCGCAGCCCTTGCCGGTCAGCGCGCAGTAGTAGTTGAAGCTCTCCTTGTCGCCGCTGTACACCGGGCGCATCTTCTCGCACTCGGGTGCGGTCTGCTTGATCGGCTCGCTCATTTGCCCTCCTCGGACATCCACTCCATCCACGCCGCCGCCTCTTCCTCGCTCGTGGCCGCGGCCAGCGCCCGCCTCACGCCGTAGTAGTAGCGGACGTACCACTCGATCTGCAGGGCGAAGGCTCTCGTCAGGTCGCCCACTAGACCTTCTCCTCCTCGTACAGCCGGCAGGCGTCCCACTTCATGCGGAAGTCGCTGGCGTCGCAGTGGCTCGTGCTGTAGCGGATGCACTTCCAGTAGCGCCGGGCGGACCCGTACCGCTGTGGGTGCAGGAACTCGCACGTCTTGCAGTGTGCGCCGGCCGGCCCCCTGCCGTGCCGGCGCACCATCGGGTTGGGCGAGTCGTTGTTCGCGAGGTCGCCCACCGGGAAGAGGAATGGGTCAGTCATCGAGCGGCCCTTCCTCCCATCGCTCCAGCAGCCAGGCGACCTCGTTGCCGCCGGCCTCGTCCTGGTCACGACGCACGCAGGCCCAGTCGAAGTGTCCGCCCTCGGCGTCCGGTATGTGGTCGAGCTTGCGGCGGTGCTCGGCGACCCACTGCCACATGTCGCGCTCGGCGGTCATCTCTATGATCTTCGCCAGGTCGCCCTTCGCGTCCTCGTCGCGGTCGTGGATGACCTCGCGCATGATGCGCTCGCGCTTGCGGCTCATCGGAGGCATTCCCTGAAGAAGGCATAGAGGGCGAACCCCGCCACGACTATGCCGCAGACGAAGACGACGTCCCTCATCACGACTCCCAGCAGAACATGAGCATCGACTTGCCGAGCACGGTGTCGATGCGACCCATCCAGGAGATGGTGCGCTTGAACGAGATGGTCTTCTCGCCCTCGCAGTGGATGCGGATGAACTTCGGCTTGCAGCGAGCGATCTCGTTCTCCTCGCTCCAATCCACGAGCCGGATGGTGTTCGGCTTGCGGCCGGCGCGCTCGAGCAGGTACCACTTCTCCTCGCTGTTGAACACGATATCTTCGCCCTCGATCTTCATCAGAACGGGATGTCGTCGTCGCCGGCCTGCTCCTGGAAGTCAGGATCCTTCGCCGGGTCGAAGTTGCCGCGGTTGTAGTCCTTCTCCACGGGCGCCGCGGCCGGCGCCGACTGCGAGTACGTGCCGGCCTGCTCGGCATCCTTCTTGCTCGGGAAGCCGATCGTCTCGCCGACGATGGACACGGCCTGGCGCTTGCCGCCCTCGTCCGTCGTCCACTCGCGCCACTTGAGCCGGCCGCCGACCGTGATGTGCGAGCCCTTCTGCAGGTACTGGGCGCTCGTCTCCGCCTGGCGTCCGAAGACGTCGATGTCGAAGTACATCGCCTTGCTCACCCACTCGCCGTTCTCTTTGGCGCGCTCGTTGACGGCGAGGCGCAGCTTGCACACCGTCGTCTCCCCGAACACCTTGAGCTCGGGATCTCTGGTGAGGTTGCCCTCCAGGGCTACCATGTTCAGGTTCATCTGACCTCTACTTTGCACTCGAGGATGGGAATCTTCTGACGGCCGGCGTCGTACTTCGCCTGCATGATGGCCTCACGCGAGGTGCTGGCGAAGACGATGAACTCCCAGTACGTCTTGCCGACCAGGGTGAAGCGAACGACGTAGCGGTTGGGCTCGCGGTGCTTGGTCACGTTCCCGCCAGGAAGTGCTTGAACGAGCGGCGCAGCTTGGCGCGCGCCGCGGCCTCGCGGGCGGGATCCCATGAGCCGGGAGTCGGGTTGGCGAGCAGGCGAGCGCGCACCTTGCCGCGGTCGGGGCTGCCCGTCTCGAACAGGCGCTCGAGGCGCCGGCGCTGCTTGGCGCGGCGCTCGCTCATGCCTCTTCCTTGCTCTTGAGCGCGACCTCGGCCTCGAGGAAGAACTCGCTGCCGTAGGACTCGGGGCCGATGGTGGCCTTCTGGTCGTAGGTGTTGCCCTCGGCGTCGGTGACGACGTAGCGCGCGAGGAAGTCCACCTCGGGGTTGGCGTTCAGGTAGTTGGCGACGAGCTCGCCCCAGCGCGTGGCCGGCCCGACCTTCAGGTCGATCGAGTCCTCGGCGTCCGGCCAGGCGACCCAGACCTGGGCGTCGGCTGCCGGCGCCTCATCGACCGGAGTCTCATCCTCGACCTCGGGGTCAGAGTTGTCCGGCATCACGCCGTGCAGACCCTCATACACCTCGTCCTCGGTGACCGCCGGCGGCTCCTCTTCCTTCTCGTCCTCCACGATCTCGCCGTCCTCGACTTCGCCCTCGATCTGCTTCGGCGGCGCCGCGATGGCGTAGCCGTCCTCGACCTCTTCCTCGGCCGTGCTCTCGGTGGTCTTGTCGCGCTTCTCGTTCTCGATGGCGCGGGCCAGGTTGAGCTCGGCGTCGTCGCGCAGGGTGATGGCCTCGCGCAGGTTCTTACGCGCGGTGCCCAGGCTGCGCTCGTCCTTCTCGACGTCGTCCTGGAAGTGCTTCAGGAACTCGTCGGCGATCTCCTTGGGGCTCTTGGGGAACAGGGCGTCGGGGTCAACGGTGGGGATGGCGGTCTGGTCGGTCATCGGGTTGTGCTCCTCTCGCATGGTTGCAGGAAGTTGGGGCGAGCGAACTCGCCGTGGTGCTCTATGGCGTGAAGGTCGTAGGCGAGGGCGGCGTCCACTTCGTCAGCGAACTCTCCCAGATACCGCCTCTTCCCTGTGTTGATCTGAGCCACCCAGCGGCGCCGGTCGCCACGCAGACAGACGCCCAGGTAGATGGACGACCCGTGCGGACGGCGGTTGTAGGCGTTCTCAGCGTATGTCGCCAGGCGAAGATTGCACCGCCTGTTGTCGAGAAGGTCGTGGTTGATGTGATCGACCTGTTCGCTGGGACCAGGGAGCAGGATCTGCCGGTGCATGAGAACGACAGTCTGACGCCCACCGACGCGGGTGCCGCGCTTCGCGTACCCGCTGCTCGCGAGACACCAACTCCAGCCGGACAGCATCTCGTAGTCCTCATCGTCAACGAGCGCCACTGCGCCCCTTGTGAGCTCTATCTCCCTGGTCATGGCGTGCAGGTAATCTTGTTTTTGGTCCAATACTCGGACCTGGCGATGCGGAGGCCCACGGGCATGGATGGGGCAGACCCAGGCTTCGGGCATTTGACGTGGAACAGCCCGCGCTGTTCGTCCCAAAGAGAGTGCAGGGACTGGTCCTCGAGCGAGATGGCGAGATCACAGCGCCAGCACCAGATCCAGTGGTCCTCGCTGGCGCCGTAGATGTCGGCCATCGTGTCGGTGTGCTCACCCGGCTTGCCGGCCGGCAACTGCGGCAGCGTGGCCCGCGGCACCGCGGCGGCGATGTGGTAGTGCTTCTTCACGTCCGCCATCGACGGCCTGAAGATGAGGCTGTCCCGCATCAGGTCGATCGACTCGAGTGTGATCTCGCCGTCGAGCTTTCGCAGGAACGTCACCCATTCCTGGCGCTCCTCGAGTGTGGGCGCGTTCTTCGGCGGCCAGATGCCATCGATGCGGGCGACGACCTGGCGGATCTGGTCAGCGTTCACTTCCCACCTCCGCGCTCGGCCCAGCGGGACTCGATGTCGGCCATGATTTCTTCCGAGTCCCAGTCGCCCCAGTACGCTCCGGGGTCGATAAGTTCGGCGACGACGAACTTCAACCGCTCCACCTCGGCCTCGGCCTGCTTCCAGTTGTCCTCGGACTGCTCGTTACAGGTCTTCCCCATGTCGCGCTCGCGCTCGGCTTCGGCAAGGGCGGCGTCGGCACGTCTGAACGTCTCCAGCACTATGTTGGTCCAAGTTGCGGTGCTGGGTGTTCCGTTGTTGTGAAGGTCAGCCCACGACTCATACTCCTGCCGTGCCGCTCCCGGCTCGCTCATCGTGACCACCTCGGATGCTTCTTTGCGGCAATCTGAATGTCAGTGCCGTTCTTCCTCCAGCGCAGCGCCTTCATCACGACGCCTCGCCGCGTCCACGCTCTCGGGGCTGTGGCGCACATCGGCCACTCGGCTTGCCAACGTCTGCGCCAGAAGTCAGCCCCCTTGCTAATGCGGTAGACGCTGACCCCCTTCGCTAGTGCCTCGTCCTGAACGTTCACTGATACACCGCCTTAGCCAGCATCCTGTTCTCGTCTTCAAGCCGGGAGACTTCGTCCCGCAGCGCCTTGTTCTCGGCCTCGGCCTCGGCAAGGGCGGCGAGCAGTTCGTCGTGCATGTCGTCGCCAAGCGTGGTCACGTCGTCCGTGAACTCAGCCGTCAACATCTCCCACTGCTTCGTTCTTGGACGCGCCGCTCCCGGCTCGCTCATGTCGCCTCCTTCTGCTCACAGCGTAGGTGCTTGAACATGAACGCAGCGGCGGAGGCGAACGAGTAGCACGTCTTCTCCTCGCCGCACTGGCCGCAGGCGCACACCCACCAGCCCTTGTCGGGCCGCTTGGTCAGGGCGAAGTCCTTGTCGCTCATGGCCTCCGCCCCTTGCACCGGCCGCAGATGTCGCGCTCGGCCGGCTTGTGCTGGCTCGCGACGCCCATGATGTCGTCCACGGTGGTGCCGCAGCGCATGACCATCGCCGGGTAGCCCAGGTCGTGGCGGACGTCGCCGTCGTAGATGTGCCAGCGGTAGCCGTTCTCGGTGCGCCAGTACATGTCGGTGGCGACGTAGGCCAGGCCGGTCACGACTCACGCTCCCCGTAGTTGAAGTCCAGGATGAGCCGCGGGACGCCGTGCCAGTTCTCGTCGTGCGGCCGGCCGAGAGCCTTGTCGGTCAGCCACTCGGAGTAGGAGCACAGGTCCATGCGCTCATGGAAGGTGGTGCTCATCTTCGGGCTCTCGTGCTCGGCGTCAGCCCAGGCGGCGTGCGCCTCGAGCGCAGCCTGCATCTCCTCACGCTTGGCCTTCTCCGCCTGCCACAGGTCGTAGTAGGTGAAGCCATCCGTCGTCGGGTCGAAGACGTCAGGGCACATCGGGGCCATCGGCAGAGTCGAAGCAGGAGTCCACGCCGTCGTTCAGCGTCGCGATCGCGTTGTGCGAGGGATCCTTCCTCACGGCCGGGAAGCGGTCGGTGATCATGTCCTTGACCATGCGCCGGACGTCCACCTTCAGGTAGTCGCGCTCCTCGATCAGGCGCTCCACGACCTCCTCGACCCTCTTGCGCTCCTCCGCGTAGACCTCCTTCAGGCGCTCGATCTCGTGGTCCTGCGAGTGCTCGGCGCGGGCGAGCAGCTTGTTCTCGCGCGCCAGGGCGCGGGCCATCTTCTTCCAGCCGCGCTTCAGGATCTTCTCCTCGATGAGTTGCTCCCTCAAGCTCACGAACCCTCCTCTGTGTAAGTGGCGGCCAGGGCGGCCTCCAGTGTCGATGCCTGCTGCGCGGCGCGGTCCTGGCTCTCGTCCTGCCAGCCGGCCGGCACGCCTTCACGCCAGTCCTCCCAGCGTTCCTGGTGCAGGAACGTCGTGGGCATGGGGATGTACTTCTTCTCCTTCTGGCCGTAGCGGAACAGGTCGCCCATGACCTGGGCGACGCCGATCGCGAGCTCGTGGTTGGCCTTGCTGATGTTGCGCCAGGCGACCTCGGCCGTCTTCCTGCCCTCGTGCCGAGGGTAGAACGCCCAGAAGATCTCGAAGCTGCCGTCGTCCTTGCCGTTGCTCTTGACCACGTCGGTGCCGGCCTTGGCCGCCGGCTTCTTCTTCTCGGCCCGCTTCTCGGCGACGTCGTCCACCTCGTAGTGGCCGCGCGTCTTCTCCTCGCGGTTGCCGGGCACCCAGCGCACCCAGGGCGGGAGCGGGAGGTTGGGCGACTGCGGGTTGCGCGGGTGCTCGTGCTCGTGGAAGGCGCGGATGAACAGCAGCTGGTCGCCGTGGTCTGAGTACGGGACCAGCTTGCCGGCCTCACACATCTCGTCGCGCCACTGGTCGAGCATCTCGACCGTGATGTCGGCGTCGAACGGGCTCGTCCAGAGGAGACACTTCCAGGTGAAGGTGTCGTCCTCGACGCAGCCAGAATCCTCGGCCATCGCGTACAGGCCGGAATAGGTGAACCTCTTCTCGCGCGGCCAGCGCAGGAGCTCGCCGTCCGACCAGAAGTCTGCTTTGAGGATGCGGTTACGAAGTCGAGCCACTGCCCACCTCCACGCCCGCGAGATTCGGTAGGTCAGAGTCGAGGAAGGCGTCGTACACGCGCTTGATGCGGACGTAGATTTCCCAGCTGGTGCAGCGCCCGCCGATGCCGCCGTGGAACTTGGCGCGCACGCCGGCGGTGCGGTAGACCCACTGCATCGAGAGGCCGGCGTCGCGCATCTCGAGGAGCATGGAGCGCACGAAGCAGTTGGGCACGCGGTGGTCGGGGATAGGCTCGTCCGCCGGCACGCGCAGGATGGCGTCCGACGTGCTCTTGTGGATGGTGTCGAAGCGCCCGTCGAAGACGCTCCGCACGGTCGAGTGTGAGAGGCCGGCGCGGTCGGCGATGGCGTTCATCTCGAAGCCGATGCGACCGAGGTACTGAAGGTGGCGCTGGGCCGGATCCACCAAGACCTTGGTGCCCATCACTCCGCCTCGGCGAGTATCACGTTGAGCTCAGGATGAGCGCCGCACCAGTCGGTGGCCTTGATGCGCGGCCAGCAGGCGACGATGGCGTCTCGACCCTGGAACGTGTTCGGAGGGTTGACCCGACAGAGCCCCTTCTGCTCTGCCGGGTCGAACTCCGCCCACTCGCAGGTAGTGCAGCGCGGGCGCTCAGTCGTCATCGCCCACCTCGTCCGGCCCGGCCATCAGGTGGCGCACGACCTCGAGGCCCTGCTCGCGCGTGAGCTCCTTCGCGTCGGCGACGCCGTAGCCCGAGAGCAGAAGCTCGTAGGCCTCCTTCGACCAGCCGTTGTTGCGGAACGCGGCGCCGATGGCGGCGAGCGTCTGGCGGGTGATCTTCTTCTCCTCGCCGTCCGGCTCGTCGGGGCCGACGTTGCCCTCGACCGTGACGCCACCGTCGAAGGTGTTCTCGTCGGCGATGACCTCGCCCTCGAGGACTTCACCTGTGACCTCGTCTACGGCCACAGGAGCCGATTCTGGGGCCTCCTGTGCGTGGAGAGAGGACTTGGTCGGGCGGAGGGCCTGCTTGGCTCTTTCGGCCGCGCTGGAGGCCGGCTCGATGACCATGTCGTTGCCGCCCTCGGCCAGGATGCGTTCCTTGTCGTCCTCGTCGTAGAGGTTGATGCCGAAGGACTCGCGCACGGCTTCCTTCATCGCCTTGCCGCGGAGCATCTGGTAGGGCATCGCCTTCCAGGTCGGCGTCGAGCGGAACCACTCGACCAGGCGCACGCGGGACGTCTCAGGGTCGCGGCCGTCGCGGAAGGTGATGGTGCATTCGACCCACTCGGGGCACGGCTTCGAGCCCTCCATCTTCAGCATGTTCTCGGACTCGGTGTAGCTCTTGCCCTTGTACGTCTTCTGCCGCAGCAGCACGCGGATCCACCCGTCCTTGAAGATCATCGGGTAGACGACGCCGTCCTTGGCGAAGCCGCCCATCTCCTTGAGGAACGGGTTGAGGTCGTAGCTGTTGGCGATGACGAGCAGGGAGATGAGCTCGTGGTCCTGCTTGACGCCCTTGAACGCGCCGGCCAGGAGCGTCTCGCGCACCTTGGACGGCTCGACGTTGTACTTCTCGCCGAAGACCTGGAGCAGGCCCGGCTTCTTCTCTTCGGTGGTGGCTACTGCTGTGCTCTCGTCCGGCATGGTCTTCAGCTTCCTTCCTCTAGTTGCCGCTGCTGCGGCAGTTCTCTGTGGCCTTCGATCTCCTCGGCCCTGAGCGGGATGACGACCATCGTGAGGTCGATCTCCATGCTCTTCGGCCCTACGACCTCGGGCCCGTCGATGTAGTCGTAGACCTGGCGCTCGATGTTCAGCTGCGCGCGCTTCACGATGAGGTGGCAGGGCTCGCCGGCGATGACGGCGTCGAACTCCAGACCAGCCTCGAACCTCATATCTCTTCGGGGTAGTGGGGCGCCCACGGCGGGGCGTCAGTGGGCTGTTCGACGCCGGCGATGGCGTCGGTCGCGGCCTCGTAGGTGGTGATGGACAGGGTGTGGACGCGGCGGCCGGTGTAGCGGTAGGAGACGAACGAGTCGCCGGGTGCCCAGCCGCCCTGGTGGCCGGCGCGCTGCTCGCCGCTGAAGTCCACGATGTCCACGCCGTCCTTCTCGATGTACTCGATGAGCTCGAGCAGATGCTCGACCAGCTGCTCCCTCTTGGTCTTCTCGTCGGTCACGGCTTCACGTCTCCAATCGTCAGCGGGCGCTTGGTCCGCTTCTCGGTGTACTGCGCCATGAGCTTCTCCCAGCCGGCGGCGCGCATGCCCTTGGCATCGAAGAAGTCGTACTCCTGCGTCTTCCAGCGCACGACCTTGCTGCGGCTCTGCAGCGACTCGCGCTCCTCGAGCACGACCTTGAGCCGGTTGCCCGTCTCGTCGCGCTCCGTCTCGAGGGCCTTGATCTGCTTGCCCTGGGCCTGGTAGCTCATGGCGAGGCGCTCGATCTCGGGGTCATCGATGACCTCGGTGTACTCGGGCGTCGAGTTGCCCCAGCGCGTCTTGATGGCGTTGGTGGTCGCCTCGCTGCCGTCCACGTCCGGCGGGATGCCGGGCTTCAGGTGGTTGAGGTAGAAGTCGCGTTCCTTGTCGGTGATGAGCGCGATGAGCTCGTCGTCGCGGGGCACGGCATGGTAGACGAACTGGTTCCCGACGATCGCCGCGGCATAGAACTTCTCCCAGCCCGTGCAGGCCAGCTGGTGCTGGATCTGCACCATGTAGTGGACCGGCACGTCGTCGGTCCAGTCGGGCAGCATCCAGGCGCTGGCGTTCTTCGCCTCGATGCCCACGGGCTGGCCGTCCTCGAGGCAGGCGGCGTCGATGAGCGCGCCCATCGGGAAGCCGTACTCCTCGGTCACGAACCAGAAGTTCGGGTCCACCGTGCGGTGCGGGCGCCGGCACTTCAGGCCCGTCTCGCGGGCGAAGGCGCGGACGACGATGCCCTCGATCTGTGTGCCCAGCCACATCTGGAACGTCTGTTCCTTGGGCGGCAGCTGGCCGGTCATCTGCATGAAGAGCTCGTAGGGGCTGCTCCAGGGCGAGACGCCGGCGATGACGGGAGCCTTCGAGGCGGTGATGCCGTCGAACTCCTCGTGCAACTTCTGGACTGCGTTCTTAGGCATCTACGCTTTCCTCCCCGGCCTTGAAGCCATCGTTGTGGCCGTCGTCGTAGGCGGCGTCCTTGCACTTCTCGCAGACCTCGACCGACAGATACGGCTCGCCGTGGCGCGGGGCCTCCCACTTCGCGGTGAGACTCTCTCCGCACTCGCAGTTGACATCAATCTCGAACTCAAGCGTCGCCATCGTCGCCCTCCAGGTCTGGCGCCTCGGTGAAGAACGCCGGCGCGAGGATGTGGTCGGACGGGACGGCGACCATGCCGGCGTCCGTGAGGTTGAGCGGCTCGAACGAGGCGAGCGGGATGACGAGCGCGACCTTGACCACGATCTGGTCGCGCCGAATCACTCCCGGCTTGCCGAAGGTGGCCTTGATGACGCGGCCGGACCTGATGGGGCCGCTCCTCTGCCAGGAGTTGCGCCGGCCCTCGACGGTCAAGTAGGCCGTGACCTTGATGGTGGACAGGTCGGCCATCAGTTGACCGTCCCGTTGTCGAACCCGAGGATGTCGAGCATCGGGTCCGGCTGCTTCTCGCGGAGGCCGGGGAGCGCCTCGACCGGGACGTGGTCCGCGGCGATGATGACGCTCATCACGGCGTTGGTGTGGTACATGAGCGCGTCGAGGATGGCCGGGTCGATGGCGCCGGCGGCGGTCATGCGCGCGGCGTTGCGCGAGAGGTCGTTGACCATGAGCGCGATGAAGCGGATGCGCTCGTTGTCGATGCCCATCTCGATCATCTCTTCGACGTTGCGGAACGAGTCTTCCATCTCTTGGTTCACTTGGCCTCCCTCAATGTCGGTGTGCCGCAGCGGCGCAGGAACGCCTCGACTTTGAGGCTGGCTCCCTGCTCACTCAGGATGCTGTCGAGCGCGTTCGCGAGGTCGAGCGCGGCGCCGGCGCGCGTATCGCGCCGGGCCTGGTGGCTGCCGGCGACCGCCTCCGCCACCTTGACGACGAGCTCACGGGTCCACTCGAGGTCTTCGGTGAGCTCGCAGGAGTCGCCCTTCAGGCACTCGTACATGCCGTTGCCGGCGTACTTGCGGTCCTCGCAGCCCCAGCAGGGGTCGCCGCCGGTGATGAGGGGCTCAGGCATCCCAGAGCTCCGCGATGAAGAACGCGAGGATGACGATGATGACGACGAGCACGCCCCATGTGGGGATGTGCGCCCCCATCCAAGCACCGCCGAGCCAGACGGCGAGCACCACAGCCGCAGCGGCGATGGTGATGACGAACTGGCGGATGACACGAGCACGTTGCATGGCTACCTCCCTCAAGGTTTGCTTCTCAGTATTCGACGCTCTGGGGAGCATAACCTCCCTGCCGGACGGAATACAAGATGCAAATGGCCCCGAGGCGGGAGCGAGTCGCCTCGGGGCCTGGGGCGCGGCGGGAGGGCCGCAGTGGAGGGCTACTTGCTGACGTGCATTGCAGCCATGAGGGCCGTGAGCACGCCGACGATACCGATGACGTTCTCGGTGACCGAGGAGAGCTCGGCCGTGGTGAACACGCCGGTGATGACAGCAGCCGCCATAGCGATGGCGACCACCCAGTAGATCACGAGGCGTACTTTCGGCGTCAAAACCTTGTCCATGTCACCTCCTCGAGTCCGAATGCGGACATTCTCGCAGACGGTGGAGACGGCCCTGGCGCAAAGAGCGGCCCGGCCGGGAGCCATGCATCTCCCGACCGGGCCATGAGAGCGCGTTGAGGGCCGCGCTGTCTCAGTCTACTACTCTTCGACCACGATGAACCAGCAGTTGCGCCAGGGGCGAACGTGATAGTCCACACCCTCGCGCCCCTGCGCGTCGGTCGCGTTGGCCTCGAGGGTCTTCTCACCCGAGACGTGCAGGCCGGCGTGGTCAGGGTCAGCATGCCCGTTGAAGTCGATCAGCATGATGTCGCCGGCGTCGGGGTCCGTGGTCAGGTGGACGCCGTTGCTGCCGGCCTTGGCGCAGTAGAGCAGGTAGTCGGTGCCTTGGAAGCGGCCGGCGGACGGGCTGATGACCTTGGAGCCGGCGAAGTGGTACCAGTAGCTGTCCGCGCGCACGCAGTACGGGGCGCCGTCGTTGTGACCGCCGGTCCACCACTCGTTGTACTTGATGTGGTTGTTCGTCTGCTCGTGGAGGCCGAGG
>Ga0302322_100000711_pt1 | contig 25810 bp, 20 predicted proteins | sample Fen_T0_2_FD_203757 | JGI IMG/M metagenome (GOLD analysis project Ga0302322, IMG submission 203757) | Peat permafrost microbial communities from Stordalen Mire near Abisko, Sweden - Fen_T0_2 | ecosystem: Environmental > Terrestrial > Soil > Wetlands > Permafrost | place: Sweden: Abisko...
CGTCGAAGTTCCGCGGGACCACGACCCGGCCCAGGACTTCCTTCATCAGCTCCACGTTGCAGAACAGCCGCAGCGTGACCTCGGTGATGTTCACCGCGTAAATCTGGCCGGGGTCGGGCGAGTCCCGCTTCGGCGCGAGCAGCTTGTCGTGAAAGGTGTCCTGCCACGGGATCTTTTCCTGCGCGGTCCCGCGGTTGTAGGGGTTCGGCTTGGCCAGCTCCGCCGTCAGCGGCGCGAAGTAGCGGGCCGGGATGTCCTTCTCCCCGGGCAGCCAGGCCCCCCATTCCATCAGGTCCGGGCCCGTGTCGCCCGCGAGGTTCGAGCGCATCCACTGCGGGTAGATCGTCGCGCCGGGAATCTGCAGCTGCACGACGCGCACGCGCGGGTTGAGTTCCTCGTAGCGCCGGATCGCCGCCGCAATACCGTCGGGCGGGCCGCGTTCAATCTGCCAGTGGGCGAAATAAATCGTGACCTCGCGGCTGCGGATCACGGGCTCGGACCGGGTGAAGACCCAGTACGCCGAGGCCAGGAAGGCCCCGACCAGCAGCACCAGGCCGAGCCGGGAGCGAAGCCGCCTCATGGCCGGCCCTCCTGCGCAAGCCGGTGGTTCACCGCGTCGAGTTTCTTTCGGATGGTGTAAGCGCGGACGTTCGTCGGGTATTCAGCCAGGTAGCGCTCGAAATACTCCCGGGCCCGCCCCCAGTCGCCGCCGCGTTCCGACAGCACGCCGATCTGCACCACGAGGTCCTCACCCGCCGTGCCCGTGATGCCGCCGGCCCGTTCGGCGGCGATGAGGTGCGGCAGGAACCGCGCCAGGGGCTGGTGCAGCACGATGCCGGCCTGCCCAATCTGCAGGTCGAGGTCGCGTCGCAGCAGCGGCTCATGGATGCGCGGGAGCAGCGCCTCCGCCGGGGCCAGGCGGTCCGCCGCCGGGTCCGTCGCATCGGGCAGGAGGTACAGTTTCAACAATCCCAGCTTCACCAACCCCAGCTGCGCCCAGTGGCTTTGCGGCTGGCGCCCGGCCAACTCGGAGTACAACTGCGCCGCCTTCGGGAAATCCGGCTCGCTCAGGTGCAGCTGGTAGATTCGCGCCCGCAGGTAGGCCGCCTCGGCCGCGATGTCGTCCGCGCCCGGCTCCAGCTCGGCCAGCACCGCCTCGGCCTCGCGCATGTTCGCATCCGACGACGGCTGCGCGCCGATCCGCCCGGCGGCCCAGGCGAGCCGTTCCGCCCGCGAGCCGGCGTCGCGGCGGAGCAGGCGGAGCACGTCCTGCGGGCGGTTGTTGGCCAGGGCCGTCCAGGCCGGGTCCAGGTCGGCCGGCGCACCCGCGCCCGCCACGAGCAGCGGCCAGATGAGCAGGGGTAAGAGACCTCGCGCGGGGCGGACTGAAAGCACCTCGCCATGGTGGAAGTTCGACCCGCTCCGACAAGCACTACCGGAGAAAAGTTTCGCGGCCTGTGGTTTGAAGCCAGAAGCCAGGAAACCAGGAGAAATCCGGGGAATGATTCCTGGTTTCCCGGCTTCCGGCTTGAAATAAAACTGGCACTACCTGGCCGGGCCCGCAATGGCGAGCTGCCGGCTCATCTGCAGCATCAGCGCCTCGGACTGGGTCTGGGAACTCTCCAGCCGTTCGCGCGCCACCGGCAGAGCCGCGTCGCGCGGCGTCCGCCGGCTGAGTGCCGCCGCCGCCATGATGCGCACGTCCTGCGGCCGCACGATGATCGCCCGGTTCGTGATTTCTTTGCCTAAATCGACCCGCACCGCCTCCGGCATCTCGGCCTCCATCGCATCCACGAACCGGTCCACGCTCCCCTGTGCCCCGGTCAGCAGGTAGAAATTGCGCAGAATCGCCGCATTGACGCTCGAGCCGATCGTCATGTATTCCGCGCCGAAGGTATAGCAATCCAGCGGGGTCTTGTAGGCGACAATGTCGGGTGGTACCTTCACTTCCCGCGTTGCCGGCAGCCAGCCACTGTGGTCCGTGAAGAGCTGGCTGCCCTCCACGCTGGTCATGAACTGCATGAAATCGATGGCCTCCCGCTGGTGCGGGCTCTGCCGGTTGAGATAGAACTCCATGGCCGTGCCGCCGCCGCCGTCGGCAAAGTCCCCGAAGAAATACGGCCCCATCACCGGGTCGTCCTTCGTCGGTTGGGGAAACCGCAGCACGTCGATCGGAAAGTCCGCGAGGCCCCGGATGCTCGTGCCGTCCCATGTGCCGGCGAAGATGAACAGGGCGTCGCCCCGCAGGAATTCCTGCGTCGCGGCATCGCGCAGCGACTGGACGAACCCGGGCTTCATGTTCAGGCTGACCTCGCGCATCAGGGCCAGCCCGGCGCGGATTTCCGGCGACCGGTAGCTCCAGTGGCCGTCGAGATACAGGCCGAGCGCATCCCAATTATAGAGCGCCAGGGTGCCATGGCGGTCATTCCGCTGGCTGCGCTGCATCATCGAGCCTTGCAGGAGCATCTCCAGCAGCCAGGTCGCGTTGTCCCGGGCGCCCGCCATGGCATAGATCGGCCGGCTGGTGCGGTTCGCGTACGCGGCGACCTCCCGAAACAGCACGCGCAGTTCCGCAAAGGTCCGCGGGGTCCGGGTCGAGCCGGTAATCTCCTTCAGCAGGTCCCGGTTGCAGAACATCCGCACGGAAACCTCCGTCAGCGTCGCCGCGTAGAACTGTCCCGGGTCGGGCGCGTTCACCCGCTGGTTCAGCAGGCCGTCGGTGAAGGTCTGCACCCAGGGCACCTTCTCGAGCGGCGTGCCCCGGTTGTAGGGATTGGGCCGCTGCATCTCCGCGGTGATCGGCTCAAAGTAGCGCGCCGGGATGTCGGTCAGGCCGTCGAGCCAGACGCCGTACTCGATCAAGTCCACGCCCTTGCCGCCGACAAGGTTGGTGCGCATCCACTGGTTGTAGACGCGGCCCGGCACCAGCACCTGCTCCACCTTCACCCGGGGGTTCAGCTCCTCGTAGCGGCGGATGATCGCGTCCACCCCGTCGGGCGGCCCTTTCTCGATCTGCCAGTGGGCGATGCGGATCGTCACCGGCCGGCTGGACACCACCGGGGCCGAGCGCGTGAAGACCCAGTACACCGCGAAGACGTAGCCCACGGCCAGCAGGCCAATTCCGATCCGGCTCGCGCGCACTTTCATGGCCGGGCCCCTTTCGCCTTCGCCTCGAGCGCGGCGAGATCCTCCAGCCGGCGGCGCACCGTGACGCTGCGCTGGTTGGGCGTAAAATCGCGCAGGTAGGCCTCGAAGTAGGCGCGGGCCTGCGCGTAATGCCCGGCCCGCAGCGAAAGCTCGCCGAGTTCGATCGCGAGATCCTCGGGCGCCTGGCCGACCAGGCCACCGATGCGGTCAACCTCAATCAAGTGCGGCAGCACCGTGTCCAGCGGTTGCTCGTAAAACGTCCCGGCGTGGGCGATCTGGAGATGAAGATCACGCTGCAGTTTCTCCTCCTTGATCCGCGGCAGCAGCGCCGTGGCGGCGGCAATCCGCTCGGCGGGAGCCGCCGGTTCCGGCAGCGTGTAGAGGAGCAGCAGGCCAAGTTTCACGAGGCCCAGCCGCGCCCAGTGGCTGGCCGGGTGCCGGTCCGCCAACGCCCGGTAAAGCGCGGCCGCCCGGACAGGATCCGGCTGCTGGTAATGCACCTGGTACAGCCGCGCCTGCATGTAGGCGGCGGCATCCGCGATCTCGTCGTCGCCCTGCGCAAGCCGCGCCAGGACCGCCTCGGCCTCATGGAGCCGGTCCGGCGTCACCGGCTGGTAGTCAATCACCACCACCGCCTGCGCGAATTCCTGCTCGCGGGTCGGGGCGTCCTTGATGCGGTCGAGGCGCGTGTAGGCATCGCGTGCCAGGCTGCTCGCCATCAGCTGCCAGGCGGCGGACACCTCCGTGTCCGCCGGCGCGCCGGCCCAAACGGCAGGCAGCAGCGCAAAACCAAGCCCCGCAGCGCACCAGCGGGACAGCGTTGGGATGAGGACAGGCACTCCGCCATCGTGGAAGCGCGGCCGGCCACGACAAGAACTACCTGCGGCCGCGCCGGTGCTTCGCCCGAAAATTCGGCAGGGCGGCGTCTCAGCCATCAACCTTTGTCCGAATACCGGCGGCCACGGTCTCAAGGTCATACGCACCAGAAGTGTCAATCACCGTCACTTCACCCAATCCCAATGGACCCGCACTGGCCAATCGTCTGAATTCAGTCGCATCGACCACCGGCTTGTTACGATCCAGGTGCCCGGCATGCCGCCGTCTCTCATTAAAGCGCGTGGCTGCGAGCATCGGGTCACACACACAATGTACCTCAAGTACCTTCCCCGGCAATTCTCGTATCCACTCCGTCGGCGTGCCCGATTCCTTCCCGGTTTGTTCCGTCTGCCAGAATGAAACCAACACCCCTCCTGCGGAAGCCTCCACCAAGCGGACCAACTCCTCGTCGCTCTTCCGGCTGAGTTTCTTGCGCCAGGCCGCGTCGCCGATCCCCTCACCCTCAAACAATCCGTCCAGAATGTCGTCCTTGTCGTAGAACGGCAGTCGCAGTGCCTCGGCCAGCTTGCGCCCCAACGTTGTTTTGCCGCTGCCCGGGATACCGGAAATGACGACGAACAGTTGAGGAGCTTTATGGATCATTATTGTCTGACCCCGTTTCCAGTAAATTTTTCACCTCGGCCGAAAACATGGCCGCATTCTCGAAGACAAAGGCAGACCAACTACATTCCTTCGCGGCCTGAACGTTTTCCGGCCGGTCGTCCCAAAAAGCCAGGGTCTTACGAGGCAAGGCGGCCCGGACGGATTGAAAGAATTCGGCATCGGGTTTTTTGACCCCGAGCTCACACGAAACAAATGTGGCGTCAAAAAATCCCCGGATGGCCAGTCTTTGGTCGAGGTATCGCATCCGGTGCTTGTCCTGATTTGTCGCCAAACCGCAGAAAACTCCATCATGGCGCAGTCCTCTCACCACGTCGGCTACGGATTCATCGATTTCGCAGCCAGAACCGAAGGCCTCGTCGAGGAACATCTCTGTGGTCTCGGGAATCCCCCATTCCCTCAGAAAGCGGGGCAGCTCGGGTTTGAGGTCCGCCTTACCCACCAAGCATCGACTCATAAATTTTTTAAATCCGGCAATCTGCCCAGCCGAGAGTCCATAACGATGTTCAAGATAATTTCCCGGGCGGACAGTTCGAAGAAAAACCCCATCCGCGTCGAGGATAACGACGGGCTGGTTCATTTCGTTCCCCTCACAGAATTCCCCGCTCGAGCCACGTGTGCTCCCCGGCGATGATCTGCTGCGCCAGGTCGTAGCCGTGCTGGTCGGAATTGTGCCCGACTCCCGCGAAGTTCTGCGCGATCCGCAGGTGCGCCTGCGCCGCAAAATCATCCACCAGCGTGAGGACCTTCGCCGCGGGCTCGCCGTCCTGCAGCAGCTTCTGCGCGAACACGCAGCTGGCCGCGATCGCGAAGAGATCCGCCCCGATGTCCGCCAGCCGGCCGAGCAGCACCTGCCGCTTCTCCAGCTTCACGCCGAACTTGATCATCTGGTGGAACAGCGTGCGCGCCAGCTTGCGGCTGAGCGCCGCCACCCGGTTGAAATGGCCCGCGAGGTGCGGATGCATGTCCGCCGGCGCGCTCCCGTTGAAGGGCAGCCACTGCGCCGGATACCAGAGCGTGTAGAATTTCGCCGCGGCCCACGCGCTCCTGAGCCGTTCGCCCCATGGCCGCTCGGAGTTGAGCGCCACGCCGGCGATCTTGAGGTGGGGGTCCAGCGCCTCGCGCATGATGAAGAGCCGCATGATCTCCGAGGAACCCTCGAAGATGGTGGTCACGCGGTTGTCGCGCATCAGCCGCTCCACGGGGTGCGGTTTCTCGCCGCGCGCCTTCAGCGACGACACGTCCTCGTAGCCGCGGCCGCCGCGGATCTGCATCACGTCGTCGAGGCACAACCAGGCCTTCTCGGTGCCCCAGAGCTTGCACATCGAGGCCTCGAGGCGGATGTCGGCCTTCTTGTCGCGGTCCACGATGCGCGAGGTGACGATCAGCATCGCCTCCATCGCAAAGGCATGGGCGGCGATGCGCCGGATCTTCTCCGCCACCGCCGCGTGCTGCCCGACGGGCACGCCCCACTGGATGCGCTCCCCGCCCCACTCGCGCGCGATGGCCAGCGAGCGCTTGGCCACGCCGATGCTCGACGCGGGGATCGACAGCCGGCCGGCGTTGAGGGTCGACAGCGCCACCTTCAGCCCGCGGCCCTCGCCGCCGACGATGTTGGCCTTCGGCACGCGGACCTGGTTGAAGCCGATGACACCGTTGTAGAGCGCATGCAGGCCCATGAACTGGCAGCGGTGCTTGATCGTGACGCCCGGGGATTTCGCCTCGACCACAAACGCGGTCAGCTGGGTGCGCGGCTTGCCGTCGACGATCTTCGGCGGCGTGCGGGCCACGACAATGTACAGCCCCGCGCGCGTGCCGTTCGAGCACCAGAGCTTTTCCCCGGTGATGAGGTAATCGTCGCCGTCGGGCTTCGCCTCGGTCGTGAGGCGGGCCGGATCGGAACCCACGCCGCCCTCGGTGAGGGCGAAGGCCGACAGCTCGCCGCCGGCCACGCGCGGGAGGAACCTCTGCTTCTGCTCGGGGGTGCCGAACAGCATCAACGGTTGCGACACGCCGACCGACTGGTGCACCGAGACGTGCGAGAAGATGTTCATGCAGTGGCTGGCGATCAGCAGGCACGCCCGGCAATAGGTCGTCTGCGAGAAGCCCAGTCCGCCGTACTCGCGCGGCACCTTGATGCCGTAGGCGCCGAGCTTCGCGAGCCCCGCCATCACCTCGTCCGGGATCTCCCCGGTGCGGTCGATCAGGTCGGGATCGACATGGTCGCGCAGGAACGCCCCCAAGTCGGCGAAGAACCGGTCCGCCCGCTCCTTTTCCGCGGCGTCGATCTCGGTGACGGGATAAAGTTTGCCGGGCCGGAAGCGGCCCATGAAGAGATGCGCGACAAAGCTGAGGTCGTCGTGCGATTCGCGCGCGGCCTCGGTGACCTGCAGGGCGGCGCGCTGCCCTTCGTTCATCTTGGACATGTCGATGACGGAGCGACCGTCGTCGGGTTTCTGGGGCGGGGTATCAAGAGCGGGCATGGGGTAGGCGGCGCGCTGGGCCGGGTTTAATTTTCCCCATTCAACCGTGGCTTTATGACACGGTCAACGGTGCCGCCGCCGGCCCGGGCAGTCTTCAACCGCGCCACTTCGTCCCGGGAGCCGGGCTAATTGGGGATTTTTAAGCCGGAAGCCAGGAAACCAGGAATCCGACCAAGGCAATTTGGACTCGGATTAAACTAATAATTGGCTGCGTTCCTGGTTTCTTGGCTTCCGGCTTAAATCTACTACGGTGCTCCGCCTAGGTCCGGCACCGCCAGTTGCACGCCGCCCTGCTCGGCCGACTCGTGGGCGACCAGCCCGGGAATCATGTAGCGCGCGGCCTGCCAGACGTGGTTGGGCGGCGACTCGCCGGTGACGCACGCCTTGACGAAGTCATCCACGAGGAACTGATGCGAACCCCAGTGGTTGTTCGGCAGCGTGGCGAATTCCTTCGGCAACCGCGCGGTGTCCTGCGCCGCCGCCGTTCCACCGTACACGCCCGGCCGCAGCGTGAGAATGTCGTCCAGCCGCTTCGTGTCGGAGAAGCCCTTGCCGATGATCACCCGGCCGGCCTGGGTGTACTCGAAACTGGCCTCGGTGCCGCAGAGGGTCATGAACTCGCCGCCGGGGTGGCCCACGCGGCGGAACTCGTTCACCCGGGCGCACGCGCCGTCGCTCATCGCGAACAGGGCCGTCTCGTTGGAGAAGGCATTGCGGTATTTGTTCACCTTCGGGTCGTAGATGCCGTCGGGATGCCGGTCGCGCCAGCCCAGCGCCGATACCCGGGTCATGTGCGCGCCCGTGACCCCAATGATCTGGCTCGTCGAGTGGGTCGGGTAATGCATCGGCGGGGAGCCCGCGAGTTCCAGGAACTTGTCGCCCGTGCGGGCGCGGATGATGCCGCGCGAGTCGATGCTGGTGATGTCCCAGTCGTGGTGGTAACTCGCCTCCGCGTAGGTGATGTCGCCGAAGACGCCGCGCCGGTGCTGCTCGCGGCACCACACGACGTGCGGATAATAGTAGCTCGTCTCGCCCATCATGTAGATGCGGCCGGTCTGTTCGACCGTGCGCACCAGCTCGGTGATCTCGGCGATGTTTTCAGCGCACGGCACCGCCGAGTAGACGTGCTTGCCGGCCCGCAGCGACTTCACCGCCTGCGGGCCGTGCAGCCAGTGTTGGGTGATGATCGCGACCGCATCCACGTCCGTCCCGAGCATGTCGTCCAGCGAGGGACAGGTGCGCGCGACGCCGAATCGATCCGCGTTGGCCCGCAGCTTCGCGGCGTCGAGGTCGCACAGCACGACCTCGCGCACCAGCGGGTGCGCCTTGAACAGCGGGATGAATCCCTGGGCCATCTGGCCTGTGCCGACCATACCGATTTTGAGGCTCATTGGGTCGCCCTCGCCGCCGTCTCCACCGCGGATCGCATGGTCTCCACGTTCCGGATCACGGCGTCGTTGTCGCCGAGTTTTTTCGGGTCCCGAAAGGCCTCGAGCGCCGCAGCGACGGGGGCCGGCAGGTGGCCGCCATTGTGATCGCGCAACCAGCGCAGTTTTTCGAACTCCTCGATCCCTTCCCGCAGCATTTCCCAGTGGACCGAACTGCGCGGGCCCGGATAGAGCAGAAACTCGTCGCCCGGCGGCAGATCACGCCGCCAGGGGTGGCAGGAGTAGAGTGTCTCGTTGAGCGGGTTCTCCGGCCAGGTCGTCAGCGCCCAGCGCGCCATGCCGCTGTAGCCGTTCACGCTCGCATAGTATCCCACCCACACGGCCTCGGCGGGCGGGCTCGTCACAAACGTGTTCGGCCGCTTGGGATCGAGGCAGATGTAGAAGGTCGTGACCTTGCCCTCGCGTTGGCGCTGCGCGAGGTCGCGGATCAGGTCGTCGCCGGCGTGGTCGAGGATGATGGTGAAGTCCGCCAGGTCGATGCCGGTGTAATGTGACGAGGTCTGGTTGCCCGCCAGCGCGGCCTTCAGGCCCGGGGCGTTGGCGTGCATCACCTCCACCATCGCCTTCATCATCGCCGCGGGCGCCTCGTCCACGCCGATCCGGGTGCGCTCCAGCCAGCCCTTCGCCGCAAGGTGTTCTTCAAAATCCTTCAAAAACGGCCCCCAGTAATCCGCGTAGTCCGCCGTGCCCGGCTCGCACATCGCCACCCGCAGGTCCCCGGTGGCGGCGTCCGTATACTCGAGGTGCCCCGACCAGGTGAGCATCGAGTAGCAGTTGATCTGCTGCGCGATGCCGCAGCTCATCGCGAACTCCACGTAACGGTCGAACACGGTGTAATCGAACTTCCACGAGCCGTCCGGCAGCTTCACGTGCGTGACCATCGTGTCGTAGTCGTCGTAGTCGCGCTTGCCCCACGGCCGCGGCGTGATGGTGGTCGTGATGACTTTCTGGCCCGCGTGCGCCAATTCCTCCATGTAAGGCCGCATGACCGCGAAGTGCTCGTCGCTCCACGGCTTCACGCCGTGCATCCGTGCGATCGACCACGGGTGCTGGAACACGTCGAGGTGATACTTCCAGTCCGCCGGCGCCGGCAGCGTCGCGCCGAGAATCTCGAGCGTCACCGGGAAAACCTTCGGCGCCGTGCCGTCCGACCGCAGCGTCAGTTCGCCCTGATAAGTTCCCGGCACGGCATCGCGCGGCGTCTCCACCGTCAGCCACACCGCGCGATACGAGCCCGCCGGCATGTCCACGCGCTCGGCGTCGTCCAAGACGTCGCCGACCAGCTTTCCGTCCGCCAGCACATTTCGGACGAACCGCGTCCGCACCGCCGCGGCCGGCAGCTCGTGGCCGTTCCCGTCGCGCAGCGCCGACACCGTCAGTCGCAACCCCGGCCGTTCGGCCGAGGTCCAGACCACAAATTGCCCGTGCACCCGTTCGCCCCGCCATGCCGTGGCGTGCCATTCCTTCACCCCTTGGGCCAGCGGCACATTGCCTGCGCTGTACTGGTGGTCGAGATCGCCCACCGCGCCCCCCAGCCTGCGCCCGGTCGGCGCCGCGTAGGCCGTGAGCTTGGTGATCATCGGACCTTCGTCGGCCTTCGAACTGCCCGTGACGGTCAGCCGCAGCATCCGCACCTTCACAGGCGCGGGTAGCACCATCTCGAGTCCCTCGGCCGGAATCAACGCCGTGCCGGTGCGCTGGTCGTGCAGCACCTCCCACGTCGTGCCATCGGCGGAGCCTTCGATGTAGAAATTAAACACCCGCGTGTTCGGCGCGCGCAGGTGGAGGCTCAGCTGCGCGATGGGCCGCGCCTCTGGCAGCTCGAATTTCAGCCACGCGGGGAAATGCTTCGACGTCCACCACATCACCGTGTCGTCGCGCACCGGGTGGTTCTGGGCCAGGTCCGGCCGCTGCTCGTCGTCGTAACCCGAGGCGGTCACCTTCGCCCCGGCCAAGACGTCGCCGAAATCCGCGCGGTTGAGCAACGGCGGTTGCGGCTCGTAGGGAAAGTGCCGCGCCACAAACGGCTCGGTGACCGGCCCGGCCGCGAATGCCGCCACCCCCAGCAATCCGCTGAGCCAGCCGAGGCGCACCGCAGGCTTGATCGTCATGCGCCCGAAGCTGGCGGCCGGTCGGCGGCGCTTCAACGCGTTTTGCAGCGAATAATCCGCGTCGAGGTCGGGGCGCCCGGCGGTCGATCCGCCAAATTCGCGTTCGCCAATCCCGCCCGACCGACCTAACTCCCACCCAACCCCCCACCCCGATGCCGGCCAAGCATTCCGAACCCTACCTCAGCGCCAACGAGCGCCATCCCGAACGCTCCATCCAGTTCGACTTCGTCCGGGCGACCGAAAATGCCGCGCTCAGCGCCATCGACTGGCTCGGCCGCGGCGACAAGGAATCGGCGGACGCCGCCGCCAGCGACGCCATCCGCGGCACGCTGGAGCAGAGTGATCTTTGCGGCGAGGTCGTCATCGGCGAGGGCATCAAGGACAACGCCCCGGGCATCTTCCTCGGCGAAAAGCTCGGCTCCTGGAAATTTCCCTCCCCGCGCTTCAACATCGCGGTGGATCCGATCGACGGCACCACCAACATCTCGAAGGGCCTGCCCAATTCCATCTCCGTCATGGCCGCCGCGCACGTGCCGCATGGCGCCGAGGCGGCGATGATCAACATCCCGACCTTTTACTCCGAGAAGCTCGCGTACGGTCCCGACGTGGTCGCCGCCATGGAGCGGGATCCTTCGCTCCGCTTCACCCTCGACACGCCGGTCGCGCAGATCCTGGAACTCGTGGCCAAGGCGCTCGGAAAAAATGTCCACCAGGTCTATGTCGTCCTCCTCGACCGCCCGCGCCATGCGAAGCTCATCGCGGAAGTCCGCGCGGCCGGCGCGGCCCTCCGCCTCATTTCCGATGGCGACGTGACCGCCGCCGTTTCGCCCTCGCTGCACGACTCCGGGGTCGACCTGTATCTGGGCACCGGCGGCTCCCCCGAGGGCGTGCTCACCGCCGCCGGCGTGATGGCGCTGGGCGGCGAACAGCAGCTGCGCATGTGGCCGCGCGATGACGCCGAGCGCGCCGAAATCAAGCAGACGCCCGCCGCGGCCGACCTGGGCAAAATCTACTACGCGAAGGACCTCGTCACCAGTCCCAGCGCCATCTTCTGCGCCACCGGCATCAGCGACAGCCCGCTGCTGCCCGGCGTCCGGCTGATCGGCCGCAAGGTCATCACCCACTCCATCCTGATGCGCTCGCAGAGTCGCACCGTGCGCTACATCAAGACCGTGCACGACCTCGATTTCAAAACCATCCGCCGCTCGCCCGACCGCCGGGATCATTACGTGTAAGCGGCGGCGAAACTCCCGGGTTATCTTCCCCTCCCGTGCCCAATCTCCTCACGCCCGCCCAGGGCGCGCAATTTCGCGAGGACGGCTACGTGCACCCGATCCGGGTGATGTCGGAGGCGCAGGCGGCCGCGCTGCGCGCACGGCTGGAGGCATACGAGGCGGCCTCGGGCGGCCCGCTCAAGGGTGCCTTCCGCCACAAGACCCACCTGCTGTTCGCGTGGCTCGCCGACCTCGTGCACCACGCGACGATCCTCGACGCGGTCGAGGATCTGTACGGCCCGGACCTGTTCTGCTGGTCCTCGAGCTTCTTCATCAAGGAACCGCGCACGCCGGCGTTCGTTTCGTGGCACCAGGATTCGACCTACTGGGGCCTCAACCGGACCGACGTCGTGACCGCGTGGATCGCGCTGTCGCCCTCGACGAAGGCCAACGGCGCGATGGAGGTCATTCCGGGGACCCACCGGCTCAGCCAGGTTCCGCACCGCGACACCTTCGCCAAGGACAACATGCTCACGCGCGGCCAGGAAGTCGCCGTCGAGGTGGACGCGACCAAGGCCGTCACGATCGAGCTGCGGCCCGGCGAGATGTCGCTGCATCACGTGCTGCTCGTGCACGGCTCGGCGCCCAACCCCTCCGACATCCGCCGCATCGGGTTTGCCGCGCGCTACATCCCCACCTCGGTCCGGCAGGAGTCCGGCGAGCGCGATTCGGCCACGCTGGTGCGCGGGACCGATGTCCATGGACATTTCGAACATGAGCCGCGCGCCACCCGGGACCTCGACCCCGCGTTCGTGGCGCTGCATCGGGACATCGCCGAGCACAACGCCCGGATCCTTTTCCGCGGGACGAACGTGAAGAGTTTCAACCAACCGGCTCGCTGACTGATGCGGCCGCCGCGCCGGTTCAGGTAACCAGGGCCATCAGTCCGGCGGTCTTCTTTTCCGCGCGGGCCTTCTTCTTTTGCGCCGGCACCACCAGCACCGGGCAGGGCGACTTCAGCAGCACGCCGTGCGTCGTGCTGCCGACCAGCAGGTCGTAAAAGGCGGTATGCCCGTGCGAGCCCATCACGATGTAATCCGCGCCGAGTTCCTCGGCCTGCTTCAGGATGAGGGTGGCCGGCGGGCCGGTGAATTGCAGGGTGTCGCTCTCGACCCCCTGCTCCTTCAGGCGGTCGGCCAGCCGCGCGAGCTGCTTGGCGGCGGCCTTCTCGCTCACCAGCATGATTTCGCCGATGTTCACCAGGTACGGGGCGTATTCGCTCGTGATGATCGGCGGTTGCGTGACATTGAGCAGCACCACGCGGCCCTTCTGTACCTGGGCCAGCGACGCGGCTGCGGCCACCACCGAGTCGGTGATGCCCGAGAAATCGACGGGGGTGAGGATCGTTTTCATGGCAATAGCGTAGCACAAGTCCCGCCCCGGTCTGCGCGTGGATTGCCGGAGCCTGCGCGGATTTTGCCCGCCCCGAGGCAACGCCTGGTTGGCTGTTGGATTGTGCTTCATCCGGTTGACCACCCTAGACCGCCAACCGGGCCGTTTGCTCCCCGCTTGCGTTTTGCACCGGGCGCAGCATGGTGCGCCTCCCGTTCTTTGATTGGTCTGCACTCCGTCGTTTCTCATTTCATCTTTCCCAAGTTTCTTCTTTTCAGCTTTGGGGGTGTTCCGGATTCGACCCTTGGTTGGAGTGCGCCGCTGCCTGCCGAGAATGAAGGTTTCTCGTAAAACCTCCTTCACAAAAATAATAGGCAACAACGAAGAAATGCTACTGGCTGCTTAATTAAGCTCCCACGTTTGCCCGGCGACACCTGCTAGCCGGAGCGAACGACGACAGCAGGAATAGCGTGCGGAGCCGTCCGCGGTGCGCGCGTCGTATCTTCAATCCGGGGACTGGCTGAGGCCTGAGTGCGCGTGAACACTTGGCCCCGGCGAGATCAAGTTACGCTATGCATGGTAGACGCGGTGCGCGAAGGTCAGGGGCACGCGGGTTCAACTCCCGCCACCTCCACCACTTTATATCGTTAATTATCATTATTTAATGCAATTAACACGCCGGCGGCCGGCGTTTTTCCCGATTTTGTATCCAATCCTTGAGCGCCCTTCGGCAGGACTTTACGCCAAATCGCCGTTACCGGTGCCCCAGGGCTCGACTTGGTAATTTCTCCGATCGGATTGGGCAGGATTGACCGTCGAACCACGTGCCCTCGACAAATGTGGTCGTGGGGATCTCGGGCACCCCGAATTTGTTGTGCTGCAACTGCCCGGCCAGAATCTCCACCGCCACCGCCCCGACGGTTTCATGGTTTTGCCGGACACCCGCGGTCACGCCATTCAGTTCTTCAAGAAACACATCCACGAAGGCGAGATCCCGGGGAATCCGCAGCCCCATTTTCCGGAACATCGGCAGGACGAATGCGCCCTTGCTGATCACGACCTCCGGCCGATACCGCTCCAACCACTGCTTGAGGGCGGCCTGCTCCGGGACCACCGGGGCGTTGTTTTCATTAAACCAATCTTCGACGGGCAGGGGCTTGGGAAAGATGTGCGCGGGTACTCGCTCGCTAACCTTGAGATGCTGCTGCTCCACGAGGAAGCCGGCGGTCCAGAGATGATCGACGGCATGATCCCAGCCGCGGTGCATCACAAAGCCGATCCGCCGGTACCCGGCGGCCATCACCTTCTGCATCGCCAAGCGCACAATGTCACACTGGTTGTTGGTGACATTGTGTAGCATGGGTTGGTGGGGGAAGTAGTCGATCTTCACAGCGCTGAAATTCGGCCAATCAAATTGCAGGGCATCGCCCATCTCGCGACCGTGGGAAGCGATGATCAGGCCGGTGATACCGCGGGAAAACAGGATCCGGCTCAGCCGGCCCTCCGTTAAACCCTCCTCATGCATCCAGAAATGTTCCAGCTTGTAGCCAAGTTGATTGGCTTTGGTCTCCGCGCCGGAAAAGAATTCCGGGTGGGCGGTGACTTTCTTCCAGCCCCACTTGGTCGCCCAGTTGGTCACGTAGGCCAGGGTCGGCACGTTGCGTCGTTCCATGACCCTTCCCCGGTAGGCGACCAGCGCGCGCAGCAACGGATCCGGCCGGTAACCCATTTGATCGGCCAGGACATGGATCCGGCGGCGGGTCGCCTCGGGCAGCCGGGGATGGTTGCGCAGGGCGAGCGAGACGGTGGTGACGTGCACGCCGGCTTTCACCGCGATTTCCGCGAGGGTGACCCTGCGATCGTTCATGGGGGCAATTCATCCCGCCACGCTCCCGGCACCTCATCAAGTCTATTGTTAGCACGCAACTCCCCTTGTCGTGACTCGGTCGCCTATCAGAGGGTGATTGTTGCGGTTCCCCACCCCTTTTCCCTAAGGCATCGCTGGCTCACGTGAAACCCCGCGCCCATTTTCCCCGGATCAAGACCATCGCCTACGAGGGCCCGAAGTCCGCCAACCCGCTCGCGTTCCACCACTACAACCCGGACGAGGTGGTGGACGGCAAGCCGGTGTCGGCGCACCTGCGCTTCTCCATCGCCTACTGGCATTCCTTCCGCGGCGTGGGCTCGGACCCGTTCGGCCCCGGCACCATCGTCCGCTCTTGGGAAAAGGGTCGCGATCCCATCTCCATCGCCAAGGCGCGCATGGACGCCGCGTTTGAGTTTTTCCAAAAGATCCGCGCGCCGTTCTACTGCTTCCATGACCGTGACATTGCGCCCGAGGGCCGGTCGCTCGCCGAGTCGAACCGCAACCTCGACCGGCTCGTCGCCCACGCCAAGGGCCTGCAAAAAGCCACCGGCGTCCGGATGCTCTGGGGCACCGCCAACCTCTTTTCCAACCCGCGCTACATGTGCGGCGCGGCGACCAACCCCGACGCGCACGTCTTCGCCTACGCCGCCGCGCAGGTGAAGAAGGCACTCGAGGTGACAAAAACGCTCGGCGGCGAGAACTACGTCTTCTGGGGCGGCCGCGAGGGCTACGAGACCCTGCTCAACACCAACCTTAAGCGCGAACAGGACCACCTCGCGGCGTTCCTCCACATGGCGGTGGATTACGCCAAAAGCATCGGCTTCAAGGGCCAGTTTCTCATCGAGCCCAAGCCAAAGGAGCCGACGAAGCACCAATACGACTTCGACGTCGCCGCCGGCATCGCCTTCCTCCGCACCTTCGGCCTCGAGCAGCACTTCAAGTTCAACATCGAGACGAACCACGCGACGCTCGCCGGCCACACCTTCCAGCACGAGATCGAGACCGCCGCCGCCCAGGGGCTGCTCGGCTCGATCGACGCCAACGCCGGCGACGAGCTCCTCGGCTGGGACACCGACCAGTTCAACACTAACGTGAAAGAGCTGACGCTCGCGATGGTCTCAATTCTGCGCGCCGGCGGCCTCGGCAAGGGCGGCTTCAACTTCGACGCCAAGCTCCGCCGGCCCAGCATCGACCCCGAGGACCTGTTCCACGCCCACATCGGCGGCATGGACGCCTACGCCCTCGCCTTCAAGCTCGCCCGCCGGATCCTCGCCGATGGCAAGTTCACGACATTCCTCAAGGATCGCTACGCCAGCTACGACACCGGCTACGGCCGCGCGATCGAGAAGCGCCGCGTGGGTTTCCGCGACCTGAACAAGCTCGTCCTCGGCCAACTCGGCGAACCCAAGCCCCGCTCCGGCAAACAGGAGTATCTGGAAAACCTGCTCAACTCCTACCTCCACGGCTGAGTCGCCACCCAAGAGTAAGGGGTGAAGCATGACCCCTTCTAAAACCTATGATGCGCCTGCTTCGAGTGATCTTCGCCTCGGGATTGGTGCTTTTCTCAGGTTGTGTGATACCGAATCCGGTGAAGAAAGAAGTGGAGAGGGAAGTCATATGTGGCGTTCGTCAGGAAACCGGAGAGGAAGTCATAGTTCGGAAAATGTTCCGACCCTACTTGTATTCAATGACACCGATTGGGGAACTCGACGGGAGTCGCTGGACAGAGTACTCGCTACGTCGTGGGCCGTCGGAGACTAGGCTGCCGTTTCTAGACCAAGAAAGTCGCCGTTCAGACAGACCCGAGAATCCCGATCTGAATAACGAGATTCTCCCAATTCGCGGGACCAAATTGTGGGCGGCCTTCGCCTGCAAAAGGGTGCTATCCCGAAGTACAGCCGATCTTAAGATGATCATTTTCGACCTAACCGGCATAAGAAGTACGCACGCAATCAATGGAGCCATACGCCAAATTGTCAGGAGCGATGGTCTGGCGCAGTACTCGGTTGGATTGGATCCAGCCACGGGCCGAGTAACCATCCAAACTGAAACAGGAGAATTGTATTATGATCCGGCGAAAGATCGCGTGGTCCTATTCGAACACATTAATAAGTGATATTTGGAGAGGCCCCATAGCAGAGATCAGGTCGAGTATCTCGCGGTAGACAGAGGCGTCACTTTCAGAAGCGCCAGCGAGCGGGCGGCCTGCGCCGTTCACTCCTCACCCTTCACTCTTCACTGCTGCCCTTCCGGCACGCGCTGAGCCTCAGATGACCTCGAGAAAATCGCGATCGGGCAGGGCCGGGAATGGCGCGGTGGGCAGCGTCTGATACCAGTAGGCCACCGAACAGATGTCGTCCTGCAGCGGCAGGTAGCGGCCGTCGCTGCGCCAGGCGCCGTCATTGCGCCAGCCCAGGGCCTGGTTCGTGATGCGCAGGTCCGACTCGAAGCGCACCGGGTCCATCACGTGCCAGCGATACATGGCGAATCGGGTTTGGGAACGGTAGAGGCCGTCCGGCCGGAGGACCTGGTGCAGGCCGGCATAGGGCGTGCAGAATTCCTGGTATTGGTGCGTGCCCGGATGCTCGAAGTTATACGAGCCGCAGAAATAGTCCTCGGTGCCGGTGCCGCAGATCGTCGGCCACTCCCGGTCGCCATCGAGGAAGAACTTGATCTCGCCCTCGCCCCACCAGCCGGCGTTGTTGGAGCCCCAGCCCATGGCGGTGCCGACATAATGGCCGCGGCCGCGCACGCCATCGAGGATGGTGTAGTCCTGCTTGTAGGGGAGCGGGTTGGTGCGGCGGAACTGGGCGTGAAAATAGGCGCAGTCGTCCGGCACGTCGGTCAGGGTGTAGTTGACCTGGTAGTAGAGGTGCATGACGTCGTCGCCGATGTTGGCCAGGGTGATGCGGCACCGCCGGCGGAAGGGCATTTCCCAATAGCAGTTGAACGCCCGGCCGGGGTTGACGCAGACCGGCAGCGAGACGAGCGGCGCGTAGCGTCCCCACGGCATGCCGAAGAAGTCGCCCAGGGGGCACTCGACCGAGGGTTGTTCCTGTCCGTCCCAGTAAATGCGCAGGATGCTGTAGCGCCAAGGCCCGGTGGGAGTCAGCCAGATCTGCTGGATGGCCCCGCTGCCGGCGATGTCCGCGACGGTGAAGGTTTCACCGGCCTTGAGGCTGACCGAGGGGGAGATCTTCCAGCCGCGACCGAGATCGCGGGCATAGGTGGCGCCGTTGCCCTCGGTGGCCATGCCGCCGGCACCCTTCGCGCCGGTGAAATTCTCCGCGCTGATCGAGCGGGTTTTCGCCGCCGACAGTCGGCTGAGGTTGCCGAGGTTGAGACCGAGTCCGTTGAATGCGTTCATGGGGAGGGGCGGCTGGGCAGGCGTCACACGCCTGAAGTGAATGCGTCACTGACTTCCCGCCGGGGAACCCAGCTTCGCCCATGCTCAAGCGTCTGCGAACAACGACAAAAACGATTGCGCCCGGAAGGGCAAGCAGGGGTCGGGTTGTGCCCCACCACCGTCGCTGCGCAGGTGATCGCGCGATGTTTGTCAGCTATTGGAAGCGCCCGCGAGCGGGCGGCCTACGCCGTTCACTCTTCACCTTTCACTCTTCAGTTTTCACCCCACCGGTCTGTCTGCTTGCGCATTGCGCTTCGCCGGGGGGCTCGCTCGTCTCCCGGGATGGCCGCCGCCCTCCGCACCGCCCCCCGCCTGCTCACGCTGCTGTGCTACGGGGCCATGATGAGCCTCGCGATCGGGATCAACCTGCTGCCGGTGTTCCTGACCACGATCAGCCGCACCTTTGGCGGCCCAGGCGGGCTGACGCAGGAGCAACTCGGCCGACTCGGGGCCGTGGGCTTCGCCGGGCTCGTGGTCGGCATCCTGGTCACGGGCCCGCTCGCCGACCGCTGGGGCGCCAAACCGTTTGCGCAGCTGGGCAACCTGCTCATCGGCGCGAGCCTCGTCGCCGCGGCCTTTGCCCCGCATTACGCCTTTCTCGGCGGAGCGATTTTTTTCCTGGGACTCGGCGCCGGATTGCTCGACATGGTGCTGAGTCCCATCGTCGCCGCGCTCAATCCCACGCGCCGGTCGGCCGCCATGAACTGGCTGCACTCCTTTTACTGCGTGGGTGCGGTCGTGACCATTCTCGCAGGCACCTTGGCGTTGCGGGCCGGCCTCGGCTGGCGGGCTTCCTGCCTCATCCTTCTGCCCCTGCCCGCCGGCTTGCTGGCCGCCTTTGCGCCGCTGAGCTTTCCGGCGCTGTCGGCCGAGGGCGGGCGGCTGAAGCTGCGCACGCTGGTGCGCCGCGGCTGGTTTTTGGCGGCGCTCGCCGCGATCTTTCTCGGCGGGGCCACGGAAGTCGGCATGGTGCAGTGGCTGCCGGCGTATGCGGAAACCTCGCTCGGTTATCCCGCGTGGGTCGGGGGGATGGCGCTGATGCTCTTTTCGTTGGCCATGGCCGTCAGCCGGATGGCCGTCGGCGCCGCGGGCACGCGGCTGGATCCCTTCCGCGTGATGGCGTGGAGCTGCGGCCTGTCCGTGATCCTCTTCCTCGGCGGCGCCTTCCTGCCCGTGCCGTTGCTGGCGCTGGTCGCCTGCATCGCCGTCGGGTTCACCGGCAGCTGCCTCTGGCCCACCATGCTCGCGGTGACCGCCGATCGTTATCCGGAAGGCGGGGCCAGCATGTACGGCGGGTTGGCCGCGCTCGGCAACGCCGGCGGCATCTGCATGCCCTGGATCGTCGGCTGGGTCGCCGACCTGCGGAATCTGCACTGGGGCCTCGCCGTCTCCACCTTGGCGCCGGCCTTGATGCTGCCGGTGGTGCTGTGGCTTCGCGCGCATCGCGCGGCCCCGGCCGCGGTGTGATCCAGGCGGCGCGCGGCCCCACCCTAACTGGGCCGGAGACCAATCCAGGTCACCTTCCCCTGCTCGAACAGGACCAGGAGCGTGTAGGATTTCAAATCAGCCAGGTCCAATGGACCACCCTGCGGGCCGTTGGAGGCAGACAGGGAGGAACTCCTTCCCCCGCCGAACGGGGTCCTTTGACCACCGATAACCGTGGGGCTGCCGATAACCGCGCTCGACGGTTGGTAAAGGGATTCCGTGGTGTACGGGCCCCGTTTCACATGGGCGGCATCAACCGGAGGATAGTAATTGGAATAGGTCCACAATTCACCTTTTCCCGCCGCCCCTTCCACCGGCCGCATTTTCGACGGATGGCCGATCGCCATGTAGACCATGTCAACGGTGTAGCCGAGGGCGATGGCGCCCTGGTCGATGTGCTTCTTTTCCCGGGGCGTCAGCGTGGCGTAAGCGGCGGATTTTTCCCGGGTGCGCGTGGCGATGCCGGGATCGCCGGTGCAGCCCGCCGCCACCGCCGCGAGCAGGACGGCCGCGTTGAGGCGGAGGCAGGGACGAGGCACGACCTTAAAACCCGGGGGCATCTCGGATCAAATTAGGATAATGTGCCGCCGATGCAACCCGTCCGAGGAGATGGTAGTGGTACAGTTACCTCCCACTGTAGGAGCGGCTTTACGCCGCGATTCCCCATATCATCGCGGATAAACCCGCTCTTGCATTCAAAATGCACCAGCACTGAGGAGATTGGCCGGACTGGCGCCTCCCCTGCCGGCACGGCCAAATCAAAGAATGAGTTGATAACTTTTCCCGGCGGGCCACGTCTTGGTTCCCGATGAAGACCCTTGTGCTGCTGCTTGCCGCCTGCGCCCTGCTGGCCGGATGTTCGTCCGAATCAACCCACCAAGTGGCGGACTACAGCTCGGTCCATCGGATTTTTGTCGAGCACCAGCTGACGGACAACCACCGGATCGACGAACTGATCGCCGCGGAGCTGAAGACCCTCGGTTACGATGCGACGAGCGGCTGGCCAACCATGATGCCGGAGGTTGGCGTGGACGCCGTGATCACCTACCAGGATCGCTGGGCGTGGGATTTCAAAAGCTACCTGATCGACCTGCGCGTGGAGCTGCGGGCGAACTACACGAACAAGCCGCTGGCCACCGGTTCCTATCACCAGGCCTCCGCCTACACCAAGTCGCCGGCGGAGGTCGTCCACGAGATCATCACGCCGCTGTTCAAGCGCCGCTGAGCGGGGATGGTACGGTCGAGGGTGGAACGTGTTGCCCCAACACGTTGGTTTGGGTTGGAGCCGCGTCGCCCCCGCCGCGGTTGGCTTCAAGACGCGGCGAGGGCGCCGCATCCCCATCTGCATACAAGCGCATTGAGGGCAACGCGCTCCACCTTCCGATCTCCGAACGCCCGCCTATTTCAGCGGAAAGTCCGCGAGGGTGCGGAGATTCTGCAGCCAGTCCGCCTCGACCGTAAGCTGGTTGGCCGCCATGCGGTCGAACTTCGCGCGGGCCAGCCCGGCCGGGCGTTCCAGCTGGTAGAGTCCGGCCAGCACCGAGTCCTTTTGCCGGAGGGTCTCATGGTTGATGTGGGCGAGGCGCTCCAGCTCAGCCCGGTAGGTCTGGTCAAACCGGCGGTGGGTCCGCTCGATGAAGGCGTCGGCGCTGGCGCCGTTGCCACTCAGCAGATACAAATTCTGTCGCATCAGCTGGTCGCCGTCGGCGCCGCCCAAGCCCCGGATGTTGAGGCCACGCACGTAACCGTCCTCCACCGGGCGGAACGACTCGGAGGCCTGGGGCACGGGCACGCCCTTGATCACCGGCAGCCAGGAGGAGATGCGGGAAAACTTCGCGTTGGACTTGCGGCTCGTCAGGAACCGCAAGAAGTCGATCGCCCGCTCCGGATGGCGGGAGTTCCGGGTTAGGCCGAACGGCACGCCGGCGAAGGTGTTCGCCTCGGAGATCGGCCCCAGCGTACCGCGGCCGTATTTCGGGTCATCGCGCCGGAAGGTCGGCATTTTGAAGGCGCCAACGGCGAAATTTGCCTGCGTGAGAATGCCGCCGGAATCCCAGGTGCCCGTCGCCAGCATGGCGGCGCGCCCCTGCAGGAATTGCAGCATGGAATCCTCGCGATTGAGCTGCGACCAGCCCGGAGCCATGTAGCGGCCGAACGCTTCCACAGATTCCAAGCCGGCTCGCACGGCGGGCGTCGCCAGCGACCAGCGCCCGCGGACATAGTCCACCAGCGCCTCGCGCTTGGTCATCTCCAGATCCCGGGAGAGATCGTGCACCAGCGAGGCGCGCTGCGCGGCGGCGCCAAACAGCTCGTCGGTGATCTTGGTGAGATTAAACCAGGAGCCGGCGAGCGGGGCGACCGGCTGCCCCGTCAGCTGGGCGCGGCGCTGCAGGGCCGCGCACAGCGCGACAAATTCGTCGAAGGTCTGCGGCGGGCGGTCCGCGCCCAGCGCCTCCGTGACCAGCCGGCGGTTGTAGAAGACCCGCACGGTCACCATGGCGCTCGGGGCGCCGTAGTATTCGAGCAGGTTGAGGCTGAAATAGTGCCCGACCTCGTTCGGCACGAGCTCCGCGGCGTAACTTTTGCGCCACGACACGTTGCGCAGGTCGGGCTCGTCCGCGTTGTAGGGATTGGGTTCCTCCAGCCAGGACGTGATCGGCGTGAAGTAGCGCGCGAGCATGTCGTCCGGGTTCTCGTAGGAAGCCAGCTCGATGAGGTCGGGGGCGGTGCCGCCGGCCAGGCCCGTGCGCAGCCACTGCTTCCACGCGCGCCCCGGAATATCCATCTGCTCGACCCGCACCTGCGGGTGCAGCGCCATGTAGTCGGCCGCGATCGCGTTGAAGGCCTCGCGCACGCCCGGCTCGATCTGCCAGTGCGCGAAGCGGATGACATTGATGCCAGGATCCACGACCTCGGGCCCGCGGCGCAGCAACAGGCGGCCGGCGGCATAGAGGTAAACGCCCGCGAGCAGCGCCAGTACCAGAAGGTTCCGAAGCCGGCGGCGCTTCATTTGGGCTCCTTCTCCAGTTCCGTCATTCGTTCCGCCGCGGTACGGTAGCGATTGTCCGTCGGCACCGCGGTGGCGAGAAACTGCCGGTAATAGCCGAGCGCTTCCTCGCGCCGGCCGAGCGCCCGGGCGACCTCGGCCAGCTGGATGCGCAGGCCCGTGGCGTTCACTACGTCGCCCGTGCCGATCGCGTCCGCGCGTTGCAGCCAGGCCAGCACCCGCTCGTCGAGCACATCGTAGTACAACGCCGCGTTGGCGAGGGCCCGGTAGTACGCGCCGGCGGTCTCGGGCAAAGGCGCCGCGGCGCCGGCCACGGGCGCGAGGGCGGCGGCGGCCGCCAGCCGCTGCGGAACGGCCAGGTCGGGCCGCTCGTAGAGCAGCAGCAGCGCCAGCTTGCCAGCCGCGAGTTGCGCCAGCGGATGGCCGGGCGACGCGGAGATCACCGCCCGGTAGGCAGACTCGATCTCCGCGCCCTCCGCCGGCCGGTGCAAATGGGCGATCCGCGCGAGCAGGTAGCGCGCATAGAGCGCGGGCTCGTCCGCGGGGTTGGCGGCCACTAGCCCGCGCAGCTGCTCCTCGGCCTGCGCCACCCTGCCGGCGGTGACCGGCGGGGCGTTGAGCAGGCTCGCGGCCTCGCCCAGCGCACGCATCCGGTCCGGGCCGGCCGGCTCGCGGGTGAACGCGTCATGCGCGTCGCGAAACAGGTAGCCGGCGAGCAGCTCCCAGCCTTCATCCGCCGCCGGGGCCGCCCGGGCCATCCCGACTGCGGCCAGCGCGAGCCCGCACGCCAGCGCGCCGCGGCAGACGCTGCGGCGGAATCCCGCTAACGGCAAAAATGTACTCAGTTTGGAATGCACCGGCAGCAGACGGGGCGTGGCGTTGGCTTGGGGTATTATGCGCAGCACGCAACCGTCGGTCGCGAACTATCATGGCGGGTGCCGCCGCTTGCCAAGCCCGGAGCGCACCGCGATAGTCGCGCGCCATGGGTCTCCAAGATTTCAACTTCGACCTGCCTCCGGGCGAAACCTACGTCCCCAGCTCCGACCGGCGGCGTGCCCTGCAGGCGCTTCTGCCCAAGGAACCCTTCGCTGTCGCACCTATGGTCACCGACCGCGCAGCGTGGGCACGCTGGTCGGACGATCCCTTCGGCCGGCAAATCCTCCAAACCGCGCGCGAACTCGCCGCCGCGCCGTTTCCCGAGTACACCGACGCCACCTACCTCGACTGCCTGGCGCGCGAGGATGTCACTAAAATCAACCAGGTCCTGCCGCTCGCGCGAAAACGCCAGGTGGCGTTCCTGCTCGCCGAGGCGATTTACGACCAGGGCGAGTTCATCAAGGTCATCGGCGACGATCTCCGCCGGCTCGCCGCGGTGCGCACGTGGATTCATCCGGGCAACGACCTCAAGAAGCTCAACTACGACCTGAAGACCGTCGAGCCGGACCTCGGCGTTGTCCATTTTGCGGAAAACCTCGCGCTGACCGATTTCGTGCTGGGCCCGCGCCTGCCGGCCGATGTGCGCGCGCTCCTCCGCCGCGAGGTGGATCGCCGCGTCCTGCAGCCCATGCGCAGCCGGATCGAGGCGGGCCGGGACATTTACTGGTGGATCAACGTCAAGCACAACTGGAACGCCGTGTGCCTTGCCTGCTGCGCGCACACCGCCGCCGCGCTCCTGCCCGACGCCGCCGACCGGGCGTGGTGGCTGGCGTTCGCCGAGGCGCTGGTGCGGAATTTCCGCGACGGCTTCGCCGAAGACGGCGTCTGCACCGAGGGCGTCGGCTACTGGAGCTACGGCTTCATGAATTACATTTCGCTCGCCGAGCTGCTCCGGCTCGGCACCGGCAACGCGATTGACCTGCTCGACGAGCCGAAGATGGCCCGCGTCGCCCGGTTCCCCGAGTACGTCGAGCTTCAGCCCGGCGTCTTCCCGGCCTTCGCCGACTGCGCGCTCGACCCCAAGCCGCTGGCGTGGGCGCGGCTCTGGCTCGACAACCGCCAGGGCACCGCGGACCACGCCACCGTGCCGGCGCCGGCCGGCACCGACCCCTTCGCCGGTATGGCGCTGCAGTCCGCGGCCGAGCCGCTGCTGTGGATGTTCCGCACGCACGACCCCCGCCACCCGCGGCAACCGGCCCTCGCGCCGGCCCTGCGCAACTGGTTTGAAAACTCCGCCCTGCTCGTCTGCCGGCCGGGCCCGGCCACCACGCGACGGCTCTCCGCCACGCTGCTCGGCGGCCACAACGGCGTGAACCACAATCACAACGACCTCGGCACCTTCACCGTCGTCCTCGACGGCCGCACGCTCGTCCTCGACCCGGGGGCGGAGGTCTACAGTTTCCGCACCTTCAGCGCGCAGCGCTACGAGAGCCAGCTGCTCAACTCCTACGGCCACCCCGTGCCGCGCATCGCCGGCCGCCTGCAGGAGGCCGGACCGGAGTGGCGCGCGCGGGTCATCACGAAGGAATTTTCCGCCGACACCGACCGGATGGTGCTCGACCTGCGGACCGCCTACGACGTGCCGGCGCTGCGCAAGCTCGAGCGCGAGTTCCTCTACGACCGCCGCGGGGCCGGCAGCCTGACCATTACCGACCGCGTGGAGTTCGCCGAGCCGGCTGCGTTTGAGTCGGCGCTGATCACCACCGGCAAGGTCACGATCGACGGTGCGCGGGTGCGCCTCACCGACGGCCCGGCCGTGCTCGAGGCGGAGGTGACCGTCGAGGGCGCCGCGCTGGAAATCAGCACTGACAGGATCA
>Ga0302322_100000713_pt1 | contig 25799 bp, 21 predicted proteins | sample Fen_T0_2_FD_203757 | JGI IMG/M metagenome (GOLD analysis project Ga0302322, IMG submission 203757) | Peat permafrost microbial communities from Stordalen Mire near Abisko, Sweden - Fen_T0_2 | ecosystem: Environmental > Terrestrial > Soil > Wetlands > Permafrost | place: Sweden: Abisko...
GAAAGGGCGTGGGTCGGGTGCATTGGCCGCCGCACGTGGTGGCTGCCAAGCTGGCACGCTCGCGTCGTCGAGTCCCGCATAGAGCGCGGAGGCTTTCTCCTGAAATTCGCGGAGCAGATCATCGCCGTAGCGGCCAGGGACGAAGGCCGCAGCTAGCGGGACGAAGAGATCCTCGGTCTGTCCCACGCGATCATCGTCTTCCACGGCCACGAAGGCGTTGACCATGGCGTACTCATCCGGCTCGACTAGCCAGCACAGCACCCGTGCGTCGGGCTTGTCGGCAAACTCCCACCATTGGCCCGAGAGTTGTTCCAGTCTTAGCGTGATGGGATTTGTTGCGGGGCTCATGACCCGTGGTCTCTCGCTTGGGCCCAACTAGTTGATCTTCACCATGGCGCCCGCGATGTTCACCATGGTCTGGCCGTTGATGTCGATCTTAGGACCTGACGCCTCGACACCAGCAGGCGAAGTTTTTACACTGCCGCCCCCAGCGCTCATCGTGGCTTCCGCGGCGCCCGTGACCGTGGCCTTGGCCGCGCCTTGCATGGCGGCGTTGCCGTCCAACTGAACCTTGCTACCCCCGCTGGATTGAGCCAGGACGTTGGCGTCGAGCAGGACACTGCCACCTCCGCTGGCATCGGCCTTGACGTTGGCGTCCAGGAGGATCTTGCCGCCCCCGCTTGCCTGGTGAAGCACGTTGGCATCGTGCAGGGTCTTGCCGCCACCGCTGGCCTGGGTGAGCGCATTGGCGTCGAGCACCACGGTTGCGCCACCGCCGGCGGTGAGGGTGATCTTGCCGGGCACCATCACGAGGGTGCTGCCACCGCATTCCAGGGTGATCGAGGTGGGCGCCAGGATCTTGATGGTGTCGCTGGCGTCGAAGGTGTGCTTGCCGGTGACGCTCGTCACGCTTTGCACCGGGAGCTTCTTTCCCGTCTTCTCGTCGGTGCCATGAACGCTAACCGTCTGGTTGCCGTGGATTGTGATGCTTTGATCGCCGCCCACGTAAAGGGTTTGGTTGCGCTTGACGTTTGTGGACATGTCGAGCTCGGCCTGGATGTGCAGCTCTTCCTTGCCCTTGAGATCCTCGAAGCGGATTTCGTTGAAGTTGCTGTCCGAGCCGCCCTTGCTGCTGCGGCTCTTGATCCCGCTTTGGGTCTGGTTTTTAGGCAGCTCGTAGGGCGGCATGCAGTCGGTGTTGTAAAGCCGCCCAGTGACGATGGGCCGGTCCGGATCTCCGTCCAGGAATTCCACCATGACCTCGTGACCGATGCGCGGGATGTGGATGGCGCCCCACTTGGCGCCAGCCCAGACCTGCGCCACGCGCACCCAGCACGAGGACTTCTCGTTGCGGCTGTCCCTGCGATCCCAGTCGAACTGCAGTTTCACCCGGCCGAACTTGTCGGTGTAGATCTCGTCGCCGCTGGGGCCGACCACCAGCGCCGTTTGTGGTCCTTCGATCCTGGGTTTGACGGCGGTACGCTGTGGGCGAAATTGGGTGTGGCTGTCTAGCAACGTGTAGGTGGCCTGGTAGGGCTCGTCGGAATCGGCCGCGTCTCCGGTTTCGTACTGGTTGACACTGATGGTGTAGGTCGCCGAGGTGATGAGGTATTCCTTCTTGAAGTCGTCGCCAGTCCAGAAGGGGTTGACGTCGGAGCTGATCGAGAGCGGCTTCCTGAGCGTGACCAGGTCGCCGACCCCCAGTCCCATGGTGTTGCCTTCGACTTCGATCATCGTGTTCGCCACCACGTCGGCTTGCAGGCGCAGCAGGGATTCTTCCGTGGCATCGGGCTCCTCAGATAGGCCCCCGGGATAGTCATAATCCTCAAAATCCGCGCCGGGCTGCGCTGCCTGCGAGGGTTTCTTGCCATACTGGAGCTGCGCCGGCCGGCGTTTGCTGTAGTCGTAGCCGCGCACGGTGGTGTAGTCACCGGGGAAGAGAGCGCCAGCCACGCGCAGCGACCAGAAGTGCTCCTCCTCGACGGCCATCTTGTGTTCCTTGGGCAAATACAGGATGGACTCGTAGCCCGGGACCGTGGCGTGGGCAGCGGCGGAATCGGCGAGCACCAGGGTTTGCTTGCCCTCTTCGTGCTTGAAGAAGTAGTAGATGCCTTCTTCTTCAAGCAGGCGCTGGATGAAGTTGAGGTCGGTCTCGCGGTACTGCACGGTGTACTCGCGTTCGCGGTAACTCCCGTTGAGAGGCGCCTTCACGTCGCTGAAGCCACGTTTGCCCAGGACTTCCTTGGCCAAATCGGGCGCGTTGGTCTCGTCGAAAATGCGGCAGTCGCGGGTGTAGTCGAACAGGGCGATGTTGGGGTTGAGCACGGCGGCGTAGCGGGCGTGTTTCATCGCAAAGCCGGTCTTGGCGAAGTAGGTAACAACACCGCCAAAGAAGCGATCGCCGGTCGGGAGCTTGAGCTTGATGGTCAGCGACTGGCCGAGAACCTTGTCCACGGGGATCTCTGGATCGGGGGAAAGCAAGGTCAGGTCGTAGCGATAGGGGGTTCCGAGCGTCTCCCTGCCGTGGAAGGATTCGAGCAGAAGCACACCGTCGGCTACGGGACCGGTGACCAGGGTGTCGCGTCCAAGCAATGGCATGGGAGCGTCCTTAGGTTTGGGGGGAAGAGATGTTCACGTCGTCCGGTTCGGTGATTGAAACCTAGTCCATTTTGCGCGGTCCGGTAGAAAAAAAAGGCCTGGAGCGTCGGACCAGTGGACGTAAGAACCACGGCACCATGCTAGGCTTCTGCCGGCCGTACGATTTGAGGATTCGCCAACCACTAACTCTAGGACGTTCCCATGGCACTACTTGGACGCGACACCCTGATCACGGGCCCCTTGCCCGATGGCGCGCTCTTGCTCGAAACCTTCCAAGGCAGGGAAACGCTCGGTACCCCCTATCGCTACGACCTGACGCTTCTTTCCGACGACAACGACATTCCTGTGGACAAGGTTCTTGGCCAGTCGCTCACAGTCCAGATCAAGCTCGATACGGGGGACACGCGGTTCTTCAATGGCATCGTGACCTATTTTGCCAAGCGCGGAATGTCCATGCATCACACGCGCTACGTGGCCGTCCTCGGTCCGAAGCTCACGCTCTTTGACTGTGCCCGCGATTGCCGCATCTTCTTCTCCCAGAAGGCGCCGGCCCTGGCGACCGACGTGCTGTCCTTGCGTGGATTCACCGACGTCGAATCGGGTTCGCTGAAGGGTGACTACCGCAACCGCGAGTACTGCGTGCAATACCGCGAGACGGACTTCAACTTCATCCAGCGCCTATTCGAGGAAGAAGGGATCTACTATTTCTTCAAGCACGAGGTCGACAAGCACACCCTGATCCTGGCCGATTCCGCCACTGCGCACGCCAAGGTACCCGGGTACGAGTCCATCCTGTATTTGCCCAAAGAGCGCAAGCAGGTCCGCGAAGAGGAGCACTTCTGGTCGCTCAGCGTGGCCGGCTCCCTGTACGCCGGCAAGTTCACCGTGGTTCGCGGCTACGACTACTCCAAGCCCAGGCCGTCATCAATCCAGCTCGAGAACAAGCCTTCGCAAGCGCCCCAGCCGGGCTCGGATTTCGAAGACTACGACTATCCCGGCGGACTCTCCGAAAAAACCGACGGCGAAGCCGAAGCGTCGGTGCGTATGGAGGGCGGCCACGTCGCCAATACCCTCATCGAGGTCGAGGGCAACACCATGGGCCTCGGCGCCGGGAACCTGGTGACCCTCAGGAAGCCCCTGTCTGTGGACGACGAGCTCAATCCATTCTGGGACTCGGGCGATTTCAAGAAGGAATACCTTATCACCTCGGCGACCTACTCGATCAGCGTCAACCAGTACGAAACCGGGGATGCGACCGACTCGGACGAACCGTACAAGGCCACCTACACGCTGCTCGATAGCCAGTCGCAATTTCGGCCGCTGCGAAACGCCAACAAGCCACGCATCGAAGGTCCGCAGACCGCCCGGGTCGTGGGCCCGGCCGGTGAAGAGATCTACACCGACAAGTTCGGACGCGTGAAGGTGCAGTTCGACTGGGATCGGCTGGGAAAACACGACGAAAAGGCCTCGTGCTGGGTGCGAGTGGCGCAGGTTTGGGCTGGCAAGCAATGGGGCGCCATGCACATCCCGCGCATTGGACACGAGGTGATGGTGGAGTTTCTCGACGGCGATCCGGACCGGCCCATCATCACCGGCCGGGTCTACAACGCCGACAACATGCCGCCCTATGCCCTGCCAGACAACAAGACCCAAAGCGGAATCAAGAGCCGCAGCAGCAAGGGCGGCTCGGCCAGCAACTTCAACGAGCTGCGCTTCGAGGATCTGAAGGGCAAGGAAGAGGTCTACCTGCAGGCCGAGAAGGATATGAACATCCTGGTCAAGAACGATGAGTCGCGCATCATCGGTCACGACCGGATGAAAGAGGTCAAGAACGACGAGACCTCGACCATCAAGGGCAATCGCACCGAGGAAGTCACCAAAGACGAGACCATCACCATCCACGGCAGCCGCAGCGAGACGGTGGACAAGGACGAAAGCATCACCATCTCGGGCGGCCGGACCGAATCCGTCAGCAAGGACGAGAGTATTTCGATCAGCGGTGGCCGGACCGAGGACGTCGGCAAGGATGAAAGCATCTCGATTGGCGGCGGGCGCACCGAGTCCGTCGGCAAGAGCGAAAGCATTACGATCGGCGGTGCCCGTTCGCAAAGCGTTGGTAAGGGCGAAAGCATCACCATCAGTGGCGAGCGCAAGGTGGACGTGGGCAAGGCTTTCAATCTGACCGTTGGCGCCGGCAGAAAGCAGACCATCACCGGGGACGATCAAATCTCGGTAAGCAAGAAGATACTCTTTGAAGCTGGTGACGAGATCATGCTCAAGAGCGGGGAAGCAAGCATCACCCTGAAAAAGGACGGCACCATCATTTTGAAGGGTAAGGACGTCTCGATCACCGCTTCCGGAAAGATCAACGCCAAGGCCTCAAGCGACGTCATCATCAAAGGAAGCAAGATCGGCGGGAACTAGGCGAGAGGCGAATCGGTGCGTTGATCAGGATCGGACAATGTTCTCCGCGCACTAGTCGGGGAAGATCTCAGGTGCGAGTGGCGGGTAGGACCTGATTCGGGCTAGGCTGGGGCAGAACGCGTATTCCGCAGCAACAGGGATCCCCGCACCTTCGAGAAGGTTCAACCAGGCCAGTCCCTCGACATAAACAGAGGACAATGGGACGAACATGTCGTCCGTGGCCAGGATGGACTTCTCGCGCATCTCTTGCAGTTCTTGGCGACGGCGCTGTACCAGTTCTTCGAACGCCGGCAAGGCCAATCCAGCGCGTTCTTGGGCCGGTGCCAAAAGACTGGCACAAAGGCGAAACCGCACGGTCTCTTCACCTTCCAGGGCGCCGTTGAACCTGTCTAGAATTCCTTGGAGGGATACCGGATCATCGCCCGATACCAGTTGATGGATGAAGTGAGCGTAGAGGAAGTCCTCCTCGTACTCCACATGGTCGTTCCAAGTCTGCGGTGAGAGTCGGGCGATGTCCGCGGCCAACGCCTTGTCATTTGCCAACAATGCCGCGAACAGCCCTCGCGTGTTGCTCGACCGAATGACGTTCCCTGGAAGATCCGTCCGTTCCTGCGCCTTGCGCAAGATCCATCGTCGCATCCGCCCACTGCGGATCATGTGATGGAAGAATGCGGTGACTTCGGCGTCCAGGAGAAGCTCGCAGATGGCTATGCCTTGGAAATAGGTGCAAGCCGCATCGCCCGATCCTCCCATCTGTGCTCCATCCGTGGCTTGGATAGCCTCCCCAAGATAGAATTGTAGATAGGTGCTTATGCTGTCTGCGGATTCAGCGAGATCGGACATGGTCCCTCATGGTCTGAACTGAGCGACCTCGGTGAACATGAATCCGGTGAGGCCTTTCGCCTGGATCGCATCCGCAAGGCTTCTTCGAAGGAGCATGCAATAGTGCATGTGAAGAGGGCGAAACAACTTCAAGTCGGCGGGCAGCTTGCTCTCGTCAAGGACTAGCTTTTCGGCCGTGTCAATCTGTTCAGGATCGATGGGATTCCAGCCGAGAATGCTCTTCGCTTTGTCGATGCAGTCTACCGACGAGAGTATGTTGGCAATGAAGTACGGCTCCTTGACAGGCTTCTTCTTGTGGTTGAAAACGGGCACTGGAAGCCATTCGATGTTGTCTACACCTTGCTCTTCGAAGAACGTCCTCGCCCGCGTGTTCAGTACCAAGATATTGTTCCCCGAGGCGATGCTGTCCCCAAGTACCAGCCGATCGGTGAAATTGGGGTTCATCCGGATCCGCGCCTGGGATGGAAACTGCGCGGCCAGAAGCGTGGATTGATCGAGCAGATAGTCGTCGTCGTAGTCCTCGATGTGCAGAAAACGCGCAAAATCCGGCTCGGGTGCGTGCGATCGAACAAACAGCCAATCCATGGTATCTCCTTTGACTTGCTAGGCGAGGGAGGGAGAACAGGGCGGACTCAACACCTGTGCGGACATGCACATAGGCTTCCACCAGAAGGCTTTTGTGGTTCCATAGCGATTGCGGAAGTGAGTTTCTATTCCAGGACTTGCGAGCGCTACCAAGTCCCCCCAGAACTTCTTGTTCGCGGCTTCCAGAGCGGCCTTGATGTTTTCTGGAACCGGGTGCTGCGGTGGTTTGCATTTCCTCTTAATGGGCGCGATGATCTTGTCCAGAACCCACGTTGTCACTTCCTCAGAGTAGAAGACGTGCCCCCAGTTCGTAGGGATGTGGACCGGAAAATCTCCGGGAAATAGGATGGGTGTCTTTGCCAGTTTCTGATACTCGTGCTGCTCTATTTTGCCCCAACGACGCATGGTTGTTGTGAGCTCCAACTTCTCCTGGTAGGGGAACGTCTTGTCCCTTTGAAAGTGCAGGATGAAGGCCTTGAGCTGGGGAAGACCCGCCATTTCTGTTGGGGTGTTGATGTTGTAGTCGGTGATCTTTAGGCACTTGATGGCAAGATCGTCAGTGATTTCCGTGAAGCTTACCAAAGGCAATACGTGATGCGCATCCCAGTAGTTGCCGTGGTAGCCCCTTCCACATCCGAGGCAGGAGTCTCTGTAGTCCTCGCTTTTTGTGAAAGTTCCGATGGAGTCTTTGGGGTCGAAATGCTTGCTCATAGTGTGACTCCTGCCGGCTCTAGGCGCTTACCTCAAGTGCCGCCCGGCCACCGCTGTCACTGGTGGCGCTGACGATGATACGCGGTGCCGGAGCATAGCCGCGGTGGAATCCCCGCAGGGCGATGCACACGCCAAGAAAGGCGGAGGCAGCCCGGGTGTCCCCGAAAGAGGTGCCCGGCACGATGGTTCCGGCGAATTCGATGTCTGGACGCAATCGAACGAGAGTCTGACCCAGCTCGGTGGATCGCGGCGGATCGCCGTTGATGTCGGAAATAAGACCGGATGAGCCGGTGTTTCCGGCCAGACACCTACGAATCAAGTCGGCCAAAATCCGCCCGTCCGGCTGCGAGCCAGAAAAGCGATGGGCTAATTCCAATGCGGACTCGGACTTCACGATCGAGCCCAGCGGAGGGCGGGCCTCCCTGCGGCGGCGGGCTGGTTCGACGATCATGAACGCACCGGCTTCGCCAGGAATCAGGCCAACTGGGCGAACCGGAGTCTTCAGGATGCCTAGTTTTGCACAAGGCGCTGTCCATTGCGATGTGGCCAGGGAATCGACGCCCCCAACCAAACAGGCCGATACTGTCCCGTCTGCGAGCAGCTTGTGCGCTTCTGAGAGTACGGCGTCGATACCGGCCTGGTCGCCAAAGAAAATGCGCTGTTGACCTCTGGCCGGCGGCGTTCTTCCCAGAACGGCAAAGCTTTTGTCGATGACCGAGTCGTAAAGCGGCTTTGTCTTCTCGAATGAGGAAAAGGTATCCGATGGCGTGGCGGGCGAAGGCGTTCCCCTGTTGGTACGCTCATCAGCCTGTTGCAGGTAGTAGCCACTCGGCAGGTTGAGGAGAACGGCCATGTCGCGGATCTCGGCATCGTCGACTGGTGTCTGTTCGAAGAGGTCGGCAAGCGCCAGGCTAGTCAGTCTGGTTGCCATACCAACTTCGGTAAACCCTTGCGTGATATCTCCCGCCGTCCTTCCAATCACGGTGACGAGTTCGGTCGATCCGCTATCTCGCACCGCGATGCCTAGCGGTACACCTCGAACCAAACCGGCGCGGGCCGCAGCGCAGGCCTCAATTGCACCGCCCAGTCCGGAAGCCATACCCATACCCGTGATTGTGAGAGGCGAGGTAAGCATGCAGCACCGGCCTGATTGGAGGCCCTAGATTTCCTCTTCGCAGGTCACGCAAAGGACCTTGCAGGGAGGCCCTACGGCAATCACCGGCCCCTGCATCACCGGCACCGGGGGCGTGTTTTTGTCGTTGTGGAGCATCATGTCCATGGCGCGCGGGACGTTCTTGCCTTCGATTTGGACGTCGAACGAGAAGTTGACGAACTCGGCCTTGCCCTTGATCTTGGACGAGATCATGCCCATCAGGGTGCCGGCTTCGTCGCCGGTGCTCATCATGAAGTTCGAGTCCTTCACGCACGGGGGATTGCCATCGCAGGTGACCTGCTTCGCACCCTTGGAGGTGTCGGCCGACTTGGCGATGTTGGGGTAGGGGATGGGCACGAACGGTGCGGGCGGCGCGGGCGTCTTGCAGACGTCCGGGAAGGCGATGGACACGCCGTTGCTCCCGGCGTGCACCACGCTCATGTTGTTCACTCCCACCGTCACGGGCATGGCGAAATGCTACCCTGAAAAAGGCGGGTCGCAAACACTTAGCGAAACCGTTCGGCTCGCCTGACCAGGCGGTTCTGGTCGGCGGCGGCGCGCTCGGAGATCAGCGCGAGAACTTGTGCCTGCTTTTCCAGAAGGCGCGGCCGGTAGTGGCCCTTGCCGTCGTGGGCCAGGCCGTGCGCGATGGCGGCCAGGGCGGCGGGCTGATCGCCGCGCGCCGATAGCGTGTAGGCCAGGTTCAGGTTGGTACGCGGATCATCCGCATCGATGTGCTGGGCCTGCCCGAAGGCCTCGTGCGCGTCGGCCAGGCGCTCTTGGTAGAAGAGGCAATCGCCCAGGATGTTCCATAGCCAGGCGCTGGTCCAGGGGTTCCGTTCGAGCGCGGAGCGTACAATCTCAAGGCCGGCTTTGTGATCGCCGAGCTGCAAGCCCACGTATTCGGCGGCCTCGCCCAGCATCTGCCAGTCACCAGGGTTGCGTTCGATCACCCGACGGTAGGCGTCCAGCGCCTCGTTCCGGCGCCCGGCCGCCAGGTGGGCGCGTGCTTCCTCCTGCGGGGCATCGAGCTGCCGATCGGCCTCCAGGGCGAATCGCTTGCGAAGAACGTCCAGGGTGTGCGGCCCGATGTGGCGCGCGATGAGCCGGGTGTGAACCCGCCGCTGCTCGTCGCCCTCGGGCGCCGCCGTGGTGAGGCCACGGCTAGCCAGCACGTTTTCAAGCAACGGGAAGTTGAGCCCCAGGGCCACGCTGCCACCGAACCTCTGCACACCCACGTGGGTGGCGACGTCCTCGGCGCGGACCGGACCGTAGTCGTTCACCAGGATGAATCCAGCCGGGGACATGCCCCCCACCAGCTTGTCGAGACAGGCCAGCGCCCCGCCGTTGATGATCACCCTGTCACCCGTGGGCATCGCCGCTGCCAACGCTGCCTCCTGCGCGGTGGCCGGCGTCCATGGCCGATACGCCGTTTCCAGATCGAGGCGTGCCAGCAACGGAAGCAGATGAACCAGATCCTCGAACCTGCCTGAAGCCGCCAGGGCACGTGCCTCGTCGAGCGAGCCCAGTCCGGCGGCACGCAGCGCGGTTCCGCCGCCCGCCAGGTGCGAACGGACGCAAAGCTGTTCCAGGCCAGTCTCTGAACGCCGCGCGATGGTCGACGGCAGCACATCGAGGAGGTAGTTGCAGAACACGACCACGGGCGCACCCGGCGCTGGTGACGACGCTCCGCCCGGCAGTGACAGTCTATCCGGCGAACCCGCGTCGCAAATGCGCAAGGCCACGTGCTCTTCGTGCCCGGCGAAAAGACCGTCCCGTTGCCATCCGATAACGGTTCGTTCGAAACGGTCGGACACCACGTAGGTCAACCGATCGTAGAAATCGCTGGTTTCCTCGCGGCACTTGGCGGCGAAAGCATCCAGGAAATAGCGTGCGTGCAGTCCGGTCCCCGCACCGAGCTCCAGTAGGACAAGACGGGCTGGCAAGGAACTCCGAGCTTCGTTCAGCGCCGCGAAGACCAGGGCCGCGGCGTTCTCCGATAGCCGCCCAGTGTTGTTCACCAGGTAGGGCACATCGTTCCGCACGAAGGGAATGATCCCTGCGCGATCCCAGTAGGCATCCGCAAGCCGCCACTCTAGGCACTGGCCAAGCGGACGGAAGTCCTCGATTTCGGTTGGCTCGGTCGCGACGTTGCGAAGCGCATCGAGGGCCGACTTCCCGCTTGCGCCGGCCAGCCGATGCAAGACCTCTTGCGGAAGGGTCGACGGGGAACCAGGTTGCGTGCTCATGCGCTCGCTACGATTTCCCGGACGTCGTGCGGTCCCGTGCGCAGGACCAGATGGCCCCGCCACAGCATCACGACCCGGCGATGGTCGGGCTCGATGATGACGGTATCCAGGGCCATGGGCACGGGTTGCGCCGCCCCGTCTACCAGGCCCACGCGCACATTCGGCGCTGCAATGCCGGGCAACGAGAAGGTTAACCGTCCTTCGGGACTGACCCCGACGGCCACCACCGGTTCATCGCCGCGCAGATATCCCGGCGCGATCAAGCCCGGCGACGCTGCGTTCAGGTGTTTGCGGCTGAAGTCCTTGGGCAAGAGCGGGGAACGATTCTTCTTCCAGGCCTCGTCGAAGGTTCCAGTCAGCGCCGCGCGCGGTTGCCAGTGCGGCGAGATGAATCCGAACCCGGCAGGCGGTGTTTTGTCGCCCAAGCTCTTGATTCGTGCATGGGGATCTTCGATGTTGGCCACGCGCAGTCCCTCGACGAATCCGCCGGCACCGCGAAATCCCATGCCGACCGGATTGCGCGGCTCACACCTGTGTTTGCTGGGATCTGCGTGGTCGCGATCCCAGCCACCGAAGGCTCGTTCGTAGACAAGGGGAATTTTTTCGAAGCGGACCGCGCCACTCATGGAAACCGAGCCCAGGGTTTTGAACCAGATGCGGTCCCCCAGTACCAGCACTTCCTTGCTCACCGGGCCGACGCGCAGGCCGACCATCATCTCCTTGGTGTCGGCCTTCGGGGCGTAGGCATGACCAACGAGAACCACGTCGGTTGCCGGTTTCATGAAGGCAACCTCGGGCTCGTATTTGTACGACGACTTCTCGGGCTCGTCGCCCCACAATTCGCCACCCAGGTTCAGCGGAATCTGCTCGTCGGCGACCAGGCATCGGCCATCTCGCCCGACGGTGAAGGTCGCCTTCAGGACCGGGACGACCAGGGGACGAAACTCCTCGTCCACGAGGTAGAGCGCCTCGAAGGCAAACGGTGTTCCGTTTTCCAGCTTGGGGTGCCCCACTAGGACCGCCCCCAGGCCACGGTTGCGACCCTTGGCCCCCCGGGTACCGGCGCCGGGGCCGGATCGAGCTGCTTGATTTGCTCCCGGGCCCAAGCCTTCAAATCCACGTTGGGTGGGCTCACTCTTGGCAGGTTGGCCATCGAGGCCGCCAGTTCAATGAGGAGAACCTCCCTCCGCCAGGTCCCCGCAGTTAGGAACGCAGTTCGCAGGGTTGCCGGACTGCGCGGCTGGCCGGCCGTGTAGCGCGTTCCCGGAACAAACCGGCGGCGCTCTTTGTCCCACCACTTTTTCACCTTCTCGACATGCGGCTCGGCCAGGAAGTCCTGGGGCAGCACGGCGGGTGGCGGATCCTCGTCCGCTACCTCATCGGTATCTGGCCCCTGCGTCTCTCCCGGCTTGGCCATCTCGCCGGCAATGGTCAGCCCCGTGATGGCCGAGAACGCCTCTCCGGCCGCGCGGGACTTCTTTTCGTCGGCCATGGCTAGGACGAGGACGTCCGCAGAATCCGCATCGCCAGCGAACCCAAGGGCCCACAGCGCGTGCATGCCGACATCCGCATCTTGGACTCTGCTGCGTACGAAGGCCCGATCACCCGGGTCCGGGCTGGTTGCCAGCAGCCCTAGCGGCAGCCGACACAATTCCCCTATGCCGCCAGCGAAAGTCCGGCACTCGTTCCAGGCGGTTTTGACCGTGAACGCGAGCCCGGTGCGCATCGATTCGAGCCGAACCTCGATGTCATCGGATTGCGACGCCAAGTCAACGTAGGCGAGCAGCTCGCGCTCGTGAAGATTGCGGATGGCCCGCAGGGCGGCAGCGACGAGTGGGGGCTGACCACTTCGCATCGCCGGATCGATGTGCTCGCGCACCCAGCCCGGTTCGCGCGTGCCGAAAACGTCGAGGACAATGGCTCGCACGAGCGGTGCCCCAGAGTTGAAGAGCGGGATGAGCCGGCTCACATCCGTCCGCGGCGCTAAGTACAGGGCGCGACCGATAGCGGCTTGCGCCGGTGGCTCGGCCGAGGCCAGCGCGCCAATGACCGCGTCCTGGTGGTCCCCGTCTTCGGCTTGCACCAGCGCCCACGCGGCGACGGCTATTCCGCCAAGATCGTCGCCTGCCAGAGCCGGCAGCAGAAGCTTCTGCGCTACTGGCCGTCCGCCCAGAACCAGTCCATCCAGATGCGCAAGCAGGCGCTCTTCTGGCCCCACGGCCACGTCGCCCAGCGCATACACGGCCGAGTCGAGGGATTGCTTCCAGTTCCCCCACAGCCAGGCTGCCTCGTTGAGGTGCTCTTCGTAGATGTCCCACAGGATGGGTCGAGCCAAGGGTGGAGTCATGTCAATTGATCTTCACACTGCCACCACGGATGCGATTGAGTCCCGTGGCAGTCGTTTCGATATAGGCCCCGCGCAGGATGAGCTTGCCGTCACGGCGAAGCGTGATGCTGGCGTCTCCGCAACGGAGCACGACCTCTTGATCGCCTTCCAGAACCACGCGCTTGCCGTCGACACGCGCCTCGGTCGGCCTCGCTGGCACAGGGGGCGCGGCTGGTGCGTGCAGAAGCGATCCAAGCAACACGGCACCGGGATCGGGCGGAACCAGCCCGACGATGATGGGCAGGCTGGGATCTCCGTTCTCGAAAAGTAGCACCACCGGCTGCCGGCTCATGAGGGCGTCACGGATGGTCGCCTCATCCAGCGCCACAATCGAACGCGCGGCCAGCGGCCCCGCGTGGTTGCCTTCGAAATCAATCTTGACCGATCCGGGCTTGCTGCCGGGGGCCAGGCAGCCAACTTTGACCGGCGCGCTTGCCGTAGCGGCGCGTGCGGCGGCGGAATCCGATGGGCCAGCTTTCGTCTTCACAACTCGGTCCTTGCGTCGGTTAGCCTAGAACAGTTGTGGCCAAAGTCCATGGCTGCTGAGAGTCATCGCCGCCCACCACGCAGTTCGGGCGGGCGGCGTTCGCGAACGAAGATCGCCCGGCTCAATCAAAGTCGTAGTGGAACTCGCCTTCCACCACCGAGGTGGCGACGCGGGTGACGGGTTTGCTTTCCATCATGCGTGTGAGCAGCTCCTTGCTGATGACGGGCAGCAAGGTGTTGGTGAGGATGGAATCGATCATGCGGCCGCCGCTCTCCAATTCGGTGCAGCGGCTGACGATCAGTTTGACCACCGCGTCGTCGTAGGTGAACGGGATCTTGTGGCTCTCGTTGATTCGCTTGGCGATGCGCTTGAGTTGCAGGCGGGCAATGTTGCCGATCATCTCGTCCGACAGCGGGTAGTAGGGAATGGCCACCATGCGGCCGAGCAAGGCGGGCGGGAAGACCTTGAGGAGCGGTTCTCGCATGGCCTTGGCGATGCCCTCGGGTTCGGGCATGAGCGCCGGATCCTTGCACATGTTCATCACCAACTCGCTGCCCGCGTTGGTGGTGAGGATGATCAGCGTGTTCTTGAAATCGATGACCCGGCCTTCGCCGTCTTCCATCCAACCTTTGTCGAAGACCTGGAAGAAGATCTCGTGCACGTCGGGGTGGGCCTTCTCCACCTCGTCGAGAAGAACCACGCTGTACGGCCGCCGGCGCACTGCCTCGGTGAGCACGCCGCCCTCGCCGTAGCCGACGTAACCGGGAGGCGAGCCCTTGAGCGTGGAGACCGTATGGGCTTCTTGGTACTCGCTCATGTTGATGGTGATGATGTTCTGTTCGCCGCCGTACAGCGCCTCGGCCAGGGCCAGCGCGGTTTCCGTCTTGCCGACGCCGGAGGGGCCAGCGAGCATGAACACGCCGATGGGCTTGTTGGGATTTTCGATGCCAGCGCGAGACGTCTGGATGCGCTTGGCGATCATCTCGAGCGCGTGGCGCTGACCGATCACGCGCTGGTCGAGGGTGTCGGCCAGCTTGAGCACTGTCTCGATCTCATTCTTCACCATGCGGCCAACCGGGATGCCGGTCCAGTCGCCGACCACGGATGCGACCGCTTGGCCGTCGACGGTGGGCAGAATCAGAGGATGGTCGCCCTGCAGCTTGTCCAGATCTTGCTGGGCTTGGGATAGCGTGGCCAGCAGCGCCGCGCGATCGACGGGAGCCGCTGCCGGTGCAGCCGCCTCGGCCTTGGGCGCCTCGGCCTTGGGCGCGTCGGCCTTGGGCGCGCCGGCCTTGGGGGCCTCGGCCTTGGCTTCCAGCTTGCTGTCCGTGCCTTCGACCTTCCCCGAAGCCGCACGGAGTTGGCTGCGTAGATCAAGGATCTTGTCGACCAAGGCCTTTTCGCTGTTCCAGCGTTCTTCCAAGCCGACCAGGCGCACCTTTTCAGCCGCCAGTTTCTCATTGGCTTCTGTCTCGCGCTTGGCGGCTCCAGCGATGCCGATGGCATCCTCGCGCTTGATGATTTCGATCTCGGTGTCGAGGGCCTGGATGCGCCGGCGGGTGTCGTCGACCTCGGCCGGTACGGCGTGCTGGCTAATGGCCACGCGCGCACAGGCGGTGTCGAGCAGGCTGACCGCCTTGTCGGGCAGCTGGCGGGCGGGAATGTAGCGGTGGGAAAGCTTGACCGCGGATTCGAGCGCGTCGTCGAGGATCTGGATGCGGTGGTGCTTCTCCAGCGTGGAGGCGATTCCGCGCATCATGAGCAGGGCCTTTGCCTCGCTGGGCTCGCCGATCTGGACAACCTGGAAACGGCGGGTGAGGGCCGGATCCTTCTCGATGTGCTTTTTGTACTCGGCCCAGGTGGTGGCCGCGATGGTGCGCAGCTTGCCGCGCGCCAGGGCCGGTTTGAGCAGATTGGCTGCATCGCCGGTGCCGGCGGCGCCGCCCGCGCCGATGAGGGTGTGGGCCTCGTCGATGAACAGGATGATGGGTTTGGGCGAGGACTGAACCTCCTCGATGACCATGCGCAGGCGATTCTCGAACTCGCCCTTCATGCTGGCGCCAGCCTGCAGAAGGCCGATGTCGAGTGAGCGCAACGTGACGTCCTTGAGCGAGGGGGGGACGTCGCCGGCGGCGATCCGCTGCGCGAAGCCCTCGACCACGGCGGTCTTGCCCACGCCGGCCTCGCCGGTGAGGATGGGGTTGTTCTGCTTGCGGCGCATGAGAATGTCGACGATCTGACGGATCTCCTCGTCCCGTCCGACAATGGGATCCATCTCGCCGCTCTTGGCGCGCTCGGTGAGGTCGACGGAGTACTTCTTGAGGGCTTCCTGCTTGCCCATGGCCGCGGGCGCGATGGCGCCACTGGCTTCTCCCGGGGCAGCTCCGCCGCCGGTCTGCGAACCGTCACTGGCCTGCAAACCCGACTCGGGCGATCCGCCAACGATCTTGGCGAAGTTGTCGGTGAGCTGTTCGAGCTTGATCTTCTCGAACTCGCCCGACATGGACACCAGGGCGTTGCGCAGGCCAGGCGTCTTGAGCATGCCGACCACGAGGTGTCCGGTGCGTACCTGCGATTCGCCGAAGAGCAGCGTTCCGAAGACCCAGCCGCGTTCGACCACATCCGCGATGTGCGGGGACAGATCGGAAATCGAGGTGGCGCCCCTGGGCAGTCGATCCAAAGCCGCGGTCATGTCGCGGGCCAGGCGCGACGGCTCGACCTGGAACTCGCGCACGATGCGGTGGAGATCCGAATCTGGCAACTGCAGAAGCTGGTTGAACCAATGCACCAGCTCGACGTAGGGATTGCCCCGCAGCTTGCAGAAGACAGTGGCACTCTCGATGGCTTTGTAGCCCAAGCTGTTCAACTTGCCGAACAGCGACACGCGTGAGATCTCGGACATCTGGGTCTTCCTCCTGTGGCCCGCGGGGCCACCCTGCTGGCGGTTGGATTCGTGGAAAGCGTCAGGTCGGGTTGGGATTGTACAAGACAGACTAGGCAGTGGAAGCCGAATTCACCGTCTGACTGTCTTGGTGGGGATTGAAAATGAGATCTTCCCGGCCTTCCCCTTCGGGGCAGTGGCCGAGCCACGATGTCCAGCCCAGCCGGGTGACGCGATCGAGTCGGAAGGGCTGGCTGACCCGCTTGTCGAGGAACAGTCGCAAGTCCCAATTCAAGGCGTCCCCGACGTAGTTTCGCACCAGCGCTTGCAGTCGCTTGAGGCGTGGGCTGCCCGGCAACATGCTCTGAAACTCGTCTTCTTTGAGCGGGCCGAAGACGAGGCGGAACTTGGTTTGGCGCTGCCAGGCGCGCGCGCCCAAGATCGTGCTGACCCCGAGCGCGCCGGCAAAGGCGGTCCGCGTGATGCGCCAGCGGGACGCGTCCTGCAGCGGCGTCCATTCGCCGGCGAATTCTTCCAGATCGGTGGGCAGGCCGATGTATTCGCCGATCATGGCTTTCAAGCCCTCGGCATTTCGCGTTTGGTTGGCCAGTCGGCCCGCGAAGTAGAGTTTGGCGCTGTCGGGGAATCCGTCGCGATCTCGCACCGCCGGGGAGCCGATGCCGAGCAGCGCTCCCACGTAGGTCATGAACCGGTCGGAGCCCGGCCGGTCGCGACTGACCGTGGGCTGGGCGTTGGCCCAGGCGCGGTAGAACAGGGCCAAGATGCGGTGATGGAAAATGTCGGCGAAGCGGACCAGGGTCGGATCGGCCGAGTTGCGAAGGCGGTCGCGCGCGTATTCCGTCAGGTGCAGGGGCAGGGGGCCATTGGGGCCGAACATGCCCAGGAAGTGCACGCCGATGCGCGGTGGGTGCTTGTCGTTGGCGGGTTCGACGTAGGCCAGGGTGGAGGGCGCAAACGCCAGCGCCGCCTCCTGTCCAAGCCGAATGGGCTCGTCGACGGGGCGCGTGGCTTGCCCCAGGCGCATGCGATCCGGATGGGCGCATTCGACCGCCCGGAGCAGGGCGAAGAAGTCGTACTTGTACGGGTGCTTCTCGGCCGCGCGCAGGAGCTCGTCGAAGCGGGCGCGGTCGGCGGCGGCAGGCCGTGGCGCGGGCGTCTCTACAGCGCCGGACGCCGGCCGAGTCTCGCTGGCCATCGCACGACCTCCTTGCGCTGAATGGTCTTCAGAACGGTTTCACTGAAGGAGTTGATGGAAACGTACTTGGTGAAAAAGCGTTCAAGGACCGAGCCGAGCAGATACACCCCCATGCCTTCGAAGGCTGTCTCGTCGAACGTCAGCGTGACCTCGATGCCTCGGCCAAAGGCCACCGGGCCGGTCACCGGCAAACGTCGGGTGATGGATTGTGACCCCACCGATTGCACCCCGTCGATTTGCTTGCGCACGATGGGCTCGCTGGCGTCACCGTACAGCGAGAGCAATTCGCGCAGCGCCGATGCGCCGCCACCGTTCGCGTCGTCGGTGATGGACAGGTAGTTGAGCGAGAGGTGGCTGATGAGGCGCCAGGTCGGGTCGCCGGCCACGTGGGATGGTCTGGGCGGGGTTGGACCCGCAACACAGCGGACGGCCTGGACGGGTGCCCCGGATTCCAAAACGAAGTCGCTGCTCCGTTGGCCTATCGGGATGTGCAGGCTGAGATCGCGGTTGGTACACAACGTGGTCACGGCCAGTTGCTTGAGCTGTGGCCGGATGGGGGCCTCGGTCGCGTCGACCAGGGAGAGAAAGATCTCGCTGCCCACGTAGCTCGAGCGGGCGCCCTGGCTGCGCTGCTTGGTGGATAGCATGCGCGGCTCGCGGTGGACGGTGTAGTAGGCGGACATGTCCTCGGCCGCGGTGCGGTCGTGCAAGGCATAGAAGGGCAGGAACTCCTGCTTTTCGTCGCCGCTGGTGCCATAGCCAAGCACCTCGGTGACTTGAAAGACCTCGTAGTCCATCGGCCGCGTGCGATCGGGAACCAGGTGGTATTCGTACTCGCTCTCGGTCAGGTGAATGCGATCCGTGCGCTTGGGAAACAGGTTGATGGCGGGGGTGCAGAACAGCTCGAATTGCGCTGGCCCAACGGCCTTTTCCAGGCGGGCGTCCTGGGCGTCGAGCACGATGATGATCTCGAGATCGGGCGTCGTGCAGCGGCGAACGGCTGTCTTCAGCCCGGCCAGGTTGGCAAAAAGGAAGCGGCTGGGGAAGGCGAAGTATTCCTGCAAGAGCCGGTAGCCCTGAAAGGATCGGGGCCCGTAGGGCAGGAGTGCTTGGTCGTCCTCGAAGCCCATGGGCCGGATGGGCTCGTCCAGAACCAGCTCGCTCCAGGTCGCGCCTTGGCCGGCCGGGCGCGCCACCAGGGCCACGGTATGGGCCAGCAGCAGTTCGTACAGCCGCATGGCAACCTCGTCGCCGCCGCGCAGGTACAGCGGCAGCTCATCGAGGGCGATTTGGTCGAAGTTCAGTCCCGCCGTGGCGTGCAGACGCAAACGCAATGCCGCCTTGGGTTTGCCAGGAATGCGCAAGTTGCCCAGATCGCCGAGAAACGACGTGTATTCCGCCCCTGCCAGCTCCACCGGCCACAGGGTGACGTCGTGGGCGGTGCGGTACTCGCACGCCGTCTGCTCACCCCGGCCAATCAGGCTCTTGAGCGCGGCTCCGCGGGGAACCTTGAATCCGTCGGCAAGCGCGCCCTCGCTGAGGCTGGGCTGAAACTGAACCACGGCCATGGCGGGAGTCGGCGCAAGGTAGTGCGGGTACACCATGTGCAGCAGGTGCTGCGCGAAACGCGGGAATTCAGCGTCGATCTTCATCTGGACGCGGGCCGTGAGGAAGGCGAACGATTCCAGCAGCCGCTCGACGTAGGGATCGGTGCACTCGAGCGACTCGATGCCGAGCCGGCCCGCGATCTTGGGAAATTCCTTCGCGAATTCCTGCCCCATCTCGCGGATGTACTGCAATTCGCGGTTGTAGTAGTTGAGCAGACGCGGATCCATCAGGCACCCCCTTTGCTGCCCTGATCGATGACGTCGACGCTACCTGTCTCGAGATCGACGGCTGTACGCAGAAAGAGTCGAAGGGGAAGTGGCTGTGCCCACAGCTCGGCCTCGATGTCGAACGACATCGCGTTATGGTTCATCTGCTTGTCGTCGACCACAAGCTTCACCCGCAGGGTCCGCGCAACCAGGCGCGGCTCGAAATCCAGAATGACTTTGCGGATGGCTTGCTCTAAGGAAACGGCATCCAGCGTGGACGCCGTGCGGCCGGCAAGATCGGGAAGGCCGAAATTGAGGACGGATTTTGCCACCAGCGGGTGGTCGTCCAAGGGCTGCGTGGCCTTGAGGTAGGTGGTGTTGAGCAGCCAAGCCAGGTCGCGCCGGACGCAGTCGCGCAGGCGGCTCGGCGACAGGACGCGCGCGTCGCGGGATTCCTGTCTTTTCTCTGGATCGTTGTCGGTCAACCGATCCAGGAGCGATGGCTGGAGGCGATCCTTCTGTGTGAGATCAGCCATTGTCCAAAGCCGGTTATCCGACCGGCTTGTCCGCTTCGGGCGATGGGTCGAACTCGATGGCGCGGACTTCTAGCAGCGGAAAGTCGCCCTGATCCGTCGCGAACATGCGCTGGCCAAGGCCAGTGCTGGTACCGTCTTTCCGGTCTATCCGTGCCTGCCAGTCGGTCTTGCGTGCCATGCGAACCGAGGGATCCGAGCTGGCTTCGGAGCCAGGGTAGCGTGTGGGCACAAGCGAAACGACTTCGCCGCCATTGGCGAGTGTCAGGTACGCGGGAATCCATACCAGGTCGCGCAGATCCGCGGGCTTCTCGACGCGCATGGCGCGGAGATTGCCGAAGGGGATCCAATAGTATTTGCCATCGACAATCGCTTCCAAAACGGGCCCAAGCCGAACGTCGGCGTCGGCTAGCCAGGCGAAGGGCTGGCCATCGATCTTCCCCGAGGAGGCGGGCGCTTGCTCGAAGGCCTGGGTATGGAGGGCATCCGACTCTTCCGTCTTGCCCTGGGCACCGAGCACCAGCGATTGCACAAGCAGCGCCGCCCATTGCGCGGGCTCGCCAAACAGCAGGGGCGTGCGTCGTCCGGCAAACACCTCGGCGCGCAGCTGCTCACACTTCAAGGCTGTGCGGTAGGTCTGAACCATGGGGGTGGCCGTACCGTCAAGATCACCCACCACATTGAGCTGGGTCATGGCCCGCTCCCAGTCTCCCATCACCACGAGCAACTGGAACAGCAACACCCGGTATTTGGCATCGGCAGGCGCCTTGCGAATGGCCGCTTGCAGGGCGGACAAGGCTTCATCCAGCCTACCTTGACGGACGCTTTCTTCGATCGTGCTCATGATGGGAACCTATTGGCTAGGGTAGCTAGACAAAAACCATGGATGCCCCAAAGGAACCAGAGCATCCATGGTCAAGTCTGAGTGTCGCTAGGCTTTCTGAGCGATGTTGAGATCGCCGGTGCCTACCGCGGCCAAGGGCTTGTTGTCCTTGTCCTGTCCCGTGTATTCGAACTTCACCTTGGCGAAGTTTAGCGTCACGGTTTCGATGTGTCGGTCGTTCTCACCGAGATCCCCTGTGTGAATGGAAGAGATGAACACGGTGTCCGACATGGTGATTGTCACGATGGGGGCGAGGCCGCCCGCCGTGCCGGTGGATCGCATGACGGTCAGTACCGCATTCTTGTGGTTGCTTCCAAGGAAGCAATTCTTCAGCAGATTGTGACTCGCCTTGTCCACGTATTTCGTGATGGTCAGATCTCGTACATCGGCCGAGCCCGAGCTGGCGCCCGTGCTGATGTGGGCCGAAGCGGATTGGGTCATGCCCCAGTTCCAGGACAGCACGTCGATTTCTTTCTCGTGCTTTACGATTGAGGATTCCCCTTCGACGCCGTCAAGCTTCAAACAAATAGTAACCGCCATGTTCTCAACTCCTTGTTATTTTGTGATTCGTTGATGTGGACTGTGCTTTCAATGAACTAGCCGCCGCCCTTTGCCGAGGGGAGCTTTGAGACGAGCCTGAGAGAGACCGTGAGTCCTTCAAGCTGGTAATGAGGCCGTAGAAAGAACTTCGATTGGTAGTAGCCCGGGTTGCCTTCGACGGGCTCAACCACAACCTCGGCCCCGGCCAACGGCTTGCGCGCCTTGGTGTCCTCCGAGGAGTGGGCCGGATCGCCGTCGACGTAGTTGGTGATCCAGTTTTGCAACCAATTCTGCATGTCCGTGGCTTCGCGGAAAGATCCGATCTTGTCGCGCACGATGCACTTCAAGTAATGGGCGAAACGGCAGGTGGCGAACAAGTAGGGCAGGCGTGCCGCCAGTGCCGCGTTGGAGGAGGCATCGGGATCGTCGTACTGTGCCGGCTTTTGCAAGGACTGCGCACCGATGAAGGCGGCGAAGTCCGAGTTCTTCTTGTAGATGAGCGGCATGAAGCCATTCTTGGCCAATTCGGCCTCGCGCCGGTCGCTGATGGCGATCTCGGTGGGGCACTTGATGTCCACACCGCCGTCATCGGTCGGGAAGGTGTGCGTGGGCAGGCCTTCCACCGCGCCGCCGGACTCGATGCCACGGATGCGTGAGCACCAACCGAATTCCTTGAACGAACGGTTGATGTTGACCGCCATGGCGTAGGCCGCGTTGGCCCAGGTGTACTTCTTGGCGTCCGGCCCTGCCGCGTCTTCCTCGAAGTTGAATTCCTCGACCGGATTGGTCTTGGCGCCGTAGGGACGGCGGGCAAGGAATCTCGGCATGCACAGACCCAAGTAGCGGGCATCGTCTGATTCGCGCAGCGAACGCCAGCCGGCGTATTCGGGCACCGAGAAGATCTTGGTCAGATCCCTTGGATTGCTCAGTTCCTGCCACGATTCCATCTGGAAGACGGTGGGCGCCGCGGCGGCCAGGAAGGGCGCGTGCGACGCTGCCGCGATCTTGGACATCTCGCCCAGAAGCTCGACGTCCATGGGGCCGTGGTCGAAATAGTAGTCACCCACGAGGCAGCCGAACGGCTCGCCACCCAGGGTGCCGTATTCCTCTTCGTACATCTTCTTGAAGATGGGGCTCTGGTCCCACGCCGCGCCCTTGTAGCGCTTGAGCGTCTTGTGCAGATCCTTCTTCGAGATGTTCATGACCCGGATCTTGAGCTGATCGTCCGTCTCGCTGTTGGTCACGAGGTAGTGCAGGCCGCGCCAGGCGCTTTCCAGCTGCTGGAACTCGGCGGTGTGCATGATCTGGTTGATCTGCTCGCTCATCTTCTTGTCGATTTCGGCGATCATCGCAGTGATGGTCTGGACCACATCGGTAGAGATGAGTTGGCTGCTCGCCAAGGCCTGCTGGGCCAGGGTACGGACGGCATTCTCGATTTCGGACTTCGCGCTGTCGGTCTGGGGCCTGAACTCCTTGTTCAGCAAAGAGGCGAACTCATTCACCTCGACCGTTCCGGTGGCAGCTTGGGCTTGTGTTGTGCTTTGTGTTTCAGCCATGGTTCTTCCTCACTGCTACTTGGCTTGGCCGGAACCGTCGTCCCCGGCGCCTGGTTTCGGAGCTGCTGAAAGTGCCTGGAGCAGGGCGGGATCCTTCAGCGCGTTGGCGATGAGATCCTCGGCACCCGTTCGCCCGTCCATGTAGGTCACCAGGTTCGACAGCTGGCTGCGAGCCTGGAGCAGTTGATTGAGAGCACCCACCTTGCGCGCGATGGCTGCGGGCGAGAAGTCGTCCAAGCTTTCGAAGGAGATGTCGACGCTGATGTTGCCTTCGCCAGTCAGGGTGTTGGGAACCTGGAACGCCACCCGCGGCTTCATGGCCTTCAGCCGGTCGTCGAAATTATCGACCGAAACATCGACGAACTTGCGATCCGCCACGGGGGCCAGCGGATCCTTGGGGTTGCCAGAAAGATCCGACATAACGCCCATGACGAAGGGCAGTTGCACCTTCTTTTCCGCGCCGTACAGCTCGACGTCGTACTCGATCTGCACGCGGGGTGCCCGGTTTCGTTGAATGAACTTTTGCGAACTGGTTGCCATGGTGTCCACCTACCTGTGATGTTAGAGAACGACTAGCTGCCTTACGATTCATCCTTGCCGCGCAGGTTCTCTACCTGCGAGAGTCCGTCGGACGCGATGTCCCGAACGATATCCAAGAAGCTGGCAGAAACCAAGCGCTTGCTGCGCTTGATGAGCAGCGGGATGGGGCTCGAGGGTTCGACGCGCTCATAATAGGAAACGATCTTGTCCAGCACGCGAATGACGTCATCGCGGCTGTTGATCTCCCCGGCGATGGACGGTCCGCCGCCTCGGCCCCCGCCGGCCATGTCGCCCGAGCCATCCGCGGCGCCACCGCCCTCGGCAGCTCCCTCGGTCGCGACCCCACGCTTGGCAAGTTGCGATGCCAAAATCTTGTCGGCCGCGCGGAGAACGTCTGTCAACTTCGCGAAGTTGGGTCCATTGGACGCGCCAACCTTGTCGCCGACGAAGGCCTCGATGGCGGCAAGGCTTGCCAGAGAGCCGCGCAGTGCCTCGGCCGTGGCCTGGAGCGTGGGGAGCGGGCACTCGGTAAAGGCACCGTCGATGGCGGCTTGCTTGGGAGGCTCGGTGCCAGCCGGCGGCGGGATTTCCCCCGAGGCGATGGCCATGTCGCGCAGGCTGAAGCGGCCAAAGGAACGGGCGCTGACCAGGGGAATCAGGCGAACGCGATCGATGAACATCGCGCCATCGCACAACCCCATGAGGATATTGACCCGGAAGGTTGGATCGTTGTCGTCTTCGGGGTCGAGCTTGGGATAGAAACCATCCCAAAAGTTTTCGACCAGGCCGCGCATCAGGGCTAGCCCGTCGGACAAGCCCGCCAGCCCTTCTGTGTTCAGCAAGGCGCGGGTCAAGCGGAGGGCGATGCGCACATCCCTGGTCTTGGCCAGGAGGGCTAGGGCTCGGTTGCCGACCTCTTTCCAGTCAGGCTCCTGGGCCGCCACGATGGTCTCGCCCATTTGCTGCTCGGGCTTGCCCTCCGAGAAGCGATCCAACTCAAGGAATGCTGGATCGTATTCCATGTCCGGTCCGCACGGTGCATCCGCGGAAACCGGCTGAAGCAGCGACTCGATCTTTTGCAGTGGCATGTTCTCGCTACCTGGTTGAAACAGTGTGCCATTAACCTTCGACTTGGCCGCTATGTCAAGGGGATTTCGCGACCGCGCGACCTTTCACCACCATTCCGACCAACCGATGCGCGGGCAGTCTGACACGACGAATCGCTTTTGGCGAATAGGGAGTCTTGGTGCGGCCAGATCGAGGGGGCCGATCTACTCGCTATCTTCTTGGCTCGCGTGTTCGTCGCCCAGGGCAACACTGGCGTAGGCGGCGGCGAATTCCTCACCGAAGATTTCGGCATGCAGGGCGGCATCCTCGGCCAACAGATTGTTGAAGGTCTCGACATATTCGCTCCACTTGGCCTTGGCCTTGGCACCCGACCACAACCCCGTCACCATCTTCAAATCAAGCGCGTTAGGATCGAGCTTGGCGAGCAGAACGCGCACGCTCTGCGAGATGCCCTCCATGAGGGCCACGTCGTGAATACCCATGTCGGCGAACACGGCGTTCAGGTCGCGCGCGCAGACATCGGGATCGGTGGCGGGGTCAAGCACGTATTCGACGATTTCCTGGCTGGTGCGGGCGCGGTGCAGAGGCGTGGTGCCGGTCAAGGGGCGCACGCCGACCTCGGCTCCGAATTGCTCGTAACCCTTCTTCAGGCCCATGAAGGCTTCCGAGAATGCACCGATGATGCGCAGGCAGCGAACCAGCCGATCCGCGGGCTGATTTGCCGCGGGATCGGGTGTGGGGAATTGCGATGGCGGGCGCGCGGAAACGAGAGCAGGGGAGTGGACGTGCGCGTGATTGGGCGTGGGGGCGGACACGTGAAAGGGCGTGCTCGAGGGCGGTGGCGGGGTCGGCATGCGGCCACCCACCGGGATGATCCGCGAAGGCGAGCTGTGCGCATGCGACGGGGTTTGCGGCGTCGCCCCCGCCTGCATCACCTCGGTGCTCCGGCCTGTCGCGGCCATGGTGCCGATCGCGGACGGTCGCTGTTGCGGCGTCGCGAGCGTGCCCGGCACGCTGGGGGTGACGATCAGTTCGAACATCCAGATGGTGAACCGCGTGGTCTGGAGGACGGGAATGGCCGTGTTCTTCTGCAGCCGCTTGCCGTCGAGGCAGGTGCCGTTGGTCGACCCCAGATCGAAGTAGTACGTGCCCGTGTTGTCGAAGCGGATGATGCCGTGCCAGCCCGAGACGAAATTGCCCTCGAGGACCACGTTGTTGAGCGGGTTCCTGCCGATACGAACCGGCGACTGGTCGAACTCGTATTTCTTCTCGCTACCCGAGCGAGGATCGCGGAACAAAATCTGGATGACCATGGTGGCGCCCTAGCGCAGC
>Ga0302322_100000714_pt1 | contig 25794 bp, 28 predicted proteins | sample Fen_T0_2_FD_203757 | JGI IMG/M metagenome (GOLD analysis project Ga0302322, IMG submission 203757) | Peat permafrost microbial communities from Stordalen Mire near Abisko, Sweden - Fen_T0_2 | ecosystem: Environmental > Terrestrial > Soil > Wetlands > Permafrost | place: Sweden: Abisko...
CGGGCAGCCTTCTGGGTACGGCGGGCAGCCTTCTGGATCCGGCGGGCAGCCTTCTGGGTACGGCGGGCAGCCTTCTGGGTACGGCGGGCAGCCTTCTGGGTACGGCGGGCAGCCTTCTGGGTGCGGCGGGCAGCCTTCTGGGTACGGCGGGCAGCCGTCGGGACACGGCGCGCAGACTTCGGGACACGGCGGACAGCCTTCTGGGTACGGCGGGCAGCCGTCGGGACACGGCGCGCAGACTTCGGGACACGGCGGGCAGCCTTCTGGGTACGGCGCGCAGCCGACGGCGTTCGCTTCTCCCCCGATGCAGTTCGCGCCGCTGGTGACGGCGTTTTCGCCGCCACCATCGCTGCTCGCACCGCCACCCACCACGCTGTCGCTCCAGCCGTCGCAGCTCGCGTCACCGCCACCCGGCGCCGGCCGCGCCGAATCCGCCTTCACCCCGGCCGCGCCGACGTTCGGCGGGCCGCCGACGGCAGGCCCCGCGATCACCCCGCCCAGCGGGTCGTTTGCGATCCCGGCGGCGTCGTTGCCGCTGCTCGACCCAGCGCGCCCGGCGGCCGTGGACGCAACGGCGGCGGTGCCGCGGATCGGCGGCACCGGGCTGGCGCCGATCCAGATCCGCGACCTCGGCGGCTCCCCCTTCGATCCGTACGCGGTGCGCCGCGACTTTCCGATCCTCGAGGAGCGCGTCCACGGTGGCAAGCGCCTGGTGTGGCTCGACAACGCGGCCACCACCCAGAAGCCGCGCGCGGTGATCGATCGGCTGTCGTACTTCTACGAGCACGAGAACTCCAACATCCATCGCGCCGCTCACGCGCTGGCCGCCCGCGCGACCGACGCCTACGAATCGGGCCGCGAGTCGGTCCGGCGGTTCATCAACGCGCCGTCGGCCAACGAGATCATCTTCGTGCGGGGCGCCACCGAGGGCATCAACCTCGTCGCGCAGAGCTGGGGCCGCCGCAACGTGGCCGCGGGCGACGAGATCGTCATCACCCACCTCGAGCACCACGCCAACATCGTGCCGTGGCAGCAGCTGTGCGCGGCGACCGGCGCGCGGCTGCGGATCGCCCCGGTCGATGATCGCGGCGACGTGATCGTCGAGGCCTACGAGCGGCTGCTGGGGCCGCGCACCAAGCTCGTCGCGTTCCCCCAGGTCTCCAACGCGCTCGGCACCGTCACGCCGGCGCGCGAGCTGATCGAGATCGCGCACCGCTACGGCGCGGTCGTCTTGCTCGACGGCGCCCAGGCGGTCTCGCACATGCGCGTCGACGTCCAGCAGCTCGACTGCGACTTCTACGCGTTCTCGGGCCACAAGGTGTTCGCGCCCACCGGGATCGGCGCGGTGTTCGGCAAGCGCGCGCTGCTCGAGGCGATGCCGCCGTGGCAGGGCGGCGGAAACATGATCCAGGACGTCACGTTCGAGCGCACGACCTACCAGGCGCCGCCGTGGCGGTTCGAGGCCGGCACCGGCAGCATCGGCGACGCGGTCGGGCTCGGCGCCGCGCTCGACTACGTCACCCGCCTGGGGATCGAGAACATCGATCGCTACGAGCACGAGCTGCTGCGCTACGCCGATCAGCAGCTTGCGTCGGTTCCGGGGCTCCGGATGGTCGGCGCGCCGCGCACCAAGGCCGGCGTGCTGTCGTTCGTGCTCGATGGCCAGCGCACCGAGGATGTCGGCAGCGCGCTGGACAAGGAGGGGATCGCCGTCCGGTCTGGCCACCACTGTGCGCAGCCGATCCTGCGCCGGTTTGGCCACGAGGCCTCGGTGCGCGCCTCGCTCGCTTTCTACAACGTATGCGAGGACATAGACGCGCTGGTCGAGGCCCTCCACCGGCTGCAGGCCGGGCGCGGGCGCACTCCGTCATAGCAGACGGGTTGCGTACCATGACGTCGTCCGCTATAACGGAACTCATGGTGGCGTGCATCTCTCCCCAGCAGCTTGTTGAAGTGCTCTCGAGGCCGAACGCCCATCTGATCGACGTTCGCGAGCCTCATGAATTCGACAGCGGGCACCTCGACGGATCCCGCTCGGTACCGCTCGACCAGCTCCGCGCCAACCCCGAGCGCGAGCTGCCGCAGAACGCAGTCCTCGTGTTTGTGTGCGCCAAGGGCGTCCGCAGCCTGACGGCGGCCAAGCTCGCAGAACGGCTCGGCTACCTGGCGGTCTACAACGTCGACGGCGGCACCTCCGCCTGCGCACGTGCGGGATTTCCGCTCGTCGCGGCGCGCGCCGCGGCGTGAAGCGGTGGCGGCGCTCGCTCGCGTGTTTGCTGTTTCCGATTGACTGACTGGGCGCTCATCTATATCGTCCAGGGGTGGCTCGGCCGAGAAGCGACGACAAGCGAACCGCTATTCTGGCGGCGGCGACGCAGGTGATCGTGAAGCAAGGGCTGGGCGCGCCGACCGCGCTGATCGCGCGACAGGCGGGCGTCGCGAACGGCTCGCTGTTCACCTACTTCGACACCAAGGCCGAGCTGTTCAGCCAGCTGTTCCTCGAGCTGAAGACCCAGATGGCGTCTGCCGCGCTCGAGGGGCTGCCCGGCCACGCCGACCTCCGGGCGCAGTTTGCCCACGTCTGGTCGAACTGGACGCGCTGGGCGGTGCGGAATCCAGACGAGCGGCGCGCGCTCGCGCTGCTCGGCGTCTCCGACGAGCTCACGCCGGCGAGTCGCGCGGCCGCGCACCAGGCGATGTCCGGAATCGCCGGGTTGATGGAGCGGATCCGCGCGAACGGTCCGATGCGCGAGGCGCCGCTGGCCTTCGTCGGTGTGCTCATGAATTCGCTCGCGGAGGCGACGATGGACTTCATGGTCCAGGACCCCGCCCACGCAGAGCACCACGCGGAGCTCGGCTTCGCCGCCCTGTGGCGCATGGTGGGGTAGTGGGTTTCGCTTGCCAAATAAATGACTGACTAGACAGACAAACAAGGAAGTAACAGATGTCTCAGGAAACGAACGCGGCGCAACGCAAGGCATTCATCGTCACCGGCCCGACGTCGGGCATCGGTCGGCGCACCGCGCTCGAGCTGGCCACGCATGGCTCGGTCGTTCTGGTCGGCCGCGACCGCGCCAAGCTCGACGAGGTGCAGGAGGCGATCGAGCGCGCGGGTGGGCAGGCGGTGTCGGTCGCCTGCGATCTGTCGGATCTCGCGAGCGTACGGCGCGCCGCCGCGCAGATCACCGCGCTCGAGCTTCGGCTCGCAGGCCTGGTCAATAACGCAGGCATCTTCCCGATGCGCGCCGCGAAGAACGCGCAGGGCACGGACCTGGCGTTCGCGACGAACCACCTCGGTCCGTTCGTGTTCACCGAGGCGCTCGTGCCGCACCTCCCCGACGCTGCGAACGTGGTGTTCGTGTGCTCCGGCGTCGAGGACCCCGAACGCAGGCCGGCGGTGATCGCTGGATTTCGCGGTGGTCGGTACCTCTCTGCCGAGGCGAGCGCTCGCGGCGACTGGAAGCCCGGTGGCTCCAAGATGCCCGGCGCCGACGCCTACGCGACGTCGAAGCAATGCAACCTCGCGACGGTGATGGCGTTCGCGCGCGAGACGCCGCGGCTGCGCTTCAACGCGGTCGAACCGGGCTTCAGCCCGGCCACCCGCCTCGGGCGCGACGCGAACGTCGTCCTGCGCTGGCTGGGCGCGATCCTGACGTTGTTCGCCCCGTTCATCCGGTACTGGAGCACGCCGGCGCGGGCCGCCAAGGTCGTCACCAAGGCCGTGCTGAACGCGTCGGGGACGACCGGCGTCTACTACGACGAACGCGGCCAGCCGATGCTGGGCTCCGCCCTGGTGCGCGACCCGCAGTTTCAAGATCGCGTCGTGGCAGAGACCCGCGCGCTGCTGTCGACGTGATGCACGCCCCATCGCGTCGAACCGCGTCCTGGTCATTGCCGTCGCGCCGGGCGCTCGGCCGCTCTCCCCCACGAACGAGTGCCGAGTCCCGTTCGCTGTGGTCATGACATCTCCGGTTCTACATTCCAAATCTGGCCCAATCTGGCGCAATCTGGCGATCGCCGAGCTCGTGATTCGCGCGCGCCGGCCGGGCGGTCTGCGGGATTACCACCAAGGTGTTGTTCATCACCGTGGGTTGTTTGCTGCTCGGGACGTATTTCTTCACCCGAGCCTTCGAGGGCCGGTCGTCGTGCTTCGCTCGCGCGGGAGCGGTCGCGCGGGTCGGGAGCAGCGTTTTGGAGATCTTCAATGCAGGATCGTGAGCGTCGCATCACGCTTCGCGTGGCCTCGGCGCTTGAGTCGCGCGCCCCGTCCTGGGAGTGTGAGTGCCAGTTTGGGAAGGAGTTGTGGTGTCGAAGGATCCGAGTCCGATACACGGCGCGAACGAAGCGAGCAATGAGTCGGTCGCGCACGCCGCGACGCCGCGGCTCGACCTGGCCGTCGCGGAGCCGGTTCGAGCCGAGGCTGCCAGCCGCGCGGCCCCCGGGCGCTCGGGCGGGCGCCCCGAGGGCGCGCGGGTCCGCGCCGCCGGCACCGTCGGTCCGCCGCTGCCATCCAGCCCGGCGCTCGAGCTGCTGATCCGCCGCGCCGCGTGGCTGGGCCGCGGCGCCGACGCGGTCCCGGTCGTCTCGTTCACGTCGCTGTTCCTGGGCTGCTTCACGTCGCACGACGAGCTGTCGCTCTGGGTGCAGGACACGGCCGCGCGGATCGGTCCCACGGTGGCGAACATCGTGCGGCGCTGGAGCCACGCGAACTTCATCATCGATGAGGCCCGCGTGCGCACCGGCCGGGCCAAGCCCGAGGCCGAGCTGCCTGCCGGCCCCGTGTTGCAGACCCGATCGGCGACCCAGGTCATGCTCGCGGCGCGCGAGCTCGCGCGCCGCATCGGCTCCGACGCGCTCGACGTGCGCCACGTCGTCGCGGTCTACCTCCATGCGCCGCCCGGGCATGGCGACGATTTGCTGGCGTGGAAGCTCGACCGCGACGCGTGGGCGGCGCGGCTGCGGTGTTACCTCGCGGCGCGCTACCCGGAGGAAGCCTCTTCGTGGCGCGCGCTCCACGACGCGAGCTTCCCCATCCGTCACAGCGTCGGGCTCGACCGGGTCTTGCGCTACGCGTCGTCGCCGACCGCCGCCGCCACGTCCGACCGCCTCGACGCGTGGCGATTGCTCCAGGGGGCGCTGCTCGACGGCCTCGCGCGTCTCGATGACGACGTCGCGACGTCGCTGCTGGTTCGCCGGCTCGGCGGCGCGGTGGCGGCGCAGCGGATGCTGTCCTGGCCGGGCGCGCGGGTCGAGAGCCCTCCGGCGCAGATCCTGGCGTTCGCCGACGAGCTCGACCCGGTGTTCGACCGAGCGCGGGTGTTCGCCACGGCGAGCGCCGGGCCGCTCGCGGGGGGCGCGACCGACCACCGGACGCTCCACGTTCGCCACGTCCTGGCCGCGCTCTTGACCGATCGCCGCCCGCTGTCGGCCTTCGAGCTGCTCCGGCGCGCGCACCGCACGCCCGACGCCGTGCTCGCCCAGCTCCGCCGGTGGATCGACGGGTTCCCGGCGCAGGCCGACGATGTTCCACGGTGGCGGCAGATCTTCTGCGAGCTCTGCGCGCCCGTCGTCCCCGGCCATGACCGTGACGAAGCGCGGGGCGGGGATTGCTTGTCGATCGGGGCGGACGTCCGGGCGCTCGCCGCGGTGATCGCTTCGACCCAGGTCTGCCCGCCGCTGTCGATCGGGCTGTTCGGCGACGGGGGCAGCGGCAAGTCGTTCTTCATGGCCAAGCTGCGTGAGCGCGTCGCGCAGCTCGTGGCGGCCGCGAAGTCCAACCCCACCGGCGCGTCGTGGTTCTGCGGCCCGCGCGGCGGCGTGGTCCAGATCGACTTCAACGCATGGGATGACGTGGGCGCGAACCTGTGGTCGAGCCTCGCGGTGCGCGTGTTCGACGCCCTGAACGACGATCTCAAGCAGGAGTTCGCGCGCGACTTCATCCTCAAGCGGACCGCGACCGACGAGTACCGCAAACACCTCGGGATGGCCGCGAGCATCCACCACGACTTCACCAAGCTCGTCGAGTTCCTCCGATCCACCGACCGGCCGCCGAAGGTCGAGCGCGTGGTGCTGTACATCGACGACCTCGATCGCTGTTCGCCCGACCGCGTGGTCGAGGTGTTACAAGCGATCCACATCATCGTGTCGCTGCCGCTGTTCGTCGTCGTGGTCGGCGTCGATTCGCGCTGGCTGCTCGATTCGCTGACCACCTACCACGGGAGGCACCCCCCGGGCGACGGCGTGGTGATCGACGCCGCGCGCGCGCAACAATACCTCGAGCGGATCGTTCAGATTCCGTTCAAGATGTCGCCGATGTCGCCGGCTGGCTACAGCTCGCTCGTGGGCTCGCTGCTGCAGCTCCAGGACGCGAGCGCGACCGAGGCGGCGACCGCCCGGCCGGTCGTCGAGCGCACCGGCGATGCGCCCGGACCCCGGCTCGCGAACGCGACCCCGGCGGCGGGCGTCGCGTGGTCGACGTCGCACCACGGCGGCGCGGCCATCGATCTGACGCCGCGCGCGCTGCAGCTCGAGCCCCGCGAGCGCGGCTACCTGGAGCAGCTCGCACCGCTGGTGGCGTCGCCGCGCGAGACCAAGCGGTTGGTGAATCTGTACCGGATCGTGCGCTGCGCGCTGGACGACCAGGCGCTCGATCGGTTGATCGACGGCGACTACAAGATCACCCAGATCTGCCTCGCGCTGGTGATCGGCAGCCCGGAGCTCAGCGCCGATCTGTTTGGCCGCATCACGGCGGGCACCCTCCGCTCGGCGAGCGAGCTGGGTGCGTGGATCAACGCCGCAGCGGCAGCGCCCGGTACCACGGAGGCCTCCCTCGGGGTCCTGCGCGAGCTCGCCGGCCACGCCGATGAGTTTGGCGATTGGGAAGCCGTCCGAGACGCGGTGTGTCGGGTCGCACGGTTCTCGTTCCAGACCGGCCGCGTCATGCGGGTCGACCTGCGCGAACTGACGCGCGCCGCAGCGCGGGACGGCAGACCCTGGACCTTGCGCGACGCCGTCGACGATTCGTCCTTGAAAGGCTGATCGGGCCCGCCGCCAATCGCCTTCATCAGGTCTTCATCAAGGCGATCGAATGAAACGAGTCGGCCGGTGGTCCGATACGTATTCGGCCGCCGTGCCAAGGAGACTTACGATGTCATCGAAATTGCTTCGCGCCGCGATCCTCGTCGCCACGCTGGCCGGCTCCACCGCCGCGCTCGCGGGCAACACGCAGAACCATCATTGCAAGCTGCCCGACGGCACGATGGACATGAAAAAGACGCACAAGGAGTGCACCGCTGCCAAGGGCACGTGGGCCAAGGATGCGCCCAGCACGACCACGCCGCCGGCCACCAAGGATGCGCCGAAGGCCGGCTCGGGCTCGGCGACCCCGCCCAGCAAGTAGCCGCGATCAGTGGTAGCGCGCGACCGGCGTGCCGTCGTACGCGAACGTGACGGCCGGAACGGCATCGCCGCCGCGCACGCGCCTGGCTTCCTCGAGCGATAGCGGCCGAACCGCCGCTTGCTCGGGCGGGCGCTTGGGCAGCGGCTTGCGCATGACAGCACTATCCACGACTTGGGTCGCGGATGCAACGAGGTCGTGCAGCGGGCCGCTCCCCTCGGTGACGGCCGGCGTGATCGCGTTGATCCGCGGCGCGACCTACCACATCGTGATGCGCCCGGGGCGGATCATGGGCGCGCAGGCCCAGCTGTATCACTTCATCGCGCCGACAGCACCGTCATCATCCTCGGCAACACCGGCACCACCGATCTCGACGAGTTCGTGGCCCAGGTCGGCAAGCTGCTCGTCCCCTGAACGGTCAGCTCGGCGGCCGCTTGCGCAGCGCCGAGAGCGGCACGTGCGGCGCGGCGATCACCGGCGGCCGATCGGGGATCGGCAAGAGGGTCTCGATCTCGTTGCGCGCGGCCGCGAGCTCGCGGTCGCCGAGCTTGCCGCGCACGCCGTCGGCGAGCGTCGCGCACGCCATCGCGAGCGCGGGCAGCGCGATGCCGGGCGAGATCAGCTGCTCGTCGACCAGCTCGACGACCCGCGCGATCGACCGCGCGAGCGGCGAGCCGATGCGCTGCAGGTGCTCGACGAGCTCGCCGACCACGGCGGCGTCCGAGGCCGGGGCGAGCTGGACGAGCAGGGTGCTCAGCTGCTCGATCCGCGCCGGTCGATCGAAGATCTCGGTCATGGCGTTGCCGGATCGTGTTCGTCGTTGGGGTCGTCGCTACGCGCCAGCTGCTCGGCGCTGCGCTGCTTCAGGAACTCGAGGAACGCGATCGCGGTCGGCAGCTCGATCGCCGGGATCGTCTCGATCAGGTCGCGGGCCTGGCGGCGCAAGGCCTCGCCGGGCGCCTCGCTGCCGTGGACGAGCGCGCGGCCGACCGCGGGCAGCTCCTGGGGCTCGTGCACCACGCCCCACGGCGGCTCGTTCGACGTCGTGATCTCGTGCTGCTCGAGCCACTGCGCGATGTGCCAGTGCAAGAGGTCGGCGCGGTACGAGAACCAGCGCTCGCGCTCGGCGGGGTAGGCGAGCAGCACGTCCTTGAACCGGCGGAACGCGCCCTTGCCGTCGATCGAGATGATCAGGCGCTCGCGCAGCGGCTCGTCGAGCACCGAGCCGACGAAGCGCTCCATCCAGCGATACTGCTCGCGCGACGACGCAGGCTCGATGCGCAGGAAGTTGCGGATGTTGTCGGCGATGTTCTGACGGTTGATCGAGGCTTCGGGGTCGCCGGCCGTGATCGTGATGATCCGGCCGGTCGTGAAGTCGAGATAGCTATCGGTCTCGGGCGAGTTGCGCTCGACCGCGACTTCGAGCCCATCCCAATCGAGATCAACGCGCACGGGACCCCGCGCGACGGAAACTGTAGGTCGTACCAGCATAAGTTAAAGCGGAACGCCTACTTGCCGGTAGTGCGTCACGCCTACCTAAGGTAGTAGCTTGGCCTGGGTCTGGCAAGCGTGCCCTTGACACGCGGTGGCAAGCGAGTAAGTTCCGCGGTCCATGGCTCGCGTTACTGTCGAAGATTGTCTCGACAAAGTCCCCAATCGGTTCGCGCTGGTCGTTCTCGCTGCCGAGCGGGCGCGGCAGCTGTCGCGCGGGGCGAACCCGGGCGTCGACTGCGACAACAAGCCCGCCGTCACCGCGCTGCGCGAGATCGCGGCGGGGCTCGTCACGTTCCGAGAAGACGTCCGCAACACCGTCATCGAGTTCATCGTCGAGCGCCGCAAAGCCGGCTTCATGTGAACCCTCGCTGACCCGCCGGCGAGTGGGCTGAAAAATTGCCCGCGGCGACGAGGTCTTCAACAGTAGCGGGGTGTCGACCCCGCGACAACCCGACGTTCGCCGCAGCTGCGGTCGGGGGGACCTGCCGCGGCTATTGTATCGCCTCGGCCGGCGGGATGCCCACGGCGTGCTCACGCTGGCTGCCCCGGCCTCGCGCCCCGAGGTGTACGTGCTGCGCCGCGGCGCCACCGTTTGCGGCGAAGGCGAGCCGGCGCGCCGGGCGCTGAGCCAGCGGCTCGCCCGCTCGGTCGCCGAGCCAGCGCTGGTCGCAAGCTTCGACGGCGGTGTGACGGCGTACCCGCCGGGCGCCGTGCATCAGGTCAGCCTCGCGGGCTGGGTGCGTTCGCACCTCGAGTCCCAGCTCGACGCCGCGCTCGCCGACCAGCTGGTGCGCGAGCTCGCCGGGATCCGGCTGGCGCTGCGCCCCGACCTGGCGCCCGAGCCGCTCGACGAGGCCGACCGCCGCATGGTCGCCGCGCTGGCCGAGCCGCGGCGGCTCGACGAGATCTGGCCGCTGGCGCGCGTGCCGCGGTTCCGGCTGCTCGCGTTCGTGCACTTCGCGCGGTCGACCGGCGCGCTGGTCGGCCCCGAGCCGCGCGCGACCCCGCCTTGGATCGCGCCGCTCACGGCGATCGATGCCCGGCGGCGGGCCGCGCTCCGGCTCCTCGAGATCGACGGCGCTGCCGACGCCGAGACCGTCAAGCGCGCGTACCGCCGGCTCGCCCGCGCGCTCCACCCGGATCTGCAGCCCGAGGCGGACGACCGGCGGCGCCGGCTGCTCGAGCGTCGGTTCGCCGAGGTGACGGCGGCGTACGACGCGCTGGTGGATCCCTAGTGCTTTGATCCGGTCAGGCCGGTCAGGCCGGTCAGGCCGGTCAGGCCCATCAGGCCCGGTCAGGGCGGCGCGACGATCCAGCCGTCTTCGATGAAACACCCATCCGGCGTGGCCCAGCCGTCGCGGGCCCAGAGGTACGCCGTGTACGCCGACAGCACGGCGTCGAAGCAGTGGTCGCTCTGTAGCACGTCTTCGCGCGCCATCCGGCTCTGCGGTGCGAACGCGAGATCAGCGAGCCGCTCGAGGATCAGCGCGCGGGTCTGCCAGGGGTCGGCGTCGCGCTTGTAGCCGCGCGCCACCCGCGGCCCGCACAGCGCCGCGACCGTCGCGGTCGGCGAGACCTCGATCAGGTTTGCGTGCAGGTCGAAGCCGACGCCGCGCAGCCGGCGGCGCAGCTGGCTGGCCCGCGCGGCGATGGCGCCGGTCGTGTGGCCGATCGACGACAGCGGCAACAAACCGCGCTCGTAGGTCATCACGATCTCGGTGGCGCGGTGGGCGTAGGGCGCCAGCCGCGCCTGAGAGGTGAACGTGGTTCTGGATCCGCCGCCCACGGTCTCGACCGCGACCTTGCGGATCAGGGCACGGCCCTCGGTCCGCAGCCAGACGACCGAGGGGACTTCGCAGGCTTCCATGCCCGGGCAGACCGGCAGCTCGCAGCGACCGCACGCTGCCTGGGTCAGCGGAGCGTCGATCGCGATGACCGCATCGTGGGGGGGCGCTGTGACCAGGCGGCCGAGCAGCGTTTCATCGGTCCAGGGCGAGCGTCCGGCGCGGGTGGCAACCTCGATGACCTGAGCGCCATTCGGTGTGCTCCGGATCTCTGCGACAGCGGTGGTCTTCCCCCGACCGCCGCCGAGATCGACCCCGATGAACCTGGAAAACGCTCGCTTCAAGATGGTCTGGGTGTCGTTGTAGCACGTTCGCTCGCTGCGAAATCGGCTGTCTGCACTGGCATTTGGGTGGGCCCGTTGTGTAGGGTTCGACCCCTGTAAGCCCGGCCCCTCTGCCGCGTTACGTCATCCGTCGAAGTTCGTCTGCTCGAGCAGTTTCATGGACCGGATCGCCACCTTCAAGAGCTTCATCGCGCGAACGCCTACCGATCCGTTTCCGCGCTACGGCCTCGCGATGGAGCACAAGGTCCGGGGCGAGCTCGACGAGGCGTGGGCGGCGTTCTCCGAGCTGCTCGACCAGTTTCCCGATTACGTGCCGAGCTACCTCATGGCGGGCGGCACGCTGGCCGCGCTGGGGCGCAAGCCCGAAGCCGCCGCGGTGTACCGCCGCGGCATCGAGGCGGCGACCCGCAAGAGCGACCTGCACGCCAGGGGCGAGCTCCAATCGGCCCTGGACGAGCTCGCCGCGTAGCACCCACAGTTTTCGTCGGCCGGCAGCGCCGGTGGCGAAATGAACCACCAACGTTAGAGAGGATTTTCACATGAAGAAGACGTCGTTTGTTGTCGCGATCCTTGCCTCGGCGCTGCTCGCGGGCGCGTGCTCGAAGAAGAAGGACGCCGCTGCCCCGATGCAGCCCGCCGGCGAGATGGGCTCGGGTTCGGGTTCCGACATGGGCTCGGGCTCGGGCTCGGGCTCGTCGGCCGGCGGCTGGTGATCAGCCGCTGCTAGCGTGCGCGGTTCCGGCGGGCGCGATCGCCCGGATGAACCGTGCACACAACTTGGCGCAAGCCAAGAAATTGTGGGCGTCCTCTCGTCTGTGAGGCTTGACCGCGAGGTCGGGCTCGTGTGACTGGGAGACGTGCGGTCGGGCGGCGGGGGTAGGGCCACAATTGCCGGAGTGGAGAAATGGTAGACTCGGGGGTCTCAAAAGCCCCTTCCCGTGAGGGAGTGTCGGTTCGAGTCCGACCTCCGGCACTACCAGCGGTTCAGTCCGCGAGCTGGCGGCGAACCTCGTCGAGCACGGCGGCGGCGACCACGGATTGCGGTGCGTCGCCGCCGAGGTCGGTCGTGAGCGGCGCGCCGCGCGCGACCAGCGCGGCGACCGCGGCCTCGATGGCGCGGTGCGCGCGGACCAGGCGGTCGTCGGCGTAGCGCCGGCCGAGCCACGCGAGCGCCTCGCCGGTGGCGAGCTGCATCGCCATCGGGTTCGCCCGGTCCTTGCCGGCGAGCGGCGGCGCCGAGCCGTGGATCGGCTCGAACATCGCGTGGTCGTCGCCGAGGTTGCAGCCGACCGCCATGCCCATGCCGCCCTGCAGCACCGAGGCGAGGTCGGTCAGGATGTCGCCGAACATGTTGGTCGTGACGCAGACGTCGTAGCGCTCGGGCTGGGTCAGCACGAACATCGCGAACGAATCGACGATCGCGACGTCGGGTTCGATGTCGGGGTAGCCCTTGGCGACCTCGCGGAACACCTCGAGGAACAGCCGGCAACCGGCGAGCACGTTGTGCTTGACGATGCAGGTGACCCGGCGCTTGTGGTCGCCCGGGGCGCCGTGGCGGCGGCGCGACAGCTCGAACGCCGCGCGGATCACCTTCTCGGACGCAGCGCGCGTGATCACGCGTAGATCGGTCGCGCGGTCCGCGGTGCGCTCGGCGATCCCAGAGTACAGCCCCTCGGTGTTCTCGCGGATGATGACCATGTCGACGGTCTCGGGCGTCCACACCTCGCGGAACCGGCCCGACAGGCCGTGCCGGGTGCCCGGCAGGCAGCGCACCGGCCGCACGTTGGCGTACAGCTCGAGCGCCATGCGGTTGCCGATCACGGGCGACCAGCCGGCCATCTTCTCGCGGCCATCGGCGTCGCGCATCGTGACCGGGCCGCCGTCGAGGCCGTTCCAGCCGACCGCGCCGAGCAGGATCGCATCGGCGTCGCGGCAGCGCTGCTCGGCCCCCTCGGGCCAGTCGCGGCTGCCGTGCGCGAGGTAGAACTTGCCGCCGCACGGGATCTCGTCGATCGCAAAGCGGGCGCCGGTCACCGCGGCGATCGCGTCGAGCAGCGCGCGCGCGTGGCCGGTGACCTCGACGCCGATGCCATCGCCGGGGAGCAGGACCAGGTCGTAGGTGGACTTGGGCGCGCGCGACATGGCTCGACCGTAACACCGCGATGCCGGCCGGCGCGATGACGCGATGCGCGGCGCGCCGTTTCATCGCTGGACACAGCAGCGCGATATACTTGTCACGTGAGCTCTCGCGATGCGTGGCAGCGCCGGCTGGGTCCGCTGTACGGGGGTGCGGTCGCGCTGGTCCACTCCACGCCCTGGCGGTGGCCGGCCGAGGTCGCCGCCGAGCCTCGCTCGGCGGGTTGGCTGGTCGCGCTCGGCCTCCCGATCGGCGCGGCGGCGTGGGCGGCGGCGGCGCTGTGCCGCGCGGTCGGTCTGCCGAGCTCGATCGCCGCGCTGACGGGCCTCGCCGCGCTCTCGGTCGCATCCGCGGCCCTCGTCGAGCGCGGCCTCGCCGAGCGCATCGAGCACTGGGATCGCGATCCGGCGCTCGCCGCGGATCGCACGGCGCGCGCGCCCGGGGTCGCTGCGGTGCTCGTGCTGGTGTTCGTCACCCTGGTGCGCGCGGCGGCGATCGTCGCCCTGCCGCCGTCGAAGTGGCTCGCCGTGCTGGTGACCACCGCCGTGGTCGGCCGGTGGTCGGCGATGGTCCTCCAGGCGCTGGGCGAGCCGATCAGCGATGGCGATACGCGCCGTTCGCTGGTCGCGGCGCCGGCCCCGGCGTGGCTGGTCGCGGCGATCAGCGCGGGCGTGCTCGCGCTGACGATCGCCGCCGTCGGCAAGGCCGGGATCCTCGCGCTGGTGCTCGCGGCGACCGCCGCGTTCGCGCTCGGGCTGCAGGCGCAGCGCTCGGATGGCGCGCTGTCGAGTCCAGCGGTCGCGACCGTCGCGGCCGCCGGAGAGCTGGCGATCCTGCTGGTCGCGACGGCCTGAACTCGCACCACGTCATCGCCGCCGGCCCGGCTTCACCCCGGCCAGTGTGCGCCCTGCGGTACGAACGGAATCACCCGCTTGCGCAGATCGGGAGGCAGCCTCGCATCGAGGATCCCGGCGATCTCGTCGGGTCGGTACAGCTGCGAGAAGTGCATCAGCACGACGTGGTCGTTCGCGAACGCGCCGGCGCGCTCGACGAGCTCGTCGAGGTGGATGTGGCAACCGGCGCGCGCGGCCTCGCGCGACTTGCGATCGTCGAGGAACGTGCACTCCAGGATGAGCAGCCGGGCGCGCAGCAGCTCGGGGTTGTGATCGAGCACCTGGACCAGGGTATCGGTCGCATAGCCGAGCTCGAGCCGATCCTCGTACGTCGAGACCTCCTCACCGGCGCGGCGCCGCGCCGCGATCTCGGGACCGGCCAGGCCACGGAGCTCGGTCCGCAGCCTCGCGATCCGGCGCACGACGAGATAGGCAAGCGATGGCACCGGATGGAACGTCCGGATCGCACGGATCCGGAGATCGCCGCGCAGCGCGACCTCGTCGCCGGGCAGCATGCCGATCGGCTCGATGTCGAGTGGGAACCGCTGCAGCCGCGACAGCGCGCCGAGCGCCGTGGTCAGGTCATCGACGATCTCGGTGGGCATCACGACGCGCGGCGCTCGGGTCTTGCCGAACAGCGCGCGGATCCCCATCAGCGCGGCCAGCGCGCCGATGTGGTCGGCGTGGCCGTGCGATAGCAGGATCGTATCGATCGCGCCGGCCGACCGCGGCGACGCGCCGGCGTCGAGCACCAGGCCGAGCTCGGGCACCGCGAGCGAGGTGTAGACGCCGCCGACCGAGATCCCGCGCACGGTATACGGCCCCGCCGTGACGGTCGTCAGCATGGTCCCGAGTATACGGGCGATGCGGCGGGGCCATCGGCGCACGCGCGTCGTTGACGCGGCGATCTGCGACGCGAGGGCGGGGCCGCGCGCCACGCCGCCCGCGCGAGGGCGACCCTGTCGTCGACCGAAGGCTGGCTCGACGATCGACGGGCGGGCCTGGCGCGCTTGGTGCTAAGATGATCTCGCTCATGCTGTGGTACGCGTTGCTGGCCTGGTTGGGGGTCCTGCTCTTGCTCTCGGTATCGTTGCCGGTGCCGCGTCGGGTGTGGGCCGTGTCGATCTATAGCTGGAAGTACTGCGCGTTATGGCTCGTCGATGCCGCCGCGCTGCGCTGGCTGTGGCTCGCGGCCTCCGGCCGTCGCGCGCGCTATCAGCGGTTGACCCGGCCGATGCTGGTCCGCATGTGGTGCGAGGACATGGGGCCGACGTTCATCAAGTTCGGCCAGATCGTCGCCTCGTCTGCCGGGATGTTCCCCGATGCCTACGTCCAGGAGTTCCAGAAGGTGCTCGATCGCGTGAGGCCGTTCGCCTTCGAGGAGGTCCAGAAGACCCTCGACGAGGAGCTCGGCAGCGAGAAGGCGGCGCACCTGATCGAGATCGTGCCCAAGCAGCTGGCCTCCGCGTCGATCGCGCAGGTCCATGCGGCGAAGCTGCGCGATGGCACGCCGGTCGTCATCAAGGTGCAGCGTCCGGGCATCGTCGCGCGCTGCATGGCGGACATGAAGCTCATGCGGATGCTCGCCATCGTGATCGCGCGGGTCAAGAAGGGCGCCGAGCTCGCCAACCCGGTCGGCATCGTCGACGACTTCACCAAGACGCTCACCGAGGAGCTCGACTTCCGCGGCGAGGCCGCGAACCTCGATCGGTTCAACGAGATCATGCGCGAGCTCGGCCACAAGCAGATCCGCGCCCCGGTGCCGCATCACGAGTACACGACCCGCAAGATCCTGGTGATGGAGCGGTTCGTCGGCCTGCGCGTCGATCGCTACGACGAGATCAGGGCGCGCGGCATCGATGGCGAGACCAAGCTCGTCGATGGGCTGCGCGCGTGGTTCCAGTGCGTGGTGTTCTACGGGTTCTTTCACGGCGACGTCCACGCCGGCAACCTGATGCTGCTCGACGACGATACGATCGGCTTTCTCGACTTCGGCATCGTCGGCCGGTTCGACGATCACGCGCGGATCCTGGTCACCGACTACATGATCGCGTTCGCCTCCGGGAACTTCCGGCGGCTCGCCGAGATCATCTGCGAGATGGCCGGCAAGCCGGACGATCTCGACATGGAGGGCTTCGTCCGCGATCTGGGCGAGACTTACCGGCCGATGCTGACGCTGTCGTTCGGCGAGCTCAACTATGCCCAGCTCTTGCCGGGCATCCAGCGCACCGCCACGCGGCACCGCATGAAGATGCCCAACGAGTTCATCCTGATCACCAAGCAGCTGCTGTACTTCGATCGCTACGCCAAGGCGCTGGCGCCCAAGCTCAACGTGTTCACCGATCCTCGCCTCGTGCTCAGCATGATGTCGGATATCCAGAAGGCGCGGATGCAGGCCGCGGCCAAGGCCACGCCGTCGGACAAGAGCCCGGCGGTGTCGTGACGGGAGCCTCGCCGCCTGCGGCGCGCGTCAGGCCGGCCGCGCTGGGTTATCCGAACCGCTCGTCGACGGATGCCGCGGCCGGTGCCTTGCCGCTGATGTCCTCGGCGAGGTACCGCAGAAACATCGTCAGGTACTCGCTGGTCTCGCCGCCGAGCCGCAGGAACCGCACGCCGATCTGGTAGCCATCGTCGACCGCCGTACACCACACGACGCGCGCGCCCAGCCGCAGCGCCTCGGACTGCCGATCATCCTCGAACACGAGCTGGATATCGACCTCGATGTCCGTACCGACGTCGAGCGGCTCGGTCAAGGTCGCGCACAACCCACCGCTCGAGACATCGCGCGTGCGGCCCGAGACCGACGCGCCGGGGGCGATCAACGTGATCGCCGCCTCGTGCGCATAACGGTGGTGCTGGCGCTCCGTGCGGGTCACGTCGGACCAGCTTGGCGTCGTGGCGCGACGGGCGCAAGTTCCGTGGGTGATTGGGCGGTGCCTTGTCGGTTGTGCGGCGAAGGATCACCCCGCTGGGCTCGCAAGAGCTCCTCGGAGAACCAGCCGTCCGTGAGGGCGTCTAACTCCGCGGTCGCCTCGGCGACGCGCGTCGCGGCCCGATCGTCATCGGGCCCGACCAGCGCACCTGCCGCGCGCCGCCACGTGAAGTAGGCGCGGATCACGCGCGCGCCGACCCGCCGCCGTTCGCGGCGCCGCGCCGCTTCGATCGTCGAGACCTCCAGCTCGTGGCCGTCGAACACGAGGCGATCGAGCCGCCACGTCGCGCGGAGCTCGAGCGTGGCGCCGTGCCCTGCCTCCGATTGCCCGTCCTGCCAGCTCGTGTCTCGCGTCGTTCGCACGGTGATCCACGGAACCAGGCCCCCGAGCCGGGCGCGCCGGATCCAGCTGGTCCCCGGATCGCGATCGAGTCCCGCCGCAGCGTACGCCGCCGACAGCGCCGCCCCGATCGTCGGACCGACCACGGGAATGCGGGGCACGTGAGACGCGCCGAGCTCGGCGACCGGATCGCCCGCGCGGTCCGCGTCGCGCCCGGCGGCGGCGTCGGGCGCGGTGGCCTTGCGCGCGGCGTCGCCGGTCGCGGCGGCAGCCGCCCCGGTGGCCCCGCGCGCCGCGCCTGCCACCGTGGCGCCGGTAGAACCGCCGCGCGCTGCGGTGGCAGACTTGCCGGGATCCGCCGTCGCGGTCGATCGCACCCCGAGCCCCAGCGCGGCAATCGCGATCCATCGCAGCGTTGCACGTGGCCGCATCACCGCCTCCAGGTCGCGACGAGCCACAGCTCGTGATGGAGGGTGGGCGGGGCATATCTCGGCACGCTCCAGCGCTGCCGCCACGCGACCCCGAAGTCGAGGCGGCCCCACCAGGACGGCCGGACGCGCCGCATCCACGCTTCGTACATCTCCGCGGCGCCGGCTTGCGCCGATGCGGCGCTGGCATCGTTTCCGAGCGCGGCATCGGGCGGTGATCGCTCGGCATCGCGCACCGCGAGCTCGCCTGCTGCGCTGCCGCTGGCATCCGCAGCGTTCCCATCGTCCGGATCCGAGGCCACACCCGCTGTGACGTCGGCGCTCATGGCGCTCATGGCGCTGTGGCCGGCGAGCCCCGCAAGCCGAGTGACGGCGTCGAGATCGCCGCCGCTCCGTCCCACCTCGGACTGCTCGGCGCCGCGGTGCCGCCGATCGGTGTCGTCGTCGGTATCGTCCTCGTCGCCATCATGGCGATCATCGGTTCGGCGATCACGTGCGTCCTGGGCGCCCACGTCTCCAGCCGGCGCCGCCCGCGCAGCATCGCCGGTCGGCCGATCTGCCGGGTCCTCGTCGCTCGGCCAGCCGCGGGGCCCTGCGCGCGCGGGCTCGTCGCGGTCGGCGCCGGTCAAAGCATCGGCGTACTGCCGCGCCACGCGCGCCGACGCCGTGCTGGGCGCCGCGTCGAGCCGCGCCACGAGCGCCGCGAGCACGATCAGCAGCACCAGCAGCAGCCAGGCGATCCGCCGATGGGGCTGGTTGCGCGACCCCGCCGCCGAGCGTACGGTGCCGATGTGTCTGCGACGCTCTCGGACAATGCGCTCGCGGTGCTCCGCGCTCGTTATCTCGTGCGAGAGCGTGGGGTCGTCGTCGAAACTCCCGATCAGATGTTCGCCCGGGTCGCCGAGCATGTCAGCGCCGTGGAGTCCCGGATGGGGTACAGCCCAGACGAGGTTGCCGCGGCACGGCGTCGCTTCGAGCGGATGATGTCGGCGCTCGAGTTCCTGCCCAATTCGCCTACCCTCATGAACGCCGGCCGCCCGCTCGGGCAGCTCGCCGCGTGCTTCGTCGTGCCGGTCGACGACTCCACCACGGGCGTGTTCGAAGCCGTGCGGTGGGCCGCCGAGATCCAGAAGACCGGCGGTGGCACCGGCTTCTCGTTCTCCCGGCTGCGGCCCGCGGGCGATCTGGTGGCCTCGACCGGCGGCATCGCCTCGGGACCCGTGTCGCTGATGCAGGTGTTCGACGTGGCGACCGAGGCGATCAAGCAGGGCGGCACCCGCCGCGGCGCCAACATGGGCATGCTGCGCGTCGACCATCCGGACGTCCTCGAGTTCATCGCGGTGAAGCTCGACCCGCTGCGGATGCGCAACTTCAACCTCTCGGTGGCGATCACCGATGCGTTCATGGCCGCGGCGCGCGTTGGCGCGAGCTACGATCTGATCAATCCGCGCACCGGCGAGGTCACCGGCCAGCTCGATGCGCGCCGCGTGCTCGACGCGATCGCCAACGCCGCGTGGGCGTGCGGCGACCCAGGCATCGTCTTCATCGACCGGGTCAACGCGCTCCAGCCCACACCAGATCTCGGCACCATCGAAGCCACCAATCCATGCGGCGAACAGCCGCTCTTGCCGTTCGAGTCGTGCACGCTCGGCTCGATCGACGTCGGGCGGTTCGTCGTCGCCGCCGATCTCGACTGGCCGCGCCTCCAGGCCATCGTCGCGGACGCGGTCCAGTTCCTCGATGACGTCATCGACGCCAATCGCTACCCGCTCCCCGAGATCGAGCGGACGACCAAGGCCACCCGCAAGATCGGGCTCGGCATCATGGGCTGGGCCGACGCGCTCGCGCGCCTCGGCATCGCCTACGACTCCGAAGCCGCGCTCGCGCTCGCGGATCGACTCGCGAGCTTCGTCGAACGCGAGTCGCTGGCAGCCTCGGTCGCGCTCGCCCAGCGGCGGGGTGCATTTCCCAGCTGGCGCGGCTCGCGGTGGGAAGGTGCCGGCCACGCGCCGCTGCGCAACGCCACGACCACGACGATCGCCCCCACGGGCACGATCAGCATCATCGCCGGGTGCTCGAGCGGGATCGAGCCGTTCTACGCGCTCGCCTACCGGCGCAACGTGCTCGACGGCGCCGAGCTCACCGAGATCAATCCCCACTTCCTCCGGCTCGCCGCCGCGCGCGGGTTCGGCTCCGATCCTCTGTTCGCCGCGGTCGCCCTGCACGGCGGGATCCGCGGCCGGGCCGACGTCCCCGAGGACGTCCAGCGCGTGTTGCCGACCTCCCACGAGATCGACGTCGTGTTCCACGTGCGGATGCAGGCCGCGTTTCAGCGCCGCGTCCACGCCGCCGTCAGCAAGACCATCAACCTGCGGCGTGAAGCATCCGCCGTCGACGTGAAAGCCGCGTATCAGCTGGCGTACGAGCAGGGGTGCAAGGGGATCACCGTGTATCGGGACGGCAGCCGCGAGGGCCAGGTGCTCGTCACCGGCGCTCGCAGCGCCATCACCGCTGCGTCCCAGAGCTGCCCGGAGTGCGGCTCGGTGTTGGTCGTTCAGAGCGGTTGTCGGCTGTGCCGCCATTGCGGCTGGTCGGTTTGCGGTTGACATCGCGTCGGAGCGACAGCAAGCGCAGGGCCGACGAACCGCGACGTGATTCAGCGAGCCTGCACGGCATCGTGTCCGCCTGCCGGACAGCGCGTCCGAATCACTGCCGGACGCCGGACACCCGCCCGCGCCGAAGCCCAAAAAAAACGAGCCCGGCAAACGCCGAGCTCGCGACCGCGGATGACTCGAAACCGTGGAGTCAGCGGAGGATTAACGCCGGCGCCGGCGCCGCGCAGGGCGGGGCGCCACCGCGGCAGCCTCGAGCTCTTCGAGGTGCTCGAGCATGCTGATCATCGTGTTGCGGGTCGCGGCGTGTGGCTCGTTGGTGATCGCGCGGCCGAGGCTGATGCGGAGCTCCGCACGCAGCTCGGACTCGATCAGGCGATAGGTCCGAAGCGCCTCCTCGGGATCGTAGTGGCCAAGATCCGCCTCACACCCCGTGGCCGCAATCCAGACAGCCGCAAGTGCAGCAGCGCGGCGACCCGGCTGCGAGATCGCAAAGTCTTTCACCGAGCTGCGCAGACGCTGGCGGACGAGGGGCACCGGGGGCAGGGCAACCAGGCCATCGTTGTCGTCGTCGGGCCGACGTAGGACAGGGCGTGTCATTGACTTGTCGGTTTCCATGGATTTTTGTCCTGATATCGCGGGGAAGGCTCCAAGGAGCAACCCGGCGATGGACCGCGACCTTGCCTGATCACGTCCAGAAAAGCGATGAAATTCCGTGCGAATCCCGACAAAAAAAAATGCGACGTGGATCGCGCTCCCGAACTATGCTCAGGCGGTACGCGACCTCGAATTCGCGTAGGAGAAACAAGGGTCTCACGGTGTTCTGATGGGCTCCGGGATCGCCCCAATGGAGCGCTCGATTCGGCGCCCCAGGAAGTCGCGAATCGCGAGATCTACGAGCTGCGGATGCTCGATCGGGGCGGTGTGTGACGCGTTGGGGATCTCGAGTAGCTCGGCCCCGGGAATCGCGGTGGCGATCGCGCGCGACCGCTCGGGCGGCGTGAATCCATCGCGGCCGCCGGCGATGACGAGCGTGGGCACAGTCACCCTCGGCAGCAGGTCCTCCGCGCTGTGCTGTCCCGCCGCGGCGAGCATCGCGACGAACAATCGCGCGTCGATGCGCGCCATGCCTTCGAGGTACGGCATGAAGTCGCTGGGCTCCACGAGCTCGCGGCGGATCTCGAGCCGGCTGGCAACCTCGTACGCGAGCCGCGTAGGCAGCACCGCACGCGACATGCGGTTGATCACGCCAGGCACGCGCTGAATCCACCTCTGGATGAGCGGGAGCCAGTCCTCGAGCGCAGCTGAGCCGCGGAAGGTTCGCAGCGGGTGAGATGGCGCGCCGCACAAGAGGACCAGCCCAGCCACGCGCGATGCGTGTCGGCGGTAACTCTCCAGCGCGACCTGGACGCCCATGGAGTGGCCGATCAGCACCGCGCGATCGATCGCGGCGTCTTCCAGCACGCAGGCAACGTCATCGGCGAGATCTTCGATCGTTACGCGCGCAGGATCACGCGGTAGTGGCGTGCGTCCGTGTCCGCGGTAATGAGGATGCACGCACAAGCGTCCCCCAAGATCGTGTCGCAGATGGCGCCAGACGTATCCATCGCAGCCGATCCCATCGCACAACAGCACCGGCATCGCGAGGCTGCGATCCCCCCACGACTCGTAGAACAGGGCGCTACCGTCGCTTGGGGAGACGGCGTATGCCCACGCCGTCGACATCTTGGAGACCTACGCGATCTCTTTCTCGTCTTCCTCGCCGGGGAATTCGTTCACGGAAGGATACTTCATGATCTCCTTCCGTGCGATCTTCCAAGCTTTCTGGACGATCCACGACAGGGACCGATCCTGCCGGGTCGCTTCGTCTTGGATTTCTTTGAGCATGTCTTCAGGAAAGTACAGGGACTGCTTGCGTTTATCCGAGCCGGCCATACGCAAGCTAGTTTCGAGGACCGCCTACACGGTGTCAAGACATCCGCCTGTGTATGGGAACTGATCTTGGCATCAAGCCCACGAATTGGTGGTCTAGATCCTCGAGATCTCACGTACCAAAACGAGTCCATCCGCTGCAGCGGATGCTTGGTTTGCGCCGCGGGGGGTTGTCAGACATCCCCGGCGTCACTATCCTATCGCGCTTTTCCACAACCCTTCGGCTTTTGGACGGGGGTAGAACCCAAATGAGCACGACTACCGCAACGCAATCCAAGCAACTGACGAAGAAGGAGCTGAAGAAGTTTCAGGAGCTCCTGGAAGAAAAGCGGAAAGCCGTCCTCGATCGGGCGCGTCAGATGCTCTCGGTTGAAAACATGGCGCTCGACACCAACGATCTGCCCGACGAGATGGACCTCGCATCGAGCGAGTACCTGCAATCGTTCGAGTTTCGGCTGCGCGGTCGCGAGAAGAGCTTGCTGTCCAAGCTCGACCTGGCGCTCAAGAAAATCACCGATGGCACGTTCGGGATCTGCGAGATCTGCGAAGAGCCGATCGGCAAGAAGCGCCTGGAGGCACGGCCCGAGACGACGCTGTGCATCAAGTGCAAGGAAGACCAGGAGCGCGAAGAGCGCACCATGGGGTAAACGTAGGAGAAACGCCCCTGGCGTGACCCGGAACGCGGGATCCTGCAGGAGCGGCCAGCGAACCCGATGGTCCGCGGAAACGTCTGGTAGGTTGCGGCCATGGCTGATGAAGATCGCCGGAAGTTCCTGAAGGTCGCGACCTGCGCGATCGGGGGGGGGGTGGGGCTCGCGATTGCGGGACCCTCGCTGGTGTTGCTCGCCGACCCAGCGGGCAAGGTCACCGTGACGGGGCCCACGGCGCCGCTCGATCTCGGGCCTGCCGAGCAGTTCCGCGCGGGAGCCGAGCCGCGGCGCGTCGATGTCGTGGCCCCGGTGATCAAAGACGCCTGGACCTCCGCGCGCAACGTCTTGCTGGGGGCAGCCTGGGTCCGCCGCACGGCCCCGGATACGCTGATGGCGCTCTCCGCGGTCTGTCCGCATCTGGGATGCGCGGTCGGCTGGGACGCGGCGGCGGGCAACTTCCTGTGTCCGTGTCACGACAGCCGGTTCAGTCCGACCGGACAGAAGCTCACCGGGCCGTCGGAGCGCGGCATGGACGAGCTGCCGCTGCAGGTCGTGGACGGTCGCCTGCAGCTGTCCTGGGTCCGCTTCAAGCTCGGCCAGACCACGCGGGAGCCGGCATGAAGGGCGCGCTTGACCGCTTCCTTCGCGACCGTGGGCTCGCTGGCACCAGCCGCCCGGCGACGATCGTCGGCGGCGCCTCGTTCGCGTACGTGTTCGGCACGGTCGTAACATTCCTGATTGCGGTCGAGGCGGTCACGGGGATCGCCCTCGCCGCGTTCTACGCGCCATCCGCGACCGATGCGTGGGCCTCGGTCGCGTACGTCCAGGACCAGGCGCAGCTGGGATGGCTCGTGCGCGGGCTGCACTACCACGGCGCCTCGGCCATCGTCATCGTGACCAGCCTGCACCTGGTCCAGACCGCGCTCTACGGCGCCTACAGGAAGCCGCGCGAGCTGGTGTGGTGGCTGGGCATCCTGCTCATGCTGCTGCTCCTGGCGTGGGCGGTGACGGGTTTCGTGCTGCGCTGGGACCAGGCCGGCTTCTGGGCCAACAAGGTCGAGGTCGGCATCGCCGCCGCCACGCCCGTGATCGGCGACGCGATCCGCAAGGTGGCGCTCGGCGGCAACGACTACGGCAACCTGACCCTCACCCGGTTCTACGCGCTGCACGTCATGATCTTGCCGGTGCTGGTCGGCGCGCTGATCGGCGCTCACATCGCGCTGGCGCGCAAGCTGGGACCCACCCCGCTGGGTGACCGCGTCCAGCCCAGCGCGCCGCGCTGGCCCGAGCAGACGCTGCGCAACGCGATCGCGATCGCAGTGGCGCTGGCGCTCCTCCTGGCCTACGTGATCAGCGTTCATGGTGCCGACCTCGCGGCGCCCGCAGATCCGTCGCAGGCCTACGATGCCCGGCCGCTCTGGTACTTCCGCGCGTTGTTCGAGCTGCGTCAGCTGGCCGGGAGCGCCGAGAAGGCCGCGGCCCTGATCGCACCTGCGATCATCATCGGCGTGCTCGCGGCCTTGCCGCTGGTCGACCGCGGCCCGTCCCGCGCGCCGCATCGCCGCCTGCCCTACCTGGGCGGCCTCGCGGGCCTGCTCGCGGTCCTGGGTGGCCTCACGTTGCTCTCGCTCACCTCCGACGCGCGCGATGAGGAGCTCGCCAAGCGCGTGGACAAGGCCGACCAGCGCGCGGTGCTCGCGCGCAAGCTGGCCCGCGACAACGGCGTTCCGGCCACCGGCGCCGCCGACGTGTTCTTCACGTCGCCGATGGCCAAGGGCCGCTCGTTGTTCGCGACGCGTTGCAAGGGCTGTCACGACGCCAACAGCAAGGACCGCAAGGGGCCGATCATCGCGCCGGGCCACGGCAACCGCGCCTGGATCGAGGGCATGCTCAAGAACCCGGACGACGACGCGTACTGGGGCCGCACCAAGCTGTCCAGGACCGAGGGCTCGATGAAGCCATTCAGCGAGATGAAGTCGCCCGACCTTGAAGATGTCATCGAGCTGCTCTACGCCGAATCGGGCGCCACCGACGTCGCGGCCACCAAGCGCGACCGCGGCCAGGCGGTATTCGAGACCGCCTGCAGCGATTGCCACGCGCGCGAGGACGGCCAGGCAGGCGCATCGGCGCCGGGCCTGGCAGGCCTCAACAGCCGGGACTACTACCTGAGCTTCGTCAGCAACCCGAAGTCCGCGTTGCACATGGGGCGCGACAAGAGCCAGATGCCGCGGTTCGATCGGGAGCTCACGCTGCTCGAGCGCGACGCGCTGGCCGAGTACCTCGTGTGGCTGCGCACAGCGACCGCCAAAGATCTCGCCGCGCTCGATCCGTACTGACACCCGTACAGGTCGGGGGCCACGTGCGTGGTCGACGGTGGGTACTCGCGGCGGCGCGGCTTTCCCTGGACGGCGGAGGGTCCACCGAACAGCGCCGCGGGCAGGGGTGAGATGCGTTTGGTGATTTGATTCCAACGGCTTAGCAGGAGACCTGACCTGGCCTGCCGCGTGCTCAAGCGGTCAGGCATGAAGTCGTCGACGCCGTTCTCGCTCGCAGGTCTGGCAGGTCTCGTCCTCACCGGCTGCATGGCCGACGCCGCCCAGCCGGGCGAGCAGGCGGACACCTCCGACGAGCCCGCGGTGGCGACGCAGTACGACGAGATCGTCGCGCGGTGCGGCGGCGATCACGGCAACGAGCTGCCGAACCACACGCCGGTGGCGGACGAGACCGGCGTGTTCACGACGGTCAGCGCGCACGGGTCGATCGACCTCGACAACGAGTTCTTCCAGGACCTCGGGACCAACGGCCGGCGCTGCGTGAGCTGCCACGTGCCGACGGTGGGCTGGACGATCACG
>Ga0302322_100000716_pt1 | contig 25765 bp, 30 predicted proteins | sample Fen_T0_2_FD_203757 | JGI IMG/M metagenome (GOLD analysis project Ga0302322, IMG submission 203757) | Peat permafrost microbial communities from Stordalen Mire near Abisko, Sweden - Fen_T0_2 | ecosystem: Environmental > Terrestrial > Soil > Wetlands > Permafrost | place: Sweden: Abisko...
GACAGCGCCTGGCCCAGGTCGCCGGCAATCCGGATGCGCTCGGCATCGCCGGCGGCAGTCTGCATTTCCCTGCGCAGCTGGTCGGTATCGACGGCGGGCACGCTGGCCGGTGCCTGCAACGGGCTCGCGGCCAGGGGTTCTTCGTGTTTGCGCAGCAGGTCGATGATCCACTTCATTCCGGTACTCCGTCTCTGCCATGGGTCGGGTCGGCGGCGATCAATCCGTCGCACCCAGTGTGCGGGCCCGCTGCTGACTTGCCAGCAGGCTCTGTTGTTCGCTTGCGGCGTCCCGGTTCGCATCCAGCCAGCCGCCGAGGTGGCGCAAGGCCAGATCGGCGAGGGCCGTCATCCAGGCCGGGTGCTCGTTGAGGGCTGGGATATAGCGATACTCGCCGCCACCGGCCTTGAGGAAGCTGGCCTTGCCCTCCATGGCGATCTCCTCCAGGGTCTCCAGGCAGTCGGCGACGAAGCCGGGGCAGGCCACATCGACGCGCTTGACGCCCGACCGGCCCATTTCCTCCAGGGTCGCGGCAGTGTAGGGCTTGAGCCACTCGGCGCGGCCGAAACGCGACTGGAAGGTGATCCGGTATTGACCGGCCGACAACCCCAGCGCCTCGGCCAGCAGGCGCCCGGTCTTCTGGCATTCGCAGTGGTAGGGATCGCCCTTGTCGAGGCTGAAACGCGGCACGCCGTGGAAGCTCATCACCAGTACATCAGGGCGGCCGTGGACAGCCCAATACTCGGTGATGTTCTGGCGCAGCGCGCCGATATAGCCGGGGTCGTCATGGAAGTGGCGGATGCTGCGCACCTCGGGCATGTTGCGCAGCCTGCGCAGTGTCGTCCAGACCGCATCCAGCGCCGAGCCCGTGGCGCTGGCGGCGTACTGCGGATAGAGCGGCAGGACCAGCAGGCGGTCCACGCCGGCGGCCTTCATGGCCAGGATCTTTTCCTCGACCGAGGGGCGGCCATAGCGCATGGCCCAGTCGACCACGACCGGCTGCTGCATGCGCTCGCCCAGCCAGCCTTTCAGCAGCTTGGCCTGGCGCTCGGTATGCACCTTCAGCGGCGAACCTTCCGCGGTCCAGATGCTGGCGTACTTGTGGGCGGATACCTTCGGACGGGTGTTGAGGATGATGCCGTTGAGGATCAGCCACCAGACCGGGCGCGGGATCTCCACCACGCGCCGGTCCCAGAGGAATTCCTTCAGGTAGGGACGCAAGGCCTGCGCCGTCGGCGCCTCGGGCGTACCCAGGTTGATCAGCAGGATGCCGATGCGCGCGGGCTGGTCGTGCCGGTGCGGCGGCTCGGGCAGGTAGAAGGTCATCGGTGGTCCGTCATCCTTGGCGGGGTTGTGATTGTGCCGACTGCGGCCGGTCGCCGGCAAACTTCGTTTGTCCGGGGTGGTCGAACCGGCCGCTACAGCCGTGACGCAAGCGTCTCCCAGCGCATCTCGCGCAGGCTCTGCGCCAGTCGGTGCACCTCCCCGCTCTCGACCAGCCGCCGGCGTTCGCGGCCATCCTGGATGCCGTGGTGCCGCAGCATCTCGCGCAACGCCCCGGACTTGAACTTTGCATCGGGTGTGAGGACCTCGCCGCGGCGGCTGTGGAAGGCATCCTCGCCGGCCGCGCAGGGGGTCCGGAAGACGTTGAACCAGCGGCAGGCCATGGGGCGCAGGGGGTGGATGGCGCAGGCCTCGTCGACCAGAAACGGGCAACTGCCGAGGGCCCGGTGATCGAGCATCTGCGCCTTCACGCGGGTACGCGCCTGGTCCGCCAGTTTCTCGTTCAGGTACCAGGCGATGCCCATCAGTTCCAGTGGATAGACCGGGATGTCTGCATGGGTCCGGCAGCAGGTGGCGCAGCCACGCCCGCAGGCCAGGGGGCGTCCGTCCCGACTGATGGCGGCAGCCACGCCCTGATCGGTGAGCCGGTAACTGGTCAGCAGCACGGCCAGCCAGGGTTGGCGGTTCTCGTCGTCCGGAAAGCTCAACCGGCCGGCGGAGGCGATCGGTTTCAACTGCGCGCCGGCTCCATCACCGCGTCGAGGTTGAGGCTGTCGCAGTAGTCGAAGAAGTCGCCGCGCAGGGTCGGCAGATGCACGCTGGCCGGTACCCCGATGGTGATGTTGACCGAGAACATCGCTGTGCCGGTGTGCGGGGCAGGGTAGGTCTCGGTAGTCAGTTCCTGGATGTTGATGCCCTGGCGGGCGAAGAATTCGGCCAGGCTGTGGACGATGCCGGGGTGATCCATGGCCACCACGTTGACGCGGTAAGGCATCTGCGGCGTTGCCGTGGCCTGCGCCTTGGTGCGCTTGCTGACGATGGCCAGACCCAGTTCGCCGCCCACGCCGTTGAGCCGGTCTTCCAGTTTGGACAGGGCATGCCAGGGGCCCGACACCAGCATCAGGATGGCGAACTGGCCGCCCAGCACCGCCATGCGCGATTCCTCGATGTTGCAGCCGGCATCGAGGATGCGGCTGGTGAAGCGCTCGACCAGTCCGACCTGGTCCTCGCCGCTGGCGGTAATGGCGAGATAATCGATATTGCTCATGTCCGACCCGTTGCTTGAGACCGGTGGGATTGTAGCCGCCGGCATCACTTCGCGGGCATCAAGGTTGCTTTCAGGAAGGCCGTCGCCTGCTGCCACGAATCCTGGTCGGCGGTGGCGTTGTAGGCGATGGGCATGTCGAATTTCTTGCCCAGGGCATCGGCATCGGGGTTGGTGAATGCGTGCATTGCACCCGGGTATTCGGTCACCTGGAAGTCGACGCCCGCCCTGGCCATTTCCTCCTTGAAGGCGGCCACCTGCGCGGGCGGAATCATCTTGTCGTCGGCGCCGGTGAAAACCCGGATCTTCGCCTTGACCTTGCCTGGCTGGGCCGGAGTCTGCGTGCCGAGCGCGCCGTGGAAGCTGGCGACCGCCTTGAGATCGAGCCCGGACCGCGCCATGTTGAGCACCACCGCGCCGCCGAAGCAGTAGCCGATGGCGCCGATGTCCCTGGCGTCGACCGTGGGCTGCGACTTGAGAGCCTTCATCGCCGCTTCGAATCGGGCGCGGCCATGGTCGGCGCTCGCGAACACCTGGTTCATGAATTCGCCCGCCTCCTTGGGATGCTCGGCCTGCTGGCCGTTGCCGTACATGTCCACCGCCAGTGCGGTGTAGCCCAGTTCGGCGAGCATGCGTGCGCGTTTGCGGGCGTATTCGTTATGGCCCCACCACTCGTGCACCACCAGGATGCCGGGCCGTTTGCCCTTGATGGCATCGTCCCAGGCCAGATAACCCTTCATGACGAGTTTGCCGGCGTGGTAGTCGACCTCCTTGCCGCGTACCTCGGCATGGGCATTCAGGGCGAACGACAGGGCTGCTGCGGCAATAAGCAGATGTTTCATTTCGACGTCTCCTCTTGTGTGTGTTCGACTATGGTGGCAGCCCGGCATGCATGACGCAACGGGCAGCCGGCGCAACGCGGCCTGGGCCGGCACACATCCTTGCCCAACCGTACGATCAGGGCGTGATATTCGTTGAATAGTTCCACGTCCCGGGGCAGGGCATGCTCGAAGCCGACCTGGATGGCGGCATAGGTTTCGTCACCGCGGATCATCCCCAGACGTGAAAATATGCGGCGCGTATAGGCATCGATGACGAAGACGGGGAGTTCCAGCGCGTAGAGCAGGATGGAATCGGCCGTCTCCTCGCCGATCCCGTTCACCGTCAGCAGTCGGCGCCGTAGTTCCGCCGCGTCCGCCTTCAAGCCGAGTCGGCGCGGGTCGTCGAGCACGCCCTGGTCGTGCAGGAAGTCGCACAGGTTCCGGAGGCGCCGCGCCTTGACGTTGAAATAACCGGCAGGTCGGATGCGTGCGGCCAGTTCCTCATGGCTCATGTCCAGGATGTCACGGCCGCTCAACAAGCCCCCGTCCTTCAAGCTGGCGATGGCGCGCTCGACGTTTCTCCAGGCGGTGTTCTGCGTCAGCACCGCGCCGACCATGACCTCGAACGGCGTCTCGCCGGGCCACCAGTGCTGGGGGCCGAAGGCGTCGAGCAGGCAGTCATGGACGGCCTGCCAGCGACCGCTGGACTTGCGCACGATTCGCCTCGTTCGTACGGAAACGGGTGCCAGTGTAATGGCTCCAGATTTCGACGCTTGTTGCCGATCGATCGAATGCGTTGCCAAACCCGCCCGGTGCCAGTAAGTTCGCCGCCATGAACGATTGGGATTGCATAGTCATCGGTGGTGGCGTCAGCGGGCTGGTGTCCGCTTCTCGCCTCGGTGCGGCAGGACGCCGCACGCTGCTGCTGGAAGCTGCGCAACGCCTTGGCGGCTGTGTGCAGAGCTGGCGCCCGGCCGACGGCATCTGGCTGGAGATGGGCGCGCACACCGCCTACAACTCCTATGGCCCGCTGATCGAGGCGCTGGCCGCGCGCGGCCGCCAGGGCGAGTTGTTGACCAGGGAAAAACTCGGCTACAAGTTTGTGAAGCATGACGACCGTCTGCAGTCGCCGCTGGCGCGGCTGAGTTTTATCGAAGCGGCCCTGTCGCTACCCTTCGGAATCGGCCGCGCCAAGGCCGGCCAGAGCGTCGCGCAGTGGTTTTCCGGCCTGCTCGGTACAGGCAACTACCGGCGGCTGCTGGCGCCGGCCTTCGCCGCCGTCCTGTCGCAGCCGGCCGATGATTTTCCGGCCGAGTGGTTGTTCCGCAGGAAGCCGCGCGTCAAGACGGCGCCGCGCAAATTCAGTTTCGACGGCGGCTTGCAGTCCTTGCTCGAAGCGGTCGCTCAGGATGCGCCATTCGAAACCTGCCTGGGTGCGAACGTGGCGGGAATCGTCAGGCAGTCCGATGGATTCGGTATCAGCATGTCGGATGGCGGGCGACACAACTGCCGACAACTTGTGCTGGCGGTGCCGGTGGATGTCGCTGCCGGTCTGGCCGGTCAGGTCTACCCCGAGGCGGGCAGGCAGTTGCGCGATTACCCGGTCAGTGTCAGCGAGGCGCTGGCGGTGGTCGTGTCCGCCGCGCGGGTGGAACGGGTGGCCGGACTGATCGGTGATGGCGACAGTTTCTATTCGGTGGTGTCGCGGGATACGGTTCCCGCTGCGGCATGGCGCGGCTTCACCTTCCATTTCCGCCCCGGGGTGCTCGATCTCCAGGCCAAGCGCGCACGTGCGGCAGCGGTCCTGGGTGTCGGTGAAGGCGACTTCCTGCACGTTAACGAGACCGTGAACCGCTTGCCGGCGCCGGGCGTCGAACACCCACGGCGGGTGGCCGAACTCGACGCGCTGCTGGCTGGCGAGCCGCTGGCTCTGGTCGGCAACTATCTCACCGGACTGTCGATCGGCGACTGCGCCGAGCGCGCGGTGAGCGAGACGGATCGGTTGCTCCAGTTTCCTCACCCCCAGCCCCTCCCAGGGAGGAGGGAAGCATCGTGAGTCGCTTCGCGACCTGATCAGGATTGGAGGCAGACATGGCAAGCGTACTGGTACCGATCGCCCCGGGTTTCGAAGACATCGAGGCCATCACCATCGTCGATATCCTGCGCCGGGCAGGCATCGAGGTGGTGACGGCGGGCCTTGGTCCGGGCCTCGTCGAGGGCAGCCGCGGCACGCGCGTACAGCCCGATGCCCTGCTCGACGAGGTTCTGCGGCGCGATTTCGACATGATCGCCCTGCCCGGCGGCATGCCCGGCGCGACCCATCTGCGCGACGATGCGCGGGTTATCGCCATCATCGGACGCATGGCCGCGGCCGGCCTCTATACGGCCGCGGTCTGCGCCGCGCCGATCGCGCTGGAAAAAGCCGGCGTGCTGGCGGGCAAACGCGCCACCAGTTACCCCGGTTTCATCGACAAGCTGGGGCTGCCGGACACGATCTGCGTGGACGACCCGGTGGTGGTGGACGGCAAGGTGGTGACCTCGCGCGGTCCGGGCACGGCCATGGATTTCGCGCTAATGCTGGTGGAACTTCTGGCCGGGCGTGACCAGCGCAATCAGGTGGAGGCGGGGCTCATGCGTCCCGCGAACTGACAACAGGAGAGCGATATGCTGATTCGCGAAGTGATGACGGTGAAGGACCAGGGCCAGATCTACAGTGTCGATGCGGATGCCGAGGTCGCCGAGGCGGTCAGGCGCATGGTCGATCACGACGTCGGCTCGCTGGTGGTGATGCATGCCGGCACCATGGTCGGTTTCATCACCGAACGGGATGTCATCCGCGGCATGCACGCGCTCGGCTGTTCCCTCACCGATGTCAAGGTCTCGGAGGTGATGGAGAAGGAGCCGCTGGTGGCGACGCCGGAGGACACGGTGGACTATGCCCGCGACGCCATGACCAAGAGCCACACCAGCCATCTGCTGATCCTGGAGGGTACGCAATTGTCCGGGGTCATGTCGTTCCACGATGTCGCCCGCGCCTGTCTCAAGGAAGCCAATTTCGAGAACGCGCTGCTCAAGCGTTACATCAAGCACTGGCCGGAGTGAAACCGTCTAAGCAAGGCTGTAGATCAGATCCCGGTAGAAGCGGTAACGGCTGGCGATGATCTCGTGCGCCTCCACGGCCTCGGTGATCGCGCATCCCGGTTCCTTCAGGTGCCGGCAGTTGTAGAAACGGCATTGTCCGGCGCGCGCGTGGATCTCCGGAAAGCCGGCCTTGATCGAGGCCTCGTCGAGGTGGCCGAGACTGAATTCCTGCATGCCCGGCGAGTCGAGCAAGTCACCGCCCTGAGGGAGCCGATACAGCCGGGTGTGGGTGGTCGTGTGCTTGCCCGCATCGAGCGCCGTCGAGATGTCGCCGGTGATGGCATTGGCGTCCGGGATCAGGCGGTTGAGCAGCGTGCTCTTGCCCACGCCCGAGGCGCCCACCAGCACGCTGATCCGGTCCCGTAGCGATGCTTCAAGATCCAGCGTATCACCCCGGGCCGAGACGCCGATCAGGCCGTAGCCGAGGGCCGTGTAATGTCTCAGGTAGTCCGCCAGCGCTGCCGTCTCCGGCAGGTCGGTCTTGTTGAGGACGATGACGGCCGGGATGCCCGCCGCCTCGCAGGCGACCAGACAGCGGGTCAGCAACTCCTCGCGGAAACCCGGTACGGCGGCGACCACCACCAAGGCCTGATCGACATTGGCGGCGATCAGTTTGGTGCGGAATTCATCGGCGCGATAGAGCAGGTTGCGCCGTGGCAAGACTTGCTCGATGACGCCTTTGCCCGGTTCGGTCGGCGTCAGGCTGACCCGGTCGCCACAGGCGATGCCGCCCTTCTTGCCGCGGCTGATGCACTCCAGGGTCGAGCCGTCCGCGACCACCAGAAAGTGGCGGCCGTAGACGGCGACGGTTTGTCCCTCGATGCTCAAAGCCCGAACAGGGTGTCGATCTTGGCGGCGCAGATGAAGTCCGACTCCGACAGGCCGCCGATGGCGTGGGTGACGTACTCCACCCGGCAAGTGTTGTAACCGACGGCGAGATCGGGGTGGTGTCCCTGCCGGTGCGAGACCCAGGCGACGGCGTTGACGAAGGTCATGGTCACATAGTGGTCGGGAAACTTGAGCTCGCGCCGCAGTTTGCCGTCGACGACCTTCCAGTCGCCGTTCAACTTCTGCATCAGGGCGGCGACCTCATACGCTCCGAGCGGCGGGATACCGCCTTCGCAGGGTTTGCACTTGCCCTTGGCAAGGTCGCAGAAGGTGTCGGTCATAGTTCCTCCGGAAATAAGTGGTCAGACGTCAGTCGGCAGTAGTCAGTCAAACTTAGCGCGCCGAAGGCGCGGAAACATAAACTGGCCACTGGCCACTGACCACTGACCGCTGCCTACTTCAACTTGTAATACTGCTTGTTGAGATAGGCGCCCAGATCGGCCTCGTCCTCGGGAAAAAGCTTGTTGCCGAGGTTGGCGTTGCAGGTGGTGATCTGTTGTGCAAGCGCGGACGACGTCTTGATGCGATGGTTGGGGCGCGTGAAGATCTCGCTGCCGTCGTTGCCGAACATGGAGACATGGCAACCGGCGCACTGCTTGGTGTAGAGGGTCTTGCCCTTGGCGGCATTGCCGTCGGCGAAGGGCGCGGCCAGGGCAGGGATAGCGGCCAGGATCAGGATCGGGGTGACGAATTTTCTCATGACATCCTCCTTATTTATGCCCGCGTCGGCGTGGGCGTTACCTCGCTATAGGCATTGAGTTTGGCGATACGTTCCATGGCCTTGGGGTGGCTGTCGTAGAACAGCGAGTAGAGCGGATCCGGCGTCAGCGTCGAGGCATTGTCGCGATACAGCCTGACCAGGGCCGTGATCAGGTGGGCGGGATGGGTCTGGGCGGCGGCAAAGGCGTCGGCCTCGAACTCGTGCCGTCGCGAGTAGAGGCTCGTCAGCGGCGTGACCGGGAACAGGAACACCGGCAGGGTCAGGAAGAACAGCGCCAGGGCCAGCGCATCGGACTGTGTCGCAACGCCCAGACCTTGAAAGAACCAGTCAGCGTCCTTGAGCTGGGCCAGACCCCAGAGCAGGATCAGCGACAGGCCGAACATCAGTGCGATGCGCTTGATCACATGCCGGTGGTGAAAGTGGCCCAGTTCATGCGCCAGCACCGCCTCGACCTGATCGGGCGAAAGCTGGTCGAGCAAGGTGTCGAAGAAAACGATGCGCTTGTTGGCGCCGAGCCCGGTGAAATAAGCGTTGCCGTGGCTGGAGCGGCGCGAGCCATCCATGACGAACACCCCGCTGACGGCAAAGCCGGCGCGTTTTACCAGGGCCTCGATGCGGGTCTGCATGGCGCCGTCGGCGAGCGGTGTGAACTTGTTGAACAGGGGTGCGATAAAGGTGGGATAGAGGGCCAGGATACCGAGGTTGAAGCTCATCCAGACGACCCACACCCACAACCACCAGGCGCTGCCCATGATGCCCATGAGCCACAGCACGATCAGGACCAGCGGCCCGCCGATGGCGAGGCCGAGCAGGCTCTGCTTTACGAGGTCGGCGACGAAGCTCGCCAGGGTCTGGCGGTTGAAGCCGAAACGCGCCTCGATGCGGAACTGGCGCCAGAAGGCGAGCGGCAGTTCGACCACGCCGGTGATGAAGAACATACCCAGCAACAGGCCCGCGCCGGCGAACAGTGGATAGTCGATGCGTGCTCTGGTCAGGCTGTCGAGTGCCTGCAGGCCGCCACCCAGGGTGAAGGCATAGAGCAGTCCTGCTTCCAGCGCCAGGTGGACGAGGCCCAGCCGGCTCTTGGCCAGGGTGTATTCCGCCGCCTTGCGATGCTCATCCGCACCGACCGTCTCGGCGAAGTCGGGTGGCGGATTGTCGCGGTGCTGCCACACGTGTCTTATCTGGCGCAGCAGCAGCCAGAGCCGCAGGCCGAAGACGAGGATGAAGGCAGCGAGAAAGACGCTCTGAAAATTGGACATGAACGCTGGGAGAGCGCTTGGGCGAGGGATTATGACACAATGGCGGCTTTGCATTTGCCGCCACGAGCATGCCTCAGAACGATACCCACCTGGTCTGGATCGATATGGAGATGTCCGGTCTCAACCCCGACACCGACCGGGTCCTCGAAGTGGCTCTGGTGGTCACCGACAAGGACCTGAACGTAGTCGAGGCGGGACCCGTGCGGGTGGTGCATCAGGCGGATGCCGTGCTCGACGGCATGGACAGCTGGAACCGGAGTACCCACGGCAAGTCGGGGCTGGTCGACAAGGTCAAGGCATCGACCCTGACCGAGGTCGATGTGGAGCAGGAGATGATCGCCTTCATGAAGCAGCATGTCGGCGAACGCAAGTCGCCGATGTGCGGCAACTCCATCTGCCAGGACCGCCGCTTTCTGGCCCGGCACTTGCCCCGCCTGGAGGCCTATTTCCACTATCGCAACCTGGATGTCTCCACCCTGAAGGAACTGGCGCTGCGCTGGCGGCCGGAACTGAAGGACGGCTTCAAGAAGGCCAATAGCCATACGGCGATGGCCGACATCGTGGAGTCCATCGAGGAGTTGCGTTACTACCGCGAACACTTCATTCGCCTGGCCTGAGATTTACATAGAACCGACGCCTCCCGGCGTTTAGAGGACATAGACATGAAACCCGGCACCCCGTTCACCATCGAAGTCAATCCACACATTCCGCGCCGTCTGGCACGTCTGTCGGAGCTTGCAGACAACCTGGCCTATGGCTGGGACCGTCCCACGCGCACCCTGTTCGCGCGCCTGCATCCCGGCCTCTGGGATGCGGTCAACCACAATCCGAAGGCATTCCTGAAACGCGTCGACGAGGACCGTCTCACCGAGGCAGCCGAGGACCACATCTTCCTCGGCAGCTACAACCGGGTGCTGTCGGCCTTCGATACCTACATGAGCGAGCCCTTGCGCCGCGACCTGCCGCTCGACCTGCAGCCCGGCGACCTGATTGCCTACTTCTGCGCCGAGTTCGGCATCCACGAGTCGTTCCCGGTCTACTCCGGCGGCCTCGGCATCCTCGCCGGCGACCATTGCAAGTCGGCCTCCGACCTGCGCCTGCCTTTCGTCGCCGTCGGTCTCCTTTACCGGCAGGGCTATTTCTCCCAGCGCATCGACAACGACGGCAACCAGATCGCTACCTATACCGATTCGGATTTCGACGATCTGGCGGTCCACCCGGCTATGGCTGAAGACGGCAGGGAGGTCCACGTCCAGATCGAGATGCCGGGCCGCCGGGTCGAGGTCAAGGTATGGGAGGCGCGCGTCGGTCTGGTCAGGATGTATCTGCTTGATTCCGACCTGCCGTCGAATACCCCGGAAGATCGCTATATCACCCACCAACTCTATGGCGGCGACCGGCACACCCGCATCCAGCAGGAGATCGTGCTGGGCGTCGGCGGGGTGCGTGCCCTCGAGGCCCTCGGCATCAAGCCCACCGCCTTTCACATCAACGAGGGCCATGCCGCCTTCCTGGTGCTGGAGCGCGTGCGCAACAAGGTCAAGCAGGGGCTCACCTTCCGGGCGGCACTCGAGGCGGTGGCGGCGAACACGGTATTCACCACCCACACGCCGGTGCCGGCGGGACATGACCATTTCGGCCAGGACATGATCTGGGATTACTTCGGCAACTGCTGCAGCGATCTGGGCGTGGGTCGTGACGAGTTCATGAAACTGGGCGGCGCCGGCGACGGCCAGGACTTCAACATGACCCGTCTGGCGCTGAACGGCTCCCGCCACCACAATGGCGTTTCGCGCATCCATGGCGGCGTGTCCTCGCGCATCCTGTCCGACATGTGGCCTCAGGTCGGCCCGGACGAATCGCCGATGGATTACATCACCAACGGCATCCATGTGCCGACCTTTCTGGCCGAGGAATGGCAGGACCTGTTCGACAACAAGCTCGGCTACGAGTGGCGCCGGCGGCTGACCGACACTGAGTTCTGGAAGAAGATCGAGAACATTCCCGACCATCACTTCTGGGCGGTGCATCAGGCGCTCAAGGCACAGCTGCTCTATGCGATCCAGCATCGCGTCACCCAGCAGCATTTGCGCAACCACGGTTCCGAAGCGCACCTGGAGCGGATGCTCAAGCAGGCCAATCCGCTCGACCCGAATGTGCTGATGATCGGTTTCGCGCGCCGCTTCGCCACCTACAAGCGCGCTACCCTGATGTTCGAGAACATGGATTGGCTGCGGCAGATCCTCGATGACGAAGACCGGCCGGTGCTGTTCCTGTTCGCCGGCAAGGCGCACCCCGCCGACCGCCCCGGCCAGGACTTGATCCGCCGCATCCACGAAATCTCGCGCCAGCCGGAATTCGAAGGCCGGCTGCTGATCGTGGAGGGCTACGACCTCGGTCTGGCGAGGCGTCTGGTGTCGGGCTGCGACGTGTGGCTCAACAACCCGATCTATCCGCTCGAGGCTTCCGGCACCTCCGGAATCAAGGCCGGCCTCAACGGGGTCATCAACCTGTCGGTGACCGACGGCTGGTGGGACGAGGGCTACGACGGCAAAAACGGCTGGGCCATCAAGCCGGCTCCAGAGCACTACGATGACGCGCGCCGCAACAAGGAGGACAGCCAGACCTTGTATGAGCTGCTGCAGGATCAGGTCTTGCCCATGTACTACCGGCGCAATGAGCTGGGCTTCTCGCCGGAGTGGGTGGGGATGGCGAAACGTTCCATCGCCAGCCTGTTGCCGCGCTTCAACTCGACCCGCATGGTGATGGAGTACGTCAACAAGTTTTACGGCCCTGCCTCGCGCCAGTGGCGACGCTATTCCGATGACGGCTTCGCCGGCGCCCAGAATCTGGCGGAATGGAAAAGCAAGGTTCACAAGGCCTGGAGTACCGTCACCATCCGGCGCCTTAACGAGATGAGCAGGCGGATCGGCTTCGGCGATTCGGTCCAGATCGAGGTCGGGGTCAATCTCGACGGGCTATCACCAGGTGATGTGCGGGTCGAGGTGCTGGTCGGCCGTGCCTCCAAGCAGGGACAGGATCGCGACCTGCAGGCCATCCTCATGCAGCCTGACGGCAAGACCGGCAAGGAGAGTGTCTTCAAGCTGGCCCTGACGCCCGAGATCTGCGGCCGACTGGTCTATCGGATCCGCGTCTATCCCTACCATGAACTGCTTACGCACCCCTTCGAAACCGGCCTGATGATATGGCTGTGACAGGGACAAGTTGCATTGTTCAAGGGGCAAGATGCATGGGAATGTGTCCGCGCCTTCAGCGCGCAATAACTTCTTGAACCTTGAACCTTGAACCTTGTCCCTGCCTTTCTAGCCATCGGCATCGGCGCGGCCCTCGGGGCGTGGCTGCGCTGGGGGCTGGGGCTGTTGCTCAACCCGCTGTTCCCGACCCTGCCATACGGTACCCTGGCCGCCAATCTGCTCGGCGGTTATCTGGTCGGCATGGCCATCGCCTTCTTCGCGCAGCATCCGGGCCTGCCGCCGGAGTGGCGGCTGTTCGCCATCACCGGTTTCCTGGGCGGTCTGACCACCTTTTCCACCTTTTCCGCCGAAGTCTTTACCTTGCTTGCCCGCGGCCAGGCCGGGTGGGCCATGGCGACGGCTTCGTTGCATCTGCTCGGGTCGCTGGCCTTGACCGGCCTGGGTGTGTGGACCATCAAACTCATACGGGGGTGACCATGCAGACCTGCATTCGCTTCTACATCCACGACGGCCGCAAACATGGCCACATGCTGCTGCGCGACTGGCTGTTCGAGACTGCGCGCGAGTGCGGGATCCCCGGTGGCACCGCCTTTCGGGCGGCCGCCGGTTACGGGCGCCATGGCCTGCACGAGGATCACTTCTTCGAACTGGCCGGTGACCTGCCCGAAGCGGTGGAGTTTTTCGATACGGCTGAACGGGTCGATGAACTTGTCGCACGGGTCGGAATGAATGGTCTGAAACTGCTCTACATCACTTATACGGTCATGGTGGCTGTGACCGTCCCTATCGCCTGAGCAGTTCGATCCTGCCCCACCGCAATCCCTGAATTGGGCAGGGAAGGGCCAGGGTAGGTTCATTTTGTCCTCGTAATGGGATAATGCAGCTATGAATACGCCGCCACCGATCTCCCCCCGCCGTCGCCTGCAAGAACTTCTCGCCATCCCCGACAAGCAGCGGACCGAGGCTGAATGGGATGAACTCGTTGAACTTGAAATTTCCATGGCACCCGGCAATCGGGAAGATGGCCAGGACCGGCGCCCCCGCCCGATGCCGCAGGCAAACAACGGTAACCCCAAGTCCAATGACGGCGGGCCGCCAAAAAAACATTTCCGGAAATTCCACAAGAAGCCACCCAAGCCTGGGCCGGTCTGACCAGGTCAGAAACAGGCTGGCCAAGCGCAGTCGTCAGGTTGACGGATGTGGCATTCTGAGTGCGCGCCCAAGACATCAGCAAGCGAGTCTGGATGTGCAGCTTGGGGATGTCCGGCTCGCGACGGTATGCGTGCTGCCTACACGGATATCGAACATGCGGCATGTGCCGAGGCATCTTGCCCGATGAAATTCTCAGGCATTTGGACGATCTACGGGTGCCGATCTGGATTGAAGCTGTGTATGGGTTTCAAGCGATCTTCTCAGCCCTGCCTAACCAACCAGGCTTACGTCCTCTCCCGCTCCATGTCTTGCCTGTGGCCGGGTCACGGAACTTGGCTTCTGCCTTGGCCCTTGCAGCACCTTTACGTCTCTTGAAACCCAGGTCCTCCGCCTGGAGATCAAATTTTGCCATCAACTTTTTGATCTCGACGATGGCCCCCGCTATCTCCAGCTTGCGGGATTCTTCGGCCTTCTTCTTCAATTCATCGATTTGGTTAAGGTAATCCTGGTAAGAAGTTGTCATGCCTGTTCTCCTGATATGGGTATATGGGATTTAGTGTGAATTGTAACGAAACAGGACAGGGATGATTCAGATATCCAGGGTCATCAACGCGAAGTCGTCACTTTGCGCTCCTCCGCAGGCGGCTTAACAGCGCAGCATCATCCACAACACCCCCAACAATCCCACGAATGCCATGCCAACCAAGATCAAGTCCAAAGACATAATCAACTCCTTGATGCTGACAATTAATTGGTTAACCACAAGAAGCTGGTGGTCAATATCCTTTCGTACAGACTTGAATACATTGCGCATGCATCAAGCGAAGAAAAGGCGCAGGCAGACTGGTAGAGCGGGGTGGGATTTTTTTAGATAATTCGTACCTACACAATGGGGGATTCACCCCAATATTAGGTAGGGTCAACCCGACTTTTAATTAGTAGGGTTGACATCTGTGCGTCTCATGTGATTTGCAGTTTCCGGATTGGACCCGCCTTGTAATCTGGCGCCAATCCGGCAATAGCCCGGTGTTACAGACCGGCAATTATCGAGAACTTGCAGGCCGCCCAGTCGGGATTTTCCATTACCAATCCATAGACTCGCGCCGGGTGCGGTGGGAAAGCCGGTATTCATCTTTACGCGCACCGTTGGATGAAGCGATCCTCGAAGAGGATCGCGAACTGGTTAATCGCTGTTTATTGGTTTGCCGCGCGACCCCGATCAGCCGTGATATATCGCAGCGCCAGCCAGAACAGCTTGGTCGCCGCTTCATCGCTGGGGAATTGCTCGCGGGTCCGCACGGCGGAAGCCTGGTGCGTGACGCTGATTACGAATGCGAGATTAGAAATCTGGAGCGTAAGCATCCAAGCAGGGTTTTCTTTTTGCAGGACGACCGGATGAAGGCCACGCCCAAGGCAAGGACGGCTATGCAGACAGCCATCAGCAGGGGATTGATCAGCATTTCTAGTGTCATGACGACGCTCCTTCAGCTTTGAATATCCAGGACCAAGGTGTCAAGGATGGCACGCCTAAGCACATATCGTGCCATAAGCAATTACTAATATAACTGAAGCATGGCACGAAGCCAAAGACAAGCACTACAGCACGTGGGTGCGGGGAATGATTTGTTGCCGACGCGCAACAGTTGGCCGGACTCCGACGGAGTCCGGCCGATATGGACCAAGCAGACTGCTCGGCCCTGGAGAAGTTGATCAGTGCATTGTCTTGAGGCCGATCATCACCAGGGTCAACAGCAGGAAGCCAGCCGAAATCAGCGTGGCGGACAGGATGGTTGCCAGGCTTTCCACTGTCCGTGTCGGCCGCTTGACCAGGTACTTATCGAGCTCGCCGCTGGCCACCAGACGGTCGTACTCCTTGGTGTGCTCGTACTTGAACTCAGCCAACGGCAGGACGCCAGTGAAAATGGTGGTGCTCAAGGGCCATTTCTCCGGCCGGAAGTGCACGTTGATGAAGTGCACGGAGAACAGGAACACCGTGGCCAGCAACGCCTCTTCGGCATGCACGAGGGTGGCGATGTTGAAGATCCAGCCGGGCAGGAACCTGGAGGTCAGGATGGGATTGAACATCAGCGCACCGGTCATGCCGATGGCCATGGCACCCCAGAACGGCGCCCAGTAGTCGAACTTCTGCCAGTAGGTCCAGCGATCGAACTTCGGCCGCGGGGTCATGCCCAGGAACCACTTGTACATGCGGACGATATCGCGCAGGTCCTGCATGTTGGGCACCAGGGAGGTGGTGCCCAGCCAGCGGAAGGTCTTGCGCGCGTGCCAGATGTTGCGCGCGACAAAGAAGAGGTGGGCCAGGAACACCGTGACCCAGATGGTCGCCGCGGTGCGGTGGACGATCCCCTCCACGGCCGGCCCGCCCAGCAGGGTGACGATGGCCTTGGCCCAATCGGTATGCGAGAACAGCAGGGTGGTACCGGTAACGACCAAGGCCATGGTGCTGATGGCGAAAAACGCGTGGATCCAGCGCCAGACCGGGTTGAAACGCCGGAAGAAGACGGTGTCGGGATGCGCCACGTCCTCGGTGTGCCCATGGCCCTCAAGGCGGTCTTTGAGCTCGCGGTACAGCCAGAGGATGACATGGGTCCAGAAGAACAGCATCACCCCATAGATCAGGAACTGCATGAACTTGCTCGCGATGTACAGGTCCGGGTACTTGTCGAAATTCGTCGGATCGCCGTGGGCATGGAAACTCAGGAAGCCTTCCTTGGCGTTCTTGTGGCAGGTGTTACAGGTTTTCAGGCGGTTGGCGGGGTTCACCGTCGAGGTGGGATCGCTCACCTTCTTCAGGTTGTGGCCGCCGTGACAGTCAAAACACTTGGCGGTATTGGCGTAGCCCAGCTTGTTGACCTGGCCATGATAGGAGGCGAAATAGGTCTGCTGTTCCTTCTCGTGGCAATTGCCGCAGTTCTTGGTGATGGTCAGCTTCATCGGATCACCCTTGGGCGAACTGATGTTGTGGGTGCTGTGGCAATCGGAACAGACCGCGCTCTTGACGTTTTTCTGTTCCAGCAAGGCCTTGCCGTGCACGGAGACCAGGTACTCGGCCTTTTCCTTCTGGTGGCAGCGGCCGCATACCTCGGGATTCTTCAGGCGGTGCTCGGCGCGCTGCATGCTGCCCAGGGTGCCGATATTGTGGGCATCGTGGCAGTCATAGCAAGTGGCATTGACCTTGGAGATGTCCTTCTTGTTGGGCTGCGCATGCACGGAGTGCATATAGGTTTCCATCTGCTGCAGCACCACGCCCAGACGCTTGTATTGGGGATCCGCATTGTTCTTCTGCTCTTCCGCTTTCTGCCTGTGGCACTCGAGGCAGCCAATTTTCTTTTCTAGTGGCTCCTTGTGCGGCAGGCTGACGATGCTGTCATGGCAACCATTGCAGGGCTGTTTCGCGTGCACGCTGCGCGCGAACACTGCTTCGTCGACAAAGATGTTGACCTGCGTTCCATCTTCTCGGGTGGCGATTTTTTCCTCCTCATCGCCGTGGCAGCGCATGCAGCGCTTGTTGGCGATGGGTTTCCAGGGGACATCCTCGACGGCGGGAGCCTGGCCGGCTGCCGGCGCATCCGCCGACGCGGCTTCGGCGCTGTACGAAGTCGCGGGCACGAACAAGCACGCCAACGTCAACGCGACGCTATAAAACCAATACATCCTGGACATCAAGCTTCTCCCCTCAAGGCGGTACCACGCAACACGAACAGCCCGCCGGGCGATTCCGTATCGCTCAGCGGGCGGGAATGACGGTATCCGGGCCGACTACAGCGACAGGATCCACTTCGCCAGGGCCTGGACGTCCTTGGCCGGAACCTCGGGAGAACCATCCATCTTGGCCTTGCCCCACTCCCCCTTGCTGCCGTTGGTGATGCTGTCCACCAGCCGTTTTTCGGCGCCGGGTTTGCCCTTCAGTTTTTCGGCAACCTCTTTGTAGGCGGGGCCTTCCTTCTTTTTCTTGGGGACGCCCTTCTTGGCTTCCATTTTGTGGCAGTCGTCGCACTCGTATTTCTTGGCGAGTTCCATGCTGGCGAAAGCGGCTGGTGAAGCGATCAAACCAGCCAATGTCATAGCAATAATGCTGCGCATTCGATTATCTCCGGGTCATTTATGGGGGGTGAGCATTCAGGAAGGCTGAAAGCGCGCGGACAATAATTGATGGATGCAAATAATTCAATATTTTCAAATAGTTAATATATTCGCATATTAGAATTAACTGTAGATTTGTACGCCCGCCGATCATCTGCCGTTGGCATTGACGACCGGCGCAGGGGTGTTCCTGGCGACTGACAGCATCTGGCCAACCGCTTGGACGGAATCAGGCGGCTGCAAGGGCAACGCGCTTGTACAAGGCGGCGATGATGTCCGACTGGGTCACCATGCCCAGCACCCGGCGCGTTTCGTCCAGCACCGGGATGTAGTGCATGCCCTTGTCCGACAAGCGGCGCGCCAGCTCCGCGATGGGTGTTTCGAGCCCCGCCGCATAGACCTCCGCGGTCATGATCTGCCCTACCACCTCGGCCTTCTCCGAATGCGTTCCCGGTGTGCGTTTGAGAAAGCCCTGCAGGCGAACCGCCAGGCCCGCCGCAGTGGTGTCGTCCATCTGCCGCAAGTAGTCGGCCACTGTCAGGATGCCGATCAGCCGTCCGAAGCTGTCCACCACGGGCAGGGCCTTGATCTTGTGGGTCCGCAGTCCGGTCCAGGCCTCTTCCAGTTCGGTGCCGTACTGAACGGTCACGACGTCGCGGGTCATGATGTCGCCGCAGGTCAGGCCGATGTGCCTTTCGAAGGCGTGGTCCACCGCCAGGTTGTAGAGCTCGACGAGTTCGTTTTCCTGCACGTCGACGAAGGTGTCCAGGCTCTGGACGGCGCTCTCCAGGTCGGCATGGGTCAGGCCGGTGCGTCGCATCGGTGTGGCATCTTCTGATTGGTGCAGGTTGCCGGCGCCGGTCTTCAAGGTATAGGGATAGCGTCGCCCGAGCACGAAGTTGTTGATCACGATGGCGGCCAGCAACAGCACCGCCACATTCAGCAACACCAGACCGAGGGTCACCCCCATCTTCGGCAAGGTGTACGGGCCATCCAGCACCAGGAATAGCGCCAGCGCCCCACCGGGCGGGTGGATGCAATGGAACCTGGCCATCAGCCAGAGGCTGCCGGCCACCGCCACCGCCGCGGCGATCTGCGGGTAAGGGATGAATGCGGCGCTGGCCAGCGCCGCCGGTATCGCGACCAGATAACTGCCGATGACCGGCCAGGGCTGTGCCATGGGGCTATGCGACAGGGCATAGAGGATCACTGCGCTGGCTCCGACCGGCGCGATCAGCCAATGCGTGCCGACCGGCATGGCATGCAGCAGGAGTCCGCAGAGGCCCATACCGAGCAATGCCCCCCACGCCGATCGCCAGCGCTCAGCCGTCGAGAGGGGAGGGGTGTCGGCCAGCAGAAAGCGCTGCGCGAGTGACCTTAGACTGCTGATCATCATGACCTCGAAGGGATGTCAAAATGGGTTGACAGAGGGAGCGGCAATCCTCCCGCCGCGGCAGCCGTCCTCAATGGTGTCAACGAAGCCGCATCGCGAGATGCAGAGGGCGCAGTAAGCGTAACGCAATTCGGTGGTCACACCCGGACCTCTGGCTGGTCTATCGCCGTGACCGTCTGGCCAAGGGCACGACACGGCGACCACTACTACATCACCACGAAATCGATGGTTACCTTTTCCGGCCCCTGGTCGAGATAGCTGATCTCCACCCGCTCCCCATAGCGTGCCTGCATCTGCTGCAGCAGCGGAATCGGGTTGTGATCGTTGGTGAAGCGCATGCGCTCGCCTGGCTGCAGGGCATCGAGCGCGCCGAATATGGCGGCATGGCGGAAGCGCTTGGCAATGCCGCGGGCGTCGAACTCGTAGATGCCGTCGCCGCGGGTGTGGTTGTGGACGGGAACAGAAATTGGAATCTGCATGGCGGGGCCTCCGGAGAGGGGTGAACGGGGGCCGAATGATGGGCCCGGCTTGCGGCCCTGGGATTGACCTTGGTCAGGGCGTCGATTCCGGCGCGGGTGATCAGCAAGCCTGGCAAGCCTGGCGACATCACCACCTGGAACGCGGTACTGGATCAAGGACAGGGATTGGCCGTTTCAAGCTGTTGGTCAGGTGCCGAAGCTGGTCAGAAATCGAACTGCGAGGGATGTGCGCCGGCGGCCATGAAATAGAGCATGGGCAGCGACAGGACCAGATTGGTCCGCGAGGCCAGCAGGGCGGTCTTGCGGGCGCGGGCCTTGGCCGCGTCGTCGGTGGGCACCAAGCCGAGGATCTTCTTCTGCGCCGGCCAGATGAACAGCCAGACGTTGAGGAACATGACCGTGCCCAGCCATGCGCCGATGCCGATCAGCCGGTGAGAAGGGGCGAGGGTGAAGGCGGCGGTGAAATAGGGGCCCAGCAGGGCGGCGCCCGCCAGCCAGGTGACAACGGAGCCGATTCGGAACCAGAGCAGCGCGCGCGGCGCGATGTGGCGGACGATGCCGGCGGCGCTGCCGTCGGCCATGGCTGCCTTCAGCGCCGGCACCTGCACCAGCATGAAGTAGTAGAGCATCCCTACCCAGAGGATGCCGAAAACGATGTGCGTAAGGCGTATCAGCCCCGCGATTTCCATCCGAAGTCCCCTGTCTGGTGATGCGAACGGATTCTATACGCCGACGGCAATGTTCAGCGCTCCCCCCTGGTTTTGCGGATGGGGCATGGACAGCCGGTTGGTCATGCTCACCGTCTCCGACGAAGCCTGCGATCTGCTGGCGTCCCTGAGCGTCGGACTTATTTGCGCAGCTTCTTGGTCTGTTCCATGTAGGCGCGGACGAATTCGCGGCCGAACAGCTTGTCGAAGTGGTCCTCCGCGTCGCGCTCGATCTCCTGATACATTCCCACGAAGCTGTCCCAGAGCTTGGACTTGTAGAGGGCAGGCAGGACGGAATCGAGTGCCCCGCCCTTCTTGATGCGGGACTCCAGGATTCGCGGTTCGAACCGCTTGATCACGCCGGCAAGTCCGGCGCGCATGCCGGCCATGACCGCCAGTTCGTGCGCGCGCACGTCGTTGTAGGCATCCTGGATGGCCTTGACCGGTGGCAGGAAGGCGGGATTCTGGTTCTTGAACTGCATCAGATACGCCAGCGCCTCTTCGACCGACTCGGTGTGCTTGAGCGGGTTGTTTTCACGGGAGGCGATCATCGTCCGGTCCTCGGCGCGCAGTTCCTTCTTCACCTCCGCCCTGAGTATCAGCAGGGAATAGATGCCTTCGATCGATTGACGCAGCATCTTGCCGGCCTCCCGGAGGAAGGCCTCCGCGTCATCCGGGTCGACAACCAGATTGGGCATGCCGACACCGGCGGCAAAACACGCGATGAGGTCCTGCACATTCAACTGCCGGCCGGCGGCAGGGTGGAGGTTCAGATCGGACGGGGACGGCCCCGGACGGCTGGGTGCGATGGTCGGGGGCGGTTGAGGTGGCGAAGCGAATGCCTCGGGTGCGTCTGCCGGGGCCGGTACGGGTTGAAGCTGCGGAGGAGCTAAGGGCTCACGACTTGAGCTGTCGGCAACGGTGGAAGGCTCCGCGCCATCGAGTCGATCGAAGATGGCGAAGATGTCGTCGTCACCCGCTGGTTTCGGCGGGGTCGCTACCCCGGCTGGAACGGATGCCGTCGCGGGTTTGCCCGACAGGCCGGCAAAGATGTCTTCATCGACCACCGGAGCCGGCCTGCCGGCCATGCCGGAATTGCCTGCCGGCGCGGCGCTCGTGCCCGGTTGGGCAGATCTGACGGATCTGGGCGGCTGGAAGGGCAGGTTCACATCCTGGACATGATCGATGTGGTCAGCCAGCGAACCGGGTTTGGCCGCCGCCTGCTTTCTTCCGCCACCCGAAAGCTGTCCCAGGTTGTCCAGACCACCCTGGGAAAGGAAGCGGTCGATGGTGCTGTCCTCGGACCCGGCCAGGCCGCTCCTGGCTGGCCCCGACAGGGCCGGACCGGTGAGGCCGCCACCCGAAGGCAAGGCGTTCCCGCTCAGTATCCCGAGCAGGGGATCATTGGCATTCAGGCCGTCGCTGCCGGACAGCAGTCCGTTCAGGCTTCCCGCCGAGGCTGGCGTCAATCCGGCCACAAGTCCATCGCTTACACCGGGTGTGGCCGGTTGGCGGAAGAACGGATCCTTCTGGGTGTCTTCTTCCGGCCTGGTGCGCTGCGAGGGTGCGCCGCCCAGACTGGCGAAGGGGTCGTCGAAGGCGCGATTGCCGGTGGAAGGGATGGCGAAGTCGGCTACCAGGGAGGCCAGGAATTCATAATCGCCGAGAACGATGGTGTCGCCATCCTTCAGTTCCACCGCTTCGTTGAATCCGACCGGGACATTGTTGACCAGGACCGGATTGACCTTGGAGATCACCTTGAGAGAAAAGCCGTCGCCGCGGCAGCGAACCTGGGCATGGACCCTGGAGATGAATTTCCTCGGGTCCGGCAAGGCCAGGGTGCACTCGGAACTGCGCCCGATCGTCCCCCCTCCCTGACCGAAGGTCACAGGCGACATCGGGGTCGAAGGCGGGAAGCGAACTGCATGCATCTTGAGTTGCATGACGGCGATCAAATTAACGGGTGTTGGTCACAAGCGAAGTATAAGCAGTCGGGGTGTAGGCCGTACTGCCGGAATGAATATCGGCCTTCACGAACGCATCATCCGGCCCAGGCGCCGGCCAGCGCCCTGGCCGGATGGGCGATGGACTGCCAGCGCAGCAGGCGCGCCGCATTGCGGCCCCGGTAGCTCATGAGAGGCATCAGCCCCAGTTCGAGCAGCTTCTGGGCAATGGACTCGTTCATCAGCAACTCCGCACAGGGCTGCTGAAAGGTCTCGCCCTTCGCGTCGCGACGAATATGGCTGGGCAGGTCTTCCAGATCGAGCTGCATATCCAGCACCAGATCCCAGCCCTGTTCCGCAAACGCACGTCCGGCCAGGAACGCGAGGCCGTATGCAGGGTTCCCCCAGAGATAGTCTTCATGCTCCGGAACCGCATCGAACTCCTCGAACCGGAAGGACTCGACCGGATCGGTGCGGGCGCCATATGGCAGGCGCTGCAGGACGCGCGGCAACGCCAGCCCGAGCCAGGGGGCGAATGCGCTTTCGCGCAGCACCTGCCAGCGGGTGCGCTCCGCGGCGGGAATTTCCGGCCACGGTTGCTGTCCCACGACGGCCTGCATGGTCGTACAACTGAACATGGACGGGTGCGCGGCAGCGAGCATCGGTGTCCCCGCCTGCTTTGCGATCAGACCCAGACCGGTCAAGGTCGTCGCATCCCTTTCATCCATGCTGAAGCTTGCATCGCAGACCACCAGCGACCAGGGCGCGCTGTCTGGCGCCTCGTGTCTTGCTCCGCACAGCATCCGATACAGCGCCGAACGGCTCAAGTCTTGCGCATGATCGCGCAGATCCGCGTCGATTTCGGTTCGGGTGATATCCATCAGGCCAAGCTGCAGTTGCTCGCCGGTCTCGAGTTCGGTCGCCAGTTTCCAGGCTCCCCGCCAGGTGGCTTCGAGCCGTTGGAACATGGGGTGGTGCAGGATGCGCCGCATGGTTTCGGACAGCCGCATATCGTGCGCGGCGAGTACCTGGGCCTGGACCGCCGCGATATCCGGCACGACATGCGGCTTGACCACCTCCTGCAGCAATCGCTCCACCATGCCAGGTGCACCTGCGGGAGTGGGCTCCGGCGAACGTCCCAGCAGCCGGCCGAGGGTTTCCGCATCCGTCTCCGCGCCGGCTTGCGTAGTCTGGCTAGCGACGGGATTCAGCAGGCCATAGGCCGTCGCGGCCTGCATGAACGTCGCCGGGCTGGCCAGTTCGTCACGCTGCCTGCGCATTGCGGCGAACAATGGCAGGCGATGAAACAGCTTGTCGGGGTGGAAGTCTTCGATGTGTTCGAATTCGATCTCGACGACCTCCTGCCTGTCGTCGGGCAGGTCCAGGGTGAGGGTCAGACGCGGGGCCAGGCGGGCGAAGATACGCTCGGCGTTGTCCACGTCGATCAGGACCGGCTTGCGCTCAGGCAGCGGGCTTCCGCCGGATGTCCCGCTCAAATCCGCGAGCACCAGGATGCGCATGGGCTGTTCCGCATCCGGTCGCCGCATGGGTTTGCCAGAGGCGGAAAAACGGAACTCGAAATCCAGTCGACCCGCAGTCATATCTCACCTCAAGGTTATCAAGCGCCTCCGGAAACTTGTCTGGCCCCCTTGCCGGATCAAGGGTTGCCGTATCCAATCCGGATCAATCAGAATTGGACCCAGCATAAGGTTTGACGTCAACACACTGCCGATCCTCGATTCGGCATCAATCAGGAGACAAGCACCATGGCCATGCAGGTCTGCAACACAGCCCAGTTGATGTGCAGCTTCGGCGTGGCCCCGAGCGTGCTGACCGTCCTGCCCGTCAATCAGGTCATGAGCGGAAACCAGCCCGCCGCCAACATCATGGACCATATTCCCATGGTCAACATCATGCCCTTCGGCATGTGCACCAGTCCTTCCAATCCCCAGGTGGCCGCGGCGACAGCGGCGGCGTTGGGTGTTCTCACGCCTCAGCCCTGCATGCCCAACACAACCACGCCCTGGGTGCCGGGCGTGCCGACCGTGCTGATCGGCAACAAGCCGGCGGTGGACAACAGCTGCAAGCTGATGTGCATGTGGGGCGGAGTGATCCAGGTCATCATGCCTGGGCAGGTCACGCACATGATTCCGTGAAGCCTCGGCCTGCTACAGCGAAAAGGTCTCTTTCAGCAGTTCGCCGTCATGCAGTGAGAACATCAGCCCTTCTTCGGGTGTGGGGCCTTCGAGGATGAATTTGTCGACCGGACCGAAGATCGCTTTCAACTGGCCCGCATCGCAGGTCGGCAGGAATTGGCGCAGGACGCGCGGATCGTAGAAGCGGAAGTACATCGGCTTGCCGTCCGGGTCGATGATCCTGGTCAGCGAGCGCAGGTGACGCCAGAGGGGCGCCAGCTCGAGCTTGCTGATGGCGAAGATGCCCCAGTGCTTGCCCCAGCCGCCTTCCACAGCCCAGCGGGCGAATTCGCTGCCCTCTTGCATCTCGGCCAGGTAGGGCGCCACGTAGGCCATGTCGGGCGCGAGATCGCCGGTGAAAAGGCATTCGAATTTAGGCCTGTTGTTTCCGTAAAGGACATCGAGCAGCCCGTTGTTGCTGGCTCCATCGAGGAGTGCGTAGGTGTGGAGTGAATCCGGACCGAACAGCAGGGTGCTCAGCCTGGGATAGATGGTTCCACCGATGGTCATCTACATCGCCTTATCGAATGTGTGAGATTATGGATTACGCGAATCAACGTCACCAAGGCCGGGGCTGCTCACGCAACATCTGCTCGTTGATGAGCGGCCCTTGCCGTTCTAATTCCGCCTCCGTTGAGCCAAAAACCTGGTTCTGGCGTTTCATGAACCAGTAGTGCGCCCATCTGAGCAGCCAATCCACCTCCTTGACGAACTGGGCTGGTGCGATCCCATCGTCGCAAAACACCTTCGTCAGCAGGACAACGTCCGGTTCCAGATGGAATAGCTTGTGGGTGTATAGCTCCATTTCGCCTTCACCCAGGGTGGCCCACTCACGTTTGGATGCGCGTACCAATAGTTGCCACTTGCGAGGGTATTTTGAGTAGCTCTTTATCTCATATCTGACTAGTCCGGATACGAGGAGGCGCTTTGTTGATGGCTCATAGCGGAAGACCGCTCCTGCCGATTGTGTAAGGAAACCTCCAGTAGCATCGACTTTCATCTGCCCAATAAGACGCATATCTTTGCTATCTTGACCCCATGCCTGAACCAACTTGAGTGCGTTGTTCAATTCCATTGCATAGCCCTTTTCGACCCCGATCCACAGTAGCGCGACGACGGTGAAGATGGCGCGAGACATACTTAACCTTCAGGCTGACGGACAGCACGACCCTTTGGGCCGATTCTTGTCGAGCCAAGGC